>CERC01012150.1_pt1 | contig 57962 bp, 43 predicted proteins | sample 530921 | NCBI WGS metagenome assembly CERC01 (sample SAMEA2621099, study PRJEB7988) | marine metagenome | isolation source: saline water (ENVO:00002010), including
TAGCTGCTCAATAATTTGATTAGCATCAGAGAAAGAGAGATTACTAAATAGAACACGTTGCTCAGCCTTTTGAGACCACAAAACAACTGCAAAACCAATAGCAACACTTGCTGCTAAGCCAACCATTAAGCCGATCTGTCTTACGATACTCAGCTTGTTAAAGCCCTGCATCGGGTTTCCGCTTAGTGTTTCAGCACCATTTGCCACAGCCATTCATCCTGTATTCTATTTTTTATTAGATAGGCATTTTCATAATATCTTCGTAAGCACTCACCAAGCGATTTCTCACTTGAGTCATAGCCTGAAAAGATACGGAAGCTTTTTCAGCAGCGATCATGACCTGTGGCAGGTCAATTGTAGGATCACCTTTCTCATACGCCACTGCCATTTTTTTGGCGTCAGCCTGCGTTTCATTGACACCATCTACTGCATTTTTCAGAATATCACTAAAAGCAGTACGCTCAGGCGCCTTAGTACCCGGAACCTCTATTGGCGAAGAGACCGGCATCTCTGAAGACGGCGCTTGAACCTGCGCTTTAATTGTCCGCATCTGCATCAGAACGCTATTTATATCTGCTCTTTCAATCATACCAACACCAAACGGCAATTTATTGACATTATAATCACCCTATAAGCTTCATCAAGGGGATTCTGGATAATAATGTCATAATTTTGTCTATTTTTACTATTACCCACCTTTTACATACTAAATAAAGCAAAAAACGGGCCATTAGGCCCGTTATTCTTTTGACGTCTGCGATTAATAATGAGCTTCTGGCGGATCACCGTATTTCAAACGCACATACATTAACGCTACAGTCAACGCATCACCTATTGCTGTATGCCTTTCTAACATCGGTATATCTAGCTGTTTCGAAATCGTATCAAAACGAAGATCGACATTCCCACCTACGGCTTTCCACTTAATAATATCGTGATAAACATGTGACAGCTCTATTGCTTTATTCGGCAGACCGAAGCCAAATTCAGGACGAATAAATTTATCCAACATGCGGATATCATAATTTACGTAGTAACCCAGAATGGGCCTATTTCCAACAAACTCAAGCACCTGCTGCAATGCATCTTCAATATCGATACCTTCAGCTAGGTCACTTTCCCTTATCTTGTGAATCTTTATAGAATCTCCAGTCAAAGATTTAGGTGGCTTAAGCTTTATATCAAGGCGTTCGCTTGCAAGCACCTTTCTACCACGAATTTTGACTGCACCTATAGAGACGATCTCTCCCTGCTTTACATCCAAACTCGTCGTTTCACAATCCAACGAAACAACTTCATCACCAGTATAGGACTCAAAAAGATGCGCATAAGGCCCCGCCTTATGGTCATATTTTTCTTTTATTCTTCTGACTGCTCTGGGTATTATCATGCACTACCCTCCAAGGTGATATCTAAGCTCAAGATGCTTTTTAAACCCTTTGACAATATGCAATGCATCTCGAAGCAGATCGCGTTCTAATTTATCTAGTGATTGCAGCTCAATAAGGTTAGGCGTTTGATCATGACCTGTATCACTACACTCTATACGCTCAATTTGCTGATTCAGCCTCAATCCAATAAACAAACTCAACGCTTCTGTAATCTCTTTACCGTGCTTATCTTTAAGCTGTCCCAACTCTACTAGAGCTTCTATACGCTCAAAGGTATTTGTCGCTTTCACTCTATACTCAAGCGCAATGGTTCGAATACCATGAACAATCGGAAAAATACCGCCCTTCTTAATATCCAGCTGCCCCTTGTCTTTTAAATTACCAAAGAACGTAAGCGGCGTATCAAACTCAATTGACGCTTTTGCAAAATGAGAAAAGAAAACATCATTATTGCGAAGATGGCGCATAAACCAGTTGCGACTAGCCTTAAAGATAGCAGGGTTACCTGCTACTGGCTTAGCATCTAGCGCTATTGCAAGATTCATCTGGGAATCGCCATCACTCTTCTCTGACCAATTCTGTAACATCTGAGTCCATGCACCCAGCGAACGAACCCAGTCAGGATTAGAAACCATAATATTACCCGGACATGGAGGAAAACCAAATCCGATCAAAGTCTCACTAAAGTGATTTAGCGTTTCTTGCATTTCAGGCCAAACCAAACCGTCACGATGGATAATGGCATTATCCTGATCAGTCTTCATGATTTGTTCACCACGCCCCTCTGAACCCATCACCAACAAACAGACATGCGGCTGCATATCAGAAGGGATGATGATATTAAATAGCTTAGCGATTATGCGCCCATTCATCGCAGCCAAGAGGTCCATGGCAAAGCGGATCTTCACACCATTAGAGACAAGCGCCTTAATCAGATCATCAAGACCTTGAGCAGCCTCCTTAAGGTCTTCAACAGTTTGAGCACGCTCTATTCGTAAACCAATAACATGAGAATGACTTGAGAAATAACTCAAAACATCTGTCAGCTCTACAATACCACCCATTTCCGAGCCCTTCATGACAACAACTCGCTCAATATGCTGTTGCGTCATAATAATCAGCGCATTAAATAGATAATCATCAGTATTGACGGTAATAAGACGATAACTGGCAATCTCAGCTAACTCTGTATCCATCGCCATCTGATTTACAATCACAGCATCCAGCAGATCTGTCCCTGTCACCATCCCGTATCGGTTGCCACGCTTAACGAGAATACAATCCGCCTTATGCTCACGCATGAGCAAAGTCGCCTCACGTATAGATGTCCCCTCCTGAATGACCAGGGGCTCACGCACTAACCCATCAGAGACTTTCGCCAACATAAACTCAGCCATATCCTGAGCTTTACCATGCTGCTGAACAATCTCGGTCTTTGCAGAAAGATTCTGCTGAAAATAGTCAGCAAAAAGACTATTAGAGGCCATTAAATCCATCAACGTTCCTGTTGGAAGAACATGGCAAATAGTCTCCTCTTCGGCTATAAAATTGTGTATAGCTTTACCCCGAATAGCAGACCAACCGCCGAAATAGTCTTCGTTAGTGTAATGAACGAAAACATGCTCCTGACTCACCTCATCCTCTTTTACAACCTCACTCTCACCCACCTTTCCTTTCAAAATAATAAAAACGCCTTCTGGCTCTTCACCAGCGGTCATTATCATCTCGCCTTGCTGGTAATAGCCAATATCTAAGCTGGACTTCAGAAGCTTCTGCTCCTTTTCATCCAGCAAACTGAATGGGAGGTTTGTCATTTTGAAAGAATCAGGCATTTTAATAATCCTTATTATTTTTAAACAAAAAAGGCGCTCCAACTTACGCTGGGCGCCTTTTCTTAAGCTTATTACTCGATCTTAATGATCGTGAGCTTCACCAGCGCCACGTGGGATACGTAGATCAGCTACGACATCCTGAATTTCCTGTGGTGGTGGTGGAGTCATGCTAGAAACCACATAACCAACCACAACGTGTAGAATCGCACCAACAGTACCGAAACCACCTGGAGAAATACCCATGAAGTATTCATCAGGAGAACCGCCACCGAAAGCGAAGTAGTACATGTAAGCCATAGTAGTTACTAGACCTACTAGCATACCTGCGATCGCACCCTGTGAGTTATGACGAGTCCAGAAAATACCCATGATAATAGCTGGGAATACAGATGCACATGCCAAACCAAATGCCAATGCAACAACCTGTGCCACAAAGCCGGGAGGGTTGATACCGAAGTAACCCGCAATCACGATAGCAACAATCGCAGCTAGACGAGCAAACATCAGCTCCTGCTTATCGTTGATATTTGGATTGATAGTCTTCTTCATCAAGTCATGTGAGATTGCAGTAGAGATTACCAACAACAGACCTGCTGCAGTTGATAGCGCTGCTGCTACCGCACCAGCTGCTACTAGAGCAATTACCCAGTTAGGAAGCTGTGCAATATCTGGGTTAGCCAATACCATGATGTCACGATCTACGTAAACTTCATTGGCAAACGGCTGTTTAGCAGCATCAAACTCAGCACCAGGAGTAGGGTTAGTCGTCATACGCTGTCCGTGCTCACCACGTTCGTCAGAGAAAATAGGCTTACCTTTTTTCGCTGTGAACGCTGCACCAGAAGCATACTGAACTTTGCCATCACCGTTACGGTCAGCCCAACCTAGTAGACCTGTATTTTCCCACTGCTTGAACCAGTCAGGCATTTCAGAGTAAGCCGTACCAGTACCATCAGCACCGTTGATAGTCTGAATTAGATTTACACGACCAAAACCAGCAACACCAGGAACCGCAGTGTATAGCAATGCAATGAAGATCAATGCATAACCAGCTGAAAGACGCGCGTCTTTTACACGAGGTACAGTGAAGAAACGTACGATAACGTGAGGAAGACCAGCTGTACCACACATCAGAGCAACAGTTAGGAAGAACAGATCGATAGTCGATTTCTTACCACTTGTATACTGATTGAAGCCCAGATCAACTGAAAGTTGGTCCAAGGTAGCCAATACAGACATACCGCTATCAAGCGTTGCACCTAAACCAATCTGAGGAAGGATATGACCCGTAACCTGAGCAGATAGGAAGAATGCAGGAACTGTAAATGCAAGAATCAATACAACGTACTGTGCTACCTGCGTATAAGTGATACCTTTCATACCACCTAGTACAGCGTAGAAGAATACGATAGTCATACCGATGTAAACACCAGTATCGATATCTACGTGTAGGTAACGAGAGAATACGATACCGACACCACGCATTTGACCAGCTACGTATGTGAAAGAGATTACGATAGTACAAACTACAGCGATTACACGCGCAGTCTGAGAGTAATAACGATCACCGATGAAGTCAGGCACTGTGAACTTACCAAACTTACGTAGGTAAGGTGCTAGCGTTAATGCTAATAGTACATAGCCACCTGTCCAACCCATCAAATAAGCTGAACCATCACGACCGACAAAGGAAACCAAACCAGCCAGTGAAATAAACGAAGCCGCAGACATCCAGTCAGCTGCCGTCGCCATACCGTTTGCAATTGGTGGTACACCACCGCCTGCTACGTAGAATTCTTTAGTAGATCCTGCACGCGCCCATATCGCAATACCGATATACAACGCAAAGGAGCCACCTACAAAGAGAAAAGTTAAAACGTCGAGACTCATAGCAATGCCGTCCTAATAGAAATTATTATTGTTATTCGTGAACGTCATACTTCTCGTCAAGCTTGTTCATGCTGAACACGTAAGTCCAGATCAAGATGACGAATACGAAGATTGACCCCTGCTGGCCGAACCAAAAACCTAGTGGGAAACCGAAGAACGGAATCTCGTTAAGCTGTTCAACGAACAGGATTGCGGCGCCGTAGGAAACTACGAACCAAATCGCAAGGTGAGTCATAATGATGCGCAAATTTTCGCGCCAGTAGGCTTGCGCCTGATCATTACTAATTGACATAACACCATCCTTATTTTTGTTATTGAGAAATTGGTGAAAATTTAAGACTGCTAGAGGTTATCAGACAGCGCCACCAAACAAAGCTAAACTTTAGTCGACTCAAACAAAACCAAATTCAACCAAAAAAACGCTTAAACACTGATAGTTAGGGGCATTCAGACAATTAACTTAAAAACCAACCCTTTCATGCTTTATACAAAAGTAGCAAGCCAGTTGCTCTACATTTACAGTGCCTTTTGCCTAATTTGAGGTATTTTTTGGGTTCGCGAAAAAAAACAGTAAACTATGAGATCGAAGCTCTAACCAAGGAATACTCTAAATGCTTTCTGGCTGGTCGATAATTCTCATATCATTCGCCTACTTAGGTCTACTGTTTGCGATCGCCTACTATGGAGACAAAAGCGCGCAGAGCAATTCGCGCATTGCCAGCCGCCCTATCATTTACTCCCTATCCCTTGCAGTTTATTGCTCGTCCTGGACATTTTACGGGAGCGTCGGCAGAGCCAGCACAAGCGGCTGGGAATTTTTAGCTACTTATTTAGGTCCCGTTATCGTATTTACCTTTGGCTGGCGCCTTATGGAAAAGATGGTCTTAATAAGTAAGCAACAGAACATTACAACTATTGCCGACTTCATCTCTTCTCGCTACGGGAAAAGCCAAGCCCTAGCTGTCTTAGTAACAGTTATAGCTGTTGCCGGAACCATGCCATATATAGCCATGCAGCTTAAGGCCGTTGCCATCAGCTACAACGCACTAACCCCCGGGACAGAGGATGTAATCAGTAAAGGTAGTGATACCGCCTTATTCGTTGCCATTGTGATGGCAATTTTCGCCATTCTATTTGGTACAAGACATATAGATGCCACTGAACACCATGAAGGCCTAGTTCTTGCCGTAGCATTCGAATCGATTGTGAAATTAACCGCCTTTTTGGCAGTAGGTATCTTTGTTACTTTGGAAGTATTTGAGGGTTTTGATGATTTAGCCTACAACGTAGCAACCCAATTACATAACAACAGTAACTACAGCTCTTTTCTTGACGACAGTTTTTTGACGGAAATATTGCTCGCCTGCACCGCTATCATCTGCCTTCCGCGTCAATTTCACGTCACTATTGTAGAAAACACAAACTCAGGCCACCTCAAACTTGCTCGCTGGCTATTCCCTATCTACCTCATTCTGATGGCTATTTTTGTCCTTCCAATCGCAACAGCCGGCATGCTGTATTTCGACGGAACCGACGTTGACGCCGACACATTCGTACTCATGCTTCCACTGGCTGCTGATTACAAAGAACTCGCAACATTCGCATTTATCGGCGGACTCTCAGCCTCAACCAGTATGGTTATTGTTGCCAGCATTACCCTCTCAACAATGGTGTGCAATGACATCATAATGCCATTACTCTTCCGCATTTCCTGGCTAAGACTCTCGGACAATAAAGACGTAGGCGCCCTGTTATTACGCGTTAGGCGCATAACAATCATGTGCTTGATGATACTTGCCTATTTCTACTATCGAATTCTTGGCGAGCAATCCCCCCTTGCTTCATTTGGCTTACTCGCATTTGTCGCTGCTGCACAATTCTTTCCTGCGATTATTGGAGGAATTTATTGGAAAACAGGCTCTCGCCACGGAGCACTCGCGGGGCTAATTGGTGGTTTTTTACTATGGCTCTACACACTCGTACTCCCCTCCTTCAGCGAAGCAGGCCTACTGGGCCCTGAATACATTGAAAATGGCATTTTTGGTATCACCTGGCTCACACCTACAGGACTTTTCGGCCTACACGCATTAGACCCACTAACACACGGCGTTTTTTGGTCTCTATTTGTAAATACCGTTCTCTACGTTCTGGTATCTAGATACACCAACCCCCGCCTAGTCGACCGCATTCAAGCAAGTGCATTTGTTGATGTATACAATAAAGACCTCACTGAGAGCTCAAGACAATATGGCCAGGTCACTGTTGGCGACCTACAGATGCTCACAGAGCGCTTTCTAGGACTTAGCCGAACTCAACATGCATTCACAGGTTTCGCCCTACAACGAGGAGAAGAACCACCACTCACAGGCGATAAAGCGACGCCAGAACTCATACAATTTACAGAACGCCTTCTTGCTGGCGTGATCGGCGCATCCTCAGCACGCATCGTCTTAGCATCAACTCTACGTGGCAAAGACATGCACATAGGCGATGTCGTAACCATTGTAGACGAAGCATCACAAGCACTGCGCTTCAACAGATCTTTACTACAATCCACTATTGAAAATATCAGCCTAGGCATTAGCGTTGTCGATCAGCAGATGAGACTTGTTGCATGGAACCGCGTCTATGTGGAGATGTTTGATTACCCAGAAGGCCTTATCTGCATAGGACGCCCCATCGAAGAAGTTTTTAGATTCAATGCCATCAAAGGTGAATACGGTGCTGGAAAACATGAAGAACAGGTAAAGAAAAGGCTCCGCGTTCTCAAATCAGGCAAACGACACAGCTACGAGCGCTTTCGTCCAAATGGGACCGTTTTAGAAGTACGCGGCAACCCTATGCCAAATGGGGGCTATGTTAATACCTATATGGACATCACCGATCACAAGCACGTCGAAGAAGCCCTGCGTGAAAGTGAACAAAATATCCGTATATACACAGATAATGTACCTGTACTTATTGCATACCTAGACCCTGAAAGGCGATACCTATTCATCAACAAAGCTTATGCTGACACATTTGACTTAGATAGAAACACGATCTCAGGAAAAGCCTTATACAAAATCATTCCAGAAGATGAATATGAACTGCGCAGCCCTTATATTGCTGAAGCATTAAAAGGCATCCAGCAACGTTTTGAAACCACTCTACCGACTATGGATGGCAGCATCCGCTACGCCGAAGTGAAATACATCCCTCATATTGGCGAGTACGGCGACGTCCTTGGCTGCTTTACCCTTTATCAAGATATTACTGAACGACGCAAAGCTGAAATAGCACTGAAAGAAACCAATGAAACACTTGAACAACGCGTACGAGAAAGAACCCACGCCCTCTCCGTTGTTAACAAAGAGTTGCGTAAAGAGAATACAATTCGCTCACTTATGGAAGACGAGTTAAGGCAAGCAAAATCTGATGCCGATGATGCCAATATTGGTAAAACCCGCTTCCTAGCTTCAGCCAGCCATGACTTACTACAACCCTTAAATGCGGCACGACTGTTTACTTCCGCCCTTGCGCAGCAAAGCCAAAGCCAAAGCAGCGAAACCAATCAACTAGTTGAAAACCTCAATGGCTCTCTAACAGCAGCAGAAGAGCTTATTACAGCTATTCTAGATATTTCCAAGCTAGATGCTGGCGCTCTTGAAGCATCCATTAGCAACTTCTCAATGAGCGATATGCTTCGTGCTTTAAACACTGAATTTACAGCCGTTGCTGAAAAGAAAAATCTGAAATTTCACTTTGTAGCTTGTAACAAAATTGTAAAATCAGACCAACAACTTCTACGCAGAGTAATACAAAACTTTTTATCAAATGCCATTCGCTACACTCAGGACGGCAAAATACTCTTAGGCTGTAGACGACGCAAAAACATGCTCAGAATAGAAGTATGGGATACAGGCGTTGGCATAGCAGAAGACAAGCTAAGCGAGGTTTTTGAAGAGTTCCGCCGCATCGATAACCCTAGACACTCCCAAGTACAAGGGTTAGGACTAGGCCTTGCCATCACGGAACGTATTGCAAAAATGCTAGGCCATAAATTAAATGTTCGTTCGTGGCCAACCAAAGGAACCGTTTTCAGCATTGAAATTCCTTTAGGCGACCCGGAAAAAGCCGTTAAACAGAAACCTGAGAGCCGAGGCTGGATACGCAGCAAAGGCCTTAACGGTATTCGCGCCATTGTTATCGACAATGAACCTACCATCTTGCAAGGCATGTCCGCCCTACTGAATGGTTGGGGCTGTGAAGTATTAACCGCACTTTCAGCCAAAGAAGCTATTGAAAAGATTCAAAAAGAAAAATTCGAACCTGAAATAATTTTAGCGGATTACCACTTATCTGAGACACTCACAGGCATTATGGCGATTAACGAGATACAACCCTTATTGAGTGACCCAGCGCCTGCCATCGTTATCACCGCCGATAGAACTGATGAAGTTAAAGTAGAGATCCGTGAAAATAACGCTCAACTACTGACAAAACCGATTAAACCTGCAGCCTTACGCGCCATGATCAACAAAACCATTGCAACAGCTCGCGCTGAAAAGAGCTAAAATCTATAGAAAATCCATACCTAGCAGACAATAATAAAGGCGCTTTAAGCGCCTTTTTTATTAACTACTAAATCAAGCATCAACATCCGTCTTAGGCGGTTCAACACCTAATCGCTGAGCAGCAATGACAGCCTGCGTACGACTATGCACGCCAAGCTTACGTAGAATCGCCGTCACATGTGCTTTTATCGTTGCCTCAGAGACATTTAACTCATAAGCAATCTGCTTATTAAGCAAACCTTCGGTCAACATGGTTAAAACTCTAAACTGCTGAGGTGTCAGCGCCGCTAAAGCTTCAGCAAACTTTTGATCATCTTCACTTACATCAGGCAAGTTATCCGCAACCTCTTGCGGCAACCACTCTTCACCCTCTAAAACAGCAACAACAGCGTCCGCTATTGTTTCAAGAGAAGATGATTTAGGAATAAAACCAGACGCACCATAGTCAATAGCACGCTTCATGATGTACGGCTGCTCACTACCCGATACAACAACAACCGGTATTCCAGGACTCTGGCCGCGTAAAAAGACTAAACCAGAAAAACCATTGGTTCCCGGCATATGAATATCAAGTAATACCAAATCTGCATCTGAATGCTGATCAACAGCTTCTTGCACTGCTGGCAAAGAATCAGCCTCGATCACTTCCACTCCAGGCAAAGCCTGAGTTACCGCCTGCTTTAGTGCGGCACGAAACAATGGATGATCATCTGCTATGATAATTTTTTGCGCTAACTGCATGCGTCCAATTCCCCCTTAAGAAATCTTTACTCGAACGCCGACCGCTAAAGGAACGGTTTTCCAGTGATTAAGCCACTACTATAAAACAAAAAACTCCCGCAAGTCTCGATATTCCGAGGCTTACGGGAGTTTTTTAGACTAATTTATAAAAAATATTAGTCTGAACGGTTCATACGGTTGCTGATTAGGTCATCTACAACCGTTGGATCAGCTAGCGTAGATGTATCACCTAACGCATCAAAATCATCTTCAGCGATCTTACGCAGGATACGACGCATGATTTTACCAGAACGCGTCTTAGGCATGCCCGGCGCAAACTGAATCAAATCTGGAGAAGCGATCGGACCGATCTCTTTACGAACGTGTAGACGAAGCTCTTTTAGAAGCTCATCAGACTGCTCGTAACCAGACTGTAGAGTAACGTAAACGTAGATACCCTGACCCTTAACTTCATGCGGGTAACCAACTACAGCCGCTTCTGCAACCGCTGCGTGAGCAACCAGAGCAGATTCTACTTCAGCTGTACCCATACGGTGACCAGATACGTTAATTACGTCATCAACACGGCCAGTGATCCAGTAGTAATCATCTTCATCACGACGCGCGCCATCGCCCGTAGTGTATACACCTTTATATGTAGAGAAGTAAGTCTGGATGAAACGCTCATGGTCTCCCCAGATTGAACGACTCTGACCAGGCCAAGAATCTTTAATTACCAAGTTACCATCGCATGCACCTTCTAGTTCCTTGCCATCCGCATCAAGCAGAGCAGGCTGAACACCGAAGAATGGACGTGAAGCTGCACCCGGCTTAGCGGCTGTAGCACCTGGTAGAGGCATAATCATCATGCCGCCAGTCTCAGTCTGCCACCATGTATCAACGATTGGGCAACGACCCTGACCGATAATACGGTGATACCAATCCCATGCTTCTGGGTTAATTGGCTCGCCTACTGAACCTAGAATACGTAGCGTAGACAGATCAGAATCACCCAGAACGTCTTCACCCTGCTGCATTAGAGCACGGATCGCTGTTGGCGCAGTGTAGAACTGGTTAACTTTATGCTTCTCGATAACACGGCCAAAACGGCTGTTATCTGGGTAGCTTGGAACACCTTCAAACATTACAGATGTGCCACCGTTAGCAAGCGGTCCGTAAACGATATAACTGTGACCCGTTACCCAACCAACATCGGCAGTACACCAGTAGACGTCGCCATCTTTATAATCAAATGCATACTCGTGAGTCATGGAAGCGTAAACCATGTAACCACCCGTTGTATGCTTAAGACCTTTTGGCGCACCAGTAGAACCAGACGTGTAAAGGATAAACATTGGCGCTTCTGCTTCCATCTCTTCAGCAGAACAATCTGCAGAAGCATCAGCAACAAGATCTTCGTACCAAACATCAACACTGTCGTTCCAAGCAACATCTTGGTCAACACGCTTAACAACGATAACGCTCTCTACAGCAGCTTTAGCAGCATCATGCTCTAGTGCTTTATCAACGTTAGCTTTAAGCGGTACAGATTTACCTGCACGCAAAGAGTAGTTAGACGTTACAACAACCTTAGAGTTTGCACCCTCGATACGCGCTGCAAGTGCTTCAGGAGAAAAACCACCAAAAACGATTGAATGCACAGCACCAATACGTGTACAAGCGAGCATAGCAACAGCAGCTTCTGGGATCATTGGCATGTATAGAGTAACAACATCGCCTTTCTCAACGCCACGTGCTTTTAATGCATTGGAGAACTTACATACACGCTCGTGTAACTGGCGGTAGGTAATATTTTCAGATTCACTTGGGTCATCACCTTCCCAAATGATTGCAACTTGGTCGCCACGTGTTTCTAGATGACGATCTAGACAGTTGTATGAAGCATTCAACGTGCCGTCTTCGAACCAACGAATATCAACATTATGTGGATCGAAAGATGTGTTCTTAACTTTAGTGTATGGCTTGAACCAATCCAGGCGCTTACCTGCTTCACCCCAGAACGCATCCGGATCGTTAACAGATTGCTCATACATCGCTTGATATTTTTCGTTATCAATGTGCGCGTTTGCCGCAATCTCCGGACTTACTGGATATACCTTTTCACTCATCGTGATGCCCTTAGCTTGATTGTTGTATTTATATACTATCCTCAGATCGCCTTTTGTACTGTTTTTTATTATCAGGCGTAATGAGGTTAAATATCAGACTTAGATTTATACAGAAGGGGGCACGGCTCACTGAATTAGACATTGGTATATCCAGCCTAAGACCTTAGTCCCTATAAGCCATTAGAAGCCCTATTTACGGGGCCTCAGAAAATCAACTAAAGACGTTAACGACCGAGCAATTTATCCAGATCAAGACCCAATTCACGCATCTTTGCCAATTTATAGCGCAATGTCCGCGGACTTATTCCTAGATTTTCGGCTGCATCCTTACGACTTCCATGAGTTAACTTGAGCGCATCTATAATTAATTGGAACTCATGTTGCCTCATACCTTCCCCTAACTGCCCAGCCAAATCATCCTCTTCAACGGCAGGTGTATCTTCTACAATTTCAGCCTGAGAGATATCTGCAGGATCTAACATTAGATCAGCTACGCGAACCTCCGTACCCGACTGCAAAATGAGGGCTCGCTGCACAACATTATCTAATTCCCTGACATTCCCTGGCCATGAATAGGAAGATAACGCCTCTCCTACATCCGCTGATAAACTAACAGCGGGGCGCTGCATTTTTTGACAATATTTACGAAAGAGCAACTCAGCTAACGGCACTATATCTGCGGGACGCTCTCTTAACGGTTTCCACTGCAAGGGAAAGACATTGAGACGGTAATACAGATCTTCTCTAAATCGCCCCTCTGCCACATAAGATTCCAGCTTACGGTTTGTGGTTGCAAGCACTCGCACATTCAATGCAATAACTTTACGACCACCGATGCGCTCAACTTCTTGCTCTTGTAATACACGCAGCAATTTAGCTTGCAACCCCAAGTCCATCTCTGAAACTTCATCTAGCAATAACGTCCCGCCCTCAGCCTGTTCAAACTTACCCGGAGAACTTGCATAAGCCCCAGTAAACGCACCTTTTTCATGCCCAAACAGGGTAGCTTCCAACATATTTTCAGGTATTGCCGCGCAGTTAATGGCAATAAACGGCTTGCCTGAGCGAGGTGAATTATTATGAATATACTGAGCCAACACCTCTTTACCTGTGCCCGACTCGCCTGAAATAAGGACGGTCGAATCAGATGACGCCACCCGCCTAGCCAACTGCAATAACTGCTTACTACTGGCTTCTTCAGCAATAGGCTGCTGTACTTCGGAAGCCTCAACAGAACCAACAGCAAAACGCCGAACAGCCGAAATCAAAGCACTCGAATCAAACGGCTTCATTAAATAATCAACGGCACCTGCCTTAATCGCATCAACAGCCTTGCTGACTTGGCCAAACGCAGTAATCAACATAACCGGAAGACCGGGATGCAGCTTGTGAATCTCATCTAAGAGCTGATGCCCATCCATACCCGGCATATTTACATCAGTCACAACCATATCAACCTGATGAGCCGACAACAGTTTCAGCGCCTCTTCAGCATCGGGCGCTTCAATATAATCAAAACCGGCCAACTCTAATGTATCGCATAACGCCTCACGCAATTCATTATCATCTTCCACAATCATTATTTTATTTGGCATGATTTTAATCTTTAACTTTTAGTTATTATGTTGATAGACAAGGCAAGAGAAGCGTCGCTACCGTGCCTTCACCTAACGCTGATTGTAATTTGAATTCGCCATGATGGGCATGCGCAACCACCTGCGCAACCGCCAAGCCAAGTCCTGTACCATGAGATTTGGTGGTATAAAATGGCTCTAATGCATTTTTGATTTCCGCTGCATCCATCCCCTGGCCTTGGTCGATAATGCTTATACCTAATCGACCGTCAGTATCTTCAAACTTAATGACTAGCTCACTATTTTTGCCGCTCGCCTGCAAAGCATTTTCAACCAAGTTGATACATACACCCAACAACGCTTCTTTATTACACTGAAGCTGATAATCAGGGACATCATTTATACAATCACAATCCGCATCATGCTGGACAAGTGGCAAGTCCAGCATATCTTCCAATTCACGCATCAGGTCAACCGTGCTGATAACATCATCTAAGCGCATCTCACCTCGCGCGAAGATCAGCATATCTCTAACCTGCTGCTCTAGATTCGTTAAACGAGACTTGGCTTTGTTCGCGAACTTCTGTCTCTGCTCGGGAAGCAGATCCTGACGCGTTAGATGATCAACATACAAAAGCGCTGCTGATAACGGTGTACGGATCTGATGCGCCAGCGACGCCATCATCCTACCCATTTCTGAAAGGCGTTGATAATGAGATAAACGCCCTTGCAACAAGCGCGTTTCTGTCTGATCTGTCAGAAGAACCAACTGCCCCGGCTCACTATCCATAGCCCGCGTCATTAAACTTACACGCCGACCATCTTTTAATGAAACTTCATGCCCATCATCGCTTTTAGGTGCAAAACTACGACTTATCACCTCAAACCACGGCTGCCCTTTTAACGGGGTACCTAAAAAAGCTTCCGCCGCTGGATTTACTTCAGCAACCAAACCCGCACCGTTAATCACAACAACACCCGCAGGCATGATAGCTAACAAGTTTTTAAAGCGATCACTTAATCCAGCATTTACATCTTCATTTTTCTGCCGCTGCAATGCTTCACCACGCAATAACTCTTTAGCTTGAGCTAACTCGCGCTCTAACTCATCAATACGCGCTTGATATACCTGCTCACTACTCATATTACTTACGCTGCATCCCATATTTACGCATTTTTTCCACCAGCGTCGTTCGTCTAATTGTTAATAACTCAGCAGCCCTAGCCACCACACCATCATTTACAGTCAATGACTGCTCAATCAATGCTTTCTCAATCATTTCGAGGTGCGCTTTAAGATCTATTCCCTCCTCAGGCAGCAGATCCAGAGAGGGCTCAACGTTTTGAAAACTCACAGGCGCGCTCTGAACAACGGATTGATCCGCCACATATCTTTCAGGATTAGGCTCCGCCACATGCTGAAACCGACTCGGCAGCTCAGACACCCCCACAACACCGTTAGGGTAAAGAATAGCGAGCCTCTCTATTAGATTTGCGAGTTCACGAACATTCCCAGGCCATAGGTGCTGCGACAAAGATTCAAGCGCACTACCCTGAAGCCTGACCGACTCAAAACCTAAATCATTTAAACGCCGAACCAGCTCATTTAATAACAACGGGATATCTTCAGTACGCTCCCTTAAAGGCGGCATCTCAATCGGAAAAACATTTAACCGATAATAAAGATCCTCTCTAAACTCGCCCGCCTCAATCATCTCTTCTAAATTTTTGTGGGTAGCAGCGATGACTCGGATATCAGCATCGAGAGTTTTAACACCACCAATACGCTCAAACTTTCGATCCTGAAGCACCCTTAACAACTTGACCTGCATCGGAAGGGGCATATCGCCGATTTCGTCTAGAAAAAGCGTACCGCCTTTAGCCAATTCAAATCGACCGGCTCGGCTTGAAACCGCACCGGTAAAAGCACCTTTTTCATGCCCAAACAACTCACTTTCCAACAGATCCGCAGGAATAGCACCACAATTAATAGGCACAAACGGACCATTAGCACGGGCAGAGAAATCGTGTAAATTTCGAGCAACCACCTCTTTTCCGGTACCTGACTCGCCTGTAATCAGGACGTTTACATCTCGCCCTGTTACTTGAGCCATCGCCTGACGCACAAGCTGCATTGGCTGACTCATACCAACAAGATTGGAAAACTGATCAGCATTTAATTGGCAAGCAGCCTCACCGGCTAACTGTTTCTGAGTAAACAACTGCACTTTATGCAGCTGATCAAGAAGCTCTTGGTAACTGAAGGGAACATCCAACTGACCTGTTACACCGTTTTTAAGAGCCGCAGGCAACTCTTCAACTTCTAGCCACTCACCCAGAGTGACTACCGCAGCATTAGGTGTTTTCTCTTGCAGGTTTCTGAGTAATTTTTCTAATGAGATAGGAAGCTGACTTTGCCCTAATAGAACCATAGAAACTGATTCGCCACTAAATTCACATTCAGCAGACTGCAGCCAATCAACAAAGCCATAAAAAGTGAAGGAGCGATCTAAAAACGTCAGCGCCGATTGAATCAGCTCTCTGCGACTTAGGTCATCATCAATAATTAGTACGTGGGATTGCGCACTCATCCTACTATTCTCAATCTATCTTCGATAGCAGTATATTGGCAATCATATAGCTCAATGTCAAATAAATGACATAGAACTCAAGCCCTCACAGAAAAATGACATGGCGGCATTTTTTTGACTTTTAGCATAATTCCTCTATGCTTAGCCTTTATATAGATCTAAATAAACATTTGTTTTACGGTATCTGTAAAAAGACAAGCAAAACCAGTTTAAGTTTGTCCCAAAAATGCCGACCTAACCGTTTAACATTCATAACAACGCCAGACGTTATTTTTAACAAGTTAAATAACGACTCCCAGAGATAAGGAAAGATACACCATGAAAGCAGTAATCCTTGCTGGCGGACTAGGAACTCGAATTTCCGAAGAAACACACCTTAAGCCTAAACCGATGATTCAAATCGGAGGAAAGCCCATCTTATGGCATATCATGAAAATCTACTCCGCACATGGCATAAACGATTTTATTATTTGCTGCGGCTATAAGGGTTATGTCATCAAAGAGTACTTCGCCAACTATTTCCTACACATGTCAGACGTTACTTTTGATATGCGCTCAAATGAAATGGAAGTACACCATCAGTTTGTAGAACCCTGGCGTGTAACACTTGTTGATACCGGTCCAGACACAATGACCGGGGGTAGGCTTAAACGTGTTTCCGAATACCTTCAAGGAGAAGAAGCCTTTTGCTTCACTTATGGCGACGGTGTGAGTGATATTAATATAAAAGAGCTTATCGATTTCCATAAACAAAAAGGAGTTAAAGCAACCCTCACTGCGGCGATACCTCCTGGTAGGTTTGGCGCTTTAGACATGCAGGGGGATATGGTCAATAGCTTCCAAGAAAAACCAAAAGGTGACGGGGCAATGATCAATGGAGGTTTTTTCGTACTATCTCCAGACGTTCTTGATTATATCGTTGATGACACGACTACTTGGGAACAGGAACCCATTAGTAAGCTAGCCACAGAAGGCGATCTCGCAGCATATAAACATGAAGGCTTTTGGCAACCCATGGATACACTGAGGGATCACACCCTACTTCAAGAGCTATGGGAAAGCGGTTCAGCACCGTGGAAAGTATGGAAATAACCGTTAAGTTCTGGAAAGGAAAGAAAGTATTTATTACAGGTCATACAGGCTTTAAAGGCAGCTGGCTCACTCTATGGCTTAAAGAGCTGGGCGCTGATATCTGTGGCTACTCACTAATACCGCCAACAACTCCCAATTTTTTTTCCCTTGCCAATATAAATACGGGAATCACATCGCATATTGCAGATATTAGAGACCTAACAACACTTAAAGATTCTCTTAGAAAATCTGAAGCGGAAATAGTTATACATTTTGCAGCTCAACCTCTGGTTCGTAAAAGCTATCAAGAACCTATCGAAACATACACAACAAACGTCTTAGGTACGGTCAACATACTGGAAGCAGCACGGAACACATCCACCGTACGTTGCATTTTGAATATAACGTCTGATAAATGCTACGAAAACATCGAAAATAATAATGCCTTTACAGAGTCTGATCCTATGGGCGGACATGACCCTTACAGTGCCAGCAAAGGATGTTCAGAGCTCATAACATCGTCATATAGCAAATCTTTTTTTGAAGAAAGTGGCGTTATTTTAGCATCAGCCAGAGCAGGCAACGTGATAGGAGGTGGAGACTGGGCTCAAGATCGCTTAATTCCAGATATTATTCAAGCGTTCTCCACCCAACAAAACGCTATTATTCGTTCACCTAATGCCACTAGACCTTGGCAGCATGTATTAGAACCTTTATCTGGATACCTTATTCTATGCGAGGCTATGTACCGTCAAGATAAAAAATACGCTGGACCTTGGAATTTTGGACCCCATAAGCATGACATAAAACCGGTCAAGCATATTGTTAAAGAGCTTAGTAACTTATGGGGAGAAAACGCGGTTTATACACTCCAAGAAACCTCAACAAGTGTGCACGAAGCTCAGACATTAAGACTCGACTGTACAAAAGCCATCAAAACATTAAACTGGCAGCCTAAATGGACAATAGAGCAAGCCTTAAGCCACACAGTAAGCTGGTACAAAGCCTACTCCAACGATGAAGATATCCGCGCATTCACTCTTAAACAAATTCAAAAATATTGTGAATCATAGACACGCGATCACAGGCCGAGCTTTATAATGACACAAGATGATCTACGCAAACAAATTGCCGAACTCGTTTCACAATACTCGGCCCAAAAATTTGATACTAAGACATTCACTCCTGGAATTACTCCTATCCCTCCTTCCGGAAAGCTTATGGGAGAAACAGAGCTACAATATATGGTTTCAGCGTCATTGGACGGCTGGCTAACCACAGGAAGATATAATGATAAGTTTGAAGAACAGCTCAGCCGCTTTCTTGACGTTAAGCATACCCTGACGACTAATTCGGGATCGTCTGCAAATCTGTTAGCTCTCGCCACATTAACCTCACCAAAACTAGGAAATTTAGCGCTAAAACCAGGCGATGAAGTCATTTCAGTTGCAGCTGGCTTCCCTACGACCATCAACCCCATTATTCAATATGGTCTAGTGCCCGTCTTCGTAGATATTGACATCCCAACATACAATATAAACCCGGATAAGATTGAAGCGGCATTATCACCCAAAACAAAGGCTATTATGATTGCCCACACACTGGGCAATCCCTTTGATATTGACAAGGTTATGCAGATAGCCAACAAGTACAATCTATGGGTCATTGAAGATACTTGTGATGCCCTAGGTAGCACTTATAACAGCGAATTAGCTGACAATCCTATTAAAAAGGTTGGTACCTTTGGAGATATTGGAACACTGAGTTTTTACCCTGCCCATCATATTACGATGGGAGAAGGCGGAGCCGTTTACACGAATAACGGAAAGCTCAAACCAATTATCGAATCATTCCGAGATTGGGGAAGAGATTGCTTTTGCCCACCTGGAAAGGACAATACGTGTGGCAAGCGGTTTTGCCGCCAACAAGGCTCACTACCTGAAGGCTATGATCATAAATACATTTACAGCCACTTAGGGTACAACCTAAAAATTACGGATATGCAAGCAGCATGCGGGCTCGCTCAACTAGAAAAAGTAGATGACTTCATAAGCGCTAGAAAAGATAATTTTTCATTTTTGAAGCAAGCACTGTCACATCTGGAAGAATATATCATTCTCCCTGAAGCAACTCACAAATCGTCACCCGCATGGTTCGGCTTCCCCATTACTTTGAGAGAAGACAGCCCCATAAGTCGAGTTGAGTTACTGCAACACCTAGATCATCACAACATTGGCTCTAGATTACTCTTCGCGGGCAATGTAGCTTGCCAACCTTATATGCAGTCACAAAAATTTCGTATTTCAGAATCTCTAGAGATGACCGATATAGTAATGAAAGACACTTTTTGGATTGGTGTACAGCCTGCTCTGAGTAAAGAGATGTTAGAGTACTCTGCAGAAACGATCTCACAAGTGCTAAAGCAAGCATAATATAGAGCAGCACTAATATAAGCAGCAATTATTCACTGCTTTCCACTTCCACTGATAACAGCCAAGGAGACAATCTAATGTCTTCAACAGAAAATATTTCAAACTCGGCGCTTACTAGCTACGAGTTAACTCGGCGAAACGATTTAGCCACAAGAAAACCCTACATCGCATCCAAGCTAGCCAAAGTTTCAGAAATGGAAGCGCGTGGAGAAATTAGCCCGATCATTCGCTTAGAGAAAAGCTACCTATGTAATTTTCAGTGCACTCATTGTTCTGCAGAGTACTACATGGATCGGCACTTAAACAAAATCCATCACATTCAAGATGATCGCCGTAAAATTGATTTAGAGGCGGTTAAAAAGCTGTCCGAGGAAGCCGATGAGTTAGGTTTAGCTAGGTTCGTTATCACTGGTGGGGAACCTTTAGTCATGAAAGACTTTGATGAAGTCGTCGCGGCAATAGATCCAGAAAAACATTATATAATTACGGACACCAACGGTTGGTTTCTTGATGATAAAAGAGCGAAGCATCTCAAAGAGATTGGAGTAGAAAAAGTTCAATTGTCTCTCGATAGCATGAACGAAGAGGAACACGATAACTTCCGAAATAAAAAAGGTTCATATAAGCGTGTCATGCGTGCGATTGACGCTTCTATCAATGCAGGGCTTAATCTCCTATTATCGACCGTGCTTATTAAAGGGCGAGTTAAAACAGCTGAATTTAAAGAGATGTGTGAATTCGCAACAAATAAGGGAGTAGGGCTTTATGTATCATATGCGAAACCGACTGGTTCATGCACTGAGCACCCTGAATTTGTTATTGAAAAAGAAGATGCTGATATTTTGCGAGAATTAGAAAAGCAATATAACGTTTTCTCTCATATGACACCGTCATATGGTTCCTACAAAGGGTGCATTACCGTTAAAGGAATTATCACGGTGACTTCAACAGGCGAAATTACACCTTGCCCTTATATTGATATGTCTATTGGCAATATTTTTCAAACACCTTTACAAGAAATATTAAATCGAGGAATGCGTAACCCTTGGCTAGGACCTCACCGCCCTGACTGTCTAATTGGGGAAGACGAAAAATTCATCAAAAAACACACTGAGATCACATCTAGATACACCACTCTCCCTGTGCCTTGGGGTGAAGGTTTTTCTGATTCAGACAGCCTCACTGATTAGCAGCCCACATAACATTAATTAACGACTAATCGGCCTTAGAGTATTTATAAATGACAAGCTTATTTGATGAATTTGGACGCTGCATTCCCGACAACATTTCAGAATCGGCCCATACAACAGTTCGCCGTTACTTCAAATGTAATACCCCTGAAATTGATTTAGAAGCCATCTTTCACCAAATGACGGCTCTACTTGGGCAGGGTAGTACCGATTTAACTAATTTCAAAAGTCAGATCAAAGCCCTATTAAAACAATTAAAAGCTGACCCTGAAACACAAAATATTTGCAATGCGCCTTATGTTCCTTTCATCATTCCTAAGCAAAGCATTCATGATGCGGGCGAGCTGTTACAAAGCACATTTTTACCTGCTGTCTGCTCCTCCTATAATTCACGTTACCCCGAATACAGCTTTGATAATCACTACAAAGGCTGTCTTATTGAACGCTTAACCATTAGCCCTCAATCCCGGCATCAAGAACTTTTAGATAAACTACGACAAACCGATATTATCGGGCTGTACTTCCCGGCTATGGACGGGTATTCCCTTGCTGCAGCCAGAGAACGAATATCCTCACTTCCTAAACAGTTCAGCCTAGCGGGGGGGGTTGATACCTGCGCAGCATTCATTGCCTGTCCAGACCTTTTAATGAGAACAGATGGCTACCCTCCACTGCTTTGGTTTGGAGCTTTAGAAACAGCTAATCATAATGAAGGTTTTCATTTGGAAGCTTATGGATACAATTTGACCTTCAATCATAGAATGCACCTAGGCAATGCAGATGAATATTGGGTCAATGGCCTAGTATTTACTAACTGATTTACAACACAGATACAGAGCGAACAAATGAAAAGTTTACCGTTGTCGAAACCCTTGATTGTATTAGAACTAGCTAACAATCATATGGGAGATATCAGCCACGGTCTAAAAATGATCGAGGCACTTGCTGAAGTTTGTAAAAAGTTTCCTTTCAACTTTGCGATCAAACTTCAATATCGTCAGATGGGCAGCTTTATCCATCCGTCTTTTCAGGACCGAATGGATCTGAAATACGTCAAACGTTTTATGGAAACACGCTTAACTCAAGCCCAGTTCGAAGAGATCATTAGCAAGATTAAAGACAGTGGTTTTTTAGCAATGTGCACCCCGTTTGATAGCGAATCTGTTCCACTTATAGCTGAGCAGGGGTTTGATATTATTAAAGTTGCTAGCTGCTCATTTACTGACTGGCCGCTATTAGAAACCATTGCAGATACCAACATGCCGATCATCGCGTCAGCGGCCGCCGCAACAGTGGATGAATTAGACAGCGTTGTGACCTTTCTATCCAATAGGGGTAAAGAGTTTGCTCTTAATCATTGCGTGGCTGAATACCCTACGCCTCCGGAAAAAATCCAACTAAATCAAATCGACTTCCTGAAACAGCGTTACCCCAATATTCCGATTGGTTATTCGACCCACGAGCCTCCTTCATTTACAGGCTCAATATCTATGGCCGTAGCCAAAGGAGCTACTCTTTTTGAACGACACGTGGCCCTACCATCAGAGAAATATCAACCCAATGAGTACTCAGCTACCCCAGAGCAACTTAAAGAATGGCTGAGAGCTATTGAAACAGCATTCAAACTTTGCGGCACTAGCGAAACCGTTCGTGTTACACCTCCTATAGAAGAAATTGATAGTCTTAGATCGCTTCGTCGTGGCGCCTACCTTAAGCACAACGTTGAAGCGGGGCAGCAAATAACAGACGATGACATTTATTTTGCAATTCCATGCCAGGAAGGCCAAGTCACTGCAAATGAATGGTCTAAATATATCCACCGCTCAACGACTCACTCCATCGAGGCCAACAGCCCTCTTTTGGCCATAAATTCTAAAGAAAAAAATACCCGGCTGCATATCATTGATATTGTGAAAGAGGTTAATAATATTCTCACCAAAGGAAAAATTGTTATCCCTTCTGAAGCGTCACTAGAGATCTCTCATCACTATGGAGAGAGCTCTTTCTCGGAAATAGGCGCTGCCATGATTACGATTATGAATCGTCAGTATTGTAAAAAACTGATCATTTTACTCGCGGGGCAACGACATCCAGAGCACCTCCACAAAAAGAAAGATGAAACGTTCTACGTTTTACATGGTTCTGTAGAAGTAAATCTAGAGGGGACTTGGCACCAACTTAATGAAGGCGAAATGATCACGGTGTCAGCTCACACAAAACATAGCTTTAGATCATTAACAGGAGGTGTCTTCGAAGAAGTTTCCACTCGCCACTTTTCCGATGATTCATACTATACCGACAACAGTATCATGCAAAACAGAAACCGAAAGACTTACTTAAGGTTCTGGCAAAACCTTGAATTTAATGATTAATACGATTTAGTTTAATTTAGGATACGTTTCATCTGCTATGAATAATAACATCAGACTTGCTGACTATATTTTTGATTTTCTCGCCAAACGCGACAGCAAACACATTTTCCTTTTACCCGGCGGCGGAGCCATGTATCTTGTCGATGCTGCTGCAAATACAAAAGGACTAACAGCTATTCCTTGTCACCATGAACAAGCCGCTGGCATTGCTGCTGAAACACACGGCAGAGTATCAGGCAAGCCTGGAGTTGCGCTCGTCACGACAGGGCCCGGTACAACAAATATAATCACCCCCGTAACCGGGGCTTGGATTGAATCTGTTCCTATGATCATTATTTCAGGTCAAGCAAAGCGAACAGACCTGATGGGAGATAGCGGAGTACGCCAGAAAGGCGTTCAAGAGGTCAACATTGTTGAAATGGTCAAATCAGTCACGAAATATGCAGTGACAGTCACCGATCCTCTTGAAATTCGACAACATTTGGAAAAAGCTTACCACTTAGCAACAACCGGGCGCCAAGGCCCTGTTTGGCTCGACATTCCTCTCGATGTTCAGGCCAGCATGATTGACCCTGAACAACTAAGTAGCTTAACAATTGAGCCTGATTCAAAGACCCAAACAATACCTGTAACCGCCGTTGATACCACTCTAAAAAAGCTCAAAACAGCTTCACGCCCTCTATTTATAATAGGGCACGGCACTCGATTATCAGGCGCTGAAAAAGCCTTAAAAACGGTCTATGAAGAACTAGGGATTCCTGTCGCCACAACATGGAATGCAATGGATTTAATCCCTTACGAACACGATCTACATGCAGGCAAGCCAGGCTCTGTTGCATTACGCGGAGCAAATTTTGCAGTTCAAAATTGTGACTTACTTATCAGCATAGGCGCACGATTAGACCCTGTAGTGACAGCCTATTCTGTAGATAATTTTGCCCGTTCCGCACAACGTATCGTTATTGATATTGATCCAACCGAACTTAAGAAGTTTACTCAGAGCAACTTTCAAACATTCTGTGCCGATGCTAATACATTCCTCAAAGCTCTGCTGGATAGGTCCCGCGAGGAATCACTTCCAAATTGGCAACACTGGGTAAACACCTGTAAATCGTGGAAAACAGAATATCCGATTAATGACGGACAACCCTTTCCTACTCAAGGCGAAATAAGTTCTTATCATCTAACTGAAGCACTTTCGGATGCACTCCCCGAAAACCAATTAATAATCACAGGAAGCTCCGGACTAGCTATTGAAGCTTTTTATACCGCTTTCAAAAATAAAGAAGGGCAACGCATTATGCTGACATCCGGTCTCGGCTCAATGGGATACGGATTACCCGCAGCAATTGGCGCATGTCTTGCGAACGAGCGCCAACCGATCGTTGCTATTGAAAGTGATGGTAGTATGCAACTTAATTTACAGGAACTCAGTACACTTGCAGGGCTAGAATTACCTATCTGCATATTCATCATGAACAATGCAGGTTATGCCTCAATCAGAAATACACAAAGAAACTATTTCGATAGCCGTTTTGTTGGAACAGGTTCAGAAGCGGGCTTATACATCCCTGATATTTTAGCCGTTGCGAACGCTATAGGGCTAAAAACTCAACGTATCACTAAGGTTGAAGAATTAGAAGAAGGTATCAAACAAGCTCTCGCTACAACCGGGCCACTAATATGCGATGTTTCAATTATAAACAATGAAACACTGTGGCCTAAATCAGCGGCAATCCCTCAAGCAGACGGCTCTATGCTCTCCATGCCCTTAGAAGACATGTCTCCATTGCTACCCCTAGACGAATTAAAAAAGAATATGCGAGTTGATCTAATGCCTACGTCCTACCATGCCAGAAGCAACTAATGAGTTCATCTACAATGTATTTCAATATACCTCATGAAGATCTTTCCGAAATTTTATCTCGTACAGAAGATATCTGGCAAAAGCTAAAAGGCGAACGGGTGTTCATCACCGGTGGAACGGGATTCTTTGGCAGGTGGGTTCTTGCTAGTATCGCCTATGCCAATGACATCTTAGGCGCCAATATTCAAGTCACAGTGATGTCAAGAGATCCAGAATCGTTCCGGCATAAGTTCCCAGAATGCGAACAGCATAATATTCATTTACATGCAGGGGACCTTCGACACTCAAACTTCCCTGCTGGGACGTTTCCCCATGTCATCCACTTAGCTACGGACCCGGGTTACTTACCGGAAGAACAACACCTGCAAATAATAGATGGCACGATTAATGGTACGCGGAGAGTATTAGACTTTGCATCTAAAAGAGCCGAAACAAAAAACTTTCTTTACTGTAGCTCTGGAGCAATATATGGCCCCGTTTCAGGAAAAGAGAGTATTTCTGAAGACTTCAAACCTGCTCCTGACTGCACAGCCCCTGAGTCCCTATTCGGTACAACTAAACGCCTTACTGAACAGCTATGCACCCAACACCATAAACAATTTGGTCTAAATGTAAAAATTGCACGCTGCTTCTCATTTGTAGGTCCGCATCTACCCATGGGACACTATGCCATAGGTAATTTTCTACAGAATGCGTTGAAAGGAGACAAAATTACAATTGAAGGTGATGGAACCCCTATACGTTCATACCTTTACATGTCAGACCTCACCGTTTGGCTATGGCACATACTGCTTCTCGGTGCTCCCGGCTCCCCATACAATGTTGGTTCAGACCAATCATATTCAATCAAAACGCTCGCTGAACTTATCAGAACCAGTACCAACACCAATGAAGAAGTGGAAGTAAAAAGAAAAGAGAATAAACACGCGCATCGCTCATGTTATGTACCTAACATTACTAAAGCCAGTAATGAATTAGGTCTTAGGGTTTGGACTTCACTTCCTAATGCATTAAAACGCCATATAAAGTGGCAACAAAACAATACTGAAACAGCATCAGAACAGAAAACCAGTTACGCACCTGAATCTAAGAAATTTGTAGTGGATATTGACGGTGTCATCGCATCTATAACAGAAGGTAATGACTATACCCAATCCACACCTTTAGCAGAAAATATTCGACATATAAACAGACTTTACGCGCAAGGAAACTACATTGTACTCTTTACTGCCAGAGGATCAGAAACCGGCATTGACTGGACAGAACTCACTCAACAGCAAATGGATAGCTGGGGCGTACAATACCATGAACTACATTTAGGTAAACCCTCAGCTACCTATTATATAGATGATAAAATGCTGCCTCCTGAAGCGCTTGAGTACATTAATTAGCATACGAACTGATAAACAGCAGCGTTGAATGAAAACTTTTCACAAGGAATTCAACGCTAGTCAAAAAAAATAGACCTTTAAAAAAGCGTCAACAATAATAGAACAAAAGACGTTAATCTAGGTTAAAATAGAGATACCCATATGACTAATGTTCTCTTCATTATTCCGCCTCACATTGCATTCGAGGATTTTCTTAACCCTCTTAGTAATGCTAAACAAATTCGCAAAAAAGATGGAAAAATGTATGGCAGCTTAGTTACCGATATGCCTCTTGGGGCCCTATCTCTAAGTGCCTACGTAAAACAAAATAGTAAAACCCCCGTTAACACTGAACTATTAGATTTTAATATTGAGCTAAATGAACTAGATACCTTTGCTTTTCCCTCACCATCTGAATACTACAAAGACTATCTCCGTAATCAGCTTACAACCACACCGGATATCATTGGCCTTTCTGCGCTATTTTCTTCTTCGTACTTTAATATATTAGAGATAGCTGATTGCTGTAGGGATATTTTCCCAGACGCCCTTATCCTAGCAGGAGGAGGCGTTCCAACCAGCATGTACCAACAAATACTCTCCTCAACTGAGGCCTTTGATGCTCTATGTTACGGTGAAGGAGAGAAACCTTTTATAGGGCTTATCGAAGCGGAAGATCGAAAACAATATATTGATCAACATACAAGCTGGATAACGGCGGATAAAGCTCAAAAAAATCTCTCATTCCAACATAATTTCATAGAAAACCTAGACGATATTCCATTCTATGATTATGAGCTATGCAAGATGGAAAAGTATGGTGCTAATCCTGCCATCATGGCTTATGGTTCCTTAAAAAATAAAGTTGATAATTTCCATATTATGACCTCTTTGGGCTGCCCCTTTAAATGTACCTTTTGCGCTTCTCATAAAGTACACGGTAGAGCCATGCGCTACTACAGCCTGGATAGAGTCAAACAGGATTTAAAAAAACTGAAAGAGCAGTATGGGGCCCAAATATTTGTCTTTCAGGACGATCACTTTATGGCTGACACTGAAAGAGCGAAAGAGATTGCACGTTATGTCACTGAACTTGGAGTTAGAGCAGTCTTTCAAAATGGCTTAACGCTATATGCACTAGACAGGGAAATGCTCGAAGTACTCCAAGCTGCAGGAGCAGACCAGCTGGTGCTCCCTGTTGAATCGGGCAGTGCTAGAGTTCTAAAAGAGCTCATGCGAAAGCCTCTAAGATTATCCATTGCTGAACGAGTCGCTGATGACTGTCGAGATCTAGGAATCTATACCAACGTCAACATTCTTATTGGTATGCCTGGTGAAACAAAAAAAGATATTGAAGACACTCGGGAATTTCTGAAAAAACTAAATGCTAACTGGTTTATGATTTCAATTGCGACACCATTAGTTGGCGCTGAAATGCATGACACTTGCACCGATAAAAAATACATAAAAATCAAAGATATTGGATGTGATTTCCGAAAGGCCGTTGTATCAACAGAAGACTTTACACCGGAATACATTCAACAAATCACATACGACATCAACCTCGATGTAAACTTCATTCATAACACAGATTTAAAGCTAGGCGAATATAAGCTGGCTTTAAAAGGCTTTGAAAATGCGATCAGAGCCTTGGACAATCATGGGTTTGCCTACCATTATGCAAGCCTCTGCCACGAAAAACTTGGAAATAAAGAAACCGCTACCAACTATCGCCTTAAAGCAATTCAGGCCTACGAGGAAGACCCCCTTTGGCGAGCATATTTTGACCGTTTCGAGATCAGCCCTTATACATCTGCAGCCGCTCTGACAGCAGAAATATGACAATTAAACATATCAACCGATGTCGAGTATGTAAGGGAAATTTCTTCACCCCCCCTCTACTTTGCTTTGAAAACATGCCTAGCATGGCACAAAACTTTCCTGATGAGGCTTCAGTCACAGAAGATTGTGGCGAAACTCTTGAGGTGCATCAATGTGAAAAATGCGGGCTAGTTCAATTAAATTCAGAGCCTGTTCCATATTATCGTGAAGTAATCCGGGCCGCAGCCTTCTCTGATGAAATGCAAAGCTTCCGCATAAAGCAGTTTTCAGATTTTGTGAATTCATTTTCGCTGCAGGGCGAACGTATTTTAGAAGTAGGGGCTGGACAAGGTGAGTATCTGCAACTTATGGCTAAACAAGACGTTCAAGCGTTCGGAACAGAGTGGAGTGACCTACCTATCCAAAAGAACCCTGAGCGTATTTTTAAGTGTTACCTCGACAGTGCCGACTGTATAGTTCCCGAAGCGCCATTCAAAGCGTTCTACTGCCTTAATTTTATGGAACATATGCCTGATCCAGTTTCATTTCTACAAGCGGTACACAACAACATTACACCTGATGGTGTTGGCCTGATTGAAGTGCCTAATTTCGATATGGTCGTTAAACAAAAACTTTTCTCAGAATTTATTCGCGATCATCTTTTTTACTTCACCCAAGCCAGCCTATCTAACCTTCTAGAAAACAATGGATTTGAGATTATTAGCTGCAAACCGGTATGGCACGATTATTCACTTTCAGCCATAGTAAAAAAGCGTTCCTCCACTGACCTGACCGGCCTGATAAAAGACAAAACGCAGATTCATCAGGAGATAAAAAAATTCACCCACGATTATACCGTACAGGAAACGGCTATCTGGGGAGCAGGCCACCAAGCACTTGCGGTTATTAGTTTACTTGAACTGCACCAGGACTTTTCTTTTGTCGTTGATTCGGCAACATTTAAGCAAGGTAAATTCACACCTGCAAGTCACCTAAAAATATTATCTCCTGAAGCAATCAAAACCCATAAAACAAAAGCGATCCTGATTATGGCCGCCAGCTATTCCGATGAAGTAGCCCGAATTATCAGATCCGAATACTCTCCAGACCTAAAAGTTGCCATACTTAGAAATAGTGGTTTGGAGTTGGTTTAAATGAAAAATTTACAAAGCGCGATACAAACGATTGATCAACATATTGCTAAGCAAAAGAATGGCCTTGGTGAAGATCTATTTTTTTTAGTGAGTCGCTGTACCCCTATGGTCAATGTTGATTTACTCATCAAAAATGATGAAGGGCAACTATTGCTTACTTGGCGAGATGACCAGTTCTACGGGCCAGGTTGGCATATTCCAGGAGGAATAATCAGGCACAAAGAAACATTTAGCCAGCGAATACATCAAGTCGCCGAGAAAGAACTCAGTACCAACGTTCAACACGATGAATCACCGAGTATGGTTCAAGAGCTAATGAATCATGAACGTGACACGCGGGGGCATTTTATATCCTTACTATACAACTGCACACTTCTGAAGAACTTATCCCCAGAGAATGCCTTTAATACCGATAACCCTCAGAACAACCAATGGCAATGGCACTCAACAATGCCAACAAATCTGATTGCGGTTCATAAAAAACTTTACAGCACCCTTTTCACTTAGTATTGAAATGACTGATAAGAACTTAACACCTAAATTAGTAACAATTGTAGTTCCGGTCTACAACGCCGAAATTTATCTGAAGAACTGCATTAATAGCATTCTCTCTCAAACATACACTGAGCTTGAGCTGATCATCATCAATGATGGTTCAACAGATCATAGCTTGGATATAATTCAGACCTATTCAGACCCTAGAATAACGGCGATTTCTTCCAAAAACCAAGGCGTTTCCGCTGCAAGAAATATCGGCATAGAACATGCCACAGGTGAGTTTTTACTTTTTTTAGATGCTGATGACTACTTAGAAAGCGAAGCGATTCAAAAACTCATGCTCGCCCAGAAAAAAGTAAATAGCGATTTAACCGTCTGCGCATTCAATAATTTTGGACATAATGCGAAAAAAAAACCTACCGTAATCTTTGAAAACAATACACTCCTAGGGGCCCAAGAAATTACTCACTATGTAAAAAACTATCTAAACAAGCCCAATAGACATTCATTATTTGTTTACTCCTGGGGACGACTATTTAGAAATAGTATTATCCAAAAAAACTCATGCTTTTTTGATACAACTCTTTCAAGCTATGAAGATGTAAAATTCAACTTTCAAACACTTCATCACATTGAAAGTATTTATTACCTTTCTGAGCCCCTATGCCATTATCGCGCACACCCTATGCTTAGCTCTGCCACCACCAAACTAACCGGCGACCCACATAGTATGTTTGGCTATGTGAATGCTCTTCAGTTCTCAAAAACATACCTCAAACGTCATGAGGTAACTAAAAATGAAATCGAGAACCTGTTGGGTAACGCGATTACTATATACACCATCATCCAGCTTATCAGGCTCTGTGCAAATTTGTCCCCTTCAAGTTTTCTCCCTATCTACCGATATATTAAACAGTTGAGTAAAAGGGAATGGGTTGGTAATAATTTTTCTCATTACAATCCCGACCCTGGTGAAAGTGTACTTATCCCTCAACTCCTACTCAAAAAGCTCCCACTACTAACCATACTGGCTTGTTACTTCAAAGCCCGAAAACGGTATACATGAGTAAACAGTATATGAATATTTTTGAACGTATTACAAAACAGAAGGTTCCTGTAATTATTTTTGGGGCAGGTTATGCAGGACAGGTTATTTTGAATACTTGCATTGACCACAATGTAGAAATAGCAGCGTTCTGTGATAACAAAAAAAACTATTCAGGCCAATTTATGCTTGGCCATCGTATTATTCACAGCTCCGAGCTACACGACCTTTTCCCTGAAGCCATTTTCATTATTTCAGCGGCTGATATTAACGATGTGGTCATCCAATTAAATGACCTGCACTATTCACAATGGCATGCAGGGGGAGATATTCTAAAATTTGCTGAGATAGGCAAGCATAAGTACGACACTGAATTTTCTTTTTTAGATTATGCGGTATCTACCTGCATACAGTGTCATGATGCTTATCAATCACCTGATAAGCTTTTTCTTAGAAGCGTGGATATAGTTATCACGGAAAAGTGTTCGATGCGTTGCAAAGACTGCTCAAACCTTATGCAGTACTATGAGAAACCTGTAAATTACGATGCTGCAGAGTTAACCGCTTCTCTAGAGTCCTTCTTTTCCCATATCGATCAAGTCAATGAATTCAGAGTGATTGGGGGGGAACCCTTCATGAACAAGCATATTTCGGAGACGATTGATTGGCTCAATAATCAAGAAAAGGTCGGTAGAGTTATTATCTATACCAATGGTACCATTTTACCTAAAGGGCAGACCCTGGAATGCCTCAAAAATAAAAAAGTGATGATGATGATCACAGATTATGATGAACTCTCAAAGAATCATGATCGTTTGATCGGCACGCTCGACGAACACAACATTGAATACCATACCGACAAGGCTCAAAACTGGACCGATTGCGCTTCGATTAAAGAACATAACCGCAGTATAGAAAGCCAAAAAGAGGTATTCAAAAACTGCTGCGCCAAATGCCTATTTACCATTATGGATGGAAAATTTTATAGATGCCCATTTTCCGCCCATGTGGATAAACTAAGAGCTACGCCATTATATGAAGATGACTATGTCGATCTACTATCATCTTCCAAAGAACTCGGGCATAAAATCAAAGAGTTCATCTTTAATAAAGACTATCTAAATTCGTGTGATTATTGTGTAGGAAGGTTTTTAAGTGATAAAAAAATAACACCAGGTATTCAGGTAAGTGAACCTTTAAAATTCAAACAATATTCTTAGCTATATATTACTTGGCTCCAACATATCTCTGCCACATCTGTTCAAAGGCCTGCATGAAATCCTCAGCTATTAACGAAGGGTTAAAAAAACCACTCGTTTTGATGCTCTCATGCAAAATCATTTTAGTATTTTTTAGCTTACTTGGGTCCTTCGCATAATTAACCGCAGTATCTATATACTCTTGCTCATCACTCGCAATTAACTCCGATAAGTTGACCCCTTTGAGTATTGAAGACCCTGTTCTACCGATGATGGTATCACCAAGCAGTGAAACATAAGGAACCCCCATCCAAAGTGACTCCATATTCACGGTAGAGCCTGTATAGGGAAAGGTGTCTAACACCAGATCAATTTTTTTGAAGCTGGATAGGTACCCTTGATAGGTGCCATCGTGATACTCAAGAAGCAAGCGGTCTGATTCTATTCCTTTGCTCAAAAACCGATTTAGAAAGCTCTGCTTAAATTCATCATCTTTAAACAACGACGAATTAAGATATAACTGCGACTGTGGACACTTTGCTAAAATATTAGTCCAAACATCAATAACGCTATCGGATACTTTATCTATACGATTCATACAGCCAAAAGTAAAAACATTACTATCTTCTGACGGAAGATAGCTAAAACATCGATCTATATCAATACCGCCCATCGCTAGGCACTGAAAGCTATCTACCGTCCACAATTCTTCCACATACAACGAGCTTGTTGTTTCTGCTCCGACTTTATCTGCAATAAAATAATCCATTTCAGCTAAACCGCTACTCGCGAAAAAGCCTAACCAACTAACTTGTATTGGCGCAGGTTTATATGCAAAAACAGGCAATCGATTATGAGCCGAATGCCCTGACATATCGACTAAGATATCAATAGAATCGGTATGAATTTTTTTAGCAAGGGCTAAATCATCAAGAAAATTAACCGGATACCACTCACTAAAAACGGATTTTAAAGCCGTAGTCATCGCATCATCTTTTGTCCAATTGTTGTGATATGCAATTAATTCTACATCTAAATGCGAGAGTTGTTCAAAAAAAGCCGCCGTTAATTTAGTGACAACATGGCTCCTAAAATCACCCGAAACAAACCCTACTCTCAACCTTTTTTTAGGGTTAAGGTTTAAGTTTGGCCATTCCTGAAACTTCTTAGCCTTCTTTGCAGCCGCCGCTCCATAGCTAGCAGCCTCATGTTCATATAACTCATTTGCTTTTTCGCTCATAGCGACACACATAAGTATATTGCTAAATATATCCAACCTACTAGAATCAAGTTCATAGGCCTTTTTAAAAAATTTAACCGCAAGCATTAGCTCAGAAATGGTTTTGTATACATGGCCCAAGTTATTATAAGACTTCACTGAATTCTTATCGTATTTTAGTGAGAGTTTATAATTCTTGATGGCGGCAGTTACATTTCCAGTAGCTGAATATATATCCCCCATTCCTCGATACGATGCGGCGAGTTCGGGCTTCAAAGTAACTGCAATTTGGAAGTTTTCGAGCGCAGCCTCCGTTCGCTTTAATTCCAATAAAGCGCAGGCCAAGTGATGAAAAGCATCACCGCTCTTCGGCTTTGCCTGTATAGCCGCTACCAAATATTGAATGGCGTCTTCATAAGATCGTTTACGAATGCAGAGTATGCCAAGAAAGTGGTTCGCATCAAAATTTGAAGGCGCTAGTGAAAGCACCTTCTGGAATACCATTTCAGATTCATCCAGCTTGCCCGAGGAGTAACATTGAAAACCCAAATCTAACGCTTTCTTTACAAGTTGTTGCTGAGCAAGCTGATTCATCCTACTTATTACTTTCCTGAATCTGAACTTCTACTGGCATCGAAGCCCACCCAGAGCGCACTTCAAGAATAAGATCCATTACTTCCTGAACGGTCTCTGCACTATTCTCACGATTAGCCTTCACGACTTGACGAATCATGTAGTTATACAATTCATCAAGGTTAGCTGCCATCTCCCCACCAGTTTCATGATCTAAGGAGCCTTTTAAACCCACAATAATATCTGTCGCTTTGTTTAAGCTCTCGGTTCTATCTTGAATTTGCTTCCGCTCTATTGCCCCTTTAGCTTGCGCTAAAGCAGTCAAGGCACCTTCCAGTAACATTGAAATAAGCTTGTGCGGACTTGCGGTCTCAACGGTCGCTCTAAGATCTACACTTTTATATTCTTTAAGGGCGTTCAAATTTACGCTCATAAAACATACCTACCTAAATTAATTATATTAAGCGCGATTCTTCTAAAGAAAGCCCTTTAACCTTTACGTTTTAACCATTGGATGCAGTAAACGGTAATCGATCAAGAATACCATCTAACTGATTCCCAGTACTCTGGAAACTATTCACGATTCTTTCCATGGCTAAAAACTGTGAATATAATCGCAGTTCTAACTTCTCCATTTTACGATCAAGCTCAACCCGATCATCAGCCACGCCTTCCAAAGCGTTATTAATATTCTCTTCGCGTAGTTTAATGGCACCATTTGAAGATAAAAAGCTATTAATCAGATTATCCAGCTCTCCTGCAAAACCTCTGGAAAAATCAACAGTAACTGAGCCTGCCGCGACAGCATTTTCACCAATCGTAAAATTCAAACCATAAGGATCAGAATCAATTGCGGGCAACAATACATTACCAGAACCAAATCCAGCGACGCCATCAATAGTACCGACAACATCGACACCTGTATCAGACTGAGTAATAAACCCTAACTCCGCAATATCAGCACCAAAATCGGTATCATCAAATGAGACACTGGAAGCTGAACCGTAACTTCTAGAAGTGAAAGCAAACTGATCCGTTGCTTCATCATAAGTTACATCTACGGCAACATTCGCCCCGCTTATATTAGTATCACCATTAATCAAAGACTGCAGATCAGCACGAATTTCATCCGCTGTTGAATAGCTACCAGTCAAAGTAATTGTATCTGACTCAACACCATCAACCGTTACCTTAAAGGACAAATCCAATAAACTAGCATCGGCAATACTAACTGTATCTGCTGCACTATCGAATCCTATATTACCACCATCGACCATTGCATCAGCAGTAACCGTCGCTTTTTCCGGATCGGTCGTCACAACAACATCATAACTACCTGGAACGGTACCCGAGGCATAACTACCTACAGAGACACTGACTTCATCATTTGAAGATCCTACATCTGTAGCAAACAGTGTTTCTACTAAGGCAAAGTTATTTGCCATAGCATCACTAAAATCATCTTCATCAATTGAAAGGGAGCCATCTAACTCCGTACGGATACCCACATTTGTCAATGAAGTGAAACCATCTTCAATACCTGGGACTAGCGAGCCAATCGTATCTCGAATCTGGTTAACTAACGCCTTGGCAGTACCGTCAGTAGCTAGGTCTCCCCTAACAGTCTGATTTTCCTCATCCGTACTATAACCGACTAAATTCTGCGCGGTTTCGTAGAAAAGGTTATAAGCCTCAACAAAATCTCTGATCGCTTGCTCTGCCGTGGATGTATCCTCACTCACGGTAAAGGTAAAACTGGTTCCTGGCTCAGCTTTGTTTAATGAAAAGTTAAAACCTTGAATAACATCATCAATTTCATTGGTTTCACGATAAACTGTAAGACCGTTAACTAACAGTTCTGCATCCTGAGCTTGCTGAGTTTCTGTGACCTGAGAGTGCTCTGTTTCATTATATTCAAAAACACTTAAGCCCGTAGAATCGCCTTTTGTTGCATCATCGCTACTGACCCTAAGTGCGTTATCTGCACCTGACGGAGCAGTAAGAAGTAACTGGTATTGCCCATCCACCAATAATACTGAGGCTTGCACATCCGCATCTTCAGCATTAATTTTATCTGCGATGTCTTGCAGAGAATCGGATGCCTCAACGGTAATATTCAATGCTGCGCGCGCATCGTTAGTGGCAAAAGAATAAGGATCTTGATCAGTATCTACATCTGCACCGGGATCAGCATCTTCATCATAAGTCCAGGTACCAAAACTAATCGTCAGCGTTCCAGCTTCGTTTAGTGCTTCATCTTTATCAGCGTATGCACCGGTTGCCAGTGACTGTGACTGAGCAACCTCAACGACTTCAATCTGATAAGTACCGGTCTGAGCACCCGCATCAACTGAATTAGGGGTAATAACATCGGTATCAGGAAAGGCAACAGAACGAGCATTAAAGGTATCGTTATCTGAAAGAGGGTCAAGAACACTTTGGAGTTCAGACAAACTGCTTTGTAGCGTTCCATAAGCAGAAATTTGAGCTTCGAGTTTTTCCTCGGTGGTATCTAAACGTTCCTCACGAGGGGCTTTCTCAATTTCTACAAGCTGGGTAACAAGACTGGTGGTATTGATACCAGAACCGGCGCCCAGTGAGCTAATGATGCTATCACTCATGGTGTTTGCCTCTGGTTTTTAATTGAATGGAAAAAAGCCTGTGTTGATCAGGCCTTCTTATCGAAAAGGAATCCTATCATCCGATCCAATGATTCAGCAAATTCTAGCGCTTCTTCATTTGGAATCTGGCGGATAACTTTATCTGTAGTTAAATCACGTACTTCAACAACAACTTTATCTGACGCTTTATCAACAGAAAAACTTAAAGAACGTTGACTGCTTTCCATCATCTGATTTAAACGATCGATAGCTGCTTCGAGTTTCTCAGCAGACACCGCTTGTGTTTCTTTAGCCTGCTGCTGGACACGTTCGCTCTTTTGAGGAGGTTCTACGGGTTCACGCTTAACCTGCTCTGCTTGCTGAGGCTGCTGTGACGGCTGAACAACATTAGCAGTAGCTGCCCCCATTGATTCAATAGCCATAAGTCAATCCTCTTCTTAACCTTTTGAGAGTTCCCCCTTCACCGTGAACGGTTTAGGGGGATAGATACTCTACTTAGTACTTTGTTTAATAGTATAGCCGCTATCTTACTGAAGCAGTGATAGCACTTGCTGTGGAGCCGCGTTCGCCTGAGCCAACATTGCAGTACCTGCCTGCTGTAGTACCTGCGCTCTTGACAGAGCAGCTGATTCAGCAGCGAAGTCAGCATCTTCGATACGTGAACGGGCAGCCGCTACGTTTTCAGATACGTTAGACAGGTTATTCACTGTAAAGTCTAGACGGTTATTAACCGCACCCAAGTCGCCTCGAGTCGAGTTAATCTGTTCTAGTGCAGAGTCAATGATACCGATAGCTTCTTGTGCACCACGAGCAGAAGAAATATCAATACTTGAGACGCTACCTCCAGCACCTACAGCAGCATTCGTTTCGTTTAAACCGAGGATAGTTTCCATTGCAGCTTCATCACCATCCTTATAAGAGATAGAGATATCGCTACCATCAACCGAAGTCAGTTTTAGAGCATCTGTAATACCATTTGCACTATCAAGAGATGCTGTGACACCAGTTTCATTCGTGTAAGTATTTATCCAAGCTACCAAGTCGCTTTCTTCACCGGCAGTATCGTTACCATCGTAGTCAACAGTAGTATCATACTCACCCAAAGAAATACCATTAATAGTTACCTGACCTGCATCGATATTCGCCTCTGCTTGAGCTTGGTATCCAGTAATAGTTCCTTGCTCAAGACGAGCATCCAGACCTAGAACGTTGGCATGAGCAGCATCGTTATACTCAACTGTAACACCATCCACATCGGCATCAGTAGTCATCGTCAATGCTGCCTCTAGGGTACCTACGTTTGCAATTGTACCGACTGCATCAGCAAGTGTTGCACCACTTGCAGTAATAGCAATGTTGTCAGCCCCCTCGGAGGATACATTCAGGTAGCCACTATCATTAACTTCAGCCTTTACTAAGCCATCAGAAAGATCAGTAATCTTACTCGCTAGCTCTTCTAGAGAGCCAGTCTCTGAAACTTGGAATGTTTGAACTTCTGCATTTGCCATTGTTACAGCAAACTGGATGTATTCACCCTGGTTAACAATACCGTCACCTGCGGTTGTCGCAGTTGCTTCAACCAGAGTACCTACAGTAACACCTGAAATGTTATTGTTGATTGTATCTAGAGCTTCCTGAAGCACAGTCTCGCCCGATAGATCACCGATATCTATACCATTAATAGACATGGTTTCAGTGCCATCAAATGTCTGCAAATCCGCTAGAAGGTCACTGTTATCATTAGTTGCACCAACAATTGATGCGCCGGAACCACTACCCAGAGAACCAGTATCTGTAGCGCCAATGTTCAAAGAAATAGTTTCGTTTGCATCAGCACCTGCCTGCAGGTCAACCTCACCCAAAGTACCGTCAAGAATCTGAAGGCCGTTGAATTTAGTAGTTTCAGAGATACGATCGATCTCAGAAATAAGCTGCTGAACCTCTGCATCTAGAGTTGCACGGTTACCTTCATCGTAAGTACCGTTGGCAGACTGGATAGACAGTTCACGCATACGCTGTAGGATGTTTGTTGTTTCGTCCAACGCACCCTCAGCCGTCTGAATTAGAGAGATACCGTCGTTTGCGTTTCGGATAGCCTGGTCTAAACCACGAACCTGAGAAGTCATGCGGTTAGAAATTGCCAAACCTGCTGCATCGTCTGCTGCAGAGTTGATACGCTTACCACTGGTTAAACGCTCCATCGCCTGGTTCTGGTCACCTTGTGACATTGTCAGGTTACGCTGAGCGTTCAGCGACATAATGTTTGAATTAATTACCATTGCCATGAGTTATTCTCCTCACATTCAGCCGATTCTGACCGGCCGGAATAAAATGTTTGCTATTTGAACTTCCCAACTTGAAGGGACGAGAAATCCAAGCTTGAGTAGGTTATCGACCGTTTCTAAAAACCCTTTAGAAAAAATGTTAAATTCTTTCCCAAGCGTTCTTGAAACGATCTAATGCCTCGTTGCTTTTTGTTATCGGCACCTTCAAACTGATCATTAATGTTTTTTGGAGAAAAAAATGAATTCTTTAATAGAGCTGGCGAAACAAGCCTTAGATCAGTCGAATCAAATGGAAGAGTTTGCTAAACAAGCTCAGTGGGAAGAGCTAACAGAACTGCAAGGGAAACACAGCCAGACCGTAGAAAAAATAATGTTTGCAGAAGCAGAAGACTCTATCAAGGCAGAACTGCGTACTTTATTAATAGAAGTAAAAACTACAAACAACCGTACGATGAAACTTGCCGACACACACAAGAAAAGCCTCGTTAAAGAGAAAAAAACAATGGGTAAGGCAGCCGCCATGCAAAAAGCACTAGATGCATTAAAGTAAAAAAACACCTATAGGGCAGCTACCCATCTTTATTTTGCTACGTCAGCCGAACCACCTTTACGAAGCAAACAAGCAATCGCTGGAAGCAGCACTAAAGCGCCCAACATATTCCAAATAAACATAAAGGTCAGCAACACCCCCATATCCGCTTGGAACTTAATTGGCGAGAATGTCCACAGAACCACTCCGATTGCTAAAGTAAATCCTGTAAACGCAACAGACTTACCTGTGCTTTGCAGTGTTTCGAGATAGGCCTTCGTTAAGGAATGACCTTGATCTAAATACATCTGTAATTTTGAATAGATATAAATACCGTAATCAACCCCGATCCCCACACCTAAAGCGATAACGGGCAGTGTCGCCACTTTGACGCCTATCCCTAGCTTGGCCATAAGCGCCTGACAGAGCACGGAAGTTAACGCTAACGGTGTGATAATACATATAACAGTACGGATAGAACGAAAAGTCAGTAAACAAAGGAAACTTACTACGGCATAAACCCAAATGAGCATCTCATACTGAGCCTTCTCTATGACCTCATTAGTCGCTGCTTCAAAGCCTGCTTTACCTGCCGCCATATTAAACTTAAGACTTTCAGTCTGATATTCAGCCGCAAAACGCTCGACGGCAGCCGTAACACCCTTAAGTGTCTCGGCTTTGTGATCATCTAAGAAAATAATCACCGGTAACAAAGAGCAATCACTGTTCATTAAACCGGCTGGCACATAAGAGAGAGACGCATTAATAACGTATTGATTACGAATAATAGAACGCCACTTAAGACTCCCTTCATTCAGTCCTGCCGTAACACGTTCAGATACATCCACTAAAGATATGCTCGATTGAACGCCCTTAATGTCACGCATATAGAATTGAAAACGATCTACTGTGGCTAAGGTTTCATACCGGCTACAATATTCAGCAGGCGTGGACACCATTACAACGAACACATCACTCGATGTTGAATAGTTAGAGGTTATAAACTCATTATCCAAGTTATATCGAGAGTTAGGACGTAACTCGGGCGCACCCGCATCCAGATCGCCTATCTGCAACCCTTTACTGGCATAGCCGCCCCATAAGGCCAGCCCTAAAGCAACAACTACAGCAATAGCTGCCCCTTTAGGCTGAGTAAAGACGGTTAACAGATGCCAACGTGAATGCTGTTTTTCTATCCCCCTTTTCGCTTTGGCAATCGCATGACGTCCTACGCCCACATAACTCATTAACAGCGGCAACAGCATAAGATTCGTCAAAATAATAACAGCAACCCCTAAGGAAGCAGCCACAGCCAAGTCCTGTATCACCTCTATCTCAATAACCATCAATGTCATAAAACCGATGCCATCAGAGATTAGGGCCGTTAAACCCGGTATATAGATTGTTTTAAAAGCATGCTTAGCTGCTTGTAATTTACCCGCCCCTGTCGTTGCTGACTCTAAGGTAATCGTATTTACAATCTGCACACCATGACTAACCGCAATTGCAAAAACTAAAAAAGGCACGAGCATCGAGTAGGGGTCAATCCCGTAGCCCAGCAGGTTCAATATTCCCAACTGCCATATCACCGCCACCAGCGAACATAGCAACGGAATAATCGTTCCCATCACACTGCCCGAATAGAGATACAGCAAAACCATGGTGACTATAAAAGCGATAGCAAAGAACAGAGCGACCTGCACCGCCCCGTCTATTAGATCACCTACAACTTTCGCAAAACCAGTGATATGAATGCTGACATTTTCCGAGCTATACTTATCCCGAACTAAACGCTCAATCAACTGAGAGAACTCTTTATAATTCAGCTTCTCTCCAGTTTTAGGGTCTTTATCAAATAAAGGCACCTGTACCATCGCTGATCGGAAATCATTCCCCACTAAAATACCGACCTGACCTGAACGAAGTATATTCTTACGAACCTGCTCTAAGCTCTCATCAGAACCATCATATTTAGGCGGTATAACGGGCCCACCAACAAATCCCTCTTCGGTGACTTCAGTCCAACGAACATTGGGCGTCCATATGGATTTCAACGCTGAGCGATCTACACCGGGAATAAAAAACAGCTCATCGGTTACATCTTTAAGCGTTGACTGAAACTCTCGAGTGAAAACATCTCCTTGCTTAGCCGCCACGACCACCCGAATACTATTGCCTAAACCGGAAAGGTCATCTTGATAACGGATATAGTTTTCAACATAAGGATGCTCAGCCGGTATCATTTTAACGAAACTCGCATCAGGGCGAATTTGTGCGGCCTGCCATGCCAGCCCCAAAGTCATAATAAAGAAAAGCAACAGAAATACTTTTCGATAATTAAACAACAAGCACTCTGCCAATAACTGGCTACTATTAATCGGCCATAAGAGAATAGAGGACAGCTGTTTCATTATTTTCCGCCCTCATTTAATGCAATGCGGCTAACTCCGCCTTCACCCACCAAGACCAAATATGAACCCGAAGAAGTAATAGCGCTATAGCTTCTTAAACCTCGTTTACTAAATGGTTCGAATCTCTTGCCATTTTGTCGTAGTAAAACCCCATCTTGGCCCACTAAATAAAGCTGACCATCAACGAGAGCTGAATCATTAATCGTTGAGGTAATATCTAACTGAATTGTGCGCCACCCAACAGCAGGCGAACCGTCACTGCCCAAAAGATACTCCCCTGAAAGCACCTGTAACAGCGTTCCCCTTAAGCCCATGACATAGAGTTCATCAGCCTCAGCGATCGAGAACAAAGACCCTTCATAAGGCACATTTATGCGACTCCAAGTATTACCAAGGTCAACGCTGCTCAGCATCAAACCCGCCTCCCCGATAATGATAAGAGTTCCTTCTCGCGTTTGAAAAATCTTATTCAGATGAAAACCGTCAGGATTAGGCAGCTTATGCCCTATATAGGCCCAACTATTACCACCATCGCGTGTTTCTAAAAAAAGGCCATACGCTCCCAGCGCATACCCATGTTGGGAATCCAGAAATAATAGGTCCAATAAAGGTGTACTTGGCCCTTCCTCCGAAGCTAACTCAGCGTCATCTAGCAAAAACTCTAACTCTTCTAACGCTAATTCATCCTTAACCGTTAACTCATTAAAACGCGCTATCTCTTCCTTAATCGCTCCAACTCTCAACTGATTGATCACAACCCCATCAAGCTGACGCGTCCAATTGGCACCACCATCGGTAGTCGCCAATACGATCCCATCATGACCTACAGCCCAGCCTTTTTGATTATCAAAGAAGTGCAGTCCAGTAATCAAAACACTCGCTGGCACATTGGCCTGCTGCCAAATAGCACCATCATCATTAGAAAAAATAACAATTCCCTGCTCCCCTGCCGCAACAAGTCGATCACCTGCCTGCTCAATTGTGAGCAACAGGGCGGTACTTGGCGAGGACTGCTGTAACGCTATTTGTTCTAGCCGTTCAGCCTTGGCCCATGGGGTTAACAGTAAGAGAGTGAGTAAAATTAAAAAAGATGACCCTATTCTTTGCATCGTAAGCCCAATTATTATTTTTTTTGGTTTACCAACATCCAAAAATCATGCATTAGCACCACACCTATTCACAATAACATTCCACCCCAGATTCACTAACATTAAGCGTCATGAGTATTCAAATTCCTGCCCATTATCTAATTCGCGAACATTTCACCATACATAAACTATAAACAATTTAATGGAATAATTCGGCAATCGGTATATTCATTTCACATCCCGGAAAAGAAACTAACAGCGGAATTAAACTTACTATGCGCTATAAATAACCTGCATTTTCTTTTCAAGAAACAGAACGTTAACTAGATAGCGCTGAACTTTAATCCAAGTAAAACCAATCAAGCATATTAGAATTTTCATACATAGTTTTCCCAAAGGAAAACAACTACATATCTGCCGGAATACAACACTAATCAGACAATAAAAAGCCAGGTTCACTGTTGGAATAGCCACTAACAGTGAGCATTCACTTTTTAACTAACAGACAGATTTGCAAGAAATTTTTAATAGAAGACAACAAAATAGGTACGACTTTCGTTGCCAATAGATCGGTGATTCCTTAATTTTTGTGCACAAATAAAACATAGCGATGAAAAATAGACTAAAAGCCCCTATTAAACACCTGACAATTCCCCGCTAAAGCGATAGATTAACCTATTACTGTAAGATAACTTCATTTGCTCACTGTAAAGAGTTGTGACTAGTGAAGATAAGCCTTACTTTAATCACAAATTCGCTCGGAGAGTTATTGATGTACCGACGTTTATACGATCCACTAATCTGGCTTCTTTTGGCTATCTCTTGCTCATCACCTGTCCGAGCTGAAGTTAATGCTCAATACATCCGATTAAGCGATTACGTCAACCTGCACCCAGAACAAACCGAGAAAATGAATCGATTTTCGACCTTGGTTCGTGAGCCGGCCTCTCCTCTAAAATCCAATAATACAACACCCATAAAACTGGCCATTATCTATCCTGGAGAGCAGACGTCTGACTATTGGCGCCGCAGTGTTTCCACTATCGAAAAAAGATTAACTGAATCAAGTGTTGATTATGAACTCAAGACGTTTTTCTCTCGACCCGGGATCGACATTGAACTACAGAGCCAGCAGCTCCGCATCGCTATCGACTGGAAACCTGACTATTTGGTATTCACACTGGATGCGTTGAGGCATCAAGCCATGGTGGAGCGCATACTATTACGTGGCACTCCTAAATTAATTTTACAAAACATCACCACACCATTAAGCCACTGGTCCGAAGTTCGCCCTTTCATGTACACAGGATTTGATCATGAATATGGATCGCATTTACTAGCAGAGGAGATGCTGACTCAACAGCCCACAGGCAAATACAGCATGCTATATTTTGCCCCTGGATATGTCAGCCAAATGCGCGGGGATACTTTTGTTAGCCATACAGCCGAACGCCCTGATCTACAAAAAGTAAGTAGTTACTATACAAAAGGAGATAGAGATATTGCCTATCAAGCGACCTTGGCCGCGCTTGAAGCAGACCCGGACCTAAACATGCTTTTTGCTTGTTCTACTGATATTGCTTTAGGTGCCGTTGATGCTTTAAAACAAACAAACAAACTCGAACAAGTACTCATTAATGGCTGGGGCGGCGGTCAGAGCGAAATCACAGCGCTTAAGAATAAAGAGATCGACCTTACTGTCATGCGCATGAATGACGATAGCAGTGTCGCTATAGCCGAAGCAATTAAACTAGACTTAGATAATATGGAAGATCAAGTACCTCATGTTTATTCTGGGGATATAGTTCTACTAAATCATCAAGCTGATGCCTCAAGAATTGAACAACTTGAGCAACGCGCATTTCGATATAGCGGCTTGAAGTGATATCTATGAGAAAATTACGCTTTTCCACAGCCCTGCTATCTATTGCCTTAATAGCATTCTGCACTGTTATTTTGATGCTGCTTGTCCCAGCTTATCAAGGCTCCCAAAGAGCCTTGCTTGAAGAGATCGGTATTACACACAAAAAAAACCAAAAAGTTTTACAGCAGTTCTTTGATAAATATCTTCAGGTCGCTACTCACCATGCAGAAGAAACCAGCCAACGAAAGCTATTGGTTACTGCTCTAAAAAACAACAACCTTTCAGCGGCTAGGAGCTTCCTGAACGCGCAACTTTCAGGACAAGCAGGTGAAAGCATACATGCCTTTTCACTGCATAAAGGCTCAGAAAGCAGTTCCTCACTTCAAGTTTTTAACACTGCACTTCTAGGTATGAGGATTGATCTAACAGAACTGCTTGAATCTGTTGAAACAGACCGCAACTGGAGCATTAAAAGCCTAACAACCAACGAAGGCTCGTCCCATCTACTTCATATCTCCTTTCCCGTTATAAACGACCATCTTGGTGAGGTCATTGGTACGCTTAACGCTTTTATACTATTGAATGACAATTTCCAAATAATAAGTGAAATTCAAAGCTTAACGGGGGCGGATAATGTTGGTTTATTTGCGAAAAACAAACTAATTTCAGGATTGTCTCTCACACCCAAAGCATTACCACTTCTTGAAAATCTAGACCCTAGCCAGCCTTTCAATATAAACGAGAGCGGAAAAACGATACATCAGTACACTCTATCGTTAGGTCAGAACGAACATTTCCACACAAAACTGACCCTACCTAATACATCACTAATTGTATTAGAAGACGCATATACCAAAGACCTTGGCACAGCCTTGCTCGGCATAATATTAATCATTATCATCACCGTATTCCTTATCTCTTACCTAACCAGAAGCTCTTTAACCAAACTTGTTAATTATGCTGATCGTATGGCAACCCGCAAAGAGATAGAGCCCTTTCCTCCAGGCCCTTTTTCTGAATTCAACGGGCTAGGGCACACCATTGAGCATATGGTGCACAAAATAAGTGAGCATGAAAGCCAGTTAAACGGCATCATTGAAAACACACCCAACATCCTATTTATTAAAGGAATCGATCTACGTTACAAAATGGTAAGCGCCAACTACTCAACGCTTGCAAAGATAGATTCAAGTCAAATCATTGGCAAAACTGACGAAGAAATTTTCAGCAAAGAACATGCGAATATTATCCAAACAAGTGATTTATATGTCATTAAGCAACGTACTTCTCAGCAAATAGAATACAGCTTGGGCAAGGATACGGATAAACGACAATACCTGAGCACCAAATTTCCATTAACTGACGACAACGGTTTGATCTATGCTGTTGGCGGTATAATCACCGATATTACAGACCTTAAAAGAGCCCAATCTCACAATCATTTAGCAGAACAAATCTTTGATCAAGCAGGTGAGGCCATACTCGTCGTCAACACTAATTTTGAAGTCGTCTCCAGCAACAGTGCATTCAACGCCCTCAGTGGATTACTCGTCGACGAGATTTCACAGTTTTCCAAAAAACTGTTTATCGACAACCCCATCATTCAGCTTAGACTGCAGCAGCATAAACGCTGGCAAGGCGAAACAGAACTGCGGCATAAAGATGGTCGATCAATTCCAATTTGGTTGTCTGCAAGTAGCATTACAACCGATGATGAACAGACGCAGTTCCTGATTATTTTCTCAGATATTTCAGCCCTTAAAAGTGCCGAAACTCAGTTAGAGCGACTTTCAAATTATGACAATTTAACGAATTTACCTAACCGCAGTTTATTCTTTGACCGCTTAAGCTCTGCGATTGAACGCTCCAGCAGAGCAAACAACAAAACCGCTCTATTTTTTATTAACATCGATCGTTTTAAAAACATCAACGACACATACGGACATGCGGTAGGTGATCAACTATTAATCGAAACGGCTAACCGCATCACACAATGTATTCGACCCGATGACACTGTATCTCGTCTGGGGGGGGATGAATTCGGAGTCATCATCCAAGGAGTCCAAAGTTTAGAAGTTATCAATTACATCTGCCATCAAATTCAGGAAGCTCTTCGCTCACCGTTTCAGCTTGAGAACTTCTCAAGCTCCTCGCCAGCCAGCATTGGTATATCGCTCTACCCAGATGATAGCGCTGATGCAAAAACCCTGCTTACTCATGCAGACACCGCTATGTACCAAGTAAAAAATAAAGGGCGAAACGGTATACAGTTCTATGATCAAGCCCTAAACCAAAAAGCTGAAGAGCAAGTAAAATTAGAAGAGGACCTGAGAAACGCACTCATCCATGATGAGCTATTTTTAGCGTTTCAGCCTCGTTTTAATATTGATGGTACCCACATATTAAGCGCTGAAGCCTTAACGCGCTGGAACCACCCTCAACAAGGGATCATCCCACCCGGTATATTTATAGAACTAGCAGAACAAACAGGCCTCATTGTAGAGCTTGGGCGCTACATTCTTCAGACTGCTTGTGTAGCAGCCAAAGCATGGAACGTTAATCCAGACCACCCTATACCCGTCTCCGTAAATCTTTCAGCCCGACAAATTTATGATCCTGATCTAATCGATGATATTTCTCAGGCATTATCCGTTAGTCAATTGCCACCAGAGCTTTTGGAGTTAGAGATCACCGAAACATTAGCCATTGAAGACCTTGATAAGGTTATCGACAAATTAAACCGAATCAAAGATATGGGAATCCGCATGTCTGTTGATGATTTCGGCACAGGCTACTCATCACTGATTTACCTAAAAAAATTACCTGTGAGCACTGTAAAAATTGATCGCTCTTTTGTCATGGACGTACCGGGCAATCAAGATGATGAGCATATCGTTTCTGCAATCATTTCCATGTCTCACTCTTTACAGCTAACAGTGGTCGCCGAAGGCGTAGAAACGAAAGAACAATTAGAATTTTTAAAGGCACACCAATGCGATGAGATCCAAGGCTTCCTCTTAGGAAAACCTGGTCCATCAAGCGTTTTATTGGAACATGCCCAAAGTCACTTATAGTTTTAAATGGCGACTATACAGACACGGCATATAAAATAAGCAGTTCCCATAAAGCTTGAGATTGATTATCATTAACAAAAATAATCTCTGAGTTTGCAATGACCAAGCAAAAAACCCTCTGCAAATTTAAAAAAAGCGAGATCGATAACCATTTCAAGGAAATTGCAAAGATCACTCGGTCAAGCCGATACCTTTGTAAAAAATGCGCTCGCTCAGCCGATGCAAAAAGCTGGCTGTGTAAACCAGAATTAATTTAACTGAATTTCCAAACCTTATACAAAGGATTCACCCATGCTTAGCCCTGCAATGCTTGAAAAGCTTAACGAACAAATCAATTTAGAGTTCTTTTCTTCAAACCTGTACCTCCAAATGGGCGCGTGGGCAGAATCAAAAGGCTATGAAGGCTGTTCTGAATTTCTCTATCAGCATGCTGATGAAGAGATGTCACACATGAAGCGACTTTTCACATACGTTAACGAAACAGGTGCTGTCGCCCTAATAGGTCAAATAGAAGCACCAGAAGCCACCTATGAGTCAATCAGTGACCTATTTGAAAAAGTGTACGAGCATGAGTGCTTTATCACTGGTAAGATAAACGAACTAGCCCACACAGCCTTCACAAATCAAGACTACTCTACGTTTAGTTTCCTTCAGTGGTATGTTGCTGAACAGCACGAAGAAGAAAAACTATTCAATGGTATTCTTGATAAGATCAAAATTATCGGTGAAGATGGCAAGGGCCTATTCTTTATTGACAAAGAGATTGGCGAATTAGCCAAGAACGGCTCAGGCGGCAGCATCATGGAAGGCTCCACCGTCGAAATGTAACACAAGCAATTTCAATAAGTTACATAAAACTCTTACATAGAAAGATAAGTATCAGTAAAAAACTTATGTTTTTATTAAGTTTTATCTAAAGATTTTTTGAACTTGCCCGATATTTATATAGCATCACCTCATGCCTCATATAGGGAAGGATAAAAGCGTGAATACTGACTGCGTACATTGTTTTGAACTGATTAAAACGGGCAAGGATCATCCGTTGTTAAAAACGGTTAGCGATCTAGGTCACTCTCAAATATGTAAATGCGGGCAATGCGGCTCTCTTCTGATGAGCACTGCAGGGCAATGGGAAATGGTGCTTAAAGGCTCTATCTCTCGCCGACAAAAACGTAACAAAAGAAATGCTGCATAAGCTATTTTTATTATTAAAAAGCTTGGCAGCATCGATCTCTACGCGTAGTTTTATCTAGACAGGAATCAGATAAAACTACGGTAATCATGAACTCTCTACGTGAACTGATCGAACAGGATAATAATCACAGTCTACTGGATCTATTATCAAGCCTATGCCAAGGCTCAATTGCGGTAGATGAGCACTGCAACATCCTTTGGATGAGTGATGCTTATCGCAACTTGATCGATATTCCTGAGGGCACCAACCCAGTCGGCTCTCCGGTAGAAACCTTTCTGCCCACCACCCAACTTCCTCGCGTTATTAAGAGCGGCAAACCTAGCTTTGTTGACTTGATGCAAATCAAACAGCAATGGTGTGTTGTTACTCGACTCCCTATTAAAAATGCTGACCAACAAACGATTGGTGCGATTGGCTTCGTCTTCTACGATGACCTAGATAGCTTACAGCCTTTATTCGATAAATTTGCGAGGCTTAGGCGGAAATTTGAAGATGAGAAAATACTTAGACCGAGCCGCTATGCTTTGGAAGATATGCTGGGCAACTCCCTTCCTACGCAACAATTGCGCAGACAAGCGCTACGTGCAGCCCAACTAGATACCACTTTACTTCTTCTAGGCGAGACCGGTACAGGCAAAGAACTACTGGCCCAAGGCATTCATCACGCCTCTACACGTAGAAGCGGGCCTTTTGTCGGAATCAATATGGCCGCATTACCTGAATCACTGGCGGAGGCTGAACTCTTTGGCAGCGCACCTGGCGCATACACTGGCGCGCACAGCAAAGGTCGTATCGGAAAAGTACAACTTGCAGATGGTGGCACTTTATTTCTCGATGAAATAGCAGAAATGCCACTCGAAATGCAAGCAAAGCTTCTACGTGTACTTCAAGAACGTGAGATAGAAGCCCTAGGTTCCAACAGACTCGAAAAAGTCGATGTTCGCATCATTGCTGCCACCGCGAAAGATCTGCGTCAAGCAGTTGAAAAGGGCACTTTTAGAGAAGACCTCTATTACCGTCTTAACGTTCTACCTATTCAATTACCACCGTTAAGGGAAAGACAAAACGATATACAAACCCTATCTTTTCATATGCTAAAACAAATTCAGCACCAATCCCAACTACCGGAATTAGCGCTATCAGCATCTGCTTTACAGTGGCTAGAAACCTACCATTGGCCTGGCAATATTCGTGAATTACGTAATCGCATTGAACGCGGCTGCGTTATGGCTGAAGGCGAGTTTATCGAAGCCGATGACTTAGGCGCACTGGATGACCTACCTAAGCAGCGAGATGAACAGCCAGAACACACACACCCTTTCGAAAACACTCTTAGAGAGAGCCGTTCACAAGCTGAATTAAAAGCGATTAATCAAGCCATAAAGCTCTGCAACGGCAACAAAACAGCAGCAGCAAAGCACTTAGGCATCTCACGCGCCAGCTTATATCTTCGACTAAAACAAGCACCTTAATGTCTATTTTATTAGACAGCAAAAAAGACAGCGTCTAAAAAAACAAACAAAAAACACAAGGCACGGCCTACCATAAAAAGGTAACGCCTTGTTTTATATAAACAAACATTAAATGGCTCTGATTTTGCTATACCTAACTAATACTAAAAATAATTAATCGTCAGGTAGATCCTATGAGTCAATGCAAAATCATCACGGCAGAGCAAGCCGCCGACCAGATCCAATCAAATGATATGATCGTTACAGGCGGCTTCATTGGTATTGGATTCGCAGAGACTCTCGCCAAAGCGATAGAGAAACGCTTCTTGGAGCAAGGCCAACCCAATAATTTAAGTCTTCTTTACGCTGCCGGCCAAGGAGATGCTCAAACCCGTGGACTTAATCACTTTGGTCACGAAGGGATGATAAGACGCGTTATTGGCGGACACTGGGGGCTTGCACCCTCCTTAGGCAAACTTGCCATCGACAATAAGATCGAAGCCTATAATTTACCTCAAGGCGTTATCTGCCATATGTTTCGTGATATTGCTGCAGGTAAGCCAGGCACACTCACCTGCGTGGGGCTTAACACGTTTGTCGATCCTAGATTTGAAGGCGGTAAAATAAATGTCCGCTCGGAGGAGGAGCTAGTTCAACTGCTCGACATAAACGGTCAAGAATGCTTGCTGTATAAGCACTTCCCTCTCAATATAGCCCTTCTGCGAGGTACTACTGCGGATAAGAGCGGCAATATATCAATGGAACGAGAAGCCCTACCTCTCGATTCATTAGCCATTGCTCAAGCAGTAAAGAACAGCGGAGGAAAAGTATTTGTACAAGTTGAACAGGTCACAGACCAACACCTTCTAACCCCAGATCGAATCCGCATTCCAGGCATTCTGGTTGATCATGTCATCATTTCTGAACCTGAAGATCACCCGCAGACATTTGCAGAAAGCTTTAACCCCGCTTATACCGGCCAAATAAGAGCAACACCTGAACAAGAGAGTATCACTGAGCTGGACGCACGAAAAATCATCGCGCGTCGAGCGCTTATGGACCTGCAAAAGAATTCCGTCGTAAATTTAGGCATTGGCATGCCAGAAATGATCGCAGCCGTTGCTGCTGAAGAGGGTAAAATCAACGATTTTACTCTCACCGTAGAGCCAGGTGGAATCGGCGGACAGCCGGCCAGCGGTCTTAGCTTTGGAGCGGTAAGCAATGCTGAAGCAGTAGTCGATCAACCTGCCCAGTTTGATTTTTATGATGGTGGAGGCCTAGACCAAGCCTTTTTAGGCCTTGCTGAAACCTGCCCCGAGGGGCATGTCAACGTGAGCAAATTTGGTTCTAAGCTCGCTGGGGCTGGCGGTTTTATTAACATCACACAGAACACTCAGGATATATATTTTCTCGGGACATTTACCTCAGGAAAACAAGAGATTCAAATTAGTGATGGTAAGCTAACAATTATCAGCAACGGCAAACTTAAGAAATTCAAAAAACAAGTTCAACAGATCACGTTCAACGGCGAATATGCGACACAATGCCGCCAGAAAGTCACCTTCATCACAGAACGCGCAGTATTCAAGCTAACAGCAAAAGGGTTGCTATTAACTGAAATAGCACCCGGCTTAGATCTTCAAAAAGATATTTTAGACCAGATGGATTTCGTGCCATTAATTGATGATGATTTAACGCCGATGGACTCCCGACTTTTTCACAACAAACCGATGCGTCTAGAACACCCTGGCAGCCGTTCCATGCAGCATATGCGAGCACTCATGAAAAAAGTCCTAGAAAAATCAGCACCCAATAACCCTATATTGGAAACAAAAGCGATCAGTTAACGCAAAATGTAAGCTCATACATAGAGCCTAAACGACTACAGCAAATCCTTTAGGCTTTATCGCCCCTCCATCCGAGAAGGTGCATCAACACTTATCTATCTAACGCAGTGCGGCGTTATTGTGCACAAGATAAGAGGCACCTGATTAAAAAAGTAGCGTAGAAAATTCAAACACTTTTTGCTTTGCTGGCTTTGATTGCAGAGTATTCAAAAAACATTTGGATTGATACTTAGCTCGAACGCGGAGCATATCCCTACGCTACTTTCTCGGGTGGTTTAAGAGAATCATAGGCCCGATTCTTTAAATAAAACTTTGTGTAACCCCATCTCCACTAAGGCACAGTTGAGCCCTTATGCTAAAATAGCATCTCATCAAGACGAGATACCTTCTGTGGAACTCTACTTAAACTCCCTTAGCTTTACCGCCAATATTGTAGCCCCAATCTTTTTTATCGTTTTTTTAGGCTACTTGTTAAAACGTATGCATATTATTGATGATAATTTTATTAATACCGCATCAAAGTTGGTATTTGTCATCACCCTACCCGCATTGGTTTTCATGTCGATCTCAAGGACTGATTTTCATGCGGTATTTAACCCTGAACAGCTCGGGTTTGTTTTTATCAGCATCCTGATATTTTTTATTGGGTTATGGGTCATCGGCAAATACTGGATCAAGCAACCCCAAGACTTAGGCGTGTTTATCCAAGGGGGGTTCCGGAGTAATTATGGAATTATTGGGCTAGCTGTCAGCTATAATCTCTTTTCTGATTCAGGTTTAGCACAAGCATCTTTACTACTCGCACTTGTCATCCCCCTATTTAACGTTCTATCCATTATAGCGCTCGCCTTGCCGGCCAAAAAAACCGGCGTCTCAAGCTTTAGCAGCACTGTATTTGAGATTGTAAAAAACCCTCTCATTATCGCAGTATTACTCGCATTACCTTTCTCCTATTTTGACTTTCAATTACCTGAAGTCGCCGAGAAAACCGGTCGTTACTTTGCCAATCTAACCCTACCACTTGCCCTATTAGCGATAGGTGGATCACTCAACCTCGCAAGCTTAAGAAGCACTTCCGCACACGCAACCTGGGCCACGATCAGCAAACTGATATTAATGCCACTGATCCTAACGTTCGCTGCATGGAGCTATGGATTCAAAGGCCAAGACTTGGCAATGCTTATGATACTGTTTGGCTGCCCAACCGCAGCCGCGAGCTTTGTGATGGCCAAAGGAATGGGAGGTAACGCTGAATTAGCCGCAAACATTATTTTAATGACGACTCTAGGCTCAGTACTCACTCTCAGCGCAGGAATCTATTTGTTGCGTGTTACGGCCGTGATTTAATCGGCCTTAGCACTAAGAGCAAAATCAATTCGAAGTAGTACAAGAGCTCTCTTCCACTGAGGATAAATAGTGCTGCAGATTAGTATGCTCTGTCGTTTCAAAAAAACGAGAGAGTGGGGATAACTTTTGTATTCTATCCAATCTAAACATTCGATAGTCGTTGCGCAATTCACACCATGCAACAAGCGTCCAAACCGCACCCCAGTAGAACAAACCTAAGGGCCACAATGCTCGTGTTGAAGCTTGCCCATCTTCACGGCGATATTCAATTTCAATGACCGTCTGATTTTTAATTGTATCCCTAAGCTCATCGCTGTACTTAGCACTCCAGCTGCGATTAAATCCAGGCACTAGTATCCACTCTGGAGCTAAAGTGTACTGCTGATTTAACGACTCGGGGAGAGCTGCACGCACTTTATCTAATACCCTTCCCGCAGCATGACCTATCCGTGTATCACTGCACCCTTGAACCATTCTTACGCCCAAAAGCAACGCCTCAAGCTCCTCCTCATCGAACATCAAAGGCGGAAGATGGAATTCCGGGCGTAAGCGATAACCCACACCCGCTTCCCCTTCGACCGGAACACCAGAAAGCGAAAGCGCTTGAATATCCCGATAAATAGTCCGCTCCGAGACCTCTAATGCATCAGCTAAGCTTTTAGCTGTCAGCACCGAGCGCCGCCCTCGAAGCAGGGTTAATATCTGAAACAAACGCTCCGCTTTTCTCATTAGACGCCTTCTGCTATTTCACAACTCATCATCTCTGTATTAACGGGCATATGCCGCATAAAACAGCTATCCATATCAATTAACTGACAAAGCTCTTTACCTATGTCTGCAGTCAAAAACTCTTCCCCTGCTTTTTTAGCCGCGTCCATGTTTTCCCAGTAGACAATATCAAACCACTGATCCGCATCATCCTGACTCAGGGAACGGTATAAAAAACCAGGCTGGGCTTTAACAAAAGCGTTCACACCCTCATTGGTCGCTTCTAACTCTTTTGGCGCCACTCCCTGCTTCAAACGATACGTTACCATCTCTACTACTGTCGTCATGTTATTTCTCCTTGGCTAATTAAATAAGACAGCAGCAATGCTAAACTAGCCCTACTGACAGCATCATGTCAGTAGTGTTTGACTTAACCCTTTCATCTGACGAAAAAGGCCCTATCCAATATGTTAACGCTATTCAAAAATGACAGACTGGCCAAAGCATACCAAGCCATATTGACAGATGATCAGGACAAGTTACTTAAACAGCTTAAGAAGATCAAAAAAGAAGATATAGACAAACCAACCTCAGAAGAAACACCCGGACTGATTGAAGCCTGTATCCAGCAGCAAAAACCTAAGCTTCTAAACTTAGTTTTAAAGCATGGCGCAGCGCCATCAGGCATTGGACTAGATAACACACCTTACGCAATAATCGCCATCCAGAAAGATGAGAGCTTGGCACTGCTTGGCGAACTTCTAAAAGCGGGTAACGAAGAAGACAAGAACCATCTATTAGATCAATGTTTTGAGCACTGCCCTGCTACACAACGGATGCTACATATAGCCTTACTACTTCAATACGGGGCTGAAATAGATCAACAAATATTAATCAAAGCGCTTGAATTGGGGGAGCTACCTCTTATTCACTTCCTGATAAATTCCGGGGCAGAGCTTCCAGAAAACCAGTCAAACGATAACATCAGTAAAGCAGCGTTTGAGTATGCAAAAAAGTGTGCGGCAGATCTTGAGATAAGAAAAATGTTTCTCTAGAAATAAACCGAAAGCCCATAGCCACTCAAAAAAATCACTAAAAAGAAGCACTGAAAAAAAGGAGTCACTGAAATAAAGGAGCCACTGAGAAAAGATTAAGCGGGCGTTTTTATCGCAAGCGCAGGAATATCTATCTTTGGGCACCGATCCATAACCACAGTTAAACCGTCTTTCATTGCCCGCTCTTCAGCTTGATGATCAATCACACCCAATTGCAACCATACAGCCTTAGCCCCTATAGCAATTGCCTCATCCACAGACTCACCTGCTACATCACTATTTCGAAAGATATCCACCATATCAATAGGCGTCTCCACTTCAGCTAACGTTGCCTTTACCACTTCCCCATGCAAACGTTCACCAGCCAGCATCGGATTTACAGGAATCACTTTATAGCCACACTGCTGCAAATACGCCATCACTCGATAGCTTGCTCGCTGAGGCTTTTTGCTTGCACCAACCAAAGCGATCGTTGCTACATTTTCTAAAAGCTCACGTACAATTTGATCGCTACTCATCATTCGATACCTGATGAGCAGCCATTGCGTCCGGAGAACAAACTGAGCAGTGAGGATCTTTTCTCAATTTTAACGTACGCCAATCCATTGTCTTTGCATCCAGCAACATTAGCCTCCCCACTAAACTGTCACCCACTGAAGCTAAAACTTTAAGCGCCTCCATTGCCTGTATAGATCCAATAATGCCCACCAGCGGAGATAAGACACCGGATTCAGAGCAGGTCAACGCTTCATCACTGCCCTCTTTATAAAGACACTGGTAACAAGGGGATTCTTGCTTCAATGGATCATATACAGCCACCTGCCCCTCCATCCGAATAGCCGCGCCTGAGACTAAGGGTTTTTTATGCCTAAAACAGGCACGATTGATAGCAAATCTTGTGGTGAAGTTATCGGTACAATCAACAACTAAATCAACCGTAGCGATCAAACGCTGCAAAGCATCCTCATCTAGACGATCGTAGATAGATCGCACACGGATATCAGGATTTAATGAAGCAATCGTATTTCGTGCAGAGTCAACTTTAGCCTGACCTATGCGTTTATGGTTGTGGGCGATTTGACGCTGTAAGTTAGACAGTTCAACTTCATCATCATCCAATAAGACAAGCTCACCTACACCCGCTGCGGCCAAATACATTGCCACAGGGCTGCCTAATCCACCTAATCCAATAATTAGAACCGTAGAGTTCAACCACGTCTCTTGCCCATTGATATCCACATCCGGCAACATAATTTGACGACTGTAACGTAATAACTGCTCATCATTCAGCATCAAACTCTCCACAACTTTATCAATTCAAAAATTAAACATTGCTCTTTCAAGCGTGTACTTACTTACCTGCCAACCAGCGTCCAAAGGTAACGCGATCATTACCGCCATAATCTTTAACGGTCTCGACATTGCTAAAACCTAAATAAGCCAACAGCTCACGACAGCGTTCGCCTTGATCAAATCCATGCTCAAACAGCAAAACACCATTAGGAAGCAAATAATCCCGCGCTTGCTGACTAATCAACTCAATATCCGCCATACCTGAATTTTCAGCAGTTAATGCCGATAAGGGCTCAAACCGCACATCCCCAGACTGAAGGTGAGGATCAGCTGGATCAATATAAGGGGGATTACTAACAATTAGATCGTATTTACCTGAGTGGGGTTCAAACCAGCTACCTGCCACTACCTGAACATTATCCAGTTTTAACTTCTGCCGATTCCTTTCAGCCAACGCCGCCGCATCGGGAATAAAATCCGAAGCAATAATCTGCCACTTAGGGCGTTCCCACGCAAGCGCCAGCGCTATTGCACCCGTTCCTGTACCAAGATCAGCAACCCGAGCCTCATTTTGCACACAAAGCGCTAACGCCTGCTCAACAAGCGCCTCAGTATCAGGCCTAGGGATCAGTGTCTGAGGTGAAACCTCTAAGTCAAAATCCCAAAAACCACGACTACCTAAAATATGAGCAACCGGTTC
>CERC01064849.1_pt1 | contig 57162 bp, 47 predicted proteins | sample 530921 | NCBI WGS metagenome assembly CERC01 (sample SAMEA2621099, study PRJEB7988) | marine metagenome | isolation source: saline water (ENVO:00002010), including
TCGTTCTTTCTCATTTCCTATTCGCAAATAGGTTAACAAAAGAAGAAATCGTACTGGTTCACTCTCCCTTTTCCATCGTAGTTATTCTCTGAAGCTAGAGTATTCAGTTTTAAACTTAATGAAATATTTGCTCGTTTCTGTTAACCTAAATGTAAAATCGTCATGGAGGATCTTGAAATGAAGAGCTTATTTTTAGGCTTAATTTGCCTTATATCACTTAATGCAAATGCACTTATCGTAAATGATAGCAGAGAAGATATTTTTAGCTTATTAAAAACGTTTGATCTGTTAAATATTCCAATAATTGTACCAAGTCAGATAGATAAAGACCTTGCTTATAATAATGACAATAACAAAATATCACCTGGTGAACTCGTTTTGTTAACTCATGACAAAATTGATTCAAATAATTTTACATGCCTATTTAGAAGTTCTAATTCGAATAAGTGGGTCTCACAAAATGAATATCGAAAAGAGTTTAGTCTACCGACTCAAGCATGTATAAATAGCGCAAAAGAATGCTTGATAACAATAATTGACCTAGGGCTAAACAGTGAGACAAATAAGGCTTTAATGGCCATTTCGAATGCAGTTCCTCCAGGAACTGAATTTCGTTGTTTAAGTTACTCAGGAGGCTTTGAAGCTACCATTATAGATTAGTAGCAAGTTTACAATGCCTAAAAATGGTCAAAAAAAGATGAAAAAGGGTGCTTTGGCACACCAGTCCCGGGCACCATTCTTCTTTTGATAATCTATTTAAACTCCTTAATCATTTAATAAACAAAACCATGAAGCGAGATTTTCTCTTTAGCTGAGACTACATTATTCAACAAAGAGATTAGGATAGGAACTCTACTGGACAAAACCCCTTCATTCTTACTATTTTATCTTATATAACGAGGAGAGGGTCATGAAATCATTTTTACTATTTACTGCTTTAATCATTCAAACTTTTAGTTCAAGCTTTGCAAGCCCTGAAGACGAGGGAACTATTCTAAGAACAATCATTAATGGCAATGAGTTTAGCTATACAGTTAGACATAATGGTCGGTATGGATCAGGACAGATACATCCAAATTTTGAATATAAAAGTGGGAAACTCTTTGTCCTTGATTATCTCAATGACGAGCCTAATGCTGCGACTAAAGATCAAATTATTACTGAAGCTGAAGAAAATTGTGAAGTTCTCGCCCTAAGTGAATTTAAAGAATACCGAGATGATCGATATACTTATGAGCTTCACTATTTTCTAGAATCAGAGAGAGGTTATTTTTATAGTGAGCCTTCGACGGTAGCTGGTCTACTCTGTCGAGTTGAAGTTATTTGGAAAAAGAAGTAGCTAAGTTCATCTTAAACATGTCATTCTATGACATACAATAGATAAATGAGAGTTTAGAAAAAGGATTTAAAAAGATGCAATTAAGCTGGGATGAAGTAGAGTCAATACTAGGTAAAGATCGCTCAATGACGGTGTCTGAAGATTTTCATGAAGATATCCATCAAACTCAGTTTTATGATCTCGGCTCGGGCCATGCCTTCATCTTTAGATATCTAAACTTCAAAGATAGAAAACTAGAATTTGAAACTGACTATTTCTTATATTTAAAAGAGCAATTTTGGTTATACAAAGACGATCAATTTAAACATCTTTGCAGTAGTGAAGATGATTTCTTGGATATTCTCTATTCTAGGTTTGAAAGAAATAAAGAGATTGCCCTCATGTATTCCAATCAACTAGATGAACTCGAAGATGATCTCTACAACAGAAAAATCTCTAATAGCTTTATGGACAACTGGTTTGATTTGAAAAAAGATATTTCTCGAATTGAGAGATTTTTAAATCGTCAGATCTTTGCTCATAAGGATTATTTGAAAAATGGTGAGAAAAAAACAAATTTCCCTGTACTCGATTTTGCAAACTATATTAACGATATTCAATTTCTCATGGCCACGACTCAAGGTCTCTTAGGTAGATTAGATAATGCTCACAATTACTTCACTTCGCTTAAAAATGATAAACTAAATAAGAATATTTATCTTCTTACCGTACTCTCTGGGATTTTCCTTCCTCTCAATTTAATCGTCGGTTTTTTTGGCATGAATACGGAAGGCCTACTCTTTAAAGATAATCCCCAAGGTACGACTTATGTCCTCTATACATTAATTGGAATTTTCCTCGTCTTTGTTCTCGGCTTCAATATTTTAAATCTCATTGATCGCTTTGTTTTTCGCTGGTGGCTTGGAAGAAGTAAAATTTATAATAAGATGTCTTCTAAGATTGAAGAGGCCAAAGATAAGTGGACATTTTAGTATTCATTTTCTCAAATACATAAAGAGTAAGGATCAAAAAATTTTATGATACGATTTCTTATTCATTATGGACTTCATTTTGTTGCTCCCTACTTTATTGCTACTCTTTATGCTAAACATTCTATTCAAGAGAAGTATCGAGTTTATGTCCTTTTTCTCGCTTCGATGTTAGTCGACCTCGATCATCTCGTGAGTGATCCTGTTTTCGATCCCCATCGACTAAGCGTTGGGCATCATTTTCTTCACAGTTACTACGCCCTTACGCTCTATGCTTTTGCCCTTTTCTATAAAAGAACACGACTACTCGCTTTTGCTCTGATTTTTCATATGTTCTCGGATATAATGGATTATCTCCTTTATCTTATTGGTTTATAGGTAAGACAAAAGAGATAGGACTATAGGAGGCTCCCATTACAGATCTACAACTCACTATTCTTGGCACGACCGTAGCAGGAATTGCTACAGGTCTTGGAGCACTTCCTATCTATTTTAAAAAGAATTTTGATAAATCGAGTTTAGATATTGGGATGGGAATGAGTGCAGGGGTTATGCTAGTTGCTTCCTTCATATCTCTTATTTTACCGGCCATCGATAAATCAAAGGAAATCTATCCTCACCTCTGGGCCTTTCCCTTAGTTATGCTAGGACTCTTTACCGGTTACTTCTTTATCATAACCGTCCATCGCTTTTTGCCCCACGAACATATCTTTAAGAAAACAGATATGGATCATCCTGGAAAAATGAGTCGAGTGACTCTTATTGTATTGGCCATTTGCTTACATAATCTACCTGAAGGTCTGGCCGTTGGGGTGGGCTTTGGTAGTGGGGACATGTCTTCAGGAATGACCTTGGCCTTGGCCATTGCTCTTCAAAATATGCCGGAAGGACTCGTTGTTGCCATTGGACTGCTTAGTGAGGGCTCCTCCAAAAATAAGGCCTTCCTCTGGGCCCTCATTTCTGGTTTAGTCGAGCCCGTAGCTGCGACTGCAGCACTCTTCTTTACTCAAAGCTCCCTCATTACTCTCCCCTTTGCCCTCAGTTTTGCGGGGGGAACTATGCTCTTTGTTATATGTCAGGAGATCTTTCCCGAGCTCTTTCGCCAAGGTCATGAAAAGCTGGCTTCCATTGGTGTAGTCATAGGCATTATTCTTATGCTTGGTCTCGATCACTACTTATAATTTACTCCTTATGAGGCATATTTTTCCCGACTATTCGAATTATCCTTGATTCTTGGTAGGCTAAAGTATGTCTTGTATGAAATGTAAGCACTATTTTTCAACTTTCGACCCTGCCAAACCCAGAGGTTGCAAGCTCTATGCTATGAAAACCGTTCAATTTCCTGAAGTTATTGTTAAGAGGGAATCTGGTAAGGAATGCTTGGGATTTGAACCAAGAAAGAAAGTTGTGGAGAGAGAAAAGCCTCGCCAAATTCGAGACTTTAATGATCCTAGTTTATGGTAGATTAATTAGGGCTTTTATTGAGCTCTAAATCATCAGGCAAAGCTTTATTTCTTTCAAAATAAGTTTCCCCTCTCTTTGCAATCATTCCCCCGCCAAGGCAGATTCTTTCACCGCCTTTATCACAATAGAAAACAATACTTTGTCTAAGCGTGACAGCTCTTTGGGCCATGGGAAAAGTGATATGAAGAGTCTTTGTATCTTTACAATAGGATTCGATGACCGCGGGTTGATCGGGTTGGCGGTAGCGAATCTTAGCTCCAACTTCCATAGGGAATTTTTGGTTTTCTAAAAAGCTTGGATCCACGAATGAGAGCTCATTGGCCCAAAGTTCATCACAGTAGAGAGCAGGATGCTTTTCCCCTCTTTCTACAATCACGACATTACGATCAGTATCTTTATCAACGACAAACCAAGGCTCTCCCTGACCACCCAGACCAAGTCCCTTTCTTTGTCCTATGGTGTAGTAGGCTGAACCATCATGTTTTCCAACAATTTCACCTGCTAGAGTTTCAAAATTTCCAGGCTTCAGTTGAATATATTGCGAGAGGAAGTTTTTGAAGTTTCTCTCTCCAATAAAACAGATCCCCGTAGAGTCTTTCTTATCTTTTGTAATGAGGTCATATTTATGGGCAATTTCTCTAACTTTCGACTTTTCGAGATGCCCTATAGGAAAGAGAACTTTTTCAAGAACCTCTTGTCTCATTGTGTAGAGGAAGTAAGTTTGATCTTTTCTTGAATCCTTTCCTTTGACGAGATGAGCTTGCCCATCAATTTCTATATTTTGGCAATAGTGTCCAGTAGCCAAATAGTCTGCACCAAGTTCCATCGCTTTTTCAAAGAAGACTTTAAATTTAATCTCTCGGTTACAAAGGATATCAGGATTCGGAGTATGGCCTTCACTATATTCATCAAGGAAGTTTTGAAATACATTTTCTCTATATTCCTTAACGAATTCTACAGAGTAGTAAGGAATATCTAATTTCTCACAAACTTTAATAACATCTGCGTACTCTTTAGATGCCTGACAGACACCATTTTCATCTTCTTCTTCCCAGTTTTTCATAAACATGCCCACGACATTATAGCCTTCTTCTTTTAGAAGGGCTGCCGTTACGGAGGAGTCAACTCCCCCACTCATGCCTACAATAACTGTTTTATTCGCGTTCATGGCCGCACTTTAACATGTTGCTCATGCCCAGAAAAGGTATTGAGTAGAAAATAAAGTGATATCTAACTTCGCTGTGCGAATGATCCTTTTTAGCGACTAATGCCAAAGGCCATCGACATAACAGCTCCTCCAATGAACTGAAAGGCCCTATAAAAGGTATTGATATTAAGGGTTTCCACGAAATCATCACTGGTGTGATAGCGTTTGGGATCAAAGTCATTTTCCCAGTCCCCAGTCATGGTGAGGGCAACGAGATCTTCATTCCAAAAGCTTACATTATCAGAGTTTTTAAATTGATTCCCTACGATTTCAAAATGGATGGAGGGGCTAATATTGTCACCCAGATCTGATATCTTTTGGGCCAACCTTTTATCATGGATATGACCTTCACTGCCCTTTCTTCTAAGATACATCTTCATATTGCCGTATTTCTTTTCCTTATCGAGAAACTTAGAATCATAGCCCAAGCGATCGAGATTGATGAGACCGAGAAAATTCTTATCTGTAAATTCATTCTTATACTTATTAACAAAGGCCCGTGAACCCAGAAAGCCCAATTCACCCCAGTCAAAGAAGACAACTCTCACAGTCATAGGAAGCTTCATCTGGGAGAGAAGCTTCACTAGAGAAAGAGCAATGATTACACCAGAACCATTATCATTTGCTCCAGGCATAGAAGCTTCATCTTTGATTAAGAGAGTTGCAGGATCTTGTACAAGGGTATCGTAGTGAGCTCCTATAACGAGAATATCTTTAGGCCTCGTGTGCCCTCGCTTCTCCCAAATAATATTCTTTCCTTTAAAAGACTTTCTCTCCTCTAAAAAAGAAGTCGTGTGCTTGGTATATTCAAGCCACTTCTTATATTCAGGATCTGAGGGTTTGTAAGCGGTTTTAATTTGGCGATTAAAATCATCCCAATACATTTTTTTGGCGTAGTCCACATCGGGATTAAAGGTATCAATATAGATGAGGCTATCTTTATTCTTATTGGTTTCTTCTAGCTTTTGATGCAAAAACTTTTGAGCAGCTTCGTGCCCAGAACTTCCTACGAGACGACTTGGTCTTGAGGCCTTTACAAAACTTCGCAAGGTATCGACTAATTCATCTTTATCAATAAGCTTGAGATTGGCCTTGATATCATAAACTTTGGTGGGATTATCACGTATTTTAGCGATGGCCAGAGCATAGCTAGGTTTTGAGTATAGGCCAATCAATAAGAATAGAGTCGATAAAAAGAGTACTAACCCCAGCTTTTGGTTAGAATTTGAACTTATAGATATCGATAACCTCACTTTCTTCATCTTCGATTTCATCCTTCTTTTTAGGAAAGCTTTTAAACTTCCCATTATCAATATGTCCACAGGTTCTTACGGTTCCACATCCAATGATTCGACCAGTTGTTCCTGGACGATTATAGAAGGCCACATACTCTCCTTGTGGAATGAGACCAACAAATCTCTCTTTAAACTCTATCTTAGCGTGACCATTATTGAGAAAGTAGAGATAGGCCGGCTGTATTTCTGACTTTTCTCTTGTTTTCACATAGACTTCAAGAGGTCTACTCGTATCTGTCCCAATGGGATAATAGACTTCCGTTAGAAGAAGAAGATCGTATTCTAAATCTTCTTCCATTCCCACATAAACGGTTCCGGCGGTATATTTAAAACCAATAACCATATAATTCTTATCAATAAGAGAGCCGGAATTATTTTTAATACTCTTACTTCCTAATGAAAACTCGTGAATCCCGCTATGCTCACCAAGAAAAGCATCATTGCGATAATCAATGATATGTCCTGTCTTAAACATCTTGGGGGGCATACGGTCAGCCACAAAATGACCTAAGCTTCTTCTCTCCATTAGAGGTTTAATATTACTTTCCTCTAAAAAACTTAATTTTAATCCTTTTCCAATTTTCTGAACTTCTGCTTTTCTCATATCAGACAGAGGAAGACGTACCATAGAGAGAATTTCTTCTTTTAAACCTGAGAGGAGATAACTTTGGTCGTGATCAAGATCATGGGAAACAAATATATGTGAGGTTTGAGAAGCTTGATTTTTTACAATCTTAGAATAATGTCCAGTGGCTATATACTGAGCTCCAAGAACAGATGCTTTCTTTGCCAAAACTTCAAATATTAAACTGGTGGCATTGACCTTGGGAGAAAAACTTCTCCCTCCAGCACGAGCTGCAACAACATAGTCGGTGACCCTGTCTTTGTACTCAATCGAAGCATCCACAGCATAGAAAGTTATACCCAATGAATCTGCTAACTCTTTTACAGGATCAAAACCCTCTAGATTGTATATTCCTTCAAAAGGAGCAGGAGTGATTTCTTCTCCATTTTCATCATAGCGTTTCCTGAGGGTTTCCGCAGCTTTAGAGCTAAAGGTAATCCCAAGGCCTATCACTTGGAATCCTTGTCTCTTTAATAGGTATGCAGCCACCACAGAGTCTAAGCTGCCATTAAAGCCACATACAATTTTTTGACCCTTTGTCTGCTTTTTAAAACTTTCCAAATGGACCTCTAAACCTTCGATTTATATATGAAATTATTATATCAGAACTTCAGAAACCTAGATTTTCGATCAATTATTTTAGGCAGAATCTTCCCTATAAATTCAGCAAATCCTTAAATTTATTCTCATGAGCACCGATAAAGGATTGATGACTATAGGCCAGGCCAGTTTTAGGCCAGAAATTATATTCTTTGAAAATGATCAAAAGAAGTCTCACGGGACTCTTAAGAGATTTCTCACTTTCTTGAAAGTAAAGAGAGTTCCAGGGCCTATTCGTTTTGCTTTCATTGATGAACTTGGACCTTTGATTCCTAATCTAAGTCTTAGAGAGAATATAAGTCTAGACTCCATTCCGAGCACAGTGAGTTCAGATAAAGAATTTAGTTTAGAAGATTATTTAGAGAGAAGAGGAAATGAACCTCTTACTAAACTCTATAATAATATAAAACTTGTAGAGGACTTCCCCAGTGAAGTTGATTCTCAAACCCTAAAAATAGCCTCTTTGATTAAGGGCCTTCTTCAAGACGGCCAATATCTCTTTTTAGAAAACCCCGAGCGCTTTCTCGATAAAGAGAATCTAAAATTATTTACGGAGGCCTTACTCCTCCAACTTAAACAAAAGAAACAAACTCTCCTCTTAAAGAGTTCTTCTCCTGCTATCTGGGCCCCTCATGTTACGCAGTGGATAAAAGAATCCACATGTCCAGAGACCGGTAGAATCCACATGAACCACATGAAAAAGGGCACTTCCTCTGCGCCACAGCAAAATGATAGGGCCACTGTGCTTCCCTTGAAGCAGAAAGAAGGGCCTGTAAGTACGCCTGCTGCAAGTTCTCATGAAGACCAACAAGCAGAAAATAACTCTGAACCAAAAGCTGCGTAGCAATAGAATCTCCCCTTCTTTCTTCCCTAAAAATCTATAATTTTCAATAGTTGACAAAAACTTGCGGTGAATCGGATAATACTTATAACAACACCACAACACTCCATTGCGACAAGGAATTATACCCATGGCAAGCCCTGGCAAGAGCTCTTCATCTAAAAAATCAACCCCTGAATCCTCAAGTAAAAAAACCACAAAAAAATCCTCAAAGAAAGCTAAACTCAACTTTATCGACGTATTCGCCGGTGCCGGAGGACTTTCATGTGGGATGGAGCAAGCGGGAATGAATTGTATCTTAGGGGTCGATCACGATAAACATGCCATGGATACCTTTGCCCTTAATCATAAGAATGCAGAAACTTATTGTGGAGATATTAGAAAGTTAACAAAGAGAAAATTAGAAGATCTCATTGGTGATACTCCTGTTCACGCAGTAGTTGGTGGTCCACCTTGCCAAGGATTCTCTACTGTTGGACTTGGAAATCCCAAAGACGATAGAAACGCCCTCTTTCTTGAATTTGTCAGACTTGTTCGCTTAACTCGCCCCTACTTTGTCGTCATGGAAAATGTCACAGGTCTTGTGGCCAAGAAGAATGAGGATACTCTCAAATCTATTTTTAAAAAGTTTCACTCTCTTGGTTACAACCTCAATGTAAAGGTAATGAGTGCGCATAATTATGGCGTGCCTGAAAAGAGAAGAAGAACGATTATTATTGGTACGCGTATTAATGATGAGCCTATCTATCCCAAACATACCCATGGGGACAAAGAAGAAAAGACTCCTAAACCTACAGTAACTGTGGGCGATGTGATCTTTGATCTAGCGGATAAGAAAGGGGTTATTCATAATCACGATGAGCAAGCTGCCGCAGTAAAAAATAAAATGGATGCCAAGCGATTGGCCAAAGTACCTGAAGGAAAAGGCATTCGCTATGAAAGAGATGAGCTCGCCTATCTCCCAAAATCACTTCATCTTGGAGTTGATTGGCAGGCCCTTCCTGAAAATCGTTTTCGTCAATCTAAGTATCAAAGACTCGATCGCAAAACTGCGGGACCAACAATCATGACTCACCGTCATAGCTATTTCCATCCCGTAGAAAATCGCTACCTAACGGCAAGAGAAGCTGCTAAGATCCAGAGTTTCCCTAATGATTTTATCTTCTCAGGTCCTTTATCAGCTCAGTGGCGACAAATTGGAAATGCCGTTCCTCCCCTTCTAGGTAAGGCCATTGGACGTGCTCTAGTCGATCTTTTCAAAAAGGCAAAAGTAGAAGACTTAGACTTCAAAAAAAGAAAGAGACCTAATGATCACGCTATTAAGTATGAGCGTGGAAAAGCTTTTGTTTATAAAAGACAAAAAGAAGTCAGTGCCTAACGGTCTATAAAACCAAAATATATTTAAAGGAAAGATTATGAAAGGTACATTTCATATAGCCGGCCAATCCCTTGAAATCACCCTAGATAAGCAAGTGTGGAATAACGATGATATTCTCACAGGAAAGCTTCATCTTACCTCTCAAGCTGAACTCGATGCGGATAAGATATTGGCCTTAAATCTTTGCGAAATCGATTTAAGAAAACTAAAGAAGAAAGATCCCAAGGCCTTTCAAAGCCTACAAAGAATTGAACTGAATTCGGGAACTAAAGAATATGATATCCATCTCGATCCCAACCAATTGGGTCATCTCCACGTTATTAGCGATGGCGTCTTTAGTGTTGCTGTCGTCATTGAAGAGAATAACAACCTCTTAGATGCTCCTCAGCTTCAACTTCAAATTAAACCTTCTCCCGTGATTGATGAATTCTTAAAGATATTTGAAACATTTAAAAGATGCTCCATTAAATCCATTAAAAATAAGAAGAAAGAAATTGAAGTCAAACTAAAGACACCCACTACCGGAGAAATGGCCAAAGTAGACTCTCTTGCCCTTCTTATTAATCTTCAAAATAAAAATCTAAAACTGACCTACCAATTTCAAATTAAGAAAATCGTAATGGGTGGTGCCGGTGTTGAGACCAAGAAAGAAAAGATTAAAGTCGTTCAGGAACTTGAAGAGAAGGACTTTATGAGTTTTGGTGAACTCGATCAACAAAAGTGTCTCTCAAAAATAGATCAGGCCTTTCAATCGGCGCTTGAAAACTCTGCGGCTTCGTGAAGTTTAGCGAAATGCCCTTGTCCGGAGAAGAGCTCCTCTCTGGTCCCCTTCTCAACGAGACGTCCCTGATCAAAGACCATAATCTGATCACAACTCTCAAGAGTGGCCAGACGGTGAGCAATGATTAAGCAGGTACGTCCATCCATGACTGCATCAACGGCCTTATGAATAAGGGCTTCATACCAAGGATCAATATTGGCAGTAGCTTCATCTAAAATAAGTATGGAAGGATTATTGATTAAAACCCGGGTAAGAGCGACTAGCTGACGTTCGCCAACAGAGAGATTTGCTCCCGCATCATAAACAAGAGAATCGAGGTCTTTATTCTGAGCCGCCATGGCCTTAGTCAACCCGGTTATCTCACACGCCTTTAGAATTTCTTCATCTCTTAGACTTTCATTTACGGTCAAATTCTCTCTAAGAGTTCCCTTAAAAATGATGGCATCTTGACCTACAAACCCAATATTCTTGCGCAAAGATGAACGCTCAAACTGACGGATATCTTGTCCATCTATAAGGAGTTCACCCTTTTGAAATTCATATAAACGTGACAGAAGACTCACCGTTGTTGTCTTCCCACATCCAGTTGTTCCCACGAGCCCAACTTTCTGGCCGGTCTCAATTTTAAATTGAAGGCCTTTAAGAACCCAGTTTTCTCCACTATAGGCCATCCAAAGATCTTTAAATTCAATTTCCCCTTGAAGGCCTTCTACTAGTTGAGTTCCATCTTTTCCTAGACTAACTTCCTCTTCATCATGATTTAAGAAAGAGGCAACTCGTTCAGTACTGGTAAAGGCCTGCTGGATAACATGAACTTCTCGTGCCAAATTCATAATAGGCATATAGAAGCGCTCACAATAACGGATAAAGGTAACAAAGAGCCCCACCTGCATACTTCCCTCAAGAACTCGCGCTCCTCCAAACCAAATAAGAACTAAGAGTGGCGCATTACAAAGTAGAGAGACAAGAGGCCTAGTCCAACCATAGAGAAAGTTGGCCTTCAGGTGACCTGTTCTATATTCTTCAACTTGATGGTCATATTGTTGCTTTGACCAATCCTCTAGGCCATAACTTCTAATCACTTCAAGCCCATTGATAAATTCAGATAGCTTCGCATTGAGCATACTGCTGGCCTTGGATAGACGTCGATTGGCCTTCCTGACCCAACCTCTCGTTATATAAATAAAAAGAAGCGATGGAAGAATACTGATAATCAACATACTTCCGAGTTTGAAGTCAGTAACTAACATAGCGACAATGGCCAGTGTGGCCATAAAACCTGAATTAAGGAGGCGACCCAAGCTTCCGGTAAAGAAGTTTTCAATTCCCTCCACGTCATGAGTTACTCTTGTAACGACGCGCCCTTGAGGTTGACGATCATAGAATCCGATTGGAAGTTTTTGGAGGTGCTCAAAAAGGGCCAAACGAACGGCATAGATGGATAAACCACTATTTAAAGAAATAAGTCGGCGTCCCAACCACATAAAGATCAGTGAACTCACCTCTAGGCCCAAAATACCTAGAGCAAAACGATAGGCCGAAGAAGAGTCTGCGGGAATAAGCCCTTCTTCGACTAACTTCCCCATGAGCCTTGCAGAGGCCAGAGCACAAAGAGAGCTTCCCATGATGAGAAAGAGTCCCATAAGTAGACCCTTCTTATATTCGGAGGCATAGGTCAGTAGCTTTTTAAAAGAAGCGAGATCAGAAAGTGAAAAGGACTTCAAGGACTGATCGTCTTGTTCATCAGCCAAGAGAAAACTCTTATTCACCTGTTCAGACTTCTTCTGATCGCCTTTACTCTTCACACTCGCTTTTGCGGTGTTATCTAATCGTGATTCATTCTTCTTTCTTTTAACCAAGTTAATTATTCCTTTGTCTTACTAAGATCTTCACAAGATCACACCTCAAATTCAATAAGGGTATCGCAATACTTTAAAGTAGACTTTCTATGGGCTACCCAGACCAGTGTTTCCTCTTTAAGGTTTTCATTGAGAAGAGATAATATTTTCTCTTCAGTAATGGTATCCACCGCACTTAAACAGTCATCAAAGAGATAGATTTCACATTGTCTGGCCAAGGCACGGGCCAAGGTAAGCCTTTGCTTTTGACCACCTGAAAGATTGATACCCCACTCACCAAGTGGTGTATCTAAACCGTGTTTAAAGCTTCTAATATCTTCATCTAAGCAAGAAAGTTTTAAGTAATGCCAAACCTCTTCATCACTCATTTTCTTGTCGAGAGTGATATTGGCCCTAATTGTATCAGCAAAGAGAAATGGCTTTTGTGAGACATGGCCAATTCTTTTACGGAGTTGTTCGTGAGTATATTCAGAAAAGGGACGATCAAAGAAAGTGAGACTTCCCTCAAAGTCACGAATAAGTCCAGATAGGATTTTAATCAAGGTACTCTTTCCACTACCAATAGGTCCTGTAATACCAAGACGTTTCCCAGCGTGTAACTCGAGATTAAAATCTTTGATCAGTTCCTCAGAAGAATCATTGAAGCGAAAAGTGAGATTCTCTAATTGATAGACAACTTGAGATTGAATCTCTTGATCATCTTGATCTTCTCTTTTGATTACTTTTGGCCTTACCTGATCATCATAGGCATCTGCGAGGTGAGGATCTTTTTCTTGTTGAAAAATTTCATCTAATCGCGACAAACTGGTAAATGATTTCTTCCACTCAGAAATAATAAAGCCCAATTCAAATAGAGGATCTTGAAGTAAGAAAATAAGCCCTTGCATGGCCACAAAGTCACCAATCGAGAGAGTGCCCTCCATAACAAAGGGAATTCCAATGAAGAAGAGAACCACATAGCTCACAATGGAAGAGGAGCCCATGACAGGTATATATCTTAAGGAAGTATATACGGCATCAAGACGTTTTAAACGATAGGCATCGGCAATCGCCTTAAGTTTCTCATACCAGAAGTATCCCGTTTGATTCACCCTCTGAAGACGAATAGTAGATACCACCTGTGTGGTGAGATCATTAAACTCTCCTAAGTTTTCTTGGGCAAGACGGTACTTTTCCATCTCCATGGCCGATAGTTTACGAATAAAAACCGGAAGGATAAAAAGAATAGCAAATGCATAGAGAGTTAAAGGAATATGAATGGTAAGCATAGTTCCTAAAGTAAAAATCCCTAAAAAGACGACATCAAACATTCCCACGAGGGTGAAACCATAAATAAAGCGCCCCGAATTAACATCTGAAGTACTGGCATTCATCAGCACTCCCTTAGAGAAGCGCTTTACTAAATCATCTGTTTTGAAAAAACGAACGTGACGCCATAATTCTGATTTAAGTTCACTAGAGGCCTTATGAGTCTGACGGGCCATGGTTAGACGCCATCCCATTCTAAAAAAGAAAAGAAGAACTCTAAAAGCAATTACGGTTATAAAGAGCACAAAGAATATCTCTTTTCGCTCATGTGCTCCCCATTCATTAAAAATTTCAGGAATAGGCTTCTTAGCAAAGAAGTCTAAAATCCATCCCATGGACCTCGTCACCAGAACTTGAAAGAGATCTGTTAAAATGACAAAAAGGATACCAAGAGAATAAATTGGCCAATTAGATAAGATATATTGAATCCAACTTTTCTGAGCATTTCGATAATGTTTTGAATGGAGTTGTTCGGCTGATGAAGACATAAATCTATAGTAGAGACAAGCTTATGGATTGAATAGAAGCATTAGCTAAAAAGAAGTAAAAAAAGGAAATCTTAACCTAATTGCAAGGACTCAGATATTTGACGCAACTGACCAGCAATCTTGACTCTTTCCGCTTCCTCACAATCTTGAAAATAAGGATGATGCAGTAGAATTTCAAAAGAAGGCCATGACTCTAATGCTCTACGGACTGACTTATCTACAAAGAAGAGAAGCTCTGAAATACTCTCCTCTCTTTTTAAGTAGGCCTTCTCACATTTTCCTTTAAAAAGACTAAAGTGGATTGAAACACTCTGAGACAACTCAACTTCTAGCTCAAAACGCGGAGTTTCTCCCCATAGCCAGCTCCATTCACTTAATAACTTTCTCTCCTCATTGATGGCCGCATTTAGACCTTCTTCTCTCCATATAAAAGCATCCGTGTTAAATAGATTTTCAAAGGCCTTGTACCAATCTTCAAAGCTTAAATTTCCAAAGATATCTGATAAATTAATCACGGGAGAGGATACAGAGCGAACCCCCTTACCTTCAATCTTCCAATGTTTAGGATGACCAAGAGAGCCCCTCAAGTCTTGAAGTTTTGCATCCATAAGAAGTGTACCATGATGGAGAGACGTTTCTTTCTTTTGCTTAAATGCAGAACCCGATACTTTGAAAATCGACTCCCCTCCCTCTTCTTTACTTTCTCTATAAACTAAATCATACCTATCATTGGCCTCAACTTGAAATCCTAAATGATCTAGCGCTGCTATAATGAGTTCTAAATTCTTCTTTCGAGGAAGATCCCGCTGTTTATGAATAAAGCAATAATTCCAATTACCGAGATCGTGATAGACGGTTCCTCCTCCCGATCTTCTTCTAACGAGAGAGATATTTTTAGGAAGTTGAGAAAAATTGATTTCTCGCCAAGGAACTTGGAAGCGACCCATAACAATTGAGGGGTCATTTCTATAGAGAAAGAGATGATTCTCTTCAGGGAAATGACCTTCGATGAGATAATTTTCTATGGCAAGATTCGTATAAGGGCAATGGATGGAAGAAATACTCAATCCATAATCAAGGGGATTCATTAGAAGGCAACTCCAAGACTAATGGCCAAGGGAACAAAGGATTTTAATTTTCCTAGAACAAAGTATTCCGCTCCTACATTGAGATTCACATACTTCCATTGCCAAAAATAAGAGGCCCCAAGAAGTGGTCCCCACTTATTCTCCCCTTGATTTATGACTGTTTCACCTTCTACCTCTAGTCTCTCCACATCGACATCGGAGGCCAATTGATTATAGTGAGCTCCTAACTTGATGACCGGTCCATTACGAAAGGCCTTCTTCTGAGAATTTAAGTAGAAATTAAATTCTAAAGAGTAGTGATCGAGACCTGGTACAATACCGTCATTGCCATTTCCATTTTCTGAACCATAATAGGCCCCATAGAAGCGACCATAGTAGAGACCAGCTGATATCTGACTCCATAAAGATTTTTCTAGACCTATTTTGTTAAGATGCCCTAGGTATCTATAATTGAAACCTAGGCCAAGACTAGGAATGTAGCGCTCATCATCTGGACTATCATAATGATAGAGAGAAGTATTTTCTTTATGAGAAGCTTTCTTCTCATAAGTAAATGAATCCTCTGAATAACTTAGAGGACTCTTTTCATAATTTTCTTTTTCATGCTCCGGATTGAATTGCTTATGATCAATCGCTTGGTTAACAGGAGCTTCTTCATTACTCATTTGTGTCTCTTCAACAGAGGCCAGAGGACTATCGACTACGAGGATTTGACCGAGAACCAAAAGGAGCGATAGAAAAGATAAATATTTCAATTGATTTCTCATTGGTCCACACTCACTTTAAGATTGAGAAGTTTTGCCTTAGCACCCAGGACAATGGAAGGAATCCTTACAGGTGAATCTTCATTTTCCTCAGAGGAATCTATAACACTTGCGATCCCACTTCCCACTTTATTTATACCTGGAAGAGCAACGGCTGAGTGGAATTCAAAATTAATTTTATCAAAGACAGTACTTGTATCAACGAGAATAGAGACACCTTTCATATCTACCCATAGGGGACTGGCCTTTAGATCATCACGCATAAAGTAGGAATCAATAGAGCGCGGAATATCTCTATGAATCTGATTTAAATCATTCACTAAGAATTCAAAACCTCCAAGAAGCTTCACAGGTTCTTTAATGAAATTCTTCGCTTTTCTCATTTGCTCCGTCTTTTCAATATCTTCGAAATAGAATTCACTTCCATGAGCAATCACGACTTTAATAATTTCTTCAACGGTTGCATCTGATTCAGTAGCAACTTCATTAATGGGAATTTCTACGCCTCGATCGGGATGACGAGCAAAAATTTGAGCAAAGAGCTTACCACTTTTACGTCCAAATCTTATTTTTTTAATTTGTTCGATAATATCTCGCACTTCCGGACCCACTTCCATTTCAGCAAGGTTTTCGAACGCCCCAATCAGCATAAGTATATCTTGCTGACCCATTTCATACTCACCGATCTCTGCCATATATCTTAGAATATAAAGAGTCAGAGTAAGAGAATCAGATACAGAATATTCTTCACTTACCCCCTTGGCCACATGATAGATACCTGTTGCGACAGTACCCATTTGTTCACTATTAAGTCCTACATTACCTAGAATCGCCGTATCTTCACTTGAGATCTCTTGTGTTTGAGTACCAGGCAAAGAAGATGAACTTGGTAACTCTTCATTTACTTCTTCTTGAGTAGGAATACGCTTTTGTGCGGAAAAAGAAGATGAGGGATGTGACGATCCCATTGAATCATTGAGATCAGTAAGCCCAAAGTTTCCACCATAAACACGGACCATCGTTAAACTCAATACAACAACGAGAGTAACTCCAAAGATTAAGTTGAAATAATGTATCAATCGGTTGAAAAGGGCCATAACTCTACTCACCTCTATTCTCCTTCTGTCTTAGGCTTTCTTTATTATGTTTTAAAATTTGCGAAACTACGGAATAGGTTTTTTGACTATAAAGAGCATCTGAATAATAAGTATAATTCCAGTCCGTAGGTCCCTTATTAAGAATCGATTCATTCTTCTTAAGAAAATGAGTTTCATAAATTTCCAAAAGAGGAGATATAAATCGTTCTTGAAGTTCTCTAGACTTATTTTTCATATCTAGTAAGTAAGGAACCTCACGGTTTATATACTCTAATTTTCCAATAACTTGATCTAAACCAGACTTTAAGAAATAAGCTGAAGCTAAGAAATACATGACTTCTACCCCAGCTCCTGTAATCATCCTATTATTAAATTCAGCAGAAGTGATTCCAAATTCTTCGTTGATTTGACTATGAATGGCCTGTATTAATCGATCATCCGTTTTCACCACTTCTTGAACACCTTGATAATAAGATAATACTTTCTTAAGGCGATGAAAGAGAGATAATTTACTATAGTCAGAATTGTGGATGGCCCTGTCGTATAGAACGAGAAGTTCTTCATCCGTAACTTCAGAGAGTGAACGTTCGGCAACAAGATCACTAAAGAGTGCTTTAGAATCTTTCATAATATCAACAAGAGCACCCTTATCTACTGCGGCCATATTACCTGATGTCGAGAAATGAAAAAGAATAGAGTCATCTTTCTTTGAAATAACTGTACCAATTTTCTTCCCACCAAAGACTTGATTTCCAACACTTCTAATATCAAAGGCAGCACTTAAAATATGAGGATTCAATTGAATAAGAAGTTCTTCACGATGAGTAAGGACTTTAGCATAACGATTGATCTTAATCCCACCCAATTCAACTTTGCCATTCTTAGTTGCTTCCGTAGAGTGGAGATATTTTTGGATAAAGTCTAAGGCCAAAACTTTTGCCTTTTTGGCCAAAGAATTTCCTTTAAAATCAACCTTTCTTGCAACTAAATTTATCGCCTTATCAAGAAGTCCAGTATCCCCTTTTATCTGTAAACCAACCGACTCTAAATCAATAGAGAGAACCTCATCTCCAAAGAAAACTTCATCAGGAGCAAGAGTTAATTGATTCTTATACTTTTCTAAAGACTCAGTTGTCAGATTGATCTTTGCCCCCACTTGAAAGGCCTTCTGTTCAACCTTAAATTCTTCAGAAAATAGTCGTGCTAAAAGACCATTCTTCTTTTTCTCCACCACCTGAACGGTCATATTGAGAAGAAGACGATTATCCGAAGAAGCTGAAATATTGAGATCTCTCATAAGATAGTGAGATTGTTCCCTATCTTCTCTTAAGAGCTGAGACACTTCTTTAAGTTGCTTATCCGAAGCATCTGAGAAGATTTGATTAATAAAGTTCTCGAAATAAGAAAAGCTCATTTCCGTAATCAAGTCACTTGGAGCTGTTTTATTTTCAAGGGAAGTTCCTGAGAAGTTTTCAGAGTCCTTCTTCTCTTGCCTTTCCGAAATATAATCAATATAGGTCTTAGAACGAACTCCTTCTCCAATAGAGGCCTCTAAGAACACTTGATTTAAACTTTGATCATAGAGACTTTCAATATTCCAAACTTGAAGTTGATTCGAAGTTTCATATATTTTCTTTGCTGCAATCTTAGGATCAACTTTAAAAAGCATTAATCCAGTTGAGTCATCATAAGATATAAGATCTTCAAAAAGATAGCGAACCTTTGTGGCCACTTCCTGACTTCCCACTTGATTGAATGGATTCTTAGCAATATCAATTTCAGCTAATTTAACAAGTTTAAGCAGTTGGTCTTCAGCACTTTGTTGAAATTCTGTAGCCGTATATTTTGCATACTCTAACGCTTGAATTTGAATTTTATTGAGGGTCTCTTTAAAGTAGAGATCATTATCACCACTTTGTGAGTCACTCTCTTCAGAAACAAGTGAAGTATCTGAGGAATCATCCATTGCCATTGTGGTAAGGGCCTCTACTAAGGCCATCTTTGTCCACTTAATCATAATTTGAGCATGACCATTATTAGCCGATAGATTCATTTTTTCGCTACCCGAGAGAATAGAGAAATTTTGAATATCAACTCCAAGTTCACCGTTATCAAACATATGAAATCTCAGAGAAAGTTCAAACGGAAGGGCCTTATTCCAGATATCTTTAGAGATATGCCATGGTGTATTTCCCCAGTCTATTCCTTCCCCTTCTAGACCTAATTCCATAAAAGTTCTCACATCCATATTCATGAGACCTCTAAGAATGACCCCTGGAATCTGGGGTGCAAGTACAACGTCTAGTTCAGCAAAGAGCTCCCCTTGATCAAAGTTAAAGTCACGTGCAAATCTAATTCCTTGAGAAAGAGAACGTTGAGATAATTTCTGAGTAAGAAGGGGTAGACCTTGATGATCTGCACTTCCTCCATGCTCGATACGATATTGGGCCAAAGATTGCTTTTTCATCATAACCAATTCACTAAGGATCAACGCCTTGGTTTCTTCTTTAGTATTGTCATGGCCCCAAATGGGATCTGCACTGAAGATAGGATTATCGATAGAAAGACCGGCACTAATCTTCGCTCTCATCTTTCTTTGAAGTTCTTCAAAATCATTCTCTTGATTTCTCTCCCAAATAGGGAAATTTAAAGAATTCTTTGTTACAAGTGCATAGGAATAGAGCTCTTCGTACATCTTTTCACTATTTCCTAATTCTATATAGAGCTCTTTCTTAGCTTCTTTAAGACTTTGAGTTTCTCCTTCTCCTCTTTTTGAAATAGCATCAAACCAGGCCTGCCCAGGTTTCCCTAAACCTGCTTCCATTTGAAGAGCCGCTATATCAGTCCCCTTTAAAAGCACAGGATAAAGATTCCACAAGCGAAATTCAGTTAAGCTCGCATAAGAAGAGAGAACGCCAATTTTTGAAAAGTCTAATTTGAGATAGATACTTTGATTTCTAATCATGATCTCTTTGCTATCAAAGAGCTTCTTTAAGCGAAGAGAATCTCTATCCTCAGATAAACTCTCTTGTGCTTGTGAACCAACCGACTCCGGCCCCTCTAATATCCAATCCATTAAAGAGGTTTGAGATAAGAAACTTACTAGAAACTCACCAATGCGAGTAACTCCAGATGTATAGTCTTGACCACCAATATTGAGTTCTACGACTTTAAAAACAACATAGGAAGACACGCTCAATTTTTGAGCAGAGGGAAATTCTACAATTAAACGAAACTTTTGCTCACTACTGAATACTTCTCCCCCAGCAATCTCATCCATATCACGAACTATATCTTGAGGAATAAGGGCCGATCCTTCGATTAAGAGATTCTTCGCCATAGGATCTAATTTGAAGCGAGTGATTTCTTTTAAATAACGTTCAGGATATTCTTCCGAAGCAACTAAGTAGTCCGATAGAATATTTTGAATGAGAGTTTCAGGAAGAGTAAGTCTTACGAGCCCCTCTTCTGTCACTTGTCCTTGAGCGGGATTGATAGTGACAGAGGGATCACTTACCTTACTGTATGAAGGTTGGACGGCCATAAAAAATATGGTCAATAGGCCAATAAAAGTAAATTTTATTGAATGCATCGCTCCTCCATAAAGTTCTGAAATATCAGATAGTTATCACTGATATCTACAGAAAATAGCTTCGGTATAAGCTATAGAGGTGCAAGCGCTAGGCCAAAAGTGTTTTATTGGCGATGTGAAGAAAGGGGGAAATTTCCGTATAAAAGAAGCCCACAAAGAGAGCTAATCTCAGGGTAAAAAAGAAGAGCCATCTTTTAAAATGAGTTCCAAGACCAGCGGACTTGGCCTTATGGGCCTTCTTCACTATAAAGGCCACCAGCCATATGGCGACATTAATAATGAAAAAGAGAAGTAATTTGGACTTCTTCTCTAAAATAGAAAAGAATTGAGGTATGGCGATAGGATCTCTTAAGCTTTGAACGAGGAAGTCCATGAGTTTAGGAAATTGAGTGAGTAAGGAGCCTACAGGATTTCCAGAAGTCTTGGCCAAGAGATGCGCCCTTAATTCTGTTTCATTCATGGCCTGAAAACTCTTGAGAGAAACCGCGACCATTTGTTTCATTTGCTGAGTGGAGCCGCTCTTTAAAGACTTGGTGAGCTCTTCAGTCAAGGCCTTAACCTTTTCTTGATCGCCTGCCTTAATGGCCTCTTGTAAGGCCTGAGTTTTCTTGAGTTGATCAGGAGTGATATTTTGTACCACTCCTTCTTGATCTTTGCGGAAGTCTTCGAGTTGAGATTCGAGGGCCTCTAGGTCCCTCTCGTCTTGATCAACAAAATCTTCGGCTCTTAATACAGATGAAGAAACGAGATTCATCAACAGAAAGAGCCCAGTAAGAAGTAGATTAGAAATGCGTAAATTAAGCTTTAACACCTTCAGCTGATCCCTCATTTGTTCCTGTTAATTTTTGGAAAATTAATGTAACTGGAGCGGCAACATAAATTGAAGAGTAAGTACCGATGACTACCCCTAAAGTAATGGCCAAGAAGAAATCGCGAATGGCCAATCCTCCGAAGAAGAACATGGTAGCAGAAATAAAGAGAGTCGTTCCCGAAGTTAAGAAGGTACGAGAAAGAGTCTCATTAATCGCATTATCAATTTGTAATTTTAGAGGGAGATGAGAGAATTTCTGCTCATGCTCACGAACTCGGTCGTACACAATAACGGTATCGTTAACCGAGTAACCGATAACGGCAAGTAAAGCGGCGACTGTTTGCAGAGTAAATTCGGTACCTGTAAAAGCAAATACACCGAGAATAATCGTAACATCGTGAAAGAGAGCGATAATAGCACCTGGTGAATATTTGAAATCAAAACGAAGTCCGATATAAACCATAATGGCAATAAGGGCCCAAAGCATGGCCTGAAAACCGGAAAAACGAAGTTCTTTCCCTGCTTTTGGTCCAACAATATCAACTTTTCTGATCTCAACCCCTTGTGAGGCATAGTCCGTAGTTAGGGCCTTTGAAACTTTATCCGTAACAGCATTGAGATTATCCTCATCAGCTGCAACTTTTAAAAGAAATTCATGATTACTCACTTCACCTATCTGCTGAACTTGAACTTTAAAGCCTTCTTCTTTAAGAGTTCCACGCATCTGGTTAAGATCAATGGACTCTTGGAATTTAACTTGAATTTCAGCTCCCCCGCGAAAATCAACTCCATACTTCATTTTAGTAAAGAGCCCAAAGAGTGATGCTGCTACCAGTATAATTGAGATAAGGGAGGTTACTGTATAGTGCTTAGAAAATGTAAATTTTGTATTGGGATTAATTATTTCCATCATAGTATTTTACCTTAGTTTGTAATTCTCAATTCTTGAGGACCTCTATTAAATAGAGAGGTCCTGACCTTCTGTTTTTGTTAAGTAGAATTCAAAAAGAAGCTTACTTACAAAGTAGGAACAATAAATAGTAGCCGCGATACCAATTAAAAGTGTGACTGCGAATCCACGAATGGGTCCCGTACCAAAATTAAGAAGACAAAGTCCGGCCAATGCCGTGGTGATATTGGCATCGATAATGGTCCAAAAGGCATGAGCAAAACCCGTTTCAACCGCTTTATAATAGCTCAGCCCACGACGAACTTCTTCTCGAATCCTTTCATAGATAACGATATTCGCATCAACCGCCATACCAATAGTAAGAGCGATACCGGCAATACCTGGCAGAGTTAGAGTCGCTTCAAAAGCAACAAGTGCTGCAACAACAAGAGTTACGTTAAGAAGTAGAGTTAGAATCGCAATGAAACCACTAATTTTGTAGTAAATCAGGATGAAGAGAAAGACAACGATAGCACCAATGATAGAAGCGTATCTGGCCTTAACAATCGAGTCGTGACCAAGACTTGGACCAACAGTTCTTTGCTCTTCAAAGTCAAGCTGAACAGGAAGTGCACCCGCTCTAAGTACGAGAGCAAGGTCACGAGCTTCTTTCATCATACGATTAAAGCCACCGGCACCTAATGAAATTTGAGCACGCCCCCCACCAATTCTTTCACGAATAGAAGGAGCTGAATAAACATTTCCATCAAGAATAACGGCCATACGACGGCCCACATTCTTTGCCGTTAAATTTTCAAAGATCTTAGCCCCTTGAGCTTTAAACTCTAAAGAAACGTAGGGCTCATTCTTTTGTTGATCAATTTGCACACGAGCATCTTGGAGCATATCCCCTGTTAGTTTACTATTATCTTCAACTACGTAAGGAATCATATCAGTGATTTCATTAGTCGCTTTTGAAACAGTCTTTTGGAAGGCCATTTCAAATCCTTGAGGAAGAAGCTTTTCAGAAACAAGATAAGTATTTAGGGTTTTTAAATAGTCGGAGAAACGAATTCCTTTCTTATACTCAATTCCACTCTCCTTAGCTTTTGAAAGCCAAGAGCTCATTGTAGGTAGAGCAATATCATCGTTAACCATTTTAAATTCAAGCTTCGCAGTTTTACCGATAAGCTCTTTCGCTCTTTCGATATCTTTTACACCTGGTAACTGAATAACAATACGATTGCTACCTTGAGAAACAATCTCAGGCTCAGTTACACCAAATTCATCAATACGGTTACGAATGACTTCAATCGACTTCGTGAGTGCTTGTTCTTCAATCGTCGTTTTTTGAACCTTAGTAAGACCGTAGAATAGAGTCGAACCTTGCTCTTGCGTTAACCTTAGAATAGAAGGAAAGAATTTCTTTACCTCTTCTTCAGCTCTATCAACTTGAGAAGCATCCTCAATAACAACGGAGTATTGAGGGTCAGTAATATCATCTTTTCTCAGAGTGCCTGCCGTTGCTTTAATTCCATTATCATTGAGAATATAAGCAATTTTATTGGCATAACCTTTAACTTCATCTTCATAGACTTTGTTAAAGTCGATTCCTAAGATCATATAAAGTCCACCTTGAAGGTCTAGACCTAAGGTAATCTTTGATTTTACCGGAAAACTTGAATCTTCTTTGAAGTCCAAGGCCGTAGGAATGATCATGCTAATAGAAATAAGAGTAACAACGATTAGTAAGGTAAACCGGATCCACCAGCTTCGTTTCATGAGAACAACTCCCTCATTAAAGGTAAGATAAAAAGTCACTGGATTAGCTTATCGAACGTAAGAAATAACAGACGATCATATCCACAATGGGATAGAAAAATCCTTCCTTAGGGGCAAAAGCCTAATCCATTTAGACCAACAATTTGAAATTATAGGGGAATAACAGACCTTAAGGCAATGGGAAATATATTTAAAAATGAGTTTTAAAGACCTAAGGCCTAGCTCTGCTTTTTCTTTTGCTGATCGTCATTTACAGCTGTAGAGGGAGCTTGCTCGGGGGCATGATTTTGATCACTGGTTAACGCAGAGTGATGTTCAACATCGGCATCATATTCTTCAAAGCCTGTCTCAGCGCCATCATCGAGAATTTCAGTTTTTTGATTTTCGGCAACGGCTTCAGTGGGCTGAGATGCACTTTCTTTCACCTCGGATATCTCAGACTTAAGGTGATCCGCTTCTTCTTGAACCTGGGCCATCAAGTCATCTTTGGCCTTTTGAAATTCGCGAATGCTCTTTCCTAGCCCACGGGCCAATTCAGGTAGTTTCTTGGGGCCAATGAAAATAAGAGCAAAGGCCAGAATGATTAACATTTCCCCTGCACCTAATCCAAACATATGACCCCCTTAAACTTGAATCAATTATTTCTTTGTTTCTTTCTTTTCAAAAAGTTTACTGGAAAGACCTGCAATTTGACTACGAAGAACTTTAACTTTCGCATTTTCAGAGATCTCTAAAGTGATAACCTTTTCCGTCATACCTACTACAGTACCTAGAATACCAAAGCTCGTATAAACTTCGTCACCTTTTTGGAGAGCATCCATAAGGGCCTTTTGCTCTTTTTGCTTTTTGGCTTCGGGACGAATCATAAAGAAGTAAAAGATAACCCCGATGATTACAATAGGAAGAAAACCTTGAAGACTTGGAGCGGCTCCACCTTCTTGAGCAAAGAGATTTAGAGAGAGAGCGAAGGCTGCTAGGGCTGTTAATTTTTTCATATTTATCCTCTTTAAATATATGGGGATCATTAAATAAGAAACTTTCTTACTTAATTATCCGACTGTGTGTAGGAGTTATAAAACGACTGATAATACTCGTCAAACTTTCCGTTTAATATCGCTTTACGTGCGTTACGAGTCATCTCTAAATAAAAATAAAGATTGTGGTGGGTGATCAATTGACCGGCCAAATATTCTCCGACATTGAAGAGATGGCGAATATAGGCCCTTGAGTAATGACTACAAGCTTTACATGAGCAATTCGGATCGAGGGGACCTTGATCTTCTTTATAACGCTGGTTCTTTATATTGACTGGTCCTAAACTCGTTAAAACCTGACCGTTTCGCGCATTCCGCGTGGGAAGCACGCAGTCAAACATATCAAGACCATTTTTGATTCCTGTTAAAACATCTAAGGGCTTTCCCACCCCCATTAAGTAACGGGGTTTGTCAGCAGGCATAGTGGGACAAAAGTCACTACAAAATTGGATCATCTCCTCATTCTTCTCCCCTACACTCAGACCACCAAGGGCATATCCTGGAAAGTCCATTTCCTTTAATCTTTCCATGCACTCCGTTCTTAAATCAATATGAAGTCCCCCTTGAATAATTCCAAAGAGGTTTTGATATTCTTTAAGCTCATAATCTTTACAGCGCTTAGCCCATCTCAGAGTAAGCTCCATACTTGTTCGCAGGGTCTCTTTTGAAGCGGGAAGAGCGGGACATTCATCAAAGGCCATAACGATATCACTACCTAAGGCCTTTTGGATTTCCATAGATTTCTCTGGGCCAATCATGTGGCGTGAACCATCGATATGACTTTGAAAGATAACTCCCTCTTCTGAAATCTTATTCAAAGAAGATAAACTGAAAACTTGATAGCCTCCTGAGTCCGTAAGGATAGGCTTCTTCCAATTCATAAATCCATGTAAGCCTCCCCCCACTTTTTCAATCAATTCATGACCGGGACGCAAGTAGAGGTGATAGGTATTTCCTAAAATAATTTGAGATCCGATATCTTCTAAGTCTTCGCTTGTCATCGTTTTAACAGAAGCTCGGGTTCCAACGGGCATAAAAATAGGAGTTTCAATGACCCCATGGGCAGTATGAATTTTACCGGCGCGGGCCTGTCCATCCGTTTTTTCAAGTTCATAGAAACTCATAGTATTTCCTTTATATTAAGATCATTGTGATTGTGATAAAGAGGCCTTCTTAACTTTATCGGGGTCTCGCAAAATGAGCATAGCGTCTCCATAGCTAAAGAAGCGGTATTCTTTGGCCACAGCTTCACGATAGAGTTCTAACGTTTTATCTCGCCCGATTAAAGAAGAAACCAACATGAGTAAAGTACTCTCTGGTAGGTGAAAATTTGTGAGAAGGGCCGATATACTTTGAACTTCAACACCGGGATGAAGAAAGATGGATGTCTCTTTCATCTCACCTCCTCGATACTCTTTTCTCTCTGGCCAAAGGCTCTCAAGAACGCGAAGTGAAGTTGTTCCCACGGCCACTCTAAATTCTGAAGAACAAATTTCATCCCAATCATTTGGTGAAACAAAGTAATGCTCACTATGCATATTATGTTCTCGAATATCCTCACTCTTAACGGGTAGAAAAGTTCCCAACCCCACATGAAGAGTCACAAAATTCTTTGAGATATTCTTCTTGGCCAAATTCTTAAAAACTTCTTCAGTAAAGTGAAGCCCAGCAGTCGGTGCAGCAACCGAACCCTCTTCCTCTTTTTGGGAACCAGCGTAGATGGTTTGGTAATTTTCTCGATCCCTTTCATCTGACTCACCACTGCGAATATAAGGAGGTATAGGAATTTTGGCCTCTTCTTCAATGATCGTGTGAACGAGAGAGAGATGAGAAAACTCAATACGGTAACCACCAGAAAGAGAAACTTCTCGAATGGTGGCAAAGAGATCTTCAGTAAAAATAATCTTATCCCCTAATTTCTTTTTGCCATTTGATTTGATTAAGCAGGGAAAGAGTCCTTTTTCATCAGCGTGTTTTTTAAGAAGAAAAATTTCAACCTTCGCCCCTGTGGGCTTATGACCAATAAGACGGCAGGGAAAGACTTTCGAATTATTCAGAACTAATTTTGCACCGGCAGGGAGAAATTGAGGTAGATTATAGAAATGCTCATGAGTGATGGTGTCTTCTTTTTCATTATAGATAAGAAGACGCGAATGATCTCTGGGCTCACAGGGCCTTTGGGCAATAAGGGAGCTTGGAAGCTCGTAATGATAGCTCTTTAATAAATGGTCACTCATAAACTTATCAAATAGATCTTATGGGTTCACGGCCATCATCGAGGCCATGGGAGAATCTCACATTAGCCCCTGTTTATGACACATCTCGCTTATTTAGAAAAGGAAAATTAGGTGCATTTAAACTTTGTCTTTGTAAGGTGGGCCCTCTAAAATAGTTCTATGCTAGATCGACTTATTTACTTTATTGTTCGTGCCCTGAGTTGCACATATCGCTACCAGATTGTCTCCGGTGCTGAAAACCTACAAAAGGCCCGTGAGCTATCCCCTTCTCGAGGTTATTTATTTGCCATTTGGCATCAAAATCTCTTTCAAGGAATCACGGCCCAGACCGGTGACCAACATGTCGTTATCGTTAGCCGTTCAAAGGATGCTAATCCGGTGGCCTATACCTGTAGAAAGTTGGGTCATGTTGTCTGTCGAGGCAGCTCAAGAGCAAAAGATGGACGCGATAAGGGCGGCAAGGTGGCCATGGAAGAAATGGTTCAAGTCTTACAGAAAGGACTTCCTGGAGCAGTAACCGTGGATGGTCCCAAAGGACCTGCCAAAGAAGTCAAACCTGGGATTATTGCAATGGCAAAAAAATCTCAGACGGCCATCATTCCCTATGCCCCACTTGCCACTTCCTATTGGGAATTCAAGAGCTGGGACCGTTTTAGGCTCCCGAAACCCTTTTCTAAGATAAATATCTCCTATGGTGAACCTATTCTCGTTGCAGATGAAGACTTTAGCCATTATCAAGAACTCTTAAAAGAAAAACTCAATCTAATCTCCTAAACCAGGACCCCTATGAAGTCATATTTTATTTATCTTTTTCATTTATTAAGCCTCCTTACTTTTATGGCCATAGGAACTTCTTGTACCGAATCCACATTTAATAAAGAGACCGATAATCATCGTCAAAATGTAGCGTTCTATTCTGAACAAGTTCAGCCCATATTTGATCAAAAATGTATTGCTTGCCACTCCTGCTTCAATTCCCCATGCCAACTCAATCTCACTTCTTACGAAGGAATTATGAGAGGGGCTAACCAAACAAGTATTTACGATTTCCCAAAATTTAAGGCCCGTAATCCAACTCGACTCTATATTGACGCCAATAACCCTCAACAATGGCAGAAGAAAGGTTTCTATTCCGTAACTGAGAGAGAAGATAAACTCTCTATTCTTGAAACTCTCATCCACGATATGCCCGGAATCGAATCTCAACTTCAAAAGAAATATCACTCTGAAAATAGTCGCGTCTGCATTGGCGATACCTCAAAGGATTCCCTTGAAGCTTATAAAGTCGCCAATCCTGCCGGAAGAATGCCTTATGGGCTACCGAAACTCTCTCAAGATGAAAAGAAGGTCATTAGTAAGTGGATCGACCTTGGTACACCAGGTCCTGAAACTCTATCTTTAGAAGAGAATCTGATAAAGAAATCCGGTGTCGCTGATAAAATAAAAGTATGGGAAGAATTCTTTAATCGTGGAGATATGAAAGCTAGGCTTTCCGCACGTTATATTTATGAACACCTCTTTTTGGCCTCTCTTTATTTTCCAGAAAGTCCCCAATACTTCTTTCGTCTTACGCGCTCTAAAACTAAAGATGGCCCATTCGAAGAGGTCTCCACGACCTTTCCCTTTGGGGAACCCAATGGTTCTTTCACTTATCGATTTAGACCGATAACAAATACTCACATGCATAAGCACCACATTCCATTTCCCCTAACCCAAGAAAAAAGAGAAACGTGGCAAAAGAATTTTATCGACAGTAAATGGAGATTCATTCCTAAGGAGATGCCCCCCTACGGAAGAGCCGGGGCCAATCCCTATAAAACCTTTGCCGCCATTCCGGCGAAGGCGCGCTATAAGTTTATGTTGGAAGAAGCAGGCTATCATGTCATGACCTTTATCAAAGGTCCTGTTTGTCGGGGTCAAACGGCCCTCAATGTCATTAATGATCATTTTTGGGTTCTTTTCACCGATCCTGAAGAAGATGTAATCTCCAATCATAATCCTACTTATGACTATGTTGCTGAGTCCACTTTCCTACCGGCCCAGGCAGAAGATACCCTTGAGCCCTTCATCGACTTCAGAAAGAAATATTGGAATTCAGTAGAAAAGAAATTCTCCTATATGAAGAAAAAGAAATTAAGTGAAAACTTCTTTTGGAAAGGACTCGAAGGAGATAAGCCCAATACCAATGCAACCTTAACTGTTTATCGCCACTTCAATAGTGCGAAAGTGTTAAGAGGGCTCCAAGGAAGAACACCTAAAACGATTTGGGTTCTCGATTATCATATCTTTGAATCCATCTATTATAATCTCACCGCAAGTTACAATGTATTTGGACCTCTATTGCACCAACTTCATTCACGCCTCTATATGGAAATTTCTCGAATCGCTTCTGAAGATCTCTTTATCAGTTTTCTTCCCCAAGAAGAGCGTCTCAAAATTAGAAAAAAATGGAATGAACAAGTCCCTAAAGATAAGCAATCTATTTATAAGAAAATTTTTGATTTCGTGACGAAAGAAACGGAAGAAAAAATGCAATTTGATTACGCTTATATGGGGCAGGATGTATCTTCCACTTTAAAGCTCGATCGAGAAGCTCCTAAAGAAGACTTTATCAAAAGAATAGTCTCAACCCTCTATACTCAAGAACAAATTAGCCCGCGAGGTTATAAGCCTATTCCTCCTGAGCTTCATGTTATAAAGAACTTTAATGCAAAGAAGTTAAGTCTATTTCCAGACAGCATGCTTCTCAAAGTTGAAAGAAAGAATGGAGAACATGAAGTTTATACTCTGATTCGCAATAAAGATCACTACAACGTCTCGATGCTCTTTTTTGAACAAGATAGAAGGAGAATCTCCGGCGACACAATTGATATTATTGCAGGAACAGCTACGAGTTATCCTAATCTCTACCTTATCATACCAGAAGCTAAGCTGAAGGAATTTTCCCATATGCTTGGACAAACCCAATCTGCGAAGAAAACCTTTTCCATTCTTAAGCAATTCTCCATCACCCGATCTCATATTGATTTTTGGAAGCACCATTTTTGGTTCTCCAATCACACCCATAATGAACTTACCAATGAAATAGGTATGCTCGATCTCAATCGCTATATGGGTCTTTACTAATAGAGTGGCTTGCACTTTTCCTGTTGAATGGAGATAATCTCTATATGAAAAGATTATGCAAGCTAAGTCTATTGATTCTTAGGAAAGAGATATTCGCCCTTCTCCTCCTACTGCCCTGTGATATCGTCATCGAAAGTAGTGTATTGGCCAATTCAGAAGATCTTGGAAAAAGACTGTGGCAAGAGTTGGAAAAGAGTAAGCACAAAGTCCTTGAAGCTGACTTAAATGAGCTTGCTAAACAAACAGAGGAATCGATTAAAAAAGATCAAAATAAAGAGAAAGTCGATCAAATCTCCACCCAAATGTCCTCAACTCTAAGAGAAGACTCCCCAAAGCAGAGACCCACCAGCTCATTTCGTTCTCGAAGCCGCTAACGTATTATCAAACACTTACCTATTTACTCATGCAAAATTTAAACTCTGAGTAGTTTTATCCGATAAAGACTATGAGGGAATGTGTATGAAAGACAGAAAAATAAAGATTCAATCTAAAGCCTATACTTTAATTGCGCTCTTTGCGATTGGTGTTCTGACACCTTTACAAGCGGTAGACTCCAAAGATACGCAAAAGCTTGATAAAATCATCAAACTTCCAGCAGGGCGTGAATTAAAACTTAATTCTAATTGGATGAAATATACCTCAAAGAAAATTCTCTCCAAGATTAGCTCTTATCCTATGTTAGAAAATAAGAATCATCATGGCCTCATGGGCACCCTTAATACAGAAGTTAAATTCTTTAACAAAAAGAGAGAAGGTAATATTACTCAATGGTTTGGCAAAGAATGTAATCGATTAAAAGATCTCTACCCTCCTCAAGATTCCAAGGTCATTTATGAAAAAGAAAAGCTTCTCTGTAAAATTGAACTCCATCCAAGTTCAAAGACCAAAGGGATGATTCAATATCTTAAGGCCAAAAATATTCGCGATAATAAAGTCTTTATTTATAGTTATAATTTTTTCACTCCTCTAAAAAAATCAAATAAGCTTGCCCAATGGACGGATATGAAAAAAGAGGTCTCAAAACTTATGGAGGCCAATCTATGAAAAAGAATGAGCAAGGAAAACTATTAAGAAAGTGTCGGTCACTACTCTTTGTAACGAGTTTATCCCTAAGTTCTTTCGGTCCTATCACCCCCATCAATTCGATCTGGGCGGAGACGGCCAATATTGGAGACCCAGGAGGTTGTCCATTTGAAAACTCATCGAGTACAAGTGACTCCATAGCCAAAGTAAAGGCCTCCCTACAAACTCTTGCGGGAAGCTCGGATGCTTGTGGTGAAACCATTGGCGCAAGTGCCGCCAGTCTATCTAGTCTTCTCGATGGAATTCTTGATTCAAGTTTTCCGGTAACGGAGATTGATGTTGATGGAAGTACTACTCTTACCTGTGACAACTATGTAGCAATCCTCGCAAAAGAAAAGTCTTTGGCCATGGAAGCCAAGAATAATGAGTACTTTGTTGTCGGAACAGATTTTCTTACTCGCTATGCCCGTTGTGAAATTTTCACTCGTCCTGAAGAAGAAGTTAACGAAGAAGATCTTCAAGAAGAATATCACGGGCTCTCCCAATCTCAGCGTTACGATCTCTGTGTCGATACCATTTACCAAGAGACCTTTTATCGTAAAGTAGAAGAATGTGACATTATTGAAAATATTGAATACGAAAATAATAAAAATCAGGCTTATAAAGACCAGATCACTCAAGTCACAGAAATGGCCACAAACCTTATTTCTTCTTCCGAAGGCTGTAGTAAACCCGATATTCTAAGAAATATCACTCAATCCATTATTCCGTTAATTACAACTCTAGGAACCTATAGTGTATCGGGACCTTTCCTAGGAGCTGGGGTCGCCTTTGGTGGAAATCTTGCTTCCGCTCTTGTAGATCGTTTCTTTAATACAGATGGACCCAATGAATATATTGACCTTCTCGAAGGAGAAAGTGAATGGGAAAATCTCAATTGCCTCTACTATCAAGTTCAAAATGAAGCCTTGGCCTGTAATGCGCCAGACTTTGAAGAGATCCCTCCTCTCGAGAGACAAGTTTCCTGTGAGGCCCAAAGAGAAAATCAAATTATTGATGATATCAGTGACCTCTCTCTGATTATAAAGAGTTTAGCTAATTCAACTTCACCACTAGGTAAAGCTGAAAGAGCCGATCAAATCCGTGACCTCCTCAATAAAGAGATCACTTATCCTGATGGTTCTAAGACCTTAAAACTATCCGAATACTTAAAAGAAGTTGCCGATGGACTATCCAATGACCCGAGTCGTTCAGCTGATCTCTTTCAGGCCTCTCGCTTAAATAAAATCATCGACAATATTGATGAATATAATGGAATCGTTGCGACTTCTCCTATTGATGCCGAAAAAGTGATGGAGAATAACGCTGCTCTACACGGTCTCGTCAAAGATGGCTCAGGAGTTTTTGATCTCGTGGATACGGTTTCACGTTATTGGAATAGACAGGAAAGAACTTATTCATCTGGAATGATCGGTCGCCTTAAAGCAGTAGAAACGGCCTCTCCTTTGGCCTCAATTGTTCCTCTTGATGATTCAGACATGCAATCAAGTGAATCCACAAAAATTGCTCACGATGCCTTGGTCGATCTTTATAAAGGTAAGTTTGAAAAACGATTGCAAGACCAACAAGAAACTTATCTAAGTAATCGTAAGCCAAAAACAGACTCTCAAAGAAATAGTAATCTTGACTATATCATTCCCCTCTTTCAATCTTGTACATTAAATTCAGGAATGTTCCACTATGCTGAAAAGAATAATGACACTCACAGTATCAATCTTATTGGCACCCCTTCAGAGGAATATAGTAATATCTGTGCAAAATTTAAATGTCCGGATGGAAGCTTGCTTCCAGAATTTAAGGTCGATAATACGCCAGGTTCCGACTCAGCTGGAACTCAATTCAAACGCTATCAATGTGCAGTAAAGGCCCAATATAATCAACTCTATAAGAAACTGGTAAGGCGCTATCGTGAAACGGGAGAAATCTGTCCCCCTCCACGAACAGCTAGCCCTAACCCTGTTCGCAATGCCTCTGATAATAGAGAAATTCCTGGTAGTACTTCACGCGTACCTTCTCAATATATTTCACCTGAAGGCAACGCCTACCAAGCCTATGATCCCGATGCTGCTGGCTATGGTAGACAGAATCAAAACCAAGGCGGAGGCTTCTTTGGAGCTATTGGAAATTTCTTTGGTGGAATCTTTAACTTCTTATTTGGTTGGATGAAGTGATTGAACTTCTTTTTTAAGATCTTGGATTTCTTCTAAGATCTTCTTCACATAACGTGCTTCTTTCATAAGGGACTCATAGAGTTCCTTATTTTTTTTCTCCGACTCACTAAGAGACTGAACCACTTTCGACTTATCCTTTTTGGAAATACCCAACTCTTTCCAAATGGCCACCCTCTCCTTAAAAGCATTGCGATAACACAATCCCTTCGATTTGCTGCACTCAATCTGATCTTGGCCCTTAAGATCTGCACATTTAATTTCATGGCAAGAATTGAGCTTCTTTTCTAGATCTTTATCGATGGCCCAGGTTGTGGGGGCGGCAAGAATAAATCCCCATATCAATAGACATCTTTCTTTTTTCTTAGCGTATGCAGCAATTGATTTCAAAATTGATCCTTTATCCAATAAAACACCCCCTCAGTATAACCCAAAAACTGGGTCATTAGAGTGGGGATAAGGAAAAGTTAAATGATTAATTTCTTTACGCTTTTCGAGGTTTAAAGATAGGCACTTACAAGACTATTAAGCTAGGTCTCTGATTTTATTTAGTTTTTTGAGAAATTATCCCCACTATTGTAGCCCAGTTCCCAGGTGACAAAAGTTTGGTTTGAGGACGTATTTTTTTCACATTTGTGAATTTATATGGCAAAACAACCCTCTAAACTTTTAAACTTTAAAGATATAGACAGAGGATTCACCATGCCCCAAAGCATACGCATTACATTTTTGAGCTTTCTTCTTATTCTTAGCTGTTGGAAAGTCCAAGTATTCGCCCAAACGACAAATACGTGGTCTTCGGAATTTATGGCGAGAATGGATCATAGTATAGGCCAAGGTTGGGATGATGCTGGTGACCGTCTATCTGCTTCTATTTTTGAATCTATAACCGATCAGGAATTTTTTAAAACGAATGTTGTTGGGGATGTACAGGCCTCTCTCAAAGTTCAAAGAAAGATCTATGACAATCAAGATATCTTAGACTCTTGGACAGTTATGGATATCATGCGTGCCCCTCTCTATCTCCCCATACCTTTGATGTCAGACGATATGAATCTATCAGGGGGCTCTTTTGGGCTCAAGCTTGGAATCAACTTTACGGGTGTTGCTTATAATATTCGTCAGGTAAAGCCTGGCAATATCGATAAACTCATTCGCACTCAAGAGCTTCAAAGAAAACTCAATGAGGCCAAAGAAATTGGGGATCAGATTATCGAGCTTGGCAGTGATGAGGATTCCTTACTCTATGATAATAATGATGAAGAAGATGATAATATTATCGATACCATAGCTAATTTTGCTTTTTGGAGTAAGAATAACCCTAAAGTGAGAGCACGTTATAGCAAGCTGTGGAATATTCTCACCCATCCCCTTTCCATCCCCCTTTCTAAGAAGGCCTTTGATCGCTACCCTGTCGGCAATATTTCAAGCTATGGTGTAGAGGGATCGGTTCAACTTGGAGCGAGTATAGGATGGGATCAATTTGATGTCACTGGACTCAGCGCTGGTCAAATTCAAGCCGGGGTTGGGCTCAGTACTTATATCAGTGGTGACTTTAGAATTAGTATTTTAAAAGAAGATGAAAACCATGCCCAAGTGAAACTTACTAAAGTGAGGAATGTTGGGCAAACTTTCAGTCTCGGCCAAACAAAGCTTGAATATGAAATCTTTGAAGGTTTTATCATTGCAGGAAATACAGTTCTCAATATAAAAGAGGAAATCATTCCTTTTTCTGTGGTTTTCAATCGTAACCAGGCCAAGCAATTTGATGTGGCCTACCGCTATGATCTCTCTAAACTTGAGGCTGCTGTCGCTTATGAGAAAGCAACCTTAGGTCGATTTAAGGCCAGTGAAGAATTATCAAAAATTGAAGGATCAGGAGTTGAGCGCAGTTTTACAAGAGAACAAATAGAAAGAAGAGAGACGGTCACTAATAAAGTAAAGCTCTCGATCCTCTTTGAAAGCGCAACCTCAAGCTCGCGCGCTACGACAAAGGCGATCATTAGTCTGGGTAAAGAGAAGCATCATCTCTTTAGTTCTGAAAATATCCAATATACTGGATATGATACCCTCTGGGGAACTTCTGAAAGCAAGAAACATTCTTTTATTACGTCCGTTATTTTAGATGATCCTAATCACTTCACTCCTGAAAAGGTATCCCTAAGAGTCGAAGGAAGGATTGATGATTCTCATACCACAGTAAAGGAATTGGCCAGCTACTATAGTGAGGTAGAAACGGCCCTTCAAAAAGAGCTCTTATTTCCAAGACCCCCTGCTTATAACTTGAGACTTACCTGTGAAGAATTGGTTGATCATCTTGTCTATAGTTATGTTAAAGAGCAATGTGAAAATGAAGATAATGGAATTGAAGAAAAGTCTGACTATGGACAAGTGTCTTTCTTCTATCAACTTGACCTAGGCTTTCGTCAACTTGAGATCATCCGTAATACGGATAAAGATGATATGTGGGCGGCATTAGAGAAGGCCTATGGAGTAGATTCTGGAAATTGGTCTTCTACTTGGAGAAGAGGTTTAAGTTTTTTAATTAACTCTCCCCTCACTTTATTGAATATTCCTCTTTATTTGGCGAATCTCAATATCCCCAATGGAGGGCGACTTATTTCTGCGATCAAATTCTATAGAGCTTGGAAGAAGCTGAGAAAAGTAAAAGACTCAAAGGAATTCGTAACTGCATTTGGCAAACTTTTTAGAACCGTTTATTTTTCAGCAGAGATAGTGAAGGCCATAAGGATTCTTACGGCCCATGAAAAAGTTCCCTATTTCTTCACGGCAAAGGCCGAAAGAATTTGGGGGCAGATGTCTTCTGCAGGAGATAGCATGGGCAGGGCCATTCCTCTAATCCAAGAGGCCAACGATATTATTGAATTTGATCGCGCTGGTCCCAGGGCCAATGGTGATAGGACTGCAATCGTTGAAAAAATCAATTTGAAAAAAATAAGTCGAACAGCGATTAAGATCAATTTCACGTTGAGTGAAACGCCAGAATATCTTTATTTTAGAATTGACCGCTCACCAAGTTGGGGAAGGTATAAGAACCTTATGAAGGCCATGATCCTCAATCAAGGAAACTTTAAAAAAGGTGATAACGAATTTATTGTCGATATTGAAAACTCCACCGGTTTTATGAAAACACTTGCGGAAAAGTTATTCAACGGAAAATACTCAACTCTCTTATTGGCCTACTCAATAGAAGAGCAAAATTTTGGACCCGTTAATTCGACTCGATTCGAATTTGAGTATGAGCCTCTCGATGATGATGAAGAAGAAAATAAAGACCAAGAAGTCATCTCCAATCAACTCCTCACTGGTGCCCAGTAATTCCTAGAGAATGGGAGAAAAGAGTCGACACACTTTGACGACAACTTGCTCCCAAAAGGGACGATTCTTTAGAGCATAAGGACCAAGCAAACTGGACTTCTTGAAGTCTTCTTCCAACATCCTCTCTATGGCCCCAATCATTTCTGGTCCTTTAAAAAGCCCCGTTAATTCAAAGTTCAAGCGAAAGGATCGGTTATCTAGATTCGCTGTTCCCACGGCAGCATAACTTTGATCAATCAGAAAAACCTTCTGATGAAGAAAGCCATCTTCATAGTGATAAAATTTTACCCCTGCATTTTGTAACTTTTCATAGAAATCCCTACGAGCAAAATAAACCATTCGATGATCGGGCTTATTTGGCAAGAGAATCCTTACATCTACCCCTTTAAGGGCAGCAAGGATTAAAGCCGATGATATTTTACCATCAGGAATAAAGTATGGAGAAGCGATCCAAAAACGCTCTTTGGCCATATGAATGGCCTGAACAAACATCAGACCACAAGTTTCTAGCAGGTCTGCTGGACCACTAGGAACGAGCAATGCTGTACAGTTTTCACTATAGTAGCTCTGATCCCAATTAAGCTCGGGCAACTCTCCCACACTTTGAAGTTCTCTCACAAAATACCAGTCTTCAAGAAAAGAGATCTGTAAGGAAGAAATAAGAGGACCCCATACTTGAACGTGAGTATCTCGCCAAGGAGATAAGACGGGGTGGATTCCCATATATTCATCACCAATATTGTGTCCACCAAAGAAGGCCGTAAGGCCATCAACGATCACAATCTTGCGGTGATTTCTAAAATTGAGTTGAAAGCGTCGCGATCTTCTCTCCACCACATGAAAGAGATGAACATCAACTCCACTTGCAGCAAGTTCGTCCCAATAGCCTTCACTTACTTGATAACAACCAATGGCGTCGGGAATGAAGTATACTTTTACTCCCCTATGAGCCGCTTCTTTTAGTTTGGTTTTCAACTTAAGTCCTAAATCATCTTCGCGCACAATATAGAATTGAATCAGAATATAGGAACTGGCTTTATCAATAGCATCAAATATGGCCTCAAAGGTTTGGGCTCCGTCTTTTAATAATTTAGTTTGATTTCCTTTGACCCAAGAGAGTTTTGCTAAGTGGTGAAAAGAAAGATCTTCTTCACTCAAATACTTCTCTTCTAAAATAAAATTCTTTTCAAGAGAACGAGCGTGAAGTTCTTCTAGGAAGGGAAAGATTTCTTGCCCTGACTTTCTTCTAAAGTTTGCCATTCCAATAAATTTCGAACGACCAAAAGCTACATAGAAGAGAATGGCAAAAAATGGAAGGGTGACAAGGGATAAACTCCAAGCGATAGCACCTTGTGAAGTTCTGGCCTTACGAATGGCCTCAATGGCAAGGAAGATTCCAATCAACTCAATCAAACCATAGGCAAGCGCATAGAACTCAATACTCAAATCGCTCTTAAGGGCTTCAATGACAAATGATATAGGATCGGCCTCCAATTAGAATTCCTTATTGTGCTATCTTTTAATAAAGCTAAAGGCCAAGACTGGGTCCACCATTTTCAAAACTTTCTCTAAAGAATCTACGACTTCATCCATAATGCCTTTAATAAGATCAACTGCAACCGCTCCACCAACATTTTCCATAATGATTTGAAAAATAAGTTTTAGAAAGTCGATTACCGGTTCGAGAGCAAATTTCTTAATAAGCGCATCGATAAGATTCTCCGCAGGCTCTACATCTTTACCGTCGTTAGTCACTACGTAGAGAGGATTTTTCTTTGATTTTGAATCGGCCATATATATTCCTACTTAGTCTTGTCTTTGTTTCCAGTCCGTAATGACATGAGTGATTTCATCGAATTGTCCTCTTAAAGAGGCAAAGTCTTTTGAATTGAATTCATAAACACTTTTTTTCTGTGCTAATGATTTTACGAGATGAGCACGATTATAAAAAGGCTTAGAAATATATACCCTATTTTGGATATCTTCTAATTCCGACTCTTCAAAATCACCTAAAAGATTCTTTTGAATCTCACTTTGAATCAATTGAAGGTCATCATCTTCTTGACGTCTGCGAGCATCTACCAAATTAGGAATATGGGCCAAAACCTCTGGCACTTCTGTAATCCCCATATCATCAATATTCTCTAGAGTTTCATAAAAATGACTTAAACCTTTCTTACTAAATTCATCAGGTCTAAAAGGAACTAAGAGTCCATTGGCCGCACAAATAATATTAACGACTAAAAGCCCAAGTGTTGGTGGCCCATCAATTACGATATAATCATAAACGTGTAAGAGATTATTTTTTTCTATAAATCGTGAAAGGATCGTTTGTCTGGGAACAGATATTCCCGCAATGGTAAGTTCAAATCCTGAAAGATCTTGACCGGCAGCTATAAGATCAAGTTTTGGACCTTTTACTAAAATATCATGAACGAGCACTGGGGTATGAAGGGCCTTTAATTCTCTGATACTATTAATTAATAAATGATGGATATTATCATCAGCATCTTCAACCCCACAGAGTAAGGAAAGATTCGCCTGAGGGTCCATATCTAAGCAGAGAACCTTATGTCCCTTATCTGCTAACCCATGGGCAACATTGAATGCCATTGTCGTTTTACCCACGCCCCCTTTTTGATTTAAAAAGGCGAGAACTTTCCCTTTGGGACTTTCATTGGACTCGTCAGAATGTTTTTGTTTCTTATTAAAAAATAACCCCATTTTATGACCTTTTAAAATTTAAAGAATTAAATTTTAGAAAAACCGTTCACCTTAAAACCTAATTCCTCAATACACTTCTTAATAGACATGGGAGAAAGGCTATCCTGAGACTCTGTTACCACTTCGCCGCTATCTTTATTAATGGAAGAACTCTCTAATCCTTCAAGTGTTTGAAAAGCAGTTTCAATTTTATTGACACAAGATCCGCAGTGAATCCCTTCTACATTAAATTTGTTTTTTTTCATATATCTTCCTAGCTCCTATTGGCCCAATTGATTCAATCTTGTAGGAAGTCTAACTCTTTTCAAACGGAACGAATAGTCCACATCTAGCAATATGAGAGGATTCAATGCCAATGGGACACCATGTCTAATTATTCTTCTCGAATGGGTTTGGGAATAGTGTCGGGATCAATCATTTCCCCGGTAAACGGACTTCTTAGACCATCGTGATGGAAAAGTAGGTTCTGATCCACTCCACGACTCAAAATAGTATTCGTGAAGTCCATATAACCGGCTTCTTCCCAAATAATCTCCCCTTGCTCATCAACTTCATCGGCGAGAAAAATCTGATAGCGAAGACCTTTTTGGGCCACGGTTTCTACCAATTCCTCTCTGAAGTCATCTCTTGCAATGGGTTCAAGGGAGTCTTCCGCCTGAATTTTAATCCAAGTAGGAGTACGAACATGAGAGGGATCGACTTCCCCCATTTCTGCATATTGGTGCAGAGGTCTCAATTGGGGATTCATAAAAGGAAAATTCTTTTTAAGATCGTTAGGGCTTGATAAGGCCCCTTTGGCCACGCCCAAGAGAGTGAATATTTCATAAGAATGTCTAATTTTTAAAGCATTGAGCTGAGGATGATTGGTCATGACCCCATCGGTAAAATGCTCAAGAACTTCTCCATTGAGATCATTCTGAAATACAGCATTGGCCGTAACGACTGCTTCATTCTTATCAGCAGTAGGAAATATTTTAAAAGCAGCTGCTACCGAGCGCGCTTCTTTCTTGGCAGGTTTTCCCATGGCCCTTTCTAGCCAAGTTCGCTTTTTATACTTACTTGGATTGCCTTGGCTAATGGAGAATCTACCGAGAAGGGGAAACTCTCCCCCACGAAATGCGCCAGAGTATTTGGTGGAATGAAAGACCATCTTTCCTTCGACCCCAACTCCCATGGGATGAATCGGCTTATTTGCACCTATGGTTCTATAATCAGCACCCTTAGTCAGAATTTCTTTTGATCGCCTTCCCACAAAGAAATCCACAAAGATATTTTTAAAGAAGCGAAACATCTGAAGGGGAATTGTCGGGGCTCTGCCCACGGGATAGGGATCCTTTTTCATAATCTCTAAAACTTCATTATAAGAAACGGGCTTTCTCTCTATAGGTTTTAAGGCAAAACCACGCACTTTAATCCATTTATCCGAATCCTTTACTAAGTAGAGCTTTCCCTTTTTCTCATCATAGGCCAGTCGCTTAAGATCAGAGGCCAATTCATTAGACTTTTCGGGCTTCTTAGCTAGAGGGGCCTGGAATTGAATCTTTCCATCGGAGGTTCTTCTCACAACCACTTCTCCCCCGCTATCAGAATTTCTTAAGTAAGCGACAAATCCAGCAAAGAAGACAGGCTCTACTTCCATTGCGTCTTTATCAAGGGCCTTTAAAAGGCTTTGGTCTTGTCTCTTTAACAAAGATTCCAATAACTCAAAACAAGGCGTCTCCTCTACACTACTTGGTGCTCTTTTTCCCTGAGTACGAAGGCCATATTGGTGCGAAGAAAAGCTCTGGCATGAACTCATTAAAAGAAGAGAAATTAAAAGGGGTATGGGTAAGTATCGTTTTATCTTTTTCATCCCTTCTCTTATCGGAAAATATCAACAAAAACTAAGAATCCCAGTCAAAAGACTGCGGATAAGACCCTTTGGGCCAGACATTGAATGTTCGCCCTTCAATATTTAGTCTAACCTTGAACAATGATAGTAATTTCAAGCACTTAAACATTGTTCAAGTTCTATACAGCCTATGTAAAAAGAACACGACAGCGCGCAATGCAAGGCATTATCTGATATTCTCCTTCAAACTTCTTTTTTCAAACAACGGAGCGATCAAGTGAAGAATATAAGAACACTCGGAATCGTATTGGGAATGACAACACTGCTACCCCAATCAATTATGGCCAAAGCCTATGACTACCCAGCACATAAGAATGTGGCTGAAAATAACTATGGAAATACAGGTTTCGCAGTAGGACCTGAGGCAAAGAGAATTCAATCAAAGTCTGATCTTGTGGTTGGTTCAACAATTATGGCCCATGATCGCTACCAAAGAATTTATAATAAAGTTGGAGACAACTATAATTACGTTACTATGATTGCCCGTCTAGATCGTATTAAAGTTCTTGATCTCAACGGTGGTGATGAGAATCCCTATATTAAAGTTAAGATCGAAAGCTCGGTAGATAGACGACTTGTAGGAAAGACCTATTATACGAGAATTATCGGACTATCAGAGTATGAAGACTATAAGACTTTTGATGCTGATGTTTATATGGTTCAAAATATCGCCACTGAAAAACTTCGTGTTTATCAAAGAGTTTGTAAGGACTATTCTTGTCCTCCCAAGATGATTTTTGAAACTGATTTCGTATCCGGTTATAAAAAGGGTGATGACGCCCACAAATATAATACTCACGTAGGAAGCTACCGAATCTTTGAATGGGAGAAATTCTATCAAGATAGAGGTACAGGTGGTCACTACCCTTCATGGTATGACCCAACCTATCCCCTTCCACCAGACAGAGATGACTCTTGGTCAAAGTGGTTTGATAGTGAATATATGCCTTGGGAATTCTGTGAAACCGTAGATGGTGAAAAAGAATGTAGTCACAAGGGCATGATGAGAGGTGCATTTGGTTGGTATACGGCCCTTGTAGAGCCTCATTATGGAACTGGACAATGGACTCACGGAACGATTGGTTGGGCAGAAAGTTCAATTGAAAATATCTACCGTGCTAAAGGTGAAGACTTTCTTGGGAAGCTGGCCAATATGGTAACTTCTCTTAGAAGTTCTGGATGTTCACGAGTGAGTAACCCCTCAGTTGCTTTCTTGAGACATATTCTTCCTGTAGGAACACCTCTCATTAAGATATATGCTCTTGAATCTTATCAAGATCAGGCATCGATGGAGAGAAATTATAATATCGGTCAAACTTCAGCTTGGAACTTTATTCTAACTAAAGATGGGGTTAGAGAAACAGGTGAAGAAGCGACAACGGCCCATAAGAACTATGTAGAAGTAAGAGGTCTTGATACTCCAGACAATATCCTTGAAGAAGGGTCTTACGAGTTCAATATCTATCCAACAGTTGTGCAGTATCAATATAAGCACAGAAGTAGTGGTAACGGATACAGAAGATCGAGAGGTTGTGTTGAAGATACAGTAGATAACTACATGAAGCCTTGGATGACAGATGATGAAGATCGTAAATACTATGATATTGATCGTGAAGATAAGATTTCAAGTCGTCAGTGTAATGTCTATAAAATTCCTGCGGATAAATTCCAAGGAAGATTCTACCCTGATACTGGACTCATTGAAGGATATGCTCATCCTCAAGCAGAAGGTGTAATCCGAGGTGGATTTAGATCAGAAAACTGGCCAGATTTTATCGAAGCCAAAAGGTACTAGAATCGTAAAAGATTTTAAATAGATCTCAGCAGAAATAGGCGCTCTCTTTATTTTTGATAATTTTATAAAAAATAGGATTATCGAGAACGAGGAAGAGCGCTTTTCTTTGTTAAATTATGAGAATGAGATTTCCCCATTTCCATTTTTGTTCGAAAACTCAACATAACAAAGAATAAACCTAATAAAATAAATGCCGCTCTCATGGGTCTTACCTACTTAAATAATCATCAGTTTCATATTTTGAAAATAAGCTTACAAAGTGGCAAGAAAATTTTGTAGTTCTTTTAGATTTTTAAACTGGGGAAGATTTGATTTCAATTCATAATTTCCTTGAATCAAATAGGTCGGTAAGCAAAGATCAACAAGAAAATCGGAATCCTTATCTCCAACCATCGCACAACGATCCAAATCCAAAGATAATTCTTGAGAAGCAACTAACCCCATTCCTGATCCCGGTTTTCTTAGATAGGAGTCTCTGCAATATTCTTCACTCTCCCCTTTGGGATGAAAGGGACAATAGTACCATCTATCAATAAGGGCCTCACTCTTTTGCAATTCAACATCCATCCATTTATGAAGCTCTTGAACATCCTCTTCTTTATAATAGCCTCGTCCAACTCCTGATTGATTGGTCAAGACTACTACATAATCATATTTGGTTTGTAAGAATTGAATGAAGGATGTGATCCCTGGCATAAATTCCACATCTTCTTTTTTGAAGACATACGCTTTATCCACGTTAATGATGCCATCGCGATCGAGAAAGAAAGCACTCTTATTTCCCTTATAGCTAAGAGGTAAGAGAGTCGGCTCCTCCATGGATTCATAGGCCTTGGGAGTTCTCGTAAAGAAAAGACCTAATGTTTCGAGTAGATCTTCTTTTTCTTTATAGAGGCAGGCTTGAAAAAGAGCGTTCTTACTTTCCTGGTTTTCTAACTTCCCCCCTTTAGAGAGAAGGATTCCCCGCTTAAGCCAAAAGAAGAGATCCCAGCTTTCATCCCAAGATTTTTCATCTAAGAACTCAGGGGTAATATAAATATGGTTTTCTTCTTTCTGATCCGCAAGATAGGGATTTAATTTGGCCTGAATACTTTCAAGTTCCTTCTCTAACTTTTGTGCCCTTTCTTGGTTTGAATAATGAAGGGTGAATGGTCCCACAGATTGAGAAAACTGAAAGTTCATAAGATTTCCAAATTTAATATTTAATTTATTACTGAATATTAAAACAAAGATCTTCTATATATTCTACGAATTTATAGGACTTTCAGTTAGATTTACATTCAATAGAGAGACTTAACGGAACAGTTGACCTTGAGACCACTTACAATAAAAGTATTCATGGGCTTGACTCTGATTTGCAGAAGGCTTGGACCAAGGTCTAATTCAAAACTACTAATTCCTTCTTTCAAAGTTGGCCATGAAGTCAGAGCATTATCTTTAATGAAAGTCTTCCTATCGAGATACTCAAAGTGATCTAATTGGTAACGCTGTCCTTTTATCTCTTTATGAAAGAGAGTGAGCTGAGACAAATCATTTGCGCTAAGGCCGGCCAGAGGTAAGAGGCACTTAGAAAAGAGCTGAGCATCCGCTTGCCAAAATTCCTCTAAACAAGAATAGAGTTTCTTTATCACTCTTTGATAGTGAGCATGAAGCTTTTGCTTAATTTCATCGGGAAGTTGTCCGGGAAGAGTGGGCAGACCATGATCTGTCCACTGCTTATCGAATTGAGTACGAGATTTATCACTTTTCGCAACTCCATCATCAAAATCTTCTGAAAAGCTTAGGTCGGCCCACTGATAGCACTCTTGTCGCATCTCTATAAAGCTTTGATCCAAGAAGGAATTGAATTCAACCTGCTTATCAGCAGCACCTTTAAAACCTGAAAAATAACGTTCAATAAAGGATCGTATTCCTCCAGATTTTGTATTCACAAAAGCACGCGATTTACAAAATTTTAAACTTAACCCTTTAACCCTATCTTTATCATCAATGAATACTAGATCTGATTCCTTTAAATCATCCCCTGCTGAAAAACTAGAGGCCCATTTACCGAGCAGATGAGTTTGGGTCGGTTTGAAATCTTTAAAGAAGGAAGTGTTCTCGCAAAGATATTGGGTGGCCAATTTTGCGAGTTGAGGCAATTGCAAATAAAGCTCTCTATCTTCTTCAAGAAGATATTGTTGATAGCGACTGAAGTCTTGATGAACCTTCCCCCCATCTAGAGAAGTAAAATGGGTAAGGAATTCTGACTCATGATTCCAATGGCGGGCCAGTAATGATGCAAGTAGAAATTCAAAGATATTACCTTTGAGCTCATTGATAAGGGCTTCTTTTTGAGCCGCTCCTTTTAATGTATTCCAGTCTTTCAAAGAAGAACCTTTTTTATTTTCTTTATTCTTGGCAAAGTTAGTTTATGTGATTTAGACTAACCCAAATCATAAATTATGAGAACAAATGATTAATGACGATCATGAACTTCTCAAACGAGGATTTTGAGGAATCAAGGGGACACATGCAGAACTTTCCTTCTGTATTTGAGTCTATTAAAGACTTAAACAAAGTTCAAATCGACGGCCTCCTCAGTTTAGCTAGCAAGTTCAAAGGATTTGCTCACGACTGGCAAGGGCTTCCTATCCCCTTTATTAAACGTCCTATCATTGCCACCAGCTTTCTTGAAAATTCAACTCGTACCAAACACTCTTTTGCTATCGCCATCAAAAATCTTGGGGCGACTTATATTGACTTTAATGCCGATACCTCAAGCCTTAAAAAAGGTGAAAGTCTAGAAGAGACTTTACGCACCCTTCATTCTCAAGGTGTTGACCTCTGTATTATACGAACGAGTGTGAGCCAAGAATTTGAAAAATTTAAAGGCAATGCTCCTATTAAAATTATTAATGGTGGAGATGGAACTCATCAACACCCCACTCAAGCCTTACTTGACCTTTTTACTATGAAAGAAATTGGAATGGAGCTTGAAGGAAAAACAATATCTATTATTGGGGACAACCTCCACTCTCGTGTCAGCCATAGCTTGATTGACTTACTTCCTCAGTATGGAGTTAAGGTCATTCTCTGTGGACCAGAACAATGTCTTCCTAAGGCATCAGAGATCGAATCTCCCCACGTAAGCCTCTCTCACGATGTAGATGAAGCCATTGCTCAAAGTGATCTTCTTTATCTTTTAAGAATTCAAAAAGAGCGTCATCAAGGTGAGAAAACTAATTATTATGAGACTTATCCCGAGAAGTATGGGGTAAGCCTAGAAAGATTAAAAAAACATAATAAGGTTATTCCTGTCTTTCATCCCGGCCCCGCTAATGTTGGGGTTGAGATCACGAAAGATCTCATGGAATCACCTTATTACTTTGGATATGAGCAAGTTCACAATAGTATTTTTATGAGAATGGCGATCATACAGGCCGTTCTTCAAAATGCTGATAAAAACTTAGGGATTCAATTTGCAGGTAGAAAGGTTCAAGACCTCAAGTAATTCTTATTTTATTTCTATGAGTTTTCCTAAACTCATTGTTTCTATTTTTTCAACTAATCAAAACACATACAATCACCATCATCACGGAGCACTTGATGTCACTATCATTTAATAAGGCCATTAAGAAAACTAAAGTTTACCTACATTTTGAAAATGGGAGATCCTTTTCAGCTTGGTGTAATCTTCCCGACTCTCATCCAAAGCTTACTCAAGGAATTTGGGGAGAAGCTGCATTTACAACAGGAATGAGCGGTTACCAAGAGACAATGACTGATCCTTCTTTCCTAGGTCAACATATTATCTTCTCAACCTCCCACGTAGGAAACTACGAAAGTGATGATGAAGTTCTCCAGAGTCGTACCTGTCACGCTACCGCTTTAGTGGCCAGGAACTTTTCTTCGAATCAATTTCTTAAAAGGATTCATGAAGAACAAGAGATTCCGCTTATCCATGGACTTGATACTCGTTCTCTCGTGCGCTTTATGACAGATAATGAGTGCTCACATAAATCAGTCATCACTACAAATAAAAATTCTCCTGCTCAAGAAGAATTTGAAAGAGCGCAACTTCACTGTGCAGACTTAAGTCGAGTCAGCCAAAGTGAAAAAGAAGAGTTGATTCCAGGTGATAACCCTATTGTATTTGTTAATTATGGGGCTAAGCAATCCATTATCAATAACTTCAAAGATATGCGACTTCCTCTTGTTACCGTACCATTTGATACGAAGGCTGAAGCTATCGCCGCTCTTAAGCCCAGACTTATTTTTCTAAGTAATGGTCCCGGTGACCCTCGTGATCTGCACGAGGAAATCGCAGAGGTCAAAAAAATGCTGGGTCTAGGTGTTCCGATGAGAGGAATTTGCCTTGGCCACCAACTTTTGACTTTGGCCCTTGGAGCAAAAATTAACCGCCTCCCCTTTGGACAACGTGGGGTCAATCACCCTTGCCTTGAACACGAAAGTGGAGAAATTCTTATTACTTCACAAAATCATGGATACGCTACTGATGATGAATCCTTTGCGGCGATTCTTAATGACAATATTTTAGGAAAGGAACTCTTTGTAAGTTATCGCAGTCTCTTTGATCAATCCATTGAGGGATTGGCCACAACGGATCACTTTCTTAGGGCCGTTCAATTCCATCCCGAGGCGAATCCCGGACCTGCTGACGCCCATAAGTTCTTCACAGAAATTGAAAACTACCTTAAAGATGGTAAGAAAGAAGATATCAAGTCGTCTGAGTTAGAACCTTTAGTTGATCTCTCTAAAAAGATCGAAAAAGAAATTCCTTACAAGAAAATACTTCTCATTGGATCGGGACCCATTAAGATCGGTCAAGCTTCTGAATTTGATTACTCGGGAACTCAGGCCTGTAAATCATTAAAAGAAATCGGCATCGACGTTGTTCTTCTCAATTCAAATCCAGCGACGATTATGACCGATGCAGATATGGCCTATAGAACTTATATCGAGCCAATTACAAAAGAGACGATTAAGAAAATCATCGAAAAAGAAAATGTGGATGCCGTACTCTCTACCATGGGAGGACAAACCGCTCTTAATATGTGTATTGAGTTAGAAGAAGACGGATGGCTATCGGCTCATGATGTTGCGCTTCTTGGTGCCCGTGTAGATACCATTCAAAAAACGGAAGATCGTGATTTATTTTCCGCTGAATTGGCGACTCTAGGTTATCAAACAGGTAAGCGCTATCATGCTGCTAGCCCAGCTGAAGCTCTCATGATGGCCAATTCAAAAGTCGGTTTCCCTCTCATTATCCGAAGAGACTTTGCTCTCGGAGGAAAAGGTGCGGCGCTTGTTCACAATGAAGATGATCTCAAAGAAGTCTTTGAAACAACTGATATCAAATTTCCTATTACGATGGAAAAATCACTTCTAGGTTGGAAAGAAGTAGAACTTGAAGTGATGGTCGATAAAGATAAGAATGGAGTTATCATCTGTTCTATTGAGAATATCGATCCCTGTGGAATCCACACGGGAGATTCAATTACCGTTGCTCCCGCACAGACGATAAGTGATCGTTGTTACCAACAAATGAGAACGATTTCTCTCAATGTTGCGAAACATATGGGAGTTGTCGCCGGTGGGGCCAATGTTCAATTTGCGATCAATCCCCATGATGAAAATGATATAGTCGTTATTGAAATGAACCCAAGGGTATCGCGTTCATCGGCCTTAGCATCGAAGGCAACAGGTTATCCTATTGCAAAAATATCTGCCCTATTGGCCATTGGATTTACTCTCAAAGAGATTCTCAATGATATTACCAAAGCATCACCGGTGGCCTTTGAGCCAACCCTAGATTATGTAGCCGTAAAAATCCCTATTTTTCCATTCAGTAAATTTCCTACAAGCTCTCAAATTCTTGGACCTCAAATGAGAAGTGTCGGAGAAGTCTTAAGTTTAGGAAGTTCATTCAATGAAGCTTTCCTTAAGGCCCTACGCTCATTAGAGATAGGCTTAGAAATTCCTTCACTCTCACAACTAAAGAATACTCCAATTAAATTGGATCGCGCTTACGTAGAAAATAGGCTTAAACATCCTTACCTCTTAGGACTCTTATCCTGTCTAGAGGGTCTACGTGTAGGTATGAGCGTAGAAGAAATTTACAATATTACAAAGGTGACTCCTTGGTTCATTGAACAAATGGAGCAAGTAAAAGAGTTAGAAGAAGAAATTGAGAATAATCCTGATAAACTCTTCACCAAAGAAACCTTCACTGAGGCAAAACTTATGGGACTCAGTGATAAGTACTTGGCCCTCCTAACCAATAAAGGGCAAAAGGAGATTCTTCAATTTAGATTTGATCACGGAATCTTTCCTGTCTATAAGGCCGTCGATACTTGCTCCGGAGAATTTAAGGCCGAAACTCCTTACTTCTATTCGACCTATATGAGCGAAAATGAAGCAAGACCCTTTGATGAAGGAACGAAGGCCGTAACGATAATGGGTTCTGGTCCTAATCGTATTGGTCAAGGGATCGAATTTGATTACTCTTGTGTCAAGGCCTGCCAGAGGTTAAGAGAAAAAGGTATCAAGGCGGTCATGATCAACTCTAATCCAGAGACTGTTTCCACCGATTACGATTCATCTGATCGTCTCTATCTCTCCCCTCTTTTTTCTGAAGACCTCTTTGATATTTTTATCAATGAAAACCCCTATGGAATTATTGCGAGTTTCTCAGGGCAAACGGGAATTGGAGTAAGAGAGCATATAGAAAAGTCTTTTCGAAATGAGTTCAAAACCTTTAATTTCCTAGGACCAGGACTAGATGTATTAGAGCAAACAGAGGATAGAAAACTCTTTTCTATGGCCACAAAAAAAGTGGACTTGGCCCATACCAAATCTATGGAAGTAAAAGGTTACAAGAATCTTATCAATGCAATGACAGAAATTGGTATGCCCGTCATCATTCGCCCCAGTTATGTTATTGGTGGTGAATCAATGTATATTTTCTATTCCCACGAAGATATCAACGAGTTACCTGAAAGTTACAAAGAACAACTCAAGGACTCGGGAACCGTTTTCCAAATTGAAAACTATCTTGAAGATGCCATTGAATATGATGTGGATCTCATTCGCGACAAAATGGGAAATTGCGTGTTTACAGTTTGTGAACATATTGAACACGCAGGAGTTCATTCAGGTGACTCGGGAATGATTTCACCTCCTGTTGTCCTTACGAAGCCTTTATATGAGAAGATGAAAGAAATTTCAGAAAAACTCGCTGAGCTTCTTGAAGTTGTGGGTCCCATCAATTTTCAATATGCCGTCAAAGAAGGAAAGATCTACTGTATTGAGGCCAACCCAAGAGGGTCTAGAACTCTACCTTTCTTATCCAAGGCCTATAATATTGGGCTTCCGCAAATTGCAACCGATGCGATGCTAGGAGAAGAAATTGAACCTTGGCATCGTCCGACCAATGGACATTTTGCTGTCAAACAATCGACTTTTCCCTTTGATCGTTTCTTAAAAGATAATATCATTCTTGGCCCTAAGATGCGCTCAACTGGTGAAACCATGGGTCTCGATCATGATAAAGAAAAGGCCATCATGAAATCATATCTTGGAAATTATCCCAAGCTTAATGAAGTAGGAAAGATCATGCTCTCTATCGCAGATCGCAATAAAGAGGTTCTTCTTCCCTATCTTAAAACCCTCAGTCAGCTCGGCTATGAATTTGTAGCGACTCCAGGAACTTGTGAGTACATCAAACGTCAAGGAGTCGAATGTCTCGAAGTGGCCAAGCTCATGGATGATAGAGAAGAGAATATCGTTGAGGCCTTAAAAGACGAATCCATAAAGATGGTCTTTAATACCCCTAAGAATACGGGTGAGTCTAAGTCAGATGGAGAAGTTATTAGAAATCACGCCATTGCTTATGGGATTCCTTGCTTTACTCGCAAAGAAAATATCAAGGCCGTGATGGAAGCGATAATTGGAACTCGCTCCTATGGAAATGGAGAACTCTCCCCTCTTAGTTTACAAGAATCACATATTAAAGGTGGGCTGCTCTAATGTCAGGTGCACAGAAGACCATTGTTGCCTTAGATAATATGGGAAAAACGCAAACCTATGAGTTCCTGGAATCCCTCCCAGCAGAGATTCCATGGATCAAAATAGGTTTGGAACAATATCTGGCCCATGGAAAACCGTTGATTAGAGATATCTATGAAAAATATGACAAACGTATTTTTCTTGATCTCAAACTTCACGATATTCCCAATACAGTGGCCAAAGCACTAGGGAGCTTAAGTAATCTTCCTGTTGAGCTGATTACTCTCCACCTAAGTGGTGGAGAGCAAATGCTCAAGGCCGCCCAAGTGGTTAGAAATGAAAAAATGGATCATGCTCAACTCTTGGGTGTGAGCTATTTAACCAGTCTTGACCATCATGACCTCCAACAAATGTGGGCCATTCAAGATACCAAAGCTGCTTTTACCCGTTTATTTAACTTGGCCTTAAAAACAGGAACTCAAGGCGTGGTTTGTTCGGCCCACGAGCTCGAAACAGTAAAGGAATGCGAGTGGAAAAGCGGAAAGTCTCTGATAAAAGTATGCCCAGGAATTCGCTTTAAAGATGAGATTAAAGAAGGCAATACTACTGATCAAAAAAGAGTTCTGGACCCCGAGTCAGCTTTTCAGCTTGGAGCAAATTACTTGGTCATGGGGCGAAGCCTTACTCAAGCGAGAGACCTGTCCACTCGCGTAACAGAACTCCAAAAGATTGAAATCTAATATTTTAAGTACTTACTTATGTAGATTTTTCACTTGGCTTGGCCAGTCTATGGGATAGACGCTATGTTTCCTCACACTATTCCCCCTGTAAGGAGACCTATAATGAAAAAAATCTTTATCATTTCGATGATTGCCCTGGCCGCATTAGGAACTGCTAACGCTTCTGAAGTTGATCTCAATCAACAAGAATGTGCTACTCAATGCGAGTTTCTAACCTATAACTTTGCTCAAGATTTTCTTGGAAATTGCTCACTATTAGAAAAATGCGTGGAGCTTGAATGGGATCAAGAGTCTCAAACTTGTCACTTTGTAACAGAAGAGATTGTGAGCTACCCCGTTCAGTGTAGAGATATCCCAGCACTCTAAAAAGTGATTATGAGATAAGTTCAGTCATGAGTTCGCGCCATGACTGAATCTCTTTTCTCATATTTTCAATTTGTTTCTTATCTGCCAAATTAAGAATTTTAGTCACTAATTTACTAAGCTCTCTAGTCCACTGAGGAAATTGTGACTCCTTTTGCCAGTATTCAACAAGAGAATTGAGTTGAAGCATGACTTCATTTCTTTCGATTCCACTTTCCCCTTCACTACTTTCATGAATGGTTCTCAAGGCTTCCATCAACTTCATATTCATTCGTCCCTCATAAGCCAACTGAAACTTTGGAGGAATATAGAGTCGAAAAATAGTTTTTTCTAAGACTCTCATTTGATCGGGATGAAGGGGACCCAAGAATTGTTCGAAATTTCCCACCCAAGAATAACGTAACTCTTTTAACAGAATATCTTTAGGAACATCTGTAAGCTTTCTCCATTGATCCAAACGTCTATCCAAAAGCGTTTGAGTGCGATCAATCTGTTCAACTTTTAGATCTCCCAATAATACTCTTATCTTAAGCGCTAATTGTGTTAGGGTCATTTGATAGAGAGATCTTACTTTTAAGATCATCTGATGAGTTTCTTCGGGGGAGAATTTCTTTTGATCCAATTCCAGTAAGCGAATGCGATCATCAACTTCACCAAGAAAGTTAATATAACGAGGTAACATTTTCTTTCGATGCCAACTCATATATTCATCAAGTTGAGTCTTAAGCTTTTCTTGCTGAGGGGAATAGAATTTGAAAATACTGAGAACTTCCCTTTTAATGAGCCAGTCCGCATGGTTATAGGCAAGCTTTTTAAAGTTAAGCTGTGAAATCACAAGTACGCATACAATCAGTATACTGATGAAGATAAATAGGGGCCTTTTCAAAATCATATCGAGATATTGCCCAAAATTCTCATAACTGGCAACTCTACAATCTAAAGACCGAAATTATAATTCCCAGTAGCCATCTTCTAGAGAGTCCTCTCTTTCAGGAAGCCCCTTGGTCAGTCTTGGTGAGTTCTGATTTAAAACCTCAAAACTGGCCCTATTTGCATATTTGGCCACTTGGTGAATAGAGGAATAGGTTAAAAAGTGAGAATTATGCTTAGGACCATTTGGCACCTTCAGACGATGATAATCATTAGCACTTATATCATGTAAAAGAGCACTGAGAGCAGCATCTCCTGCACCATTTGTATTCTCAATTTTTCCAGGACCACCCATAAAAGGATTAATATGAGTATAGACTTTAGTGGGTTGTGAACAATTCTTCTTTAACATCGCTCGAGAATATTCATAGAGATTATACTCGGAGATAGACTTGGAATGAATCTGATCCTTCGTTTGACGAAGTTGTTCTTCATCACAGTGGGCCCCTAAGTAAAGTCCACTCTTCCCCACAGTAAGAAGAACCATGTCACAGAGATCGAGTGTCTTTTCTAAGGCCAAGAGGGGGTCACTTTGATCGATAAGAAGTTCTACTTCCTGTTCATTTCCCGCCACAATAGATACATAATCACGGATAAAATCAACGAGAAATTCTTTTTGATCCTTAACCACCATTCCTGTTCCCAATGAGAGAACGACGGGAACATCGTGATCCTTCGCAACCTTTACGGCCTTCAAAGTTGCCTTAAACATAGGAGAGACTTGGTCTCTAAAGAGATAACTTGAAATCAATAGAGAAGAGGCTCCTTTGACAATATCATCAGGAATAAAATCTTCCGACAACTCATTCATAATCCCTTTGCCAATAACAAAAGTTCTTTCTTTATCAGGAGTGATAAAGCACATCGCACGGGCCATAGGACCGGGGCAAGGTTTCAAATAAGTTAAATCAACATGAGAGTTGGTGGTACAAATATACTTATAGGCATAATCCCCTACTGTAATATTGGCATTGATCGCCCCTAGAGCAACACAGGTATCATCTGATAAAACCGCATAGTTATGAAGTGTATTTCCCGTACTTCCTCCAGCAAATTCACCTTTAATAGTACCTTGTGCTTGGGCCTCACGATAAATTTTTTCAACAACCTCAACAGTGGCAATCTGACTCTCACCTTTTACAAAACCATGTTTTTCCAAGTATTCATCTTCAACATGAATCTCGATATCAACAATCAATTGGTCGATCCCAACCACATAGACATCTTGACCAGTCAGATCTCTCTCAAGGGGGGTACGAGTTTCCTCACTAACGGGAAAGTAATGCTTTGTCTTTCTCTTACCTGGAAATTTCACAACAACTGACTCCTAATCCATAATTACGCTATTCTTATTAGCGCTGGTATCTTCACCACTGTCTTTTGCCTTTTGCAAGTAGAAGTTTATTTTGGCCTCGTCCGAAATAAAAGAATCTTGCTGGTCGACAAATTCTTCTCTTTTCAGCTTTATTGATTCGGCCTCAGCTTCTTCTAAAATTTTCCGCTGCAACTTCTCACTTTGGGATTCTTTTAAATTCTTCATTTCATTAGAAAAAGAACTTCCAAAAATCTCATAAGCATATTTATAAAGAGGCTCTAAATATACACGATCATTCTTACCTCTTTCAAGAAATTGAATCATCTCTCTTAGAAATTGACGAGATTTCTTCTTATGAGAAAGACCAGCGTATAAATAAGTTAATCCAGTAGGGCTCATCTTGTCAGAATAGTCCAATTTCTTATATGAGCTATAAAGAGAAATCGAACTATCTTCATGACCGGCCTTGTAGGAAAGACTTTTCAGGAATTTTTGACGATATCTCTCAGCTGAGAAGTCTTCTAAGCGAGTACGCAGATGAATTCTATAAACTCTATTTTCATTGAGTACAAATATATATTCTTCACGAAAGAGCTTAGGGCGATCCTCTTTAGTCTCTTGATCGACAACTTCCGCAATCCCAAAGTCCTTTTCCTCCCAATAAGAAATCGAAGTCATATCCGTAGGAAAGAATCTTTCCCTAGATTTAAGAATGAAAAGATCATAAACCATATGAACCATGGGTATCTCAAAAGGATTCCAAATCTTACCCAGTTCCGGAGCGGGATAACGATTCTTAGAATAATCTCTTAAAAAGAGATCAATCCATGGACCACTTAGTCCATTCATCGTAATCCTCTTTTTAAACAGTGGAAGCTGAAAAATTTTATGTTCCTGAAAATCGAGAGAGAATTCCTGGTCGGCTTTAATCGAAACCGTATTCAACTCTTCTTTCTTATAATTCAAGATCTTAAAACCAAAACTATACTCTCCCGCTTCCCTTTCAATCTTGGGAACGACCATAAATTGCGGATGCTTGATAGGAAAAGGCATTAAGAAATTATCAAAATGAAGCCTCTCCCATAAACGCTCCTCCTCACTGGCCAAACCTTCCATTTTCGAAAAAACATAGCGACCACCTTTATAGTAAGAGGGCGGAAGCTTTCGTAATTCAAGAAAGTCACTCTTTACCCCATGGGTTAGCGCCTCTTGATAAAAGTCATAAGGTAATTGAAGTAGAAGTTGATAACTTCCTAATAATAGAATTAAGAATATTAGAGGAAAAAGCTTTTTCATTGGGTTATGTATCGGAATTTTAAGGAGATAGATTAGTTTTTTCCCAAGAAGATTCAATAAAAACCTAAAGAGCCCCGCTCAAGTTTTTATAAAATAAGGCGATAAGGTATAGAGAATGATCAAAGGCCTAATGAATGAAATTAGCTAAAAGTAAATTTTATTTTATCTTATTTATCTACTTAACTCAGTTTATTTTGAGTTCTTGTGAAGCTCCACGTACTACACGGACTTCCAATAATGGTTCCACTTCCAATAGTGTTTTCAACTACGGTGATGGCACTTCATCAGGAAGCCTTATCAATGGAACCGATGATGAAGATGATGACGACGATGATGACGACGGAACCTCAAGCTCTATCTCCATCCCCTCAGGAGCAACAAGTTGTAATTGGTCAGAAGACGGAGACAGCAACTTCGAAATGGGTGGCGCGCATTTAGCCTATGATGAAACGACTCCAGCAGATGGAGCCTACAATATCTGCCAACACGGTAGCTCAGATACCACAATCTACTTTCAAATAAAAAATCCAATTTCAGATGAACAAATTTGTTTCATCCCCATGTTCAGATCAACAACCGGCCAATCAACCTACTTAGGTGAACCTCGTTGTTTAATGGCCACCAGTAATAATCGCATTTACACCATTGAGCTCTACAAGAATCGTTCTGGCTTCACTAGCTACGATATTAATGGAGTCATGATAATGAGAGATAAATCATACTTCTACACCTCTCCTTATCCAACCACCTATAAATTATTCTCTGTAGATGCCTACCTCTATTGTGCAAACTACTTAGCTGTCTACGGTAGCGATGCCTACTGCCAAGCCTTTGCTAATGGTGGCAACTACGTCTTCCACTTGTTCAACTGAAACTGACCCCTTTAAGTGGAGTTCAGTAAAGAAATAATCACTACTTTCTAAATCATATCCATA
>CERC01060493.1_pt1 | contig 57123 bp, 54 predicted proteins | sample 530921 | NCBI WGS metagenome assembly CERC01 (sample SAMEA2621099, study PRJEB7988) | marine metagenome | isolation source: saline water (ENVO:00002010), including
GATGGTATCTCAATGGTTCAAACTGCTGAAGGTGGTTTGGATGAGATCTCGTCAATGTTAACAAGACTTAGAGAGCTATCTATCCAGTCAGCTTCAGATACAGTAGGTGATACTGAGAGAGGCTTTACTGACATGGAGTACCAAAACTTAAAACAAGAGATCGAACGTATCTCACAAGTTACAGAGTTTAACGGTATTAACCTTCTAAGTGGAACTGGTGGAGAGCTTGATTTTCAAATTGGTACAAACAACGATCAATTTCAAGATAGAATCAAATATGACACTACTTCTATCAACTCAACAATGTCAGGTCTTGGAATCTCTGAGATCGCTGTAGCCTCTAAAGAGGGAGCTCAAGAATCTCTATCTGTAATCGACAAAGCGATCGAAACTGTTTCAGGCCAAAGAGCTGAACTAGGTGCGATTCAAAACAGACTATCTTCTACAAGCAACAACTTGCAGACAACTGTTGAGAACTTAAGCGCTGCGAACAGTCGAATCAGAGACGTAGACTACGCTGCGGCAACTGCGAAGAATGCTAAAAACAACATTCTTGCTCAAGCTGGTACTTCAGTTCTTTCTCAAGCTAACGCTCAAGGACAGAACGCACTAAGATTGATTGGTTAATAGGTACTATCCTGCAATAGACACAAAAAGGTCCGTCCCCCTTAAATAGGGGGACTTTTAAATTAAATTGAGATGTAGAACCAATATGATTAAAGTAATTGCAATTATCTTATCTTTAAATTTTAGTTTAACTTATTCTCAGACCACTTGTGAGTCTTCCTTCCTTCCCGAGGATTTCAGATATCAAAACAACCTCGCTGAAGCGCAGGCCACAAACAAAATAAATTATGATAAACAAATCGAGAAGCTTTTAAAGGAAGACTACACTTTCGCCTTGAAGTATGAAAATTTGGGTAATGGATTTGTCTTTAGAGGTTCTATCGATAGGATAGAGGATCTTCCCTTTGAGGTAAGCCAGTTTTATCGTCAAGGTGTAAAAAAGCCTGAAATGATAAAAAGGTTTTACGAGCTTGATACCAAGATGCAAGAAGCAATTCTTAAAGTTTATAACACGCTCAATGACAAGTTTTACGTCAAGAACTATCTAAAGAAACTTTATGGAGAATCGTATATTTATGCACTTGATAAAAATCTTGTAAAAGAAGATGGCAACATTGATGGCAGGGCCATAGCAGTTACTCTAATTAGGCGATTAAAAGATAAAGGTGATAAGAAGTTTACTAAGATGATCTATCCAGCTAAGGATGGAAAGTTCATTATTACTGGGAAGCACAATTACGACAAACTTGATCCACGTGACAAGAATCAGGCCTTCAGAAAGGCGGTAGCTACAGGTCCTTTTATTGATAGGGAATTTTTTGGTTTTAGAGGACATGGTGCATACTCTCACTTGGTTCAAAGAGATTTGGCTCATGAGACTCTGAAGTCAGTGCTAGGTGAAAATGTTAATGATTTTTATGCTTACCTTGGTACCCCTAAAGGTATAAATTTTTGGGTTGACCTATTCGATGCTAGCTCTACCAACATGATGTCATTCTCTAGCCCTGAAAACCTAACAGAAGTCATAAGGCTCTCTATCATTGGACGTGAGTAAACATGAGTTTTTCATAGTTTCATTCTTTTAAAGGGTATATAGTAAACCTAATGAAACGTATTCCTGAATCAGTCCTAGTTATTTTTAAATATCAAAAAGAGTTGTTCTTTATTACCAGACAAAATCATTTGCGGGTCTTTCCTGGTTATACCTCTTTCCCCGGCGGAAAAGTTGAGAAAAAAGACCACTCTGCTGCTTATAAAAATATTCCGGCGAAGCTGATATCCACTGCTCAGAGAGAGCTCGAAGAAGAACTCTCTTTTGATTTGGAAAATAGTATTGATCAAGGTGTTGTGAAAGACGTTAGGCTCATAGGCCAAGCTACAACTCCTGACTTTAACCCTTATCGATTTATAGCCTACTACTTATTGGTAGAGCTCAACGAGAAACCTGAATTTAGTTTTGATTCTTTTGAAATTAAAGAAGGATTTTGGAGCTCAATTGAAAAATTTAAAAAGAGATATAAAGACGGTAAGGCTATAGTCATTCCTCCTATCTGGAAAATCTTTGACTACCTCAACAGAGAGGCAGTTGGAGAAGAGTCATTTGACCTAGAAAGAGATGAAGATCAGGTTCCATGGTTGGAATCAATTTTTGGTGTGAAACAATTTATGCCATTATCTAATACTCTTCCTCCTGCAGAAAGAACCAATGCTTTCCTTATTGGGGACACACTTGTTGATCCATCACCGAAGGATGAGGTTGAGCTTGGGAAGCTGATAAGCTCAATCCCAGTCAGTAATGTGAACAAAATCTTTATTACACACCACCATGGGGATCATCATAATCTTTCAACTAAACTTGCTAGAGAAATCAGTTCTCCTATTTATTTGAGTGAATATACCTACAAGCGAATCGTTGAAGTTGGTGGCCTAGATCACTTTAAAGACATAAATGTTCAATTTTTAGAAGAAGGTGATTGCATCACGGAGTGGTTAGGTAGAAAAGTTATGGTACATGAAATTCCTGGGCACGATGAAGGCCATCTTGGTCTTGCACCTGAGACTCTCGAGTGGTTTATAGTTGGAGACTTATTTCAAGGGGTGGGGACTGTGGTTATTGGAGGAAAGGAAGGGAACATGTCCAAATACTTCCAAAGCTTAAAAAAAGTTATTACACTTTCTCCAAAAGCTGTGTACCCAAGTCATGGCATCGTTCTTGGTGGAACTCATATCCTTGAAAAAACTTTGAAGCATAGAGAGCATAGAGAAGCCCAAATTAAGCAAATGCACGAATCGGGGCTTAACGAACAACAAATGCTTGAAAGAATCTACTTTGATGTACCGAATAAGCTTCATAAATATGCCCTTGCAAATATCAATTCACACCTCTTGAAACTAAAAGATGAGAACAAGCTCTAACAAAACTTTGTAATTAATACATGGCTCTTCCCTTTTTACCTTGAACTTCTTACAGGGCGGCTCAAATCTGATCCGCTTTGTACTCATGATTCTTGAGCGAAGTTTGGAGGCAATGTATAACTCGTCCATACAAAAACTTAACTTAAAGGTTTTATTTTGAACGCATACATGTACCTACAAACAAGCACTTTATTGAATGATAAGTTCAAAGAGAAGAAAAAGAGAAATCCATCCTTCTCAATTCGTTCATGGGCTACTCAATTGGGACTTAAATCTCATGGTGCCCTTCAACAGATGCTTGCTGGTAAAAGAGGTATTCCTAAAAAGTACATTCATAATATAGCCAAATCTCTTGATCTTTCCGTAGGGGAGACAATGTATTTTGAAACCCTTGTGGATTTTGAGAAGGCCAAGACTCAAGATGAAAAGAATGTTTATTACGAAAGACTCAATCATCTAAGGCCTCAAAAGAGAGAAGTGAAGTTTCTTGATGTCGAACATTATAAATACTTTCAGAATCCTCTTCACTCAATAATTAGAACTCTTATTGAAAGAGAGGACTTTGTTAATGATCCGGCATGGATTCAAAAAACACTTAGGTTTAAAACCTCCCAAAGAGAAATTGAAGAAGTCATTAATAGGCTTAAGACTCTAGATCTATTAGATGAAAAAGATGGAAAGCTTATCAAAAAGTATAAGGCCATACAAAATAAAACTGATGTCCCAAGTAAGGCCGTTCAAGAGTTTCATAAAAAAATGAGTACAGTTGCTCAAGAAGAAGTCTCAAAACAAAGTGTATCTGAACGTGAGTACAATAGCTTTTGTTTCAATATTAAAAAGGGGCAACTTCAAAATGCAAAGAAAAGATTAAGAGAGTTTACACAAGAATTCATGGATGAATTTGAAGCAAGTAGTAAACAATCTGATGATACTTATCATCTTAATATTCAACTATTTTCATTAACAAATAAATTAGACAATAAGAAACAAGGAGTAACAAAATGAAAAGACTAATACTTTCAAGTATGATGGTCGCAGGAATGACCTTTTCTGCAATCGCTGGCGAAGGTGCAGGTAACGGTGGGGGAGCATGGGTTTGTCAAAACGACGATCAACTAAAAACAATTCGTTGGGCAAAACTAGTAGATCTATATGAAGCAGAAAAAGAGTTTCAATTGCCACTTAAATCTTTTGGAAACCATAACTTTCAAGAAATTATAGATATTCAAAAGGTAAGACTTTTTTCAGTAAATAAAAATCTTTATGAAGTTTTAACGAGTTACTTTGAGGATGTGGAATCAAACTTACGTGAAATTGATGCTGATCTTGAACTTATTGATGACTCTCTCTATAGAGTAAGACCTCCAATAAGAGATTGTCTTGGTGGGGAAGTTAAATATATTCAAGTTGCAAACTACACCCATTACGGAAGTGTACTCATCAATAAATACCTATTTAACAACGAAAAGTTCAGTGAAATAGACAAGGCGGCTCTCATGTTTCATGAGGCAATCTACGCCTATCTTCGTGACCGTTATGGAGACTCGGATTCTGTTCGTGCAAGAGAGATCTTAGGATATCTTTTTTCTGATCTTAAAAATGTAGAGATATCTGAAAAAATAGAAGAAGTAATTGGATATATTGCTGGAGGAGCCCCTAGTTTGGAATTTGTAAAAATTCCGGCCGGAAGCTTTATGATGGGATCTCCAAGTTATGAAAATGGCAGAGACAACGATGAACAACAGCGACATGTGACAATCACTCGAGACTTCGAAATGATGACAACTGAAGTTACACAGTCAATGTATTTTGAAGTGACGGGAAAAAATCCTTCTTATTTCAAGAAACAAGAGCATTGCCCTGATAGCTTTGAGACTAGAGTAAACCACACTACGGGAGTTACTGAAACTTTATGTCCTAACAATCCTGTTGAGTTTGTAAGTTATTCTAGTGTCCAGAGTTTTATTAGTAGTTTAAATGCTAAGACAGGTATGAGCTATCGTCTTCCTACGGAAGCAGAGTGGGAATATGCCGCTAGAGCTGGCTCAGGAACTGCCTACTCTTTTGGTGATCGTGCTGAATATCTTTCCGAACATGCTATCTATGAAAAAAATTCAGAAGGTAGAACTCACGAGGTGGGATCAATTAGAGCTTATTCAAACCTGCCAAACGCTTTTGGTCTTTACGATACATATGGCAATGTCTGGGAGTGGACTCTAGATTTTTATGTAGAAAAACCAAAAGATGTCGTTGACCCACTAAGTCGGCGCGCCGTCTTCGGCAGCCCAAGGGTTATACGTGGCGGTGGCTGGGGCAATAATAGTGCTAGTGACCTGCGCTCAGCCAACCGTAGCTTGAACTGGGGCGGCTTCGGGAACCGTGATATTGGCTTCCGCCTTGTGAGGTCATTAGACTAAGCACTTTTACCTTCTTAGTCTTTTATATGTCGCCCCCAGGTAGTGAAACAAAACTGAGGGGCGGATACTTTATATAGGAAACTAAATTTAGATAATGGATCAATACTCAAAAACCGTCACAGAGATGGTGCACTATTGCAGGTGCTTGGGAGTAGGGTCGCTTTATACGACCCTATGATGTTAAAAGTCCAAGTCTTTAAGCACTTCTTTTTCAAATTGATTTGGTCTATACGCTTGGCCTTTAGTTCTGATCACTTTGTCCAAAAGGTCTTCGACTCTAGCAGGACTGAACTCCACAAATTTTAGGTGGGCCTTGTTGTCCTTTTCAACAAAAAACTTTTGAAGTCTTAACTTGTCCACTAAATTTACCACTCTCATAGTAAGTGTCATGATTTCCTCCTTGTTACAAGAATCATGCAAGCTGTGTGCTTGAGCGTTCAATGATTGCCTGAAAGTTATGTTCAAACATCTCATTGGAAGCTTTGTTTTTAAGTAATCTATTATAAATGTGAAAACCAATCATATTTGAGTAGATCTCATATGCGATTTGTTCAGTGTTTAACTCTGGGTTCAGTTGGTTCTCTTCTTGAGCAATGGCCACCGCTCTCTCAAAAGTTCCAATCATTGTGCTCTGGAGTTTTAAAATGTGATCTCTAACTTTTCCAGGCCTGTCATCAAATTCTACAATTGCTGATAGAAAAGGACATCCGCCCGGCAGGTAAGAGCTAGACCATTTTTTCCAATTGTCCATCAAGGCCCTAATTCTAGGGATTCCTCTTTCCTTTTCAATCGCTGGTTTTACAACCTGTCCCACAAAGTTGGCCGAGGCGTAATCCATAACCATAATTTGTAGTTTTTCTTTTGATTTGAAATGACTGAACAGTCCCGACTTGCTCATGCCTACAGTTTTAGCAAGCTCCCCAATGGAAAGTGATTCCAACCCAAACTTGCTGGTAAGCTCGAACGCGCATTTGAGAATGTTTTCTTTTGTATTAAAACCTTTACTCATGCCATATATAATAGCACGATCGTTCGGACAGTCAATAGTCGCTAAGTGTCAGAAATTATGGAGCTTCTGTTACAAAGTGCTTTGATCTTATATTGAGAGGGGCTCCATTCGATGTTCCAATTTGGTCAAAAAGGCCGTTTTCAGTGTCCCTAATATCATCTCCAAATCGATGCCATACGCTTAATGAGCCTTGCCTTGGATGGGATCTAAGGTCATTTGCAACTCTATCATTATAAAGACGGCCAACGTTTATAGAGCTCATTGCTGTGGACCAAATTGAAACTTCATCAATAAGACCTCTGAAGCCCTTCTTGTTACCTGTGTAACTTCCAATCGAAATAGGGTGGGAGCCAAATTTAGTTAATTCAATATCTTCTAAAGCTACTCGTCTTCCATCTATGTAGAACGCCAGATACTTTCCATTGTAAGTCGTGGACATGTGGTGCCAGGTACTATCATCGTAGCTAAGCTCGTGCTTTAGCTTGATTGATTCTCCATTACTTCGTTTTGCGAGGAGGAATATACTATTATTTTTTACACCGATCGCGAGTGCCGAACCTGCATAAGAACTCTTGTGAAGGGTTATTAATCTCGAATCTCTTTGTGCTCTAGTTGAGGTCTTAAACCACAGAGAAAGGGTGAATGAGCTCTCTTTTAAAATTTCACTTGCACCTTTAAGAGCAACCCTGGACATTCCATTAAATAAAAGAGACTTTTCGTTGATGTATGACGGCGAAGCTTTAGTTGTAATGCTAAGCTGTTTGTCGTTCAGATCGTATAAACCTCTATCATCCAACATTTTGACCATGATATTGTACTTGGTGTTCGGAAGCAGTCCCTCAAGCCAAATTGAGTTATTATCCGCAGAAACAGTTTTAAAAAGTTTCAACCTTTGGCCGGCGGGGGAAAGAAAGACCAAATATGCTTTTGCTAATTCACTTCTGGTCCAAGAGATCTCAACTCTTGTTTGCTCGGAGTTAAGGATTTCATCAATGCCGCTAAACTTTGAGGCCGGAGGTGTAGGGTAGGGAGTAGTGGGACACACGTTGGGGGTTCGAACCTCTCTGCTTCCATTATCCTTAACCACTTGATCCTTACAGCCTACTGTTGACAATAAAGTAAGGACTGCTAATACATTGTGAAATTTGCTCATTTTTTATCTCACTTTATTAAATAGCTAAACCCTGCGCCAGTGCTTAGTCTACTGTCTAAATTTGCGTTCTCGTACGTCTCGATTTGAGTGAATATATGTGCTTCAGTATGAGTCGTGATGAGAGTGCTAATTTTTAGATCTGTTCTGAGTGCGTTTAAAGATTCAAGGCCGTCAGCATTGTTCTCGACTATTGTTCTTTGTATGGTGCCTTTGGTGTTTAGTTCAAAGTCTTTAAAAGGAGTAAATCTATAGTTTGCAAAACCGCCTAGAAAAACGGTGCCATCTCTTCTCACTATTAGGTCCTCTTCGAATTGAGATGATCTAGATGCAAGCTCGAACGTGATCTCAGGGCCAAAGGAGAAAGACTCATTTGTCCTAAACTGTAGATTTGAGCTAAGCCGGTAAGTGGTTTCGTAGGTGGCAATGGTTTGAGAATTTGCTTGATTTGCTCCATGTCCCAAGACTGCAAGATCAAGTTTTGGGTTAAATTTGTAACCATTCCAAGAGTAAGCGTCCTTGTTTTCAAAGGAGAGGGTAAGCCCGAAGTTTTCATTTGAGGTTACTGTTTCATTCTGAGTGTTGCTCTCAGCACTGTGAAGTGCGAAGCCTACCTTAAAAATTTGGTGCTCAGGGATTCTATTGGAAAGAATGCCTCTTTTAAGTCTTGCTGCCTGCTTTAGGCGTACGATGTCGTTTTTTCTAGTTGGAACAATTAACAATGTGTTTGGATCTAGCTTCTTCGCCTGTGACTCTGAAAGGCGGTTGAGTTTTAGAACCTTATCTACCCACTCGTTTTCACCATAAAGAGGTTGGTAGTTATCGTTGTATAATATGTCGGAGATGGTTTCCCCCTTGGCCAGAGGACGAACTTTGTATTCTTGGGCCCATAGGAATGGGGAAGCAATTAGAATTGGCAGCAACAACTTCATGTTATTATCTCCTTAAAGGTAAAAGTCATTTTACCATTAATAGAAGACACTCTGTCATTGCGCGCTGTTGTATGAAAATTAAGATAATACTTTAAGAAACTTTACACCGCTTAGGGCGAAAACAACTCCCAGGATAGGGGATAGTGACAAGTAGACAATAGCTTTTAACTCAAGGCCATTGGAGAAGTCATTCAAGGCCCCAAGAGCATACCCTGAAAAAGTGGTAAGTCCTCCGCAGAAGCCCACTAGCAATATTGTGCTTATATTTTGATCAATGAATTTTGATTGAAGCGCTTGAAATATCAATCCTGCCATGAAGCAGCCTAGCATGTTTGCTCCGAAGGTCCCTATTGGTATCCAATTGCCTTGTTTGCCAAACTTTAATTCTAAAAAGTGTCTTGAGAGAATTCCCAAGACACCAGCGATTGATATGAAAATATAACTTTTCACTTCTTAGTGATAGCGAGAACTGTGGCAATACAAGCGAAAGATCTTGTCTTTGGATCTTTTAATTGCAAAGTTTCCTTTTTCTCTTTGTTCAACAAGGTAGTGGTAGTAAGTTGGATGAGTGTCAGAGACCTCAAGCACACTTTTACCTTCGTGTTCTCCAAAGTCGATTACTACAGACTCTTCAGCAATGATGCCAGTTAAAGGACTAGATTCTTTTATAGCTGCTGCCATTTATTCCCTCCTTAGAATAAGTAGCTGGTTAATGAAATTCATTAGAAAGCGTTCCTTCGCTTTGTGTTTATAATTTTTCAATAATTTTTGTATCTTGAAAAGGAAAAAATTACTTGCCAAAAAAATGCTTTAAAAAATGAACAAGACTTTTAAATTCCTGAGGGTGTTCATCGGCCAAAACTCTTTTCAACAACTCTAGTGATTTAAATACACTAGCTCCCTCTCTATAAGGCCTTTCAGAAGTCATTGCTACAAGAATATCCAGGGCGCTAAGCAGTGCGGACTCTACACCAGTAATTAATCCTTGAGGCTGATACTTTTCGTTGTTGGCCAGAGCTTGAATTTTATAATTTAGGTAATGGTGGTTCTTAATGAGTTCCAATTGATTAGCGCCTAAAGGCACTCTTCCGTTTAATATCTTCATCGAGTTGTCAGCGTGCTCGGAAAAGATTTTTTTGTCGAAATCACTCAGGTGGGCAAGTTCAAATTTTTCTCTGGGAATAAAGCTCATTCCAATATCTTTGAAATATGAAGTCATGAAAAGAGTTTGAGTTTCTTTTTCAGAGAAGAGTCCCGTGCTCTGAAGAAATGATAAAAGTAGTAGTGAAGATAGCAAAGGTTGCGTGACTGTGTAGTGGTGCCCTTGCTTTGAAATACTTCTATAAAGGTGTTTGTGAGTATGCTTATTTTTAATTAAAAGGTTGCTTAAATTTTGCCCGCTTTGAAACTGACTGTTCAGCAGTTCATCATTAAACGGATCTTCATATAAATTGGCCATCTGAAGGCTCAGTAGGTGAGTGTGGCGTGTGGCATTTTTTAGTGGATCTCCGATGGAGAGAGAGCGGGTAAGCTTAACAAGCTTTTGACTTAAATTTCCGTGTAGATACTTATAATCTTCCTCATGAATGTATATCTCAGAGCTTTCCTCTCCCGCATATTGCTTGATGAAGTCTGGAGTAATACCCTCATGTGCCTTTAAGACTTCTTCAAAAACACCATCCTTAAAAGCGTAAGCGCTGTGACCCAATCCATCAACGATGGAAAGCTGTCCTACAAAAATTGGTTTGAGCTTTAAAGGAAGACGGTGTCTTTCTAGGTAGTTCTCTCTCATGAATGAAATTGTACCACAACTTTAGTTTAAAAGAGAAAGTAGCTGGTCATTTAGAAGTTTAGGATAAGAGAGTCCATAGTTCTCAATCATTTTAGGAAAAAGAGAGATTGGCGTCATCCCCGGGAAAGTATTGATTTCGTTAAGATAGACCTGCTCTCCAACGACAAAAAAGTCCATTCTACAAAACTGAGAAAGTTTGAGGTTTTCAAACGCCTGCTTGGCGTACTCTTGGATTTCTTTTGTGATTTTGGGGTCCAAGTCTGGATTTAAGTTGGTTTGGGTCTTCGATTGCTGTGAGTATTTTTCTTCATAACTGTAAAACTTGTCAGGGCAAACGATTTCACTTGGTGAAGTCGCTATAACATCACCTTTATACTCAAATACTGATATTTCAAGCTCTCTAGGAAGTACTTTCTTTTCAACTATTACAAAGTTGGAAAAGTTGAATGCCTTATTTAAAAAGTTTGGAATTTCTTCCTTAGTATCCACAGGGTAGCAGCCAACCGATGAGCCTTGATTGGAGGCCTTTATAAAGATTGGACCTTCCTCCTTGAAAAAACTCTCTAGTTCTTTAAGAGTTTCATGGGAGCTGTCTTTGGCAATAATAAAAGGTGTAACTGGAATGTTGGCCTTCTCAAGCCATAGCTTAGTGAGAACCTTGTTAAAGCATATTGCACTAGCTTCATAACCACACCCAAGGTAGGGAAGGTTGATCATTTCAAAAAATGCTTGAATATGGCCGGTCTCTCCTGGATATCCATGAAAGCAGGGCACGCAAAGGTCAATTGATTCTTTTCTGTCTGTGCCTATGTAAGTTAATTCTTTTTGAAAGTTGAGTTCAACTTTCTCGCCCTCATGTATCCAGTTAAAGTCTTTATCAACTTCAACTTCTAAGACTCGAAACTTTTTCTTGTCTATAACGCTCGCAAGGTAATTGGCGGTGATAAGAGAGACATCATGCTCCTGACCACCACCACCTTTAAGCATTAAAAGGTTTTTCATTAGAGCTCTCTTAGCTGCTTAGGAAAGCGTTGATTGTTGAGCTCTCTAAACTTGTCCATAGCTTCCTCAAGTGAGTAAACGTTTGTTTCTTTCGATCCATATGATCTTAAAGCTAAAGACTTCGCCTCAATCTCTTTGTCTCCAATTACCGCCATGAAGGGAACCTTGGCCTTTTGAAGAGTTCTTGTTTTCTTGCCCATTGTTTCATTGGAGTCATCAACTCTTGCTCTTAGGCCTTGCTGTCTAAGCTGAGCTGCAAGTTCTTGGCAGTACTCGCCATGAATCTCGTTGTTAACTGGAACGAAAACAACCTGTTCAGGAGCAAGCCAGAATGGGAATGCTCCCGCGACATGCTCAAGGTAAACTCCAAAAAATCTCTCAAGGGATCCAAGAAGAGCTCTGTGGATAACAACCGGTCTCTCATCTTCACCATTAGAGTTAGTAAACTTAAGATCAAATCTTTCTGGCAGTTGAAAGTCGAGCTGGACTGTACCAAGCTGGTGGTATCTTCCAATAGCGTCGGATATTTGGATATCAATTTTTGGTCCATAAAATGCACCGTCGCCTTCATTGATAAAGTAATCATACTTTGAGGCATCTAGAGCACCCTTAAGCGCTGACTCGGCAAGATCCCAAGTCGCATCGTCTCCAACCTTCTTTTCAGGTCTGGTGGACAGGCCAATTTTAATGTTTTTAAAGCCGAAGTGGTCGTAGCAAACATTGAACATATCCAATAGGCTAGTAACCTCTTTTTGAATGTCATCTTTGGAAAGAAAAACGTGAGCGTCATCTTGGCAGAATGTTCTAACTCTAGTTACACCTGCAAGAGCCCCGGATCTTTCATTTCGATGAAGTCGACCGAAGTCTGCATATCTAAGAGGAAGGTCCCTGTAGCTGTATTTTTTATGCTTGAACATCAACATATGACATGGACAGTTCATTGGCTTAACTGCCATTTCTCTGTGATCGTCATTAGTGAAAAACATATCGTCTTTGTAATTGTCCCAGTGACCGGAAGTTTTCCAAAGTTCAACGTCAAGAACTTGTGGAGTAATAACCTCTTTATAATCGTAAATTTGGTAAATCTTTCTAATGAACGCGATTAGTTCGTTGTAAACAATCGTTCCCTTAGGCTCAAAGAATGGAGAGCCGGGAGCGCTCTGGTCAAAAAGAAAAAGACCTAGCTCTTTTCCTAGCTTTCTGTGATCTCTTTTCTTAGCTTCTTCCAGGAAGTTTAAGTGTTCTTTCAATTTCTTTTTGTCATCAAAACAAGCGGCATAAACTCTCTGAAGCATTGGGCGAGTTTCATCTCCTCTCCAATATGCTCCAGCAGTGTGAAGAAGTTTAAAGAACATAGGCAATTGTCTTGTCGTCTCAACGTGAGGTCCACGGCAAAGATCAATAAAAGTGTCGCCTTGAGTGTAATATGAAATGGTTTCACCTTCAGGAAGGTCTTTTATTAATTCAACCTTATACTCCTGGCCAGCTTCTTCAAAAATTTCCAAAGCTTTTCCTCTGGATACTTCAAACCTGGTTATTTCATCGGATCTTTTGATGATTTCTTTCATTTTGGTTTCTATTGTCTTCAAATCTTCCTCATGGATTTTTTTCTCCATGTCGATGTCATAGTAGAAACCATTCTCAATGGTTGGCCCAATACCGAGTTTTACATTTTCATCTGGGTAAAGTTCTTGGATGGCCTGTGCCATAAGGTGAGCGGTTGAGTGTCTAATAACTTCTAAATCGAATTTCGCCATATTTATCTCGACTTTTTATAGGTGCCAATAATGATTCAGGTAATTTAGCAAACTCAATCTAAGTTGACTAGTAGGGATAAGCATCTGATTTTAGTTTATGCAGATTGCATTTGTGAGAAAAATTTACAGACCAAAACCTTTGAATTTATTTATATGGAAATATTTAGAATATTACATAATCTTACACCTAAATCCCTGTAATTTTTAAGAAACCACCGAAATCTTAGCTTTGATATTTGTAAGAAATTTTATGGCAGGTGCCCTAAGAGACCTGAATTACAGGATTAGCTGATTTTACAACTAGGATTTGATGATGTAAGTTTCTCGGCAGCAAATCTAGATTGTGGATGATAGGAAGAATATGGAAACACAAACTCAAGAAGAAACGGCCCTAAGAAACGAACTTCAAGAAAGATACATGGCAAAGTCCTCTTTGCTTAAAGAAGTAGATGAGAAGTTTGCTGACCTAGAAGGTGATCAAGAAAGAGCTCTAGGCCAAGGGTTTTATAGACTTGGGAAAGTTTACTACGACAAAGCAGACCTAAATACCGCTGAGGACTACTTTTTAAGAGCGTTGGATAAGACCATATATCCAAAAGACGCCTTTGCAATGTTTAAGTGCTACGGCTTTCTAATCAGAATTTACTCAGAAAATGAAAGAGAAAAGGACGCTGACAGATTTATAGAGCTTGCTTATGAACTTGTGGAGAAGTTTGGAAGTGACTTAGGGACTTTGGGAGCAGAGTACTTTTATAATGTTGGTATGGTTTACACATATAAGGGTGAGTTTGAAAAAGCTCTAGAAAACTTTAAACTTGCTCACCAGAAGGCTCAAGTTGAAAATGAGCCTGAACTGATCGCAAAATCTTTATACTCAACTGCCACTGCATCTTATCACTTAAAACTGCATAAAGAGACACTTGGTTACCTTGCTCAACTTAGCGAGCTGTTGGATATTTTAAAGAAAGGTTATCTAAAAGGAAGTATGCACCTTCTATACGGTAACTTGTATAAAGACATGGGCAACTTTTCTGAGTCTCTTAAAAACTTTGATATGGCCATTACTTATCTTCAACAGAAAAACTGTTGGAACCTTTACGGCTATATTTTGCTAGGCAAGGGAATCACCTATAAAAAGATGGGTGAGTACAACCAGGCCTTAATGTATTTTAAGTTGGCGCTTAGTACTATTAATCCTCAATACAAAAGACTTCGTGACTTGGTTGCAACTCAGGTTGAAGATGTAAACGATTCAAGCGTTGATCTTTATCTGGATCGTCACAACCGTGTAATTCACGAAAAGAATCTTGGCTCTATAGACTTCAAGCATAGATTCGTTCTGCTTGAAATCTTGTTCCTTCTAGCTAAGAATCCTGGATCTCACTTTAATAAAGAAGATTTAGCTCAATCTATTTGGAAGGACGAGTACAACCCATTGATCCACGATAAGCTTATCTATACAAGTATCTCAAGATTAAGAAAGCTAATTGAACCAAAAGGATCAAATAGAAAGTACATCTTAAGAGGTAAGGACGGATATACTTTCAATCCAAGAGTTAAAGCAAGATTTCACAAAGAAGATGACCCTAAAAACAAAAAGGTTATTGGAAATATTGAAATTAGCTCGCCGGTTTAATACAATCCTTAAATGAGATTGCTTTGCGCCTTTTTGGCGGCCTTCATTTTCATTGGCAATGGAGCAAATGCTAAAAACGTTGTTTTTTCGGACTTGTTTATCTTCCGGATGAATAACTCTGTTTATTCTTTGGATACCCTTAAAACCTATAACGCATATCTTAAAGACCTGAAATGTTTCTATCCAGAATCCATTGTTGTGACTGCATTTCCTGACTTGCTGACTATCAAAAAGGGCTATTTCGACATTAATGCCTATAAAGAGAAGAGCTCAACCTCTGAGTATGTGCGTTTGACTCAAATGTTTATAACTGTATTAAAAATGGCCAAATACGCATCTTCGCAAGGAGTAAGTGTTAGCTCAGAGCTTCCAAAAGCTATGAAACTGTCTGCTCAGAAGAACAGCTGTTCTCTTAGGGGATTTGACTCTAAAGGCCTCAAGGAGGAAATGGCAGATATCGTTTTGCTGGAGGTTTTTCTTCGCTCAAGATTCATGCCTAAAACATCACAAGAGCTGACAAAAGAACAGACTAGGTCAGTGCTGAAGAATATTTTTTCCCTTTCAGAGTCTGTAAGAAGCCAAGTGGACCATGAGCTCTTTTCAAATTAAGGACCTTTCCAAGACAGAACATAGTGCCCCATATGTTCAAAGTATTCTACAAATGGACAGCGATTACCTGGCCTATCCATGGAATGAACAGCTTTGGAATGACGTTTTTACAAACGAGGACTCAAGGTATTTTCTTTGTTCAGTAATTGAAAAGGAAGAGCTTTTGGGCTTTTCCCTATTTGAGATAAACAAGTGGTCTCAACAAGCACACCTTCTCAAAATTGTAATCTGCCCAGAGGCCCGTGGCTCTGGCATAGCGTCTAAACTCTTTTTATTTTGTAGGGACAGGATAAAAGAGTCAGGTATGGAAGAAATTTATCTTGAAGTAGACGCCAGCAATAAGCGAGCGGTTTCATTCTATAAGAAGAACCATTTTACGGTGCTGTGCGTAAAGAAGAGCTTTTACTCGGATGGGGCGGATGCCCAGGCCATGCTATTGTCTCTATAATATATCTTGTCAATACCAATTCCATTTGATATGAATTCAAACTGTTACAGTTGTATTTTTATGTTGGGGTGGAAATTTTTTTATCCACCCCTTTTTTTTAGTAGTGGGGGCGCATTTGATGAACGGCGAAAGCCTAAGCGCAATGGAAAAAAAATTTTTGGACATGTCTTTAAAAGTAGCTGAGGAAACTGGCTATGACCTTTATGACATGGAATATATCAAAGGAAGTAAAACTCTTAGAGTCTATATTGCCGATAAAGAAACTGGTTCTGCTTTAATCGAGGACTGTGTAAAGGTTGACAGAGCATTTACTGATCATGTGGAAGCTGCAGATTGGGTGCCTGAAGATTTTGTTTTGGAAGTTTCATCTCCTGGCGTTTACCGGAAATTAAAGACCGAAGATCACTTTGAATCTGCAGTCGAAGAGTTAGTCTTTATAGAAACTAACACTCCTGTTGAAATAGAAGGTGTGACTAAGAAAGGCAAAGGCACTAAGAAATTTAGAGCACTATTAAAAAACATAGTAGATAAAAAATTAATATTGGACGCGGACGGGACGCAATTTGAGTTGGAGCTTTCTCAAGTTAAGAAAGCAAATCTCGATCCAGATCTTTAATTCAAGGAGAACAAGGTGAACTTTTCTGAATTAGGCAAAGTAATTGAGCAACTAGGTAAAGACAGAGGCATCAAAAAAGATGTTGTTATTGGAGCTATTGAGCAAGCCTTCTTGGTTACTGCTAGAAAAAAATACGGAATTCAAGGTGAGTTTGAAGCTAGATACAACACTGATGACGGTGAAGTTGAAATTTACCAATATAAAAATGTAGTAGACTCTGTAAAAGACTCCATTGTTGAGATCGGGTTTGACGACGCAAAAGAACTTGATGAAGACTGCGAGATTGGCGATCAATTAGGTATTAAAATTGAAGACCCAAGATTTTCAAGAGTTGATATTCAAACTGCAAAACAAATTATCTTTCAAAAAGTTCGCGATGCAGAGAGAGAGATTTTATTCTCTGAATTTAAGCACAGAGAAGGCGACCTTGTTACAGGAATTGTTAGAAGATACGAGCGTGGAAACGTAATTGTTGATCTTGGAAAAGCAGATGCGATTCTAGCTAGAAAAGAAATTATCTATGGTGAGACATTCAAGCCAGGTGATAGAATCCAAGCGTATCTTTCAGAAGTTGTTATGACTAACAGAGGTCCTGAGATTCGTCTTTCAAGAACTTCTCCGATGTTCCTTGTTAAACTTTTTGAAATTGAAGTTCCTGAAATCCAAGACGGAACAATCGAAATTAAAGCTGCGGCGAGAGAGCCAGGGCATAGAGCAAAAATCGCTGTTTGGACTGAAGATAGAGACATTGATCCTGTTGGAGCATGTGTTGGTATGAAAGGTTCAAGAGTTCAAAACATTGTAAATGAACTTCAAGGCGAAAAAATCGATATCGTAAAGTGGCATGATGAAGTTGAAGTTTTCGTTAAAAACGCTTTAGCTCCAGCGGACATCACTTCAATCAATAGCAACACTGAAGAAAAGATTCTTGATGTGATTGTTGAAGAGGACCAATTGTCATTGGCAATCGGAAGAAGAGGTCAAAACGTTCGTCTTGCAGCAATGCTTACGGGTTGGAAAGTAAACATTATTTCTAAGTCTAAGCTTCAAGAAAAAGTTAAGTTCTCTGTTGAAAACCTTTCTCAACTTGAAGGTGTTACTGAAGCAACTGCACAGGTGTTGATCCAAAGCGGTATCATGTCTGTTGTTGATTTAAGCGCTACTGAAGCTGATGATCTTGCAAGATTCCTTGATATCTCAAGTGAAGAAGCGCAGAAAATGATAGATACAGCAGCAGCTGGAATTGAAAGTGAAGACATTGCAAATGAGCCTTCAGAAGAAGCTGAGATTATTTCAGCATCTGCTGTTCCATCTGCAAGAATGGGTATGATCGCTAAAGAAAGTGAATCAACCGAAGAAGGTGATGACGACAAATTTTCTGAAGCTGAGAAAAGGCTTAGAGAAGAGTTGGCAGCATTTAAGTTGAAATAATAAATAATATGTTCAAAGTTAATGGCGGTTTTGGAACATAAAAAAGGGGTAGTTGATGCCGAAGAAAGTATTTGAATTGGCAAATGAAATTGGCGTAAGTTCAATAGACATGGTTGAAAAACTAAAGTCAGCCGGACTTAATGTGCGAAATCATATGGTCACTTTGAGCGATGATGAAGTTAAAAAAGCTCTTGAAGTGTACGAGCCAAGCAAAGAGGCCAAAACGGCCAAGAAGAAGACAACAAAGAAGAAAGTAGCAAAGAAAAAAGTTGCTAAGAAAACTGTTGTAAAGAAGGTTGTTAAAAAAGCTGCCGCTTCCACTTCGAAACCTGCTGAGGAAACAAAAGCAGAGGAGAAACCTGCTGCTGAAGTTGCACCTAAAACTGCAGAGACTAAGGTTGAAGAACCTAAGAAAGAAGAGGAAAAGGTTGAGTCTAAACCAGCTCCAAAAACAGTTGTAAGAAAGAAAAAGCCAACTATCCGCAAAGCTGCCGCCAAAGCTGATGAAGGTTCCGAAACTCTTCCAGACAAAATGGACGAGATTGAGAAAAAAGAAGTTTTCAAAGAGAAGATGCACACTTTTACCCCTGTGTATGTTCCTGACGAAAAAGAAAAAGAAGAAGCAAGGGCCAAGGCCCAAAAAGCTGCCGCACCAAGACCTGCAGGTCCTCAAGGTCCAGCTGAAGTTGACTCTTCCGACAAGAATAAAAAAGACAGCAAAAAGAGAATGGGCGATCTTGCCGCTATGGTTTCCAAAAAAGGTGCTGTAGGGAAGACTAAAGATATCACCAATATCCGTGCTGAAGAGGAAATGAAACTAGCTACCAACATTATCGGTAGACAAGTTTACACTCCAGTTAAAAGAAAAAAAGTATTCACTGGCAACACTAAGCAGACTGAAATCACTGAGGTGAAGAAGTCCAAAAGAGTTGTTAATATTCACGACGCTGTTACGGCCATTGATCTATCTAACAAACTTGCAGTTAAGTTTGAAAAATTGAAGAACGATGCCCTTGAGCAAAACCTTCTTTTGAAAGAAGATGACTACCTTGGTGTTGGACTGGCAAATGAACTTGCTGCAATGTACGACTACAGAGTAGAAAACAAAGCTTTCGACGAAGAAGAAGTTTTAAAGTCTGAAGTGAAGGCTCCTAAGTCAGATCTTCCACTTAGAAACCCAATTATCACTGTTATGGGTCACGTTGACCACGGCAAGACTACGCTTCTTGACTACATTAGAGATGCTAAAGTTACTGCTGGTGAGGCCGGAGGCATTACTCAACATATTGGTGCTTACTCTGTGCCTGTTGGGGAAACAACTCTTACTTTCTTGGATACCCCAGGTCACGCGGCCTTTGCATCCATGAGACAAAGAGGCGCAAATGTAACTGACATTGTTATCTTGGTTGTAGCTGCGGATGACGGTGTTATGCCTCAAACAAAAGAGTCAATTAAGTTTGCTAAAAACGCTAACTGCCCAATCATTGTTGCTATAAACAAAATGGATAAAGAGGGTGCTAACCCTGAAAGAATTAAGCAAGAACTTACAGAGTTTGAACTTGTTCCAGAAGATTGGGGTGGGGACACAATGTTTGTTCCAATTTCAGCTCTAAAAGGCGAGGGAGTGGACGACCTTCTTGAATCTGTAAAACTTCAGTCAGAAATGATGGAGCTTAGAGAATCTCCTAAAGGTAAGGCCGAAGGTATAATTATTGAGTCTAAGGTTGAAACTGGCCGTGGTCCGGTTGCAACTGTTCTAGTTCAAAAAGGCACTCTAAAGAAAGGCGATGCGATCGTTTGTGACGAGTTCTTTGGTAGAGCAAGAAGTTTGACTGATCATTCTGGAAAAGACGTTAAGTCCGCAGGTCCATCAATACCTGTTCAGATCCTTGGTCTAAACGGCGTCCCAGCTCCTGGTGAAGTCTTAAATGTTGCTAAGAACGAAAGAGAAGCTAAAAAAGTTGCTGAAAATAGAGCTGCAGAGAGAAAGAAACTTGAAAGCGTTGAAGCTCCTAAAGTTAACTCTCTTGAAGACTTCTTTTCCAGTGCTCCAAGTGACACAGGTGAGAAGAAAATTCTTAACCTTGTTGTAAGAGCAGATGTTCAAGGTTCTTATGAGGCGATTAAAGACGCTCTACTAGGCCTTGGAAACGATGAAGTTGGTGTTTCAATTATCACTGGCGGCGTTGGCGCAATTACCGACAACGATGTTGTTATGGCGACAAACTCTAGTGGGATTCTGATAGGTTTCAATATGAGACCTATGACCAGTGCTAGAAGACTTGCTGAGCAAAACGGCGTTGAAGTAAGAACATACTCTATCATCTATGAACTAATTAACGATATCACTCTTGCTCTTGAGGGTATGCTTGAGCCTGAGAAGGTTGAAAAATACATCGGTAGAGCGGAAGTTAGAGACACATTCAATATTCCAAAAGTTGGAACTATTGCTGGTACAGCTGTTATCGACGGAAAAATCGAAAGAGGCTGCAACATTCGTCTACTTAGAGATGGAAAGATCATCTACGATGGCAAGCTTTCAACTCTTAAGAGGTTTAAAGACGAAGTTAAGGAAGTTGCCAACGGTTATGAATGTGGTATGGCACTTGAAGGCTTTAACGACATTAAGAACAATGACCTAATTGAGGCCTACATTCTTGAGCAAAAGCAGAGAAAGTTGGACGAGGATAGCAGGACACTATAATGGCCAGAAAGAGCGGCTCTCACAATAAAAGCATGTTCGAGGAACGAATCAAGAATGAAATGAATTCGTTCCTTAGGACTGAGTTAAAAGACCCTAGGCTAATGCTTATGAGCATCACTAGGGTTGAATTAAATCAAGACTACTCCGTGGCCTCGGTTTACTGGGACACTTTTGACTCGTCAAAGCGTGGGGATATTAAGTCCGCTCTTGAAGGAACCAAAGGAAGGCTTAGGTCTTTGCTTGCTAAAAATCTTAAGGTTAGGCATACTCCTGAGCTAAACTTTTCCTACGACTCTCAATTTGAAGATGAGCGTAAGATAGAGAATCTTCTAAAAGACAATCCATCTGGTGAGTAACCAAAAATTTATTCCATTAACATTTAATATGTATAAACCGGCCGACATCAGCTCATATGATGTCATCCGAACTATCAAGAGAAGTTTTGGCAAAAAACTTGGTAAAATCGGTCATTTCGGAACCCTGGATCCATTTGCCTGTGGAGTCCTTCTCGTTGGAGTTGGTGGGGCCGCAAGACTTAATGAATACATTCATGAAATGCCCAAAACTTATCTCGCTGTCGGAAGGTTGGGGGAAGAGACTGAAACCGGTGATTTCACAGCACCTGTAAGTCAGAAGGATACAAGTCCCTACCTTGAGCAAACGATTGCCAAAATGGACATTGAATTCATTCAAAAACAACTTCAGGAAAAGTTTTTGGGGGACTATTACCAAGCGCCTCACAAGTATAGTGCGGCAAAGCACGAAGGCAAGAAGTTGCTAGAATGGGCAAGGGAAGGCGTAGAAATTAAAAAGGAAAAGAAGCTTAGACATATATATGAGTTGGAAGTTGTTTCCTATGAGTTTCCACTTCTTACAATTAGGGTCAAAGTGAGTAGTGGCACTTATATAAGAACACTATTCTCTGAATGCGCAAATCATCTTGGAACGATAGGCTCTCTTGTATCTCTTGAGAGAGAGGCCGTGGGACATCACCATATCAATGATTCACTAAGAAAGGACCAATGGCCTAACGGAGCTGAGTGGGACTATAAGAAATTTGGCATACCACCTGAGAAGACGTTGCTTCTTCCAAGAGTAGTGTTTGCTCCTAAAGAAGCAAAACTCGTTGCAAATGGAGTTCAGCTGAAGCTTGACCGCGCCTTAGAGTCCGAAGAGTCAGAAAGTCTCCTTTACTGGGCATATGATTCTGAGAACAATCTTATAGGATTGATTAAGAAGGTGGATGGAGAGTGGCGTGTTCAGGTTAATTTTTCCTGAAGCTCTTTGTGTCCTTCAAGGACTTCCTGCCAGCAAGATTTCATAAACTGTTCCGAGTCCTGAAATGCTCTTGCATCTAACGCGTCTTTAATTATAATCCCTATTTTTTGACCGTGATTGATAAACCCAGTTTTACTATTAATGACATGCTTTGTTCCATACATGCTAATGGGGTAGACAGGAATCTTTTTATCAAAGGCAAATTTTAAGAGCGCTTTTTTGATAAAGCCGTACTCCTTGGGTTCACTTCCTTGTTTCTGTCTAGTGCCCTCTGGGTATACTTGCAAGGCCTTAAGCCCTTTAGTTAGTCTCGCCTGCGCTTTCAGCAAAGTGTCCCTCCTGGATGAAGCGTTCTTGCGATCCACCATCAAAGCTCCGGCGGCATAAGCGCAAAAACCAAAAACGGGGATATAAAAAATCTCCTTCTTCATGATTGGGGGGATTTGTATGTAGCTGAAAATCAGGGGGATATCCACAAAGCTCTGGTGATTTGCTATGTAGAGGCCATTCAAAGGCTGGCGCTTGGCCTCTTCCGAACGTCTGTCTTCGGCATGGACTCTGGCCAAGGTGCAAACTTTTAAAATAATTTTTGAATATGCTCTCCAAAAAGGTCCAGATATATCGACTCTTCTCTTCACATTGAAAGGCAAAGAAACAATGGATGCTGGAAGTATTGTGACGATGAAAGCAGCAAGCGCTGTGGCGTAGGAGAATGGCTGTAGAGCGAATCTTGCCAGCGCCTTCATCACTTTTCCACTTTCGCCTTGAGAAGATCACTTTTTATTAGGCCTTTAAGCCCTGCCTCATTGTCTTCCCAGATCTTTTTTAGGGACAGGTCACCGTCCAGTGTGGGGCATTCGAACGTTAATACACCACAGTCGTAAGTTTCAGGAACAAAAGTTCCTAGAGAGCCAGGAGTGGGGTAGCCAATATCTGGAACAGTTTCATAAGAGTTGTATCCAGATAAATATTCTGCAACTTCTTTTGCATCGCCGTTAAAGTTTAAAAGAGGTTTCCATGAGTGAAAAGATAAAACAAAACCTGGCTTGAACTTGTTGAAAAGCTTTATTAAAAACTTGTTCTCCGGCTCTGAAAGGGCACTTGGGCCTGGGTTGTATTTAGGCTTTCTTATCTGCTCGCTCCAGTTGGATGAAGGATAGTTTCTATTTAAATCAACAGCGTGAGAGTTCACTCTTGTGCCTGCCCTGTAGCCATCCACATTTAAAATAGGGACTACGACCAGCGGCATCTCTTCCAGGGAGTGATCGCTTTTTAGCCAGTCAAAAAGTTGTTTTAGAACATAAACGCCTTCAACTTCATCTCCATGGGTTCCCCCAATAAGATAAATGTGCTTTTTTGACTTCACATCCGTTCTGAATGCTTCAATCTCATTTCCTTCAACACTTGTTCCTGATTCTAATGGGTGAAAAATCATAATGTTTCCTTATGGGCGTAAACCGCAGATTGGCCTGGGGTCTCCTCAACTTCCACCTCAAAGGCGGAAAAACGAAAGTTAAATCTCTCTTGAGTTATGCGGGTTATTTCTTCGCAAATATATATCGCAAGTCTTTCAGCGCTTGTGTTTGATATGGGAAGCACTAAAACATCTTGCTTAGGGATTACAAATTCTGATTCATCTGGGGTTGTGAGTTTAAAACTTTTTCCCTTGTCATGAATTTTTAGGTGTTGATTTTCTTTAGGTAAAAGGAGTTTGTGATCAAGAGAGTCGCACACTTCTCTTACTATTGGCTTGATGTCTAAAAAGTCAAAGACCATGTCACCCTCTAACTTAGGTGCTTCACCTTTGACCATTACTCTGTAGTTGTGACCATGCAATGGCTCTCTTGAGCCATCATCAAAAATTAGAAAGTGGGATGCGGCAAAGTTAAAATATTGCTTATAAACTTTTATGGAGTAATTAAAGTCCAAAAATAACCTCTCTTTTAAGTGAGAGAGCTTATATGAGCATTCGCTGATTGAAAAGAGCGCAAATCTTGTTTTTGCACCAAGTCGAGGTCCATGTGTTTTCAAATGATAAATAAAAAGATACAAGAGGTTATGAGCACAAAAACTAAGTTGAAAAGCGCGTTAAACACGTTAAAAAAGGCCTTAAATGAAGAGTTCCTCGTTGGGGCCTTTGAGAAAATTGAAGAGTCAATAAATAGCCTTCCTGAGGAGACTGGAGCCCCGTCTCCAAAGCTACCCACACCCATACTTAATGCGAATGAAATTGCGTTGTATTCTGATGGTGCGTGTCGAGGAAACCCTGGCCCAGGATCGTGGGCGTTTATTGCTCAGAATCCTCAAGGTGAACTAGTTCACACAGCTAGTGGGGTAAGCAAGCTCACAACAAATAATAAAATGGAGCTTCAGGGCGTCATTGAGGGATTACACTTTGTTAGCGAGCAGCCTGAGAACTTCAAGAAAATCTTCTTCTACACAGACTCAAAGTACGTTGTGGATGGAATAACATCCTGGGTTAAAGGATGGAAAAGAAGAGGGTGGAAGAAGGCCGATAAGAAGGCCCCTGAGAATCTAGAGCAATGGCAGGAATTGGATCGATTGAACGAGCAATTCAATGTGGAATTTATTTGGGTTAAAGGCCATGCTGGGCACCCTCAAAACGAGCTTTGTGATCAATTGGCAAATGAGGCCCTTGATGCTCAAGGCTTTTAGCTTAGTCCTTATTCTCATAACTTTTGAAAAGGCCTTTGCATGTAAGCTTAGGCCGTCAAATAAATATATATCATTTTCAGCTCCAATTACATATTTGCTAGAAGGGTTAAGCCTTCTTGAAGATCCATCGTTGGATGCTATATCCAGTTTCCATCCTGTCGAGAATAAGGATATTAAGCAGCTTCATGGTGGTATCTTTTTATCTAAAAAAAAGCTTAAAGAGATGAATGATTCAATCATTTTTTTTGATGAAAGCAGAGAGCTCAAGAGAACGCTTAAACAATCTAATGTAAAAAAGACCATTGAGGTTGTGACCAGAAATCAGAATCCTTTTGAGGCCTATGAGAAATCCCTTGGCCTTCTTAGTCCATACCTTCAAGGTTGCAAAAAAAGAGTGAGCAAGCTTAACAACAGGGTCGGTAAAGTCAAAAGTCGCATTAAGCAGTCTTCTCTTCCAAAGAAAACATATCTTTTCTTTTTGGGAAAAATTGGCAAGACCGGAAAAGCACCTCGTTTGATAATGGCCAATGATGGAGTGGTAAAGTTTTTAAAAGAGTCTCTCTCCATGAAAACATACCCTTCTGAGCTTGCGTATGTGCCACCTTCATCAAGGATTCTGAATAAATTGGAGAATAAAGTTTTTATTGGGCTTTACGAGTCCAAGGAAAAACTTGAACTTCAAAAGCTTATGCCTGGTAAATACAACATTGGGTTTCCCAATGCTTTAAAGCCTGGGATAACTCAAGTTTACTTCCTTGAGGCCCTTATGGACTTAGAGATGTTTCAGGAAAAATAATGCATGTTTTAGTCAAGAATGCATTCAAGGTCAACGACCTCTTAGTCAATATTGATCTAATGGTCGAAAAGGGAAGCTTAAATTTTCTCGTAGGGGAGAATGGAGTCGGCAAGACCTCCTTGTTTACTTATTTAAAAATACATCGAGAGCTATTACAAGGGTCAAAAGTTGTATTTGTTGATCAAGAGAAACTGCGGCCTTTAGCCGACCTTAGCGTGAAAGAAGTTTTGGCATTAATACTCGAAGAAGTCCCTGGATCAAAAAATTTAAAAGAATGTCCATTTTGTGAACGGCTACAGATTAAATCTTTAATGGATAAAAAAGTATCCTCCCTTTCAGGAGGTGAGAATCAAAAACTTAAGATTGCTCTAGCGCTGCTTATGCCTTTTGATATCTTGTTTATGGATGAGCCGCTGCAAAGCTTGGATGAACAAAGTCAGAAGAAGGTCATTTCGATACTTGAAGACTTATCAAAAGATAAAATCGTTTTAATTATCGAGCATGATACAGCAAAGTATAATCGCTCCATTGGCCGTAAAAACGTAATGAAGAGGACCACTGGTTCTGTGGAGGTTACTCATGGAAGAACTTGATCTTCTGAGAATTGCGATGGCATTTCTTTGTGGGGGCTTTCTAACTTTATCAGGAAGCCTTACTCAAATCGTAACCAATAATAGTCTGGGCAGTCCTTCAACCTTGGGCTTTGATGCTCTTGCCGCTCTCAGTGTTATTTGCAGTCAGTTTATCATCGTTGTCACTGGAGAAGCCTTTGCTTTGGAACATGTATCTTTAGGGCTTTTTCTAATAGCATTTCTAGGACTATTTTTAGTTTCAAAGATTTTTTCCAGGGGACCTCACATTAGAGTGTTTAGCTTGGACATAAAAGTTTTAATTCTAATTGGTCTGGGATTTAACCTTTTTGTGGGCGCGATCTTTTCTATCGTGCAGTTCTTATTTATGGCGCTAAATTTTGATTTCCCCACAGGTCTATGGTTTGGAAACTTTAAGTACTTTGATGAACATACCATTTACGTTTTATTATTTGCCCTCCTAATCTTAGTTGTATATTTAACGAAGGATGCAAGACAATTGCGACTTCTAAGTTTGGGAGAGAAGTTCGCCTTAGGGCTTGGAATTCCAGTGGCCAAAGTTCAACGACGTGCATTGTTTGTTTCTCTTGGCCTGACAGGTGTTGTCATTTCTTTTTTTGGTGTTTTCTCCTTTTTAGGACTTATTGTTCCTCACATGCTGCGTAGTTTAAATTTCTTTAGATCCAACATGAAGCGTGAACTTTTTATTGGCCCCATTGTTGGTGGGCTGGCGCTGGCGGTAATGGACTATTTATGCTTCCAGTTTGATTTTAGAGGCGCTGAGTTTCCTGCTGGAATGGTGTCGTCTGTGGTTGGAGCCTTTTTATTAATTGTTTTACTAGTTAAATCTCAAGCTAAAAACTTTGCAAAAGACTGAATTGTATTCAATAATAAATATAAAAACGGCTACTTAAATAGTAATAAAAGGATTAAATCATGAAAAGATTTACGCTAATCACTGCAGTATTGTTTTTATTTTCTGCTTGCAACCAAGGTCAAAAGGCCGGTGATGTAAGCCTTAAAACTGAAGACGACAAAACGTTTTACTCTATGGGTTACATGTTTGGTTCCAATCTTCAGCGCTTGAGCCTAACTGATGAAGAGCTGGCTGCTCTTTACAAAGGTCTTAGAGACTCCGCTAAAGGGACTAAAGCTGAAGTTGATCTTCAAGTTTATCAACCAAAAATTCAGATGATGTTCAAATCAAGAATGGAAAAGGTTGCTAAGGAAGAAAAGCAAAAAGGAGAAGGTTTCATTAAGGATTACATGAAGAAGAATCCTGAGGCCAAGAAAACAGAAAGCGGTCTAGTTTATAAAGTTATCAAGGCCGGTTCTGACAAGAAACCAAGTGCTGAAGACACTGTAAAAGTTCACTACCACGGGACACTTGTGAACGGAGAAGTTTTTGACTCTTCTGTTGAGCGTGGCGATCAAATTACTTTTCCTTTAAACCGAGTAATTAAAGGTTGGACTGAAGGTCTTCAACTTATTGGCGAGGGCGGAAAAATTGAATTGGTTATTCCGCCAGAGCTTGCTTATGGTGAGCAGGGTGCACCTCCAAAAATTCCAGGTGGCGCGACTTTGAAGTTTGAAGTTGAGCTGTTTGAAATTATGCCTAAAGAAGAAAAGAAGAAGTAATCAAGTCAGGCCGGACAAATGTTCGGCCTTTTTTTTATAGTTCCTTGTACGGAACTTCCTCCAGCACCTTTGCAGGGATTCCTAAAAAGTCGATAAAGGCATCATTTTCTCCAACACAGAAGTAGCTAAAAAACTTTTCGTCTTCGAGCTTAAGACTCATTCTTCTACACTGCTTCTTTTTGCCCTTTTCATCTAATTCCACAACCTCCACCTTTTTGAGGTCAAGGTATTTACCACATCTACTCTCTGCTAAGATCGATTTAGAGTAGGAGTTCGGTCTCATGTTGTTGTAGGATTTGAGACCTATTTTTGATTGTTTAAAATCTCTTCCGTCTTTGCAACCTGGAAGAATATCGTATGGCGCAAAAAGGTCTCTTTCTGGAAAGTCATTGGCAAAGTGGATGACTGCGTGAAGCTCTCTTTTTGAACGTTCTTCTTTTTCTTCCTCCAAAAGGTCTAAACAATCCTCTTGGGAAAGGTCCTCTTGGATACCACCTTTAGAGCTACTTGAAAGATTGCCCATTATTTTCATAAGCCCTGATCTGTAGGGTTCTGCAAGGTTTCCAATGCCATCAAGCAGACCATCAGCGTGGGAGTTTGTTGAAAAGAGAATTGCAACCAGCAAAAGTGAAGTCTTCATGCATACCTTCCTTGTAATCTCTTATCGGCATTTTTATGAAATTTTTTAGGTGGAAAGGGGAGAAAGAAAGGCCTTCGGGTGAAGGCCTTATTTAAATGAAATTAAAGACTTGCTGTGGGAGCGAACCAACAAAGTGGTCTCACACCTGAGGTGTCGCCAGAGTCTCTGTTGCAAACACCAACCGTTTCGTCGTCTTGATCAACATCGCTAAGTTCGTCCACTTGGCAAAGCGCGCCTTGATAGTAAGTGTCCAAGCGACATTGAGTGTCTGGGTGACTGTGATCTGTAGTTGTAACAACCGCCGGATCTGGGGTATCAAACTTTGGTGGAGTTGTTTGTCTTCTTAGAGCTTGAAACAACTTTGCGGTGCTGTGACCGGCCATTGCGCCTCTTTGACAAATAAGTTGATCCTCTTCGCTAGTCCACTGCTCAGCACATGTGTCCACAACCATCTTAGGCACTTGCATCTTAGAAAGAACTGCGTTGTGGTCTTCGCCTCTAAAGCTTCTTCTTAGACATTTAAGAGTTGCAAAGTAGTCAGCTTGACCTTCATTAGTGGCCCAGTTGCTCCACCAACCGCCTTTCTTTGGAGCTCCACCAATGTGGTGCCCAAGTTCGTGACATACTACGAGAGCGAATCCATCTGGTGTAACAGCTTCGTGTCTAGCAAGACCGCCAAACATGTGGATGTTCCACTCTGATCCACTTCTAGAAGCGTAAGCGTTAACCGTGCCGTCGTCCCAGTTTCTGTTAACTTTGAGTGTTGCTCCCAATTGAGAAAAGATAGGAGCGTAAATTTCAGAAACTTTGTCTATAACGGAGTTAAAAGTGGCTTCGTCCAAGTTTGCGTTTGCTTTTGCGCTTGCGGGAATCTTCAGGTTGTTTTCAGGTACTATACCCTCTGTTCCATCGATTGTGCATGTGTAACCTGTGTTGGCTAGAACGGCCGCAACAGTTACTGTCTTAAAAAGTTTACCAAGCATAAATCCTCCATGATGTTATTGCTGTATGTGTTAATTGTCTCGTTGATTGGAATCTGTGGCAAAGAAAAACAGGAACTTGTAAGTAAATGTTATAATGATGAACAATGACGGTAAATTTAGGAGGGTCGATGTATAAATTTGTGTTTTATGCGCCTAAAAATTCGTGTGAAAAAATTAAAAAATCTGTCTTTGAAACAGGGGCCGGCAAACTCGGGAATTACGAACAGTGCTCATTTGAAATTTCAGGTATAGGCCAATTCAAACCCGCACCAGGAGCGGACCCCGCAATTGGGAAAGTTGGAGCGCTTGAAAGAGTTGAAGAAATGAAAGTTGAAATTCTTTGCCAAGAAAATAATATTCGCGAAGCGGTTAAAGCAATGATTGATGCACATCCATATGAGGAGCCGGCCTATGAAATCTTCAAAGTGGAAAATGAGCGGTTCATGCCGTGACTAAGGGTGAAAAATATTCCCCTCGGAAAAAAAATATCCTGTGCTTATTAACCTTTTAATAACAGAGACTTAATTAATTGACTAAAGCGTTTCTCAACTTCTTCCGATTAGAACTTAGATACTGTAATGTCGGGAGTTTTAATGAAGCGTTACTTAATATTGACCTTTGCGGCACTATTGCCTTTTCAGGCCTTAAGTATTGAGCTTAAGAGGTTTGGCAAAAAAGACTTTGAATCCCCAGTTAGGGAATTTGGAGTAATTGCCACCAAGTCAGGCTATTTTCCTGAAAGAATGTTTGCTTATGTGGGGGAGAAAGCGCGCTTCTTTGTAACTTCTACAGACGAGAGCCCCCAATGTTTTCTTTTAAAGGATCATAATGTGTTTCTCTCTGCGGAGAAGGGAAAGATGCAAGAAGCGCTCGTGGAGTTTAAGTACCCAGGACGATTTGAATTTTACTGCCCCTCCACAAAGTTTAAAGGGTACGTGACTGTGGTCGAGAGACCCGGAACAAAAAGAAAAATAAAAAGAGAAATAGCCAGTGAAAAGAAAACTTACTGGACACCTAAAGACTAATAAAGAGGATTAATGAGCTCAGTATTTCAAGATGCCATTGGATCATTGCTAGCACCAATAAAGAATTTATTGGATGACTCTAGTGTTTCAGAGATCATGATCAATGGGCCACATGAAATTTTTGTAGAGCAAAAAGGTCTGGTTCACAAGGTGCCTAATAAGTTTCCTGATGAGGAAGCGCTAATGGCGTCAATGAGAGCAATTGCTCAGTCTGTTGGAAGAATCATCGATTCAGACAACCCAAGGTTGGATGCTCGACTTCCAGATGGCTCGAGGATTGCTGTTGTCATCCCTCCTATGGCAAAGAACGGAACTACCGTAGCCATTAGAAAGTTCTCACAAGAAAAGTTAGGCCTAAAAGATCTTATAAACTTTGGATCTCTCTCTGCTGATGCAGCAAGATTTCTAGATTGTTGCATGTATGTTGGTAAAAACACTTTAGTCTCTGGAGGAACTGGTTCTGGTAAAACCACAATGCTGAACGTCTTAGGCTCAAGGATGCCCAAGACTCAAAGACTTCTAATTATAGAAGACTCCGCTGAACTTCAGATTAAAGCTGAACATGTGGTTCAATTTGAAACTAGAAAAGCGAACAAAGACAGAGCAATTAGCGAAGTATCCATTAGAGATTTGATTGAATCAGCGCTTAGACTGAGGCCAGACAGAATCATTGTTGGTGAGGTTAGAGGGCAAGAGGCACTGGATCTTTTGAATGCGATGGGAACTGGACATGACGGTTCTATGGGAACAGTCCACGCCAACACACCATTAGATGCGTGCACTAGATTGGAAACTCTATGTTTAATGGGTGAAACAAAGATCCCACCTGACGCTATTAGAAGCATGGTTGGTTCCGCACTTCAAATTATTGTACAGTGTTCGAGATATCATGATGGGGGAAGAAGAACCTCTCATATCTCAGAGGTCCTAGGTGTTGATGCGCATGGCAGATATATCGTTAGAGATATATTTAAATGGGTTCAAACAGGTAAAGATCCTGAGACTGGCATGTTTCAAGGTGAAATGGTTCCATGTGGATATGTGCCTTCATTCTTTGAACAGTTTGTTGCAAATAAGCTTCCTTTTCCAAAGTCAAAATTTAGACCACCTGAGTGGGCTTTGCCTTTCTTGAGCGAAAAGAAGAAAGCCGCTTAATTACAAGAACTCTTATAATATTTAAGCAGGCAAGAAAGCTGCGCAAATGCAAGCATTGGCCAATGCGGGTTAACTTTACATCTGGATCGATTGGTTTAAACTTTTCAAGTTATTTGTAATTTTAAGGAGATTAGTATGTCCGCCATTAAAGAAGTTAAAGCTAGACAAATTCTTGACTCAAGAGGAAACCCGACAGTTGAGGTTGAAATCTTCACTGACAAGTCCCATGGACGCGCGTCTGTTCCAAGTGGTGCTTCCACTGGGTCTAGAGAGGCCCTTGAGCTTAGGGATAAAGACAAAAGCTACTATATGGGTAAATCCGTAAGAAAAGCTATCGCCAATATTAATGAAAAGATCGCGCCTAAGATCATCGGCATGGAAGTTTCCAAGCAGAGAGAGCTGGACAATGCAATGCTTGAGATTGATGGAACAGACTTTAAAAACAATCTTGGGGCAAACGCAATGTTGGCAGTAAGTATGGCCGCAACTCGCGCCGCTGCAAATGAACTTAACAAGCCCTTATATAAATACCTTGCGGAAGATTTAAACTGTCCAAACCCTGTGAACGCCTTAAGACATCCTGCTCCTTTGATGAACATTATTAATGGCGGTGAACACGCATCAAACAATTTGGACATACAAGAGTTCATGATTGTTCCGCACATGAATAAAACTTTTTCTGAGAACTTAAGGGCCGGCGTTGAAATCTTTCACAACCTTAAACAAGTTCTTACTGAAAAGGGGCACTCTACAAACGTTGGGGACGAGGGGGGATTTGCACCTGATCTTAAATCTCACGAAGAGGCTCTTGAATGCATTAAAGAGGCAGTGGAAAGAGCTGGCTATAAGTTTGGTGAAGAAGTGTCTATATCTTTAGATGCAGCCGCCAGCGAGTTCTACAATAAGGACACCAAGAAATACACCATGGGGGGAAAAGAGTACTCTTCAGACGATATGATTGAATATTACTCTGGACTTGTGGACTCTATGCCTATCTACTCCATTGAAGACGGACTTGATGAAAGTGACCACGCAGGCTGGACTAAGCTCACTGAGAAGCTTGGGGATAAAACAGTACTTGTTGGTGATGATCTTTTTGTTACCAATGCAAAGATTTTTGAGGAAGGTATAAAAAACAAAGAGGCAAATGCAATTCTTGTAAAGATCAACCAGATTGGAACCATTTCTGAAACTTTTGATACTTTAAAGATGGCCTTTGATAATAATTTTAAAGCAATCATCTCCCATAGGTCAGGGGAAACTGCAGACACTTACATTGCAGACCTTGCTGTTGCCAGCGGATCCGGCCACATAAAAACTGGTTCAGCTTCAAGATCAGATAGAATTGAGAAATACAATCAACTATTGAGAATCGAGGAAGAGCTGGGGAACCAGGCACGTTTTGACTATAAATTGTAAATATTTAATCGCTAAGGAGCCGAAACTAGGTCTTCTTAGCGATTTTACCTTGTAAAGACCACTTCGAGCGCTTAAAATTTACTTAGGACTTCAAAGTCTTTAACCTCAAACATCGAGGTCTTTATGTTGTCGAAGTTATTTGTTGCTCTTAACTTTAGATCAGATACCGCTCTATCCCGAAAAATTGATGGCTTTAAAAAACGCTACGATCCGAAGTATCGACAGAGATCTTTTCCCCACATGGCATTGCTTGCACCTTTCGAAGTGAATCCCACAGATGTTAATAATCTTGGAGGGGAGCTTAAGGAAGAGTTGGAGAGCTTTTTCTATGGACACAATTCACCTTTAAAACTTGCTTTTACTGGCGTTGGCATTCTTCAAACGAAAAGAAACAATGTTGTTCACTTAATCCCAAGCTACTGTCCAGACTTAAAGTTTTGTTCAGATCTAGTTTTGGATATCTGCACTTCTTTTGTCCCTGCTGGGCAAAAGTATAAAGCAAACGATCGACAATTTCTTCCATTAGGCTATTTCTCTCTGATGGATAATATGATTGAAGTTATTGAGCAGATTAAAATTGAATTTAGTCGAAACAGCGAGCTTACATTGGATGGCATATCTCTATATGAGCAAAAAAATGGTTCATGGCTTTTAAGGGAGGAACTTATTTCCTTTGAGGACAATCAGGACACATTTTTACAGCTGCAGGAGCGTTCGATATAATCTTTTCATGATTAATTTAAAAACGCTCGCGCTCGCATCCTTATGGGCCACTTTCACCTATGGGCAGGCATCCTACCTGCCCTTATCCACGACTCTTGATAAAGGCGGCAATGAGGCCAGTGTCAGGGGGGCTTATTGGGTATCTCAAACAAGAATTAACAGCGATGGAGAAGAAGTTCCTTTCCAGGATGGAGAAAGCTTTCAACGGGCCGATGTTGAGCTTCTTGTGAAATACGGACTCACAAACCACCTTGAAATGGGAGTTGGCGCCCTATATAGGCAGAATGCATCTGTTAAGCTTGTAGGGACAGATGAAGAGGCCTTAACTAGCAATGGAGTGAAGTCTGGAATCTTTAAATTTAAATATTCACTTCCTCACGAAGGAAGATGGCAATTTGCCGCTGAGGTAAACTTTTTAAAAGACTTCATTTCAAACACTCCAGGCTCAGATGAATTTGTTTTAGGAGACGACGGAGACAGCACTTCTTTTGGGCTTTCTGGCGCCTACAGGTTTCCCTCTATGAACTTTATCTCTGGAAGAGTACTTTATAGAAATCCATCAAGTGCCTTATCAAGTGAGATTGTTTCTAATATTGAATATGTTCTTCTTTGGAAATCTGTATCCCTTGTTGGAGGAGTTGAGCATGTCTCCTCCTTAAATCAAGACCCATATGCGGATGAACCCTCTGAAAAACCCACTTTAAATACTGGGAGCACCTTTCTATACAATAGTATCAATCGGTCTTGGACCTCTCCATATATAGGTTTTAATTTTTCGATAGGAGACTTTTGGAGAGTTGAGACCAGAGCGCAGACTCGCTTGAATGGGATTTCCACCGACCAAGGAAGTGCTTTCTCTTTAATGATTGCAAGACGGAAGTCTAGTAGTAAAGCATTAGAGCAAAAAAAGAATGCTTTTAAACAATACACCATAGACGCAAGAGTAATAAAAACAACCAAATCTAAAACGTCGGTTATTATAGATGTTGGACTCACCCAGGGGCTAGATAAAGGCTCTAAAGTGGACTTTTACCACTTTGACTACCTTGGTGGGAACGAATTAATTGCCTCGGGCTATACTGTAAAGGTTGGAACATCTAAATCTATGGTTAAAATCACAAAAAGGTACTCTAGAAAACAGGTCGAAGAGGGCACTGTCGCCAGATCTGGCCTTGTGAGAGAGTGAATACTGGAAAAAATTTAGGTCTTTGTTAGTTTCGCGCTTTGGATTAAAATAGAGCCATTATCTATCTAAAATAAGGAATCCTTATGATGCGTTTAAAGCACATCTTACTAATTGTCTTCATAGGAGTATGTAGCACGTCCGCATTCTCAAAGACATTTCTAAACCAGTTTGTTCAATTCGAACTTCCTACTGGTTGGAACTGTATGATTGAGGGAAGTGAGTGGGTTTGCCAATCAGAGAATGATGAAAGAAAAAAAGAGGCCATTATCATTTTAGCCGCTAAATACAGAGGACCTCAAGATTCTCTTGAAGAGTATCAGGCGTATTTAAAACAGGCTAAAACCTACCAACTGCCTGGTGGCAAGGCCCAACGTTCAGAGGCAAAATACGCTAAGCTTAGCAGCGTAAATAATCATAGATGGGTGGACGCCCTTCATCTAGCAAGTGAAGTTCCAGGATTTTACACAAGGTATTTAGCAACGGTTAAAGAGGATCTTGGTGTGGCAGTGACTTTCTCAGTAACTAAGGATCTATACAGTGCTTACCAAGGGATCTTCGATAACGTGGTCGCTTCTCTAAGAGTATTTAGACAAAAGAAGCAGAACCTCGCTGATATTAAGCTAAAGGGTGGTTCAGGAGGAGATGGTGCCGACTTTGAAGACACCACTTTTGTTCCGGCGGATCAGAACTTCGATATTGGCATGGCCAAAAAGAAAAGAAAGTCGGATGAAGGCAGCTCTGATGAAAACCTACTATACCTGCTAGGACTTCTCGTTGCCGGAGCTTTCATACTTATGAAGCTTAAGGGAAGAAAGAAATAAAAACATAATAAATAGGGAGGCCTCGTCCTCCCTTTTTCATGCCAAAAATTCATGGCGATGCTTAAACGACCTACTTATCCAAAGCCTCATTAAATCAATACCTTAGACTATACCTTTAAGTAAAAACCACTACATGACGATAAACTATGGACGTGTTTTATTTAATGCCTAAAAGGAAGCCTATGAAGCTTATTCTAAAAAACATTCTATCTGGCCTGATGCTGGGAGTGATAACAGTGAGTTTAATTCTGTCGCCAGTCCCTGGAGTGAGTGTCTCATACGCTCAATCAGCAGATTATGAGGAGTGTTTTGATCCTGACAAGCATTCACAAAAAGAAAGGCTTTATAAGAAAGGTTGTGACCTAGACGACATAAAAAAGAAAGCAAAGTTTTCTAACTACACAGACCACAACTCCAATATTATGGCGATGCTAGAGCAAGCAGTTGCTGGCATGATGGGAGTGGTGATGATTCAGGCCATGTCCAATGGATATCTTTATGAAGTGGATCCAACTCTATATGGAAATGACTGTTCCGCAAACAAAGCTGGTAAATACACAATCAGAATTGCCCAACTGGGATCTCTTGCTTATATCTTGGGAGATATAAAAGCTAACATGGATTTCAGCAACGCAAGTGAGATGTCCTTGGATGCCGTCTCATCCAAAGAAGTGAGTACGACCGAGGCAGACTATAAAAATAAACAAATAGAAACTTATGACAGGCTTATTGAAGTTTTTGAAAAACAAAAAAAGGGCGTCAAAACAAAACAGACTCTCTCCCTTTTAGCTGAAGCTGCTTATGGTGCCTCATTAGGCCTAGAGATCGCGGGAATTTTTAAGTGTAACGCTCAGTGCGCAAAAGATAAAGCAATGAAGAAGGCTCAAATCGCGAAGGTTTCCACCGCAGCAGCTGCGGCAATAAAAATTGCGGCGGCGAAGGTGGCAAAGGCATCTGTTTGTCCAGGGCCAACATGTAATCCCGCAGCTGTTACTAATTGCAACGCCACAATTGCCAGTATGACTGGACTCATGCAATTGTTCTCAGCTTCAGTAACAGAAAAAGAAGCTGCAGACGCTGCAAAGGGGGCGGCAAAGGTCGCAAAACAAGTAAAGAAAACCGCTTTTTGGACAGGTCTTTGGGCAAAAGTAAAAAACTTTTTTAAGAGTGAATCTGCTGGAATCAATGCTGTTGGAAAGCTTCCTGTTGAAGACTTGGCAGATGATGCTATTAAAGGAGTGGTGTTCACGGAGGAACAGGCAAGAATGATCACCGAGTTCACCACAGATCAAACAAATTTGGCGGCAGTTGTGGCAAACACACAAATTTGTTCAAAGTTTGATATCCCGCTGGATGGACCGGCACTTGAGGCTAGTGTTAAAAGTGCCCTTAATGCTTATGTTAATTACAAGAACTCACCAATAGAATGTTGTGGTGGTTCAGGCATGACAATACAACAACAAAATTCTTTGTATGCTCACAACACTGTTTTAGCAGCAGAGTTAAACACTTTAGTTGGGGAACCTTCGATTGGCCTAAACGCTAAAATTGCGATGGGGAAGGCAACTGAGAAGGCCCAAGTCGCAGCAATGCAAAAAGGCTTTGACCAATTTGCAGATCAAATTGATATTGGTGGAAGCTCTAATCTTTTTAATCCATTTAGCGCTGTTGGTGAAGCACAAGTGATTCGAGGAACATTAAAAGGCTATGGCGTTCCACCTACTTCACTTTTTTCAACTACGAAAGATATGAGAGTATTCGGCCTTTTTGGTGGGGCTGAAGAGGGAACAAGTGGAATTAAAGATAGAGATTTCAAATACTATGTTAAGAAGAATTTTGAGTCTACTTTAATAAGGTTGGCATTACTTTCTCAGCTTGAGTCATTCGATGCTGAAAATCCTCAAAAAGAGCTTGAAGAGATTGCATCTCTTTATCGTAAAGTGGAAAAAACAAAGCACTTGTTTAACCAGTTTGTTGAACAGGAGAGTTCTATAAATCTTGCCAAAGCCGAATATAAAAATAAAGCACTTTGGAAGCAGGTAGTAAGTGAAGTCTCTGAACTTATTATGCCAAGTGCTCACGCTTGGATAAGCAGTGTTGGTGGACAAGTTGCCGCTGGTGCTGGATTGAAGATGGTAAAAAGCAAGCTAGGTCTAAAGGGTCCTTGGTCAGCGGTATTGGGCGTAGGTGCAGACTTCATGATTATGAACGCACTTTTGGGCAACTATGCAAGAAACTATGGTCTAGTCTCTCCAAAGGGAAGGGCTTACACATGGGGAGCTATGGCCGCGATTAATTTAGCGGTATACATGATGGATAAAAAGGCTGAAGGAAAAATTAAAAGTTATATCAGTGCGGTAAAGGCCCATAAAGAAAGGTACGTTAAAGAGGCAGGTTTTTCAAAATATGAAGATGGAGACAAAAGTTCCGAGACAAGAGATGGAAGTGGCAGGCTAAAAACAAAAAATGGTTCGCCATATAATCGATACGTTTCCAACGGGGTGAAGATTAAGGCATGTGCTGTTCCTAAAGCAGAGGGGTTTGCACCCTCGACTTGTCCAACAAAGGTGCCAAAGTCAAAATTTGCACTTCCTAAGATCGACAGGGCCTTGGCCACAAGTGTGACCCCTGCGCACTTAGCGAGTGCTGGACTTGTTTCAAAAGTTTCAAGAGGATTGGCCACAGGCTCCAGCGATTCAAGCTCACTGGGCTCAATGGATCTGGCTAAAATTGAAAAGCAAAATAAGGCCATGAGGACATTTAATGCTAAAGCAATGGAGAAGCTAGATAAACAGGAAGAAGCTAAAAACAAAGATAAGAAATTCACTTCCGCACCTTTAGCAGGTTTAATCGCCAAGGCCAAAAAAGCAATCGTAGGAGGTTCTAAGGTTGCTGGTATTGGACAGTCATTGGCAGTTGATAGCTCAAGTAACAGAAAAGATGAATCGATCGATGGAGAAGCAGTGAAAGGAGTTGTTAAATCCTCTGCATTCGGTGGTTTTGCTAATCCGACCAGTAAATCAGTTCAAGGTGCTGATTATGACATGAACCTCTTTGATGAAAGTGGTGACGAAGTAGTAGACACTACAACGGATGAAGAGCTTGAGAAGTTTGTTTTAAACCATGATGATATTCATAAAACGAAACAGACATCGATCTTTAAGATTCTATCTAATCGATACTTATTGTCTTATCCAAAGGTTTTAGAAGAAAAATAATCAAAACTGCCCATTTTGGAAGGCACTCTTCGCATTAAGAACCCACCAACATATTGAATTTACTTTACCCTGTATCATATAAAGCAGGGTTAAGTGTATAATTTCACTAAGGTTCCCGGTTGAAATTACCGATAAAGCCTAAGAACAAGATGTCTCTTATTGGAGAATTTATGAATAGCTTTCTTTTTAAAATAACTTTCACTTTATTTGCGATAACCCCTATTCACAGTTATGGGAACGAACTGTCCGAGAAGGCCATCAAAAAAATCTCAAATAAATGTTTGGCGGAGACTGATCAGCTGGAAAACAAATTAAATGAGATGAAAGAGCGCCTAGATAGCATGCCTGAAAATAACGAGTTCGCTAAAGAAGTTTTCAGGGCGGAAAGTTGTTACGATCTTGCTGTTGGGAACTCAAAGAGAGCCTGTAAAACGTTCAAGGACAAATTGGCAGAAGGCAAGGAAGCGGGGCACGGGGCTTTTTGCGATTACTATTCAGTATTTAGCCTTACCAAAAACGAATACCAAAAAGCCAAGCAAGTAATTGAAGAGGACAAAAACTTGGACACTTATGGTTCTACTAATGTGGATGGATGGATTCCAGGTCTAAAAAAAATGAATTCAAAGTTTTTGTCGAATAAAAGCATTTATAGACCATCCTGTGACGTTGGAGATGTTGAGTCCGGCGGTCTAGCTAGAAATGTTTATGATGAAATCGTGGACGCACTAAACAATACTAAGTCATTTAAACCTGTGAAAGTGTGGAGTCACTATGCTTGTTTTACTGACGATAAAGCGGATGGAATCTTTGATATTGCTCAGGGCAAAGGGATTCAGTTTTTTACTAATATGAATGCTAAGGTGGAATTAAACTCAAATGTTTACTGTAGAGACCATTTAAAAACCTATTGTTACCCAGCATTTGCCTTTTACCATTATTGCGAACAGGCTTCATCTGGAGCACCTGATAGTGAGGATGAAGCTTTGAAGAACAGATGTAAGAGGGATGCTAAAAAGGCAATCAAAGCCTGTGGTGAAGGAGAGTATAAAGCGGCTATGTTGCCTAAGGATTTTGCAGAAACGAAGAGTTTGAGGGATTGGTATAGGAAAACTAGTGTCGAAGGGGAAGAACCTAAGTTTGAACTCATAGCAAATGTGGGGATGAACAATTTTAATGATAATTTGGAAAGACGAGCTAAGCCTAAAGAGGTCACCTTTGAAGACACTATGTTTGATATGTACTCAACATGTGTGATCTTAAGAAAGGCTGCAGAGTCTCAAGCTGGAGAAGATAGGCGAATAGTGGTTGGTCAAAAAGAACGATCTCTTTCAAACACGTATGAATGTGTTAGAAGTGCTCCTTGGAATGTGGACTTTAATTACTGCTCAAATGCAAGTCAGTTTGGTGATGGCATTTTTGATATTGGCGCTGCAGGACTCCATACCGTAATGCAGGTTGGAAGCTCGCTTAAAGATTCAAAAATACAAAGTAACCTCGCAGAAGATATTGCAAGTGGCGATCAAACGGCCCATCTTAAAGCTCAAAAATCAAAAGTTGAAAGAGAGGCGACACTCGCCAAAAATAGAGCACATGTAAACACTGCACACGCAACAGGGCTTGGCACTGCGGTATATAACTTTCCCAATGCCAAACAGTTTAGCAAAGCATGTGACACACCTTTGGATGGATACTTCGAGGATCCAGCTCTAAACTGTGGTGTTTTATGGGTGGCAGACAGCAATGATGAAGTTAAAAATCAACTATTTTCCAACAAGGCGGTTCGAGCGAATATGATGTATAAAATGGCCCAAAAGGTAGGTCAGGCAACATTTGAGTATGTAATGTCTAACCAGTTGGATAATCAGGCCGATCAACTTCGCGATATCCAAAAAGAGTATGATAAGTTTTATGCCCAAGACGCTGTAACTCCGGAACTTGTTGGAGTGGATTACTGTGAGCAAAATCCCAAAGCTCCAAGTTGTAATGGAGGTGGGAGAACTACAATTGATAATGGGGGATTCTCAGGGTTCGACTCTGCAAATTTTCAGAATGGCCAGGGGGGAAGCTTCTCGTTTAATAAAGATAGTGATCCAGACTTTCAAGGTGACCAAGAGTTAACTCCCGAAGAAAAAGAGGCCAGAGAGAAGTTGGCGGACTTCATGGGCAAAGGTGGCGGCAAGTCATTTGGTTCCGACTTTAGCTCTCCAGGAGCAGCTTCCGCAAAGTATGGCAAGTCTGGTGGCTCCGGCGGGGGCGGAGGCGGTGGCGGCGGTGCCGGAGGAGGAGCTACTGCGCCCGCACCTCAAAAGCCTAAACAAGCGACCAACTCACAGGGAGTTTCAAAGAAGAATAGTAAAATGATCTCTGGAAGTTCAAATATTAAATACCGAGCTGGGGGAAGCGCTAGAAAGGGGAAAAAGGACAATAATCCTTTCTCCAATATGCTAGGAAATAAACGCTCAAGAAATGTGGCAAACACGGTCAATGATATTGCTCCATCTCAAAGTAAACTCTTTGAGAAGATTAGCAATAGATACGGAAAGGTCTCAAAAGAAAAAAGAATTTATAACTTTAATGGCGACGAAAATGGCATTTAACGAGTTTATCTACACGGTGATGATAAAAGAAAATCACTTGGACACATTTGGACATGTTAACAATGCGGCCTATCTGACTCTATATGAAGAGGCCAGGTGGGACTTCATTACTAAGAATGGATACGGACTAGAAGTCATTCAAAATGAGAAAAAAGGTCCTGTGGTTCTGGATGTTAATCTGAGGTTCAAGCGAGAACTCAAAAACAGGCAAGTTATTAAAATTCATTCTCAATCTCTAGATATGTCCTCCAAAATTATGAAGATGCGACAAGTTATGGTCAATGAAGCTGGAGAAGTCGCCAGCGAGGCACTATTTACTTTTGGCTTTATGGATATGCAGCTTAGAAGGCTTGTTGAAATGCCTGAGCAGTGGCTTAGAGCAGTGACTTAGCTTTTTATTTCGAATAGGCCGTATTGATCACATATTGATTATAAAATTCTTCAAGTCTATTCAGTATTGGTTTCTTTAAAAGCATTTTCGATTCTTCAATGTTTCGTCTGAAGACTTCTATAGTGTAGCTCTCTTCAAATTGATTGGATAGAGGGGTGTAGGAAAGATGCCAAGGTTCAACCGAAACACCGCCTAGGTCTTCACTATATGGCCTGTGAAAGCTGAAGTTTGGAAGGTTTTCATCTATCCATTGGTAAAGGCTTGAGAAGTCCCTATCACATTCCCTAACCGTAAGTTCTAAATTATCTCTTGTTTTTACATTGCAGTCGTAGATATCAACTTCAGTTCCCCAATGGTGGCGGCTTGCGCCGGGGATTGCGGACCATGCCATTATGGCATTTAAAACCTCTTCATCTGATGCTGACTCGAAATCTACTACGTTTTCCCTGCGATCACGAAGGATTCGTTTGCCACTGGCCTTTGCGTTCCATATCGCCAGTTGTCTATCATAGCTGCGATAGGCGCTAGCGACCTCTATGTGGATGTTGGCTTCCTTAGCAGCTTTTTGTAGCCTTAGGAGCTCTTCTTTAGCCTGGGGGGCGATTAAAACATCCTTGGCCCACTCTGTAAGTTCTGTGTTGTTTCTACCTGTAAGCTTTTCGTAGCTCATATTTGTTACTGCTCTTCTTCTTTAAATAGTCGTCTCAATGCACTCTTTTTATATCTTATTGAGAGTATTTTAAAAAGGTTAGTGTCAGAGCCTTTATGAATATCTCCTTTCATTGAGAAGTTCTTATTCATAATCTTTTCTTTTTCAGTTAATACCTCAATACCAGCAGATGAATCATCCTCGCCAAATCCAAAGTCAAACTCTTCTTCTGTCTGTCCTTTAGGCATCTCAAAGCTTTTGGCCGTGGCCATTGTCGATTTATTAATATCAACTTTGTTTCCACTCTTCTTTTCAGGGGCATCCGCTATAGTGGGGGATGAAGAACCCTTTAAGTTAGTGCTGGCCAGGTTAAGAGGGGCACTTGCGCCAAAACTCTTCCTAAATAGAGATGGAGTTGCTTTTTGAAACTTTCCCTCAAGGTTTTTTACCTTTTGTAATATCTTGCTATACGGAGCCTTCTCTGCGAGTTTCTCTCTAATTTTATTGATCCTCGCTGCCTTTTTATTAAGGTCCGCAGTCTCTAGGTTTGCGAGATCAAGCCTTCCTGTTGCCAATGAGTTTGACTGTTTTAAAAGTGAGGGAACTTCCAAACTCTTAGGCAAATTGATTGTACCCAGGTTTGCACTAGCTACAACAGGGCACTTCTGGGGATACTTTTTACAGATTGAACAGTCTGTGTCTGACTTTCCATCATTGGTTATGCATTCTTTAACCGGGGAGTAGCCTAAGGCCATTCCTCCTGAGTATTTTTCTGCCTTCAAAGAAATCTTGCTTCTGTAAGTAACGCAGACTTGTCTATTTTTTCTTTGCATGTTTGGACTGCCATCCTCTTTAAAGCAGTAACATTCCGGCACTGAAGGGTTGTCCATCTTTTCTTCAGAGCAAGTGACGCCAAAACGAGCTCCTCCGGTATCAATAAAAGAAATTAGAATTTCATCGATAGCCTCAATCCGGTCTTTACTTATTTTCTCGTTCTTTTTGGCTGATGTTCTCAGCATGTTGGAATATGTGCTGAGGGTTCCTGCCAAAGCGGCCCTGATCCAGGGAGTGGCCATCCCTTTATCGACCCACTTCTTTATTGTTTTACCTAGACCCGAATTTCCCGCATCCTTAATAGAGTCCAATGGTGTTTTTGCATCTACCTCTGTAACTGCGACGTCATTGGCGACTGCATCGGATATGGTAAGGTTCTGGTAGATTTTTCTCGTAATCATTTCTGCAAACTCTGGTAGGGTTACCTCTTCCAAGTAAGAAAACTCCATGAAGGCATTTTTAAATTCATCGTTAAGCCAAAGGTTTGCAAGCTTGATTTTTGCAGGCCTTTTTAATGGGGTGTAGTTTCCTTCTTTTATTGCACCTTCCAAAGTTCCTGCGCCTGCTTCAGAGGGGAGACAGCTTCCAACCGCAGAATCAAAGCCCATTAGTGATTGTTCATAGATGGCCGCAACCACGGCAGAGGCATAGATTGCAGTGGCGAGGGCATGACCTTTTTTCCTCGTCTGAGAGGCCTTCATTCGAATTCTCTCTTGCTCTTTCATTGATTCTAAGGCCAGCGTCTGGGCTTCTGTGGCCTCTGAGTCTTCATCATTCTCACTTCTTATCTTACTGATATCTTCAGAATACTTTTTGTTTAGCTTCTTTAGGCTTTTTGAGTAGCTTAGCTGAGCTGTAATTTCTGTTAAGGTTCCAGCAACTGCACCCCCTAGCATTAGCCAAACGGAAGTGGCTTTGCAGGACTTGAAGTTCTCTTTGTTAATTATCAAGTAATAGCCGGCCAGAAGCCCGACTGTTAGGGGAACACTTGCTCTATGCCAATTTCCATCGGAGACTTTGCTCTGCTTTTTGTAGTCTTTCAGTTCATCTTTGATATTGTCTTTAAAGCATTTTGAGTAGGCCTCTCCAGACATGCCTTCACATCTATTTGCATTTGTTTTAGTGGAAACGGTTGAACTCTTCATTACGCATCGATTTAATTCTGGATGCATATAGTGGCCTGATGGGCAGTCTTGGGCCATTGCGCTTAAAGCAAAAGCAGAAAGAATGATTGTGGAAACTACTTTTTTTAGAAACATATAAATACCTTTTTCGTACCTAACTTTTCGGCTAAATCTTCGAAATTATTAAGTATGACTCTATTATATGGCCTGCTATGGGATGTGCCTTTTTTTCTGTAAAAGAATAGGATAGTATTCAGCTCATAATAAACCTAAGTATATGTAATCATGAGGATATGTTTTGGTTAGAAAATTCATTTTTACTCTATTTCTTGTAATGTCAGCGCCAGCTGTTTTTGGCGCCTTGAAAACTGGAGATTTACTCCTTCAACCACTTTCCTGTTGGAGTTGTTTTCTAATAGAAGAACAAGAGAACACTAAGTTCTCCCATATGGGTATTTATTTTAATATTGACGGAGAAGATCTGGTGCTAGAGGCATACGGGGAAGTTAAGCTCACGCCGCTAGCTGATTTTTTAAATAGAACTGAAGTTGGAGAGAATGTTCAAGTAAGACGTTTTAAAAATATCAATTTTCTTGAGAAAGAACTAATTAGAATTGCTCTTCCCATGGTAGGGCTTTCTTATGATAATGAGTTCTTATGGTTTAATGAAAACCAGAAAGGTGAGAAGCTTTACTGTAGTGAACTTGCATACAAGCTTTTTTACAAATTTTATGGGGAGGGCCTGCCGCTGAAGCCCATGAGTTATGATAAGAACAGAAAGTATTGGGCAAAGTTTTTTAAGGACAACATCCCAGATGGTAAACTTGGAAACTCCCCTGGAGACTTTGAAAGGTCGAAACTATTCGAGACTGTGGGACACTTATGAAGATTAGTTTTGAACCTAAAAAACTTGATCTAAAAGTAAACTGGAAAATCTCTAGAAACGAGGCCTTATTCAAAGAAAATGTTTTTATTAAACTTACCCACGGTGGCCAGTTTGGATTGGGGGAAGTTGCTCCGAACATAAGATATAACGAAACTCTAGATCTCGTGCTAAAGCAGCTAAAAGAGTTCCCTACAGTTGATGAACCTGAAGCTCTACTAGAGGAAGTCTCACACTCAAAAGTTTGTCACTCCTTAAAAAACGGCCTAGTCTGTGCGGCCATTGACCTTATTTGTAAATTGAAAGGAATTGGGGTGGAGGAGTTTTTAAACCTTACTTCCCTAAGAGTTGCAGCGACTTCTATATCTGTTCCAATCATGGACCAGTCTCTTGTGGAAAGCTATGTTTCAGATATAAATAGATTCAAGTTTATTAAAATTAAAGTTAATGAGTTAAACTGTGTTGACTTCACAAAACAGGTTGCAAAATTCTCAAGCTCTCCGATTAGGATTGATGCCAATGAAGCGTTCACCTCTTTAGACTCTTTTCAAAAATTTGTTGATCAGGTTTCAAGCTTAAATATCCAATTCATCGAGCAGCCCTTTAAGGCCTCTGATGTGGAACTCTATCGCAAGATAAAGGGGCAGACTCCTTTTGAGATTATGGCCGATGAATCAATAGAAGACCATGCAGACTTTCAGACGCTTTCGGAACTCTTCGACTCAGTAAATGTCAAACTAATGAAGGCCGGAGGTTATTTACAGGCAAAAAGGTTGACGGAAGGAGCGAAGTCAAAAGGTCTCAAGGTCATGCTAGGTTGCATGATAGAAAGTTCGGTTGGTATCAGGAATGCGTTGAGGCTTGGGAGCTTGGCGGATTATTTTGATTTAGATGGGTCGCTTTTAATTAAAAACGACCCATACAATAAGATTCATGAATCTAATGGTTTGGTCTCTTTAATAGAGGATTAGTGTTGGTGTCCACCTTCACCATGCGCGTGACCATGAGCTTTTTCTTCGTCTGTAGCCGCTCTTTTCTCAGTTACTTCAACATCGAAAAATAGGTCTTTTCCTGCCATTGGGTGGTTGCCGTCGATCATTACATCATTTTCTTTGATGTCCATAACTGTAAAGATGGGAGCGTTTGGCTCGTTGTTAACCTGAAATTGATCGCCAACTTTAACATCGCTACCTTCAGGAAATTGATCTTTTTTTACTGTGATCTTTAAGTCTTCAATTACATCGCCATATGCGTCGGCAGCTTTAACTTCAACTTGTTTCTTGTCGCCAACATTCATGCCTTCAAGCTCTTTTTCTAGGCCTGGGATGATTTGACCGCTTCCCACTAAAAATAATAGTGGAGCTCTTCCTTCGCTAGAGTCAACCAAGTTGCCCTCGCCGTCTTTAAGAGTGTAATGAAATCCCATAACTTCGCTCATATCTATTCCTTTTCTTTTTCTGGAAACACATTTATGCATATGTCTTTGTTTCCGATGAGTTCTTCTACTTCTTTTCCTGTATAGGTTAAAAACATTTTAGAGATGCTTTGGCCAGTTCTTCCCGTCTCATCAAAGCGATCATCCAATGATAACGAAAGGTTAAAAACTTCACAGAACTTAATCCAAAACTTGTTTTCCACCGCAGCAAGCCCAATATAACGGCCATCCGACGTCTGGTAAATGTTGTAACAAGGATATTTCCCTGTGTGCAATGCCTTGGGAGCCACTGCGCTGTGCAGTGAGGTGGTCCAGAGTTTGTCTAAAACTTGTTTTGCAGCTTTGTCGAGGTATACTTTCTTATTACTCTTCATTCCTTGTTTAGACTGTATATGCGCACTTAAGGCCTCTAGAGCTATTTGCTGGGCAAATACCACTCCTGCAATTGGGAGGTAGGGAAGTGTCTTTCCTCCTGTGGCCATGAGATGAAGCTTAAAAGAGTTGGTAAGGAACAAAGCGTTTAGGTCATGGAGGTATTTTTGCTCACCTGAGCCACCGCACACCTCAACAAAAGTGGTCTCGGGATATTTCTCTTTAAGCCAAGAGTAATTTCTATTGTTCGGTATTAATGCGAGGTCAGATTTGGTTAAAATATTTCTCACATCCTCAGAGTCTAGACTGTCAATTATTAATGAGTCTTTCTCACTGTTCAGGTTTTTATACCATCCCGCAAATACTTCTTCCGGGGAGGTTTTACTCTGCGGATTAAAGGGATCTAAATTGCTGGAAAGCTCTATCTTAACTACTTTTGCACCAAGATCGGCCAAAATACTGCCTGCCAAAGGTCCTGGCAGGCGGGAGGTGAAGTCACATACTGTTAGATTAAGACTGTTCAGGAGCATCTCCTTGTTTCTTAGGAAAGAAAACCTCTTTGAAGTTTTCAATGCCTTCGCCACTTAATTCACAGGCGTTATAGTTGCAGATTTCCCAAGTTTCATTCTCTTTCTCGTGGTAGTTGACTGCAAACCTCGCTGAGAAATAAGGGAACATCGTTTGAATTTTATTATCTCTCAACCAGGCAAGAGGGATTGAAATCTTCTTGAAAGCTGCTTTAGGATAAATAAGTCCTCTAAGGAGCTCACCAAAACCAAGTGGGTTTTGCAATGCCACATGCTTCAAATCGCCAATTGTCGGCTCGAGCTCTGCCAAAATTTTTGCCAGTTGTGGAGACTCAAGAGACCACTTTCTTATTAAGAACACGCAAGTGCCCAGAGGGGACCTGAATGATTGGTCAAAAACTGGAGCAGGTATATTGTCATATCCCTTCTCGCTCTCCAGTGCTCTAGTGTAAAAATGTTTCTTGAAGAAATTGTCTTTTATATAGACTAGAGTCTCTATTCCATTATTTTTGAAAATTTCATTTCCAGATATTTCATACAGTCGCAACTGAAAATCTGCGAAGAATACATAGTCTTCAAATAAAAGGGAGTTATCCTTTTTGGTTGTGGTGGCTATAATGTTTGATCTTTCGTTTTCTCCACCATGAGCAAGAAAGGTCTTGTGAATTCCCTCAGTAACTCTTTTAAGAAGCTTGGAAGCAGCATCTTGGATCGGTGCTATCTTTGAGTACTGCAAAACATCTATTAGGGCCACGCCCATCTGGAAGTTCCAGCTAGCAACACCTTTATTGTCCGTCTTTGGGGGGATTCTTTTCTGACGCTCTTCAAGCAGTGCTGTTTTTATTTTTCGAACCATCTCCCAATTCTCTGGCCTGATGTACTCATCACGCTTTTCTGGATTGAGAGCTACAACATTTAATTGCTTTTCAAAATTGCCTTCATCAGTGAATCTAAACCAAGAAAGAATTGTTTCAAGCTTTTCACCAACATCCTCGTTGCTCTTTGTGACAACATCGATAAATTCTTCCTTCGTAAATGTGAAGTATAGTCCTTCAACTCCCTCACTATCCGCATCTTGAGAGGTAAAGAAGTAGTTGTCGTCCGATAACATTTCACTTTCTAAATAAGTCAATGTTTGGACAAGAGAGTCAAGTATAAGTGGCGAAGGGTAGAGAAGGCTTAGCTTGCTTAAAACCTTTAAAAGACCTGCCTGATCATAAAGCATTTTTTCAAAGTGAGGCACAAGCCATTGTTCATCCACGCTATATCTATGGACTCCACCGCGGGCATGATCGTAAATTCCACCCATGAGCATTTTCTCAACACTTGTCACGATGTGCTTCGCTAGCTCCTCAGGAATCATCCCCTCCAAGATTTGCTCTGTCGCAAATTCATAAAAAGGAAACTGTGGAAATTTAGGAGCTTTTCCATACCCACCATTTTTAGTGTCTGAAAAGTCTCGAACCGCGTTTAGTATTGAGCCCGCAGGAGGAAATTCACCTTGAAACTCGACCTCCTGCTTAGCCTTTGCTGGAGTTTTGGCCGCCTCTATAAGTTGCTTGGCATTTTTATGAACGGTGTCTTTGTCATCCTTATATGCTTTTGCTAATTGTTGGGCCGCAGTTGCTAGCGACGGAGTGTTTTGCTGGTCTTCCTTAGGCAGATAGGTCGCGCAAAAGTAAGGTTGCATGTCTGGAGTGAGAAACACATTTAATGGCCAACCACCGCCACCGTTCATCAACTGACAAATCATTTGGTAATACTGATCCAGATCGGGCATCTCCTCTCGATCTACTTTAATAGGAATGAAGTTTTCGTTTAATATTTGTGCCGTTTTTTGATCTTCGAAAGACTCGTGCGCCATTACATGACACCAATGACACGACGAGTAGCCAATTGAAAGAAGAACAGGTTTATCTTGATCCATCGCCTCCTTAAGGGCTGCATCACTGTATGTTCTCCAAAATACTGGGTTTTCAGCGTGTTGTTTAAGATAGTTGGAATTTTCAGATTTTAAGTGATTGAAATCTTGTGTCGAAGACATATATAGATCCTTGGAAAGTTCAAAAAAAGTAATAACTTAGGCATAAATTCTCTGTAATTTTTAGTCTTATTACAATAATTTTATTTACTTTTTCGTTGAGCGCGCGTTAGAAACCTCTTCCATATTAACGAAACGCCGATACAGAGGGGATCTTAGCATGTCTTTAGCCTCAATTTTTAATCCAAAAGTTAAAGCAACTCCCATGCTTTCACACCCTGAGTTGATGGTCCTGTCTTTCATGGCACTGTTTGGAAGTTTTTTCTTTCTGTCCAGCAATGACTTGCATGAGACCTCTTCGGTAAAGCTGAAGCACATAGGTTCTCCACTAATAGAAAGACCAAATAAGAAAGTTCTTCAAAACTTTGCAAATAAAAATTTAAACCTCATTGCCGAGCTAAAAGACAGGTACTCATTCAGCAAGGCCAGTCCTGGCTTTTTCATTAAGGATCTTAGCTTTATTGAAAATCAAAGAATGGAAGTTATTGAGACTTTAATGGTTCGCTCAATCCCTTCTAGAATGAGAGAGAGGGCAAAAAAGTATGTTCGTCCTGTGCTATTACTTTCAGAAAAACATCAAATCGATCCTTTTTGGGTTATGTCCATAATGTGGACTGAAAGCCACTTTGTTCCCACTGCGAAAAGCTCTGTGGGAGCAAGAGGACTGATGCAGCTCATGCCAAAAACCAAGGCCTGGATCTACAACGTCTATCGCAAAAAAGGGAATAGGTTGGTGGTGGAAAACCCAATGGCCGATTTGAACTATTTCTTTAAAAGGGAAATAAGTTCAAGACAGCTAGGCTTCTATAAAATGAAACTAATAAATATTGAATTAGGGATTGTATATTTGAAGTATCTGCTTAAAAAGTTCGACCATAGTCACAAGCTTGCCACAGTTGCATATAATATGGGGCCAGGTTGGACTCGATACAGACTTAGACACAAACTTCCAGTAGGGCAGAAAAATTTATACTTAACCAAAGTTCAAAATGCCTATAGAGAGTTAAGTAAGAGAATATAGGGGCTTCAATTCACTTAAACTCGTCTTCTTATTGCCTTTTCACTTTGCGGAATTTAAGGTGAGGGCAGATTTTTTGACAGGAGTGGAGAAGAAGGAATGAAGGATAAAGTCATTGCCATTGACGGTCCAAGTGGAAGCGGCAAATCAACCATAACCAAATTGTTCGCAGATAAAATAGGATTCACTTATTTAGATACAGGTGCCATGTTTAGGGCATTGGCATATAAGTTGGACTCCCTTGATATTGACTTTAAAAAAGACACACTCACCGATGGTGAGCAAAAAGAGGTAGAGAGTTATTTGGAGGACTTGGACTTTCAATATGCTCCAAGTCGTTCTGTTCTTATTAGTGTCAACGGCGAAGACCTCACAAGAAAAATTCGTGAGCACCACGTTTCCAAACTGGCCTCTCAAACATCAAAATTTAGCGTTGTCAGAGAGTTCTTGGCAAAACTCCAAAGAAGAATAGCTAAAGAGTCTCCATCCATCTTAGAAGGCAGAGATATTGGCACAGTTATCTTTCCAAACGCCGCACTCAAATTCTTTTTGACCGCAAACAGCGATGTGCGCGCCCAAAGAAGGCTTGAACAGCTTAGAGAAAAGGGAGAGGGTGAAGGCCTTACTCTAGGCCAGGTTAAGGAAGATATTGAGAAGCGCGACCTTCAAGACACCCAAAGAGATGTTGCTCCTTTAAGGAAAGCGGACGATGCCATCGAGGTGGATACTTCAGATATAGGAATCGATGAGGTTGTGCGTATTATGTTTGAGCATTACCAGAGTAAAGAGTCCCTCTTTAAATAATCTTCCCAAAGGGCCGTGCCCACGTTACATTTGTACTTGATAAAATGTTACTAGGAGACATTGTTAATGATTAGCGAGCAAAGATTTAACGAAATTCTTGATAATTTTGAAAAGATAGATCCCATTCTTGTTGTTGGAGATGTAGGCGTGGATAAATACACTTATGGAGAAGTCAACCGAATATCTCCGGAAGCTCCAGTGCCTATTCTTGAGGTTAGTAAAGAGTGGACAAAGCTTGGCCTCGCAGCAAACGTTTCAGACAATCTTCACTCATTAAAAGCAAAATCTACGATATGCAGCGTAATTGGAGATGACCAAAACGGAAACATCCTGGAAGACCTTTTAGAAGAAGCAGGACTTAAAACCTGGGGACTTGTTAGAGATAAAAGCAGAATGACTACTTTCAAAGAAAGAGTTGTCACAGAAACTCAACAAATATGCAGGGTGGATTACGAGACAAAAGAGCCTATAGAGACAAATATTTACGAAAGAGTTAAAGATCGGTTTAACGAGTTTAAAGAAGCTCACTCAGCCTTAATACTTGAAGACTACGGAAAGGGGTTCTTTACTAAGGATATGACTGAATTCTTTATAAAAGAGGCCAAAAGCATCGGAAGAATGGTCGCCGTTGACCCCTCAAGAACAACACCTCCATCATGGTATAAAGGTGCGACTCTGCTTAAGCCAAACAAAGCTGAGAGCTTAATGATGGCCCAATGCCTTGGAAGCAGTGAAAAGGATATTGAAAAGGTTGCTATGTTGCTTGTCGATAAGTTAGACCTCAAAAAGATTATCATCACTCTTGGATCTGAAGGGATGGGGATGATTGACACTGAAGCTGATGGAAAGTTCCATAAAATACCCACCGTGGCTAAAGAAGTTTTTGATGTGTCCGGAGCTGGCGACACCGCAATAAGCGCTGTTGTGAGTGCTATGGTTAGTTCTGCAACTTTGGAAGAAGCTGCATGGGTTGGCAATTGTGCCTCTGGCGTTGTTGTTGGAAAAAAAGGCACCGCTTTGGCAACTCAAGAAGAGCTTAAAGCTTCCTATCCCAGTTTATTAAAGTAAATGGCAAAGCTTAAAGCTGCTGACAAAGGTCTCATCTTCTCAAGTTGTATTTTTAATCATGAAAAGATTGATGCAACAGCTGTTGAGTCCATATGGAAAGAAAGGTATAGGCTATCTGGCAGCTTAATCCCTCAAACAACTCCCTCCTTCGCTTATTACTCCAAAGAAATGGGGTCCGGCCTAAGTAGGCTTATTTTATGGAGCCATGAACATTACTGCAGAGAAGAACTTGTGGCAGGAAAACTTTGGGCCGATGGTGTTGAGGGGCAACATCTTGATTCTGAAAGCAGAGTCATAAATATGGATATTGGGATACTTGTTAAAGAACAAATGATTCTTGCAACTAGCAAGCCCTATGCTCACAGAATTTATCTTGGCTCTGGAGTCTATGCGGACCTTACGTATAAATATGAGAACAAAAGTTATCAGTTCTTGCCTTGGACCTATCCTGATTACAAATGCCCCGAGAAAGTGGAGTTGTTTAACTCCTTGAGAACTCGTCTTTTTTAACAAAACTTACAAAAATGTTTTGAGCTGGTTTTGCACCTTGTTAAAATGAATTTAACCAAAACCCGTGGAAAGGGTGACCACGGCCGAGAGGCGTGGAAACAAAGTCATTGCTCTTAACATATCCAGAGCTAATGAATGCCGAAGCGGAGTAAAAGTGTTCTACCCTAGGTTCGCATTAGGAGTTGCGAGTCATTAACAACGGGTCACTTGCTTGCCAAGTGCTAGGCGTGGAGCTTTTCGGGAGGTATTATTGGGACCATAGCGTGAATTCGCTTGGGAACTACATTCATTTTTTTTAAAGTAAGCTTTTAGCTTAAATTTGGATTTTCCAATTTTTGATTAAGAAAAAAGGACCTCAACGAAGGTCCTTTTTTTGTTTAGACTCGTTGTCTTATTTTTTTGGTTTTGGTAGGCTTTTTCACAATTCTGCTAACTTAGCTAATTTCATATACATAACATAGGACACAAAATGTTGGAAAAAATTGAGTCGCTGTTCACTGATTTTAAAGAACAGATTAACAATGTGGACAAGCAAGCTGATGTCTTGAACTTGAAATCCTCGTTTATTGGCAAAAAAGGTGCTCTTTCCGAGATCCTTAAGTCTTTGAAAGACGCCACACCTGAGCAGAGAAAGGCAATAGGCCCAAAAAGCAACGAGGTAAAACAACAAATCGAAAAAATGGTTCAAGACAAGCTAAGAGATATTGAGCTGAAAGAGGTTAATGAGAAGCTCGCAAAGTCTAAAATTGATTTCTCACTAACGGACTCTGTTTTAGACAAGGGGCTCAATCAGGGGGGAGTTCACCCTGTCCACCAAATTCAGCGTGAAGTAGAAGATATATTTCAATCAATGGGATTTGAAGTTTTGGATGGACCTCACATTGAGGATGACTGGCATAACTTTGGAGCGCTGAATATCCCAGAGACTCATCCTGCTCGAGATATGCAAGATACCTTCTGGTTTCAGGACAAAAAACACCTTCTTAGAACCCATACCTCTACAATTCAGGTGAGAGGAATGGAAACAAGGAAACCTCCATTCAAGTTTGTAGGACCTGGAAAAGTTTTTCGTTGTGAAAGAACAGATGCCACACATGAAATGTGCTTCCACCAACTTGAAGGAATGATGGTTGGAAAAGACATAACTGTCGGCAACCTGATCTACTTTATGAAAACTCTTTTAAAAGAAATCTTCAAAAAGGATATGGAAGTTAGGTTAAGACCTGGATTTTTTCCTTTTGTGGAGCCTGGCTTTGAATTAGACATCAGGTGGAAAAAACCCAAGAAGGGAGAGTCCAGGCATAGCGGATGGCTTGAGCTTCTTCCTTGTGGAATGGTTCACCCTAATGTTTTGAAGGCCGGAGGCATTGACCCTGAAGAGTACAATGGCTTTGCTTTTGGTCTAGGACTGGATCGTTTGGTCATGGTCAAAAACGCGATTGAAGATATTCGCCATCTTCATTCGGGAGACCTTCGTTTTAATAAACAATTTTCATCTTACTAATAAAGGAACGCGCGTGTTAATTTCGCTAAACTGGATAAAAGACTTTGTAGAATTACCTGAATTGGATGCTGACGAGCTTGCCAACTCTTTCACTATGACAACCGCGGAGGTGGAGGATGTCACAACAACCTATACCCACCTTAAGCAAATAAAAGTTGCTGAAATAGAATCGGTTAAAAAACATCCTGAAGCTGACAAGCTTAATCTTGTTACTTTTAACTTTGGAAAAGGGAAGACAAAGGAAGTTGTTTGTGGTGCTCCTAATGTTAGAGAAGGACTTAAGATCCCGTATGCACCTCTTGGAACGACTCTGCCCAATGGCCTTACCTTAGAGCCCAAAAAAATTAGAGGTATTGTCTCTGAAGGAATGCTTTGCTCCCAAGTTGAGTTGGGCATTGGTGAGGGCTCAAGTGGTTTGATGGAACTAAGCGATGACGCTGACGTTGGACAGTCAATGCTTGAATACTTGAACCTTGAAGCTGATGTTGTTTTAGATGTGGACAATAAATCTTTAACTCACAGACCAGACTTGTGGGGACACTACGGCCTTGCTCGAGAGTTTGCGGCCGCTCATTCTAAAGAGCTTAAGAAGCCATACAATACATCTTGGAAAGAAAAGTTAGAGGCCCAGTTCAACAGTGAGAAAAGCCCAATAACTCCAAAGGTTGAAAAAGATTCCTCTGGGTTGGCCTATTGGGGTCTATCGTTGGATGGTGTTAAGGTAGCCGACAGTCCTGAATGGATTAAGAGTAGATTAGAAGCTGCAGGGCTTAGACCGATCAACAATATCGTGGATGTCTCAAACTATGTAATGCTTGAACTAGGCATTCCACTTCATATCTTCGATAGAGATAAAATTGAAGATAATGTCATTCACATAAAGCAATTGAATGAAAACCAAACTTTTAAAACCTTGGACGAGGTTGATAGGGAATTAGTTCCTGGAGATACTGTAATTTGTGACTCCAAAAAGCCTTTGGTTCTCGCCGGTATAATGGGAGGTCTTAATAGTGGGGTTAGTGAAGACACCACCAAGGTTTTTATTGAAGTCGCTAATTGGAATGCTGAAAGAGTTCGAACTACAAGCACGCGTTTAGGTTTAAGAACTGATTCCTCTCAGAGGTATGAAAAGTCTTTAGACAGTGCTCAGTGCTACACCACACTACTTAGAACTCTCGATTTAATTTTACAACTTTGTCCAGAGGCAAAAGTCGTTGGAAGACCAGAGTATGATGGTGAGCCCTTAGATGAAATAAAACCATTGGTGATAAAGACATCAACTCAAAAAATCAAATCCACACTTGGACACGATCTTAGTGAGGAAGAGCTTGTTAAAATTTTTACGGCTCTGGACTTTGGAGTTGAAAAAGATGGGACCGATCTTAAAGTCACAGTGCCTACCTTTAGGACTACTAAAGATATTGAATGTGAAGCGGATCTTGTGGAAGAGGTTGGTAGGATGGTCGGCTATGACAATATTGTTCCGGTCGCGCCTTTAACCGAGCTTAGTGCCACAAAGTTAGAGCCAGGAAAAAAGATTACAAGAAAGATTCAAGACTTCCTTAGTTTAAAGGGGGAGTCCCTTGAGATCATGACCTATCCTTTAGTGGGTGAGAAGCTTCTTGATAAGGCCGTATGGGAAAATAAAAACGAAGAGCTTAAACTTGTAAATGCATTGTCAAAAGATGCAGACAGGATGAGGCCAAGCTTAGTCCCAAGTGCCCTTGAAGTTATAGGTGAAAACGCTAAACGATTTTCAAAATTTTCTTTTTTTGAAATTGGAAGAAGTTATTTATCTAGTGATAAAAACTTTTCAGACGAAAAACATCAACTCCTTATCGCTAGTTTTGATAAGAAAGAAACTCCATTCATTGACTTGATTAACACGACTGAAAAACTACTGTCGTATTTGAATGTCCCTTACGATCTATCAACGGAAACAGGAAAGTTCAAAAATGAAGTGGTAGACAAGTCTTGGACAGGTTCACACCCACACGAGTTTTTAAATATTAGAATCATGGGCAAATTCAAGGGAAGTATTTTCTCTATTCACCCTTTAATGATGAAAAATTTTAAAGCTAAAGGTTTTGCTTCAGTTGCCGTAATAGACCTCACGGATTTTTTGAATAGAGAACTAAAAGATAAGAGTAAGTATAAACCAATCTCAAAGTTCCCAGTTTCAACATTTGATTGCACTGTGTTGGTTGAAAAGGAAAAGCCTGCCGCTACTGTTCTTGAGTGCCTAAAGAAGGTAAAACTAAAGGAATTGTCGGAAAAGAAGGTTTTGGACGTTTTCAATCAAAATGAAACACAAAATGCAGTTACTTTATCCGTGAAATTTGAAGACCCTAATAAGACTTTGGATCACGAATTCATTAAAAAGGCGGAAAACATGGTCATCAAGACTCTTGATGGGGCCGGATTCCCTTTAAAATCATAGGGTTAGAAAAAAGTTAAAAAAAAAGTAACTTTTTTCAAAAAAACTGTTGACGGGATTAATTAAAATAAATAATATGCTGTCTCACTGATCAACACGAAACATCACTTGATGAACAGCTGACAGGCTGATGTTGATCTTTGCTCTTTAAAATTCGAATAGTTAGTAAAAAAGTTTTGTTCCTTCGGGGACAATAACAAGATGAGAAAGGACCCGTTCAATGAACGATGTCGGATGAATGGACGAGATACTTTTAGTGTCCCTCCGACGGTAGACATGGTGACATGAGCTACTTC
>CERC01026022.1_pt1 | contig 55237 bp, 37 predicted proteins | sample 530921 | NCBI WGS metagenome assembly CERC01 (sample SAMEA2621099, study PRJEB7988) | marine metagenome | isolation source: saline water (ENVO:00002010), including
AAATGAGCAGTAAAAATTCTCCAAAAATTGTTTTCGCTAATAAATTACTACATGCGGGTTATTCGCTCGATATTAATGAGCAGCGATTAATAAATCTAGCGCTGTCTAAAGTAAATTCAAAAAAGCCTAACCCAGGAAAAATTGTGATTTATCCAACGGAATATGCCAAGTGTTTCGGCCTCAATAAAAGCAGTGTCTATGAGCAGCTGAGCGCAGCTGCAGAGTCACTAAGAGATAAATCTGTCACTATTTTAGACGATAGTGGGACGTCGCTTTCAATCCCCTGGGTGAGCAATGCTAGATATGAAAAGGTGAAAAATCAGGGCTCGTTTATCACATTGGAGTTCTCAAAAGACATCGAGCCCTATATTTTTAATATTGAGGGTGATTTCACAGAGTTATTTTTTCATAACACAGTAAAATTAAACAGTCTGGCATCATTTCGATTATACGCACTCCTTAATCGGGTGCGAAATTACCACAATTACAAACGACGGGGCGCGGTAGTTGTGAATTTTCAATTACCAGAGATGAAACAAAAATTATTTTTATCCGAATCATATGGAGCATGGCGGGATTTTAAGGCTCGCGTACTCATACCCGCTATTGAAAAAATCAATGCTCATACAGATATATGCGTAACGTTTAGGCCAAAAAAAATGGGCAATTGTATTACTGCGATTGAGTTTGCGTACTTCACCCAATGCCCTAGTAAAAGTGAACATATAGCACGGCCGAATCTATTTCGCCGCCCTAAAGTCAAAAAAGGGTCAGCTAAAGAAGGTGTCTGGGCTCGTGAAAACCTCAAGCTATTAAGAACCTATGAGTTGTTAAAACAGAATCAAAACCCTGATTTTAGGTTGGCAAAAGTCGATATAAGGCGCTGTATAACGTATGCAAAAATCCTTGGTGACGATGAAACTAAGATTTTTTACTCTAAACAATTGAATAAAAAACAACCATAACGCCTTAATGTTTATACTACTGCATTACGAGTAAAACATTTTTTCAATTTCAGAGCATAGTTTAGTTCGGTATATTATTGAGGCACGCAGCAGCTCAGCATCACTTTCACTGAGAAGTGGTGCTCGTGTTTTTTTGTCAAAACGTTGCGGCATTTCCTCAAATAGCTGTTCGTGGAGTCGCTTAATGTCATCAAAAATTTTGACTGATTGGGAGAACAAAAAAATCTTACTGTAATCACGATTTTTTAACGAGGCCAAATATTTTAGCAAAATGGCCTGTCGTGCAGTTTTGTTTTTAAAAGAGTGCTCCACCTCAATAGCGGCTATTAAGCCATCAGGAAGTAACACAGCGCCATCCACAGTTCTTGCTGCGGATAGGCTGTTAATTCGTTGAAATTCAGGCTCGGTAATAAACCCCGTCCACATAGGTGCGTACGTTTCATCACTGTGATAATTATGTATACCGCGCAGCATGACAAATGCGTTAATCAGGTTATGCATTACATTATTTTGATTGAACTGCAGAGCAGGGTTTTTATTACTCCTAAAATGCACGTCAATGCCCATTAACTCCTCGGCAAATTTGGCAGCAGTATAGGTAGGCACATAGACGCGTCCGTCTGGACTGCGGTGTGTTTTTACCACACGCAATAGCCCATCTTTTTCTAGCCGGTTTAAATGCTCTAATGCGAGGCGATGATTAATGCCGTAGAGCCAACGCACAATGCCTGGTGTAACAATAGAAAACCGAATTGCAATAAGCACCGAGACCTTGGTTCTGTTAACCCCTTTTTGGTGGTTATTTTCGCCTAGATAATACCGCATATTAATATCAAAATAGCGAGGGTAGTGAGTATGAAGCGGGTTTTTCGTTTCTAAATCTTTTGATGGTTGCTGAGTCAATTCAAAAATCCTTTTGGTGAGTTAATTATTAAAATTAACTAGCACCGCAACACAAAAATTATCATCATTTTATAATTATATTGCCGTTTTTCATTCCGAGATGCTTTGACAGCATGCACGGAATCATTGTCGCGATAATTACCGCAACAAAGCCGCTTTCAGCGGATGGCCTCGTCGCTGCGCTACTCAACCATTGGGCCTAAAACGCACGCCAGCTCTGATGTTGCTCCGCAACGAGCTGACTCAACGCGCTACGCGCTAGCGTTTTTGACCCAGCGCGAATGCACCGAGCTACGCTCTGTACTGACCGCCATACCGCCGCGCCTGACAATGCAATGGGTGCCCCATAATTTGCATTTTTCATCTGCTGTTATTTTCTCCGAAAATAGGTGGTTCGATACAATTTGTGCCAAATTTTAATCGAATTTCGCTGATGCGAAACACTATCGCGGTCAGTACAGACCAGCTGTACATTCGCGCTTTCTCCATGTGTCTACGGCTTCGCCTACACCACATTACGCGCTTGTTGGCCTCATTCTGAGGCGCTTTTTTGCAGTTTTTCGTCCCGAAAAATGCGATTTTATAACGTCTTTCAGACAAAAACTGCCTTCAAATTAAACTTATTAATAAACTTTTTAGATAAAGAGGAAAGGGTTTTTACTTAAAAAAATTAAGTGAAAATAGAAGAAGAGGGAATGCCTTATTCAAACCGTTTGTTGCTGAGCTGCGCAGTCAAACGAGTTTGATTTTTATCACGAAATCATTAAATTTGAAAGCGTTAATTAATGATTATTAAGGTTAAAAAATGAAAAACGACGCTAATGATATTGCTATTAATCCAACAACAGGGTTACCTATCACAAATGCGAGCGCTAATATCGTAGATGTTGGTGGCAATGTGGTGGGCCAACCTGATAGAGTAATGACTGTTTATGAGATTGAAGAGTCGGTAGGGGGCTCTATAGAGAACGATTGTTTTGATGCATTTGACTCGTTTGATGATGACTTTTAAAGCCCAAAATTTTTAAAAGTTTTAGCCAATACCTAATAGAAATTGTCTATTCGATCATTGCATTTAGTGGCTCAGCCATACTGTTTTTTCAATATCAATCAACTCAAAATTTTGCCAAAGTAATAAGCGTAGTATGAAAGCTATGCTGCAATATTTGTTATTTAAATTTGTATAAACCTGTTTATTTGTCCTAAACGCAAAGCGTCCTGATTTTATTAGGGCGCTTTTTTGTTGAAAGCATTAACTGGACTGCCACCATATAAAAAAGATAAAGGTTTATATAAAGATGAGTTTGTAAAACTATTAAATATTACTGAAAGGAGAGGGTAACTTAGAGGGAGGGTAGTTCAATGAGTCGATAGATATGTAAAAATACATACCTACCAACCACAAGGAATATACAAATTAGTTTTTATATACCTCTGCTTACGCAAAGGGTAAAAATTAGTAGTTACAAGTGCTAACTAAATTTTTTGCAAGTTTCAAAATTTAGATTCACAGGTTTAGACCAACTATTTTGTAAACCTTAAATTCAGTAATGGGTTTATCGTTAAACAAAAATCATTGAACTCATTAAATACATGACTATAAAAAGCTTACGGGAAATTTTACTGATAAAGGCTGAAACCTTTTCTTATGCTTATGTTTACTAATTTGTCTTCACTTTTATCACTAATTAAAACTCAAAAAAACGTGACCTTTGCGGTATGATAACCTAATAATTTGTATTGATATTTTTTCCTAGGAGAGGTTCCTTGGACTCAGCACCTAAAAAGCACACTACTCAAAAAAACAGTCCTAGCACTTCCAATAGTGCATTACTAAGCGATATTAAGTCTGTAATAGTAGAGGCGCGCGCCCATGTTAGGCAAACAGTCAATAACACAATGGTACATGCGTATTGGCAAATTGGACGTTTAATTGTAGAAGATGAGCAACTAGGTAATACTCGTGCCCAATACGGTAAAAACGTACTTAAAAGCCTTTCTACTCAATTAACAGCAGATCTTGGTAAAGGATTTGATGTAACTAACTTACGTAATATGAGACGTTTTTATCTCGCGTTCGAAAAACAAGAGACACTGTCTCTCGAATTAAGTTGGTCGCATTACAATGTTCTTGCGCGTATAGAAAATCCAGCTGCGCGCTTATGGTATATGGAAGAGTCAGCACAGCAGCATTGGAGTGTCAGGGCACTAGAGCGTCAGATTGGTACGCTTTACTACGAGCGCTTACTTTTAAGTAAAAATAAACAACCTGTAGAGCAAGAGGCACAAGAAAAAACACAAGTGTTGGCTGAGTCAGCAAAAGATTATCTGCGCGATCCTTACATTTTAGATTTTTTAAACCTACAAGATAAAAGCTATCAAGAAAATGAGCTAGAGCAGGGAATAATAAATAACTTACAACAATTTCTACTGGAACTAGGTAAAGGCTTTGCTTTTGTTGAGCGGCAAAAGCGCTTGCGCTTTGACGATGAAGACTTTTATATCGACCTAGTTTTTTACAATTTTAAACTTAAGTGTTTTTTATTACTCGATCTAAAAATTGGCAAGCTTAAGCACCAAGATATAGGGCAAATGGATACATACATTCGTTTGTACGATGAGCGTTACACCAGCGAAGGTGATAATCCCACTATCGGCCTTGTGTTGTGCAGTGAAAAAAGTGAAGCAGTAGTAAAATACTCGGTACTGAGTGATCGAAAACAACTTTTTGCAGCAAAATATTTAGCTCACCTTCCTACTGAAGAAGAGCTTCGCATAGAGCTTCAAAAAGAGCGTGAGCGCGTTCAAGCACAGCTACGTAAGCAGGAAGAATAAAATTAAATATAATAATGGAAAAATTAATAAGTTACTGATATTTAATGTTTTAAAGTCTAGGCTAATTTATTCGGCAGTCCGATAAGTAAAATCATAATTTCCACATTGTGGAAAAAACTAAAGTCACAACGCGTATAGACGATTGATCATATATTCTAGTTTGTAAAGTTGAGTATTTTTTACGGTAAAGTTTTTTAACTTCTTAATTTTTACTAGATGATCACTAGCGACTATAAAAGGTAAATGCGCGTGGCGTAAAATACTGGGGCTGTTATCTATGAAGGAAATGTTCGCCATAGGCGCTGGTGTTAGGGGCCTTTTTATTTTAATTGGTTCATCTCTCTTACGTTGTTGTACCAGGTGAAGTTCTTGTCCAACAAAGTAACACCATTCACTCTTTGTTACCCCTTTGGGCGGGTGTTTCATACTATTATTTAGATAATCACACATTTTTTCATAGGTAAAACATTTAACGCTAAATTTATTACACCAACTAAAGCTAATTCTTCTTGTGTTTACTAGTGGAGGTAATATATGTCTGTAAATCTGCAAAGTAATAGCATTAGGAACTACAGATTGAATAACTTCTCGTTTTTTCTCCGCTGTGATTTTTGATGAAGAAATAGCGTTTTTTATATTATCTTTATGAATATTACAGTTTTCTATAAGCGAAGAGAGTTTAGCTGTGTGTTTTTCTTCTACAATTAATACTCCCGGTAATCTAAAAGGGTACTTTGCATTACTTTCTGCTACTGGATTAAATTGTTTATATGAGCTGATTATTTTGGTTTGTGCGGTAAAACCGCTAATGTGGGATAGCTCTATTGATGGATTATCTGCGACGGTGGAAGGCGATGAATATACTTGTGGGATAATAGTACAATTAGCACTAAGGGGTTCAATGCTATGCAACTCCTGATAAAGGTTATCAGTTAAATTTTTAAGGGCTGTAAAGTTCAAATCAACGTGAGTAAACAAATCCATTTTATACCATCATACTTTATTAATATAACGCATTATACCTTTACTTATGATTGCTCGTATCGAATCAAAGCTTACCATGCTAAAGGTTGTTACCGCCTGCAAATATGTATGATGGTATAAATAATTACTTTATACAAATAATTTATCTAATACAGTTTTATCTATTTCTCGCTGCTCTGTTTTAATGTAGATCTCAGTTGTTTTTATACTAGAATGCCCCATTAGCTTTGAAATATGCTGAATATTAGCGCCATTACGACTTAACCAGGTTGCATACGAACGCCTAAGTGAATGGGGAGTTATCCCAGCTGATACCAAACCATATGTCTTGCATAGTAGGTATATAGATTCTGAAGAAAAGTGCGGGATCTCATCTGTATTGTTTATGCTTACACTTTTATGAAGTTCGCCAGATTTATAGACTCGTGTAAATACAGCACCCTCCTTATAGCCTCGTATAACCATCCACTCCTTTAGCGCTCTCATAGTTATGGGGTGAATAGCAACAGTACGTTCTTTTCCGCCTTTACCATCAAAGGTTATTTTATTACCGGTTAAATCAATTGCGCTTAACTTTAATTTAGCTAATTCAAACCGGCGTAAACCGCAACCGATGAGTAAATGGAATATAGCCTGATCTCTAACTCTCTTTGTGTTAGTAAGTGCGAGCGCTTCTATTGTATTTAGCAAACGTGCAAAATCACTTTGAGATAAGGTAGCGTGTAGCTTTTTTTTCCCGAGCATAGGTGGCTTAACTGATTTAACTCGCTCCCAATGTAGTGAATTTATTTGACCCAGCAGAAAAGCTTCTCTCAAAACACTTTTTGTAATAGATAGGTAAAGGCCTATTGTTTCATAAGATAAATCTTTATCTTGTAACAGTGCGACTAGACTATTAAGTGTATTCCTATCAAAGCGAGCCCAATTAATACTGTAGTAATTACTCTGACCTAACTTTTGTGCAATTGAATGGAGTACACGTAATGCCGTACTTTTTGATGAAACAGCCCTAAGAGAGTTTATATATGCATATACAGGGCATTCGTCATTTTGAATAACTAAAGGCATTTTTTGCTTAAGGGGTACTAATGTTTGGGATTTTAATAAGTGATCAAAACGTGTTTTGATATATAGCTTCCTTATTTACGCCTGCATATATTGGAATAAGTTAAGTGTAATTCATTTTTCTTTAAATTACTAACGTAAATGTTTATTTACGTTAGTAATTATTATGTTAAATTGATGAGTTTTATGCTTTCACTTACCAATAACCTATTAATTTTGAGAAGGGCGATAGTGGTTTTTTAAATTTCAAAAGTATCTAATCTCATTAAATGACTTTTGTTAACTCAAAATGTTAATCTGCAAACATCTGTTTAATGGATTAAAAGTACAGTATATGAAAACCTTATTTACAATAATAACCTTTCTGTTTTTGTGCAGCTTTAATTCATTTTCTAACGAAGAATGCCAGTCTTGTCATCAACAACAAACCCGTGATTGGAAACAATCAGATCATGCAAGTTCAATGGCTATAGCTAACAACGATACGGTGCTTGGTGATTTTAGCAATGCTACGGCGACCCACTTTTCTCAAAAAGCCGTTTTTTATAAAGAAAAAGAGTCCTTTTTAATTGATTTGACCGAGCAAGGTACTAAAAAAACGTACACCGTAAGTTATGTTTTTGGCTTTGACCCACTGCAACAATATTTAATTGAAGTTGAAAAAGGCAAATACCAAGTATTTCCTTTTGCATGGGATAGCCGTGCTAAATCACTAGGCGGCCAGCGCTGGTATGCCAATTACGCTAACGAAGATGTAAAACCTGACGATCGTCTCCATTGGCTACAACCTCTACAAAACTGGAACGGCATGTGTGCCGATTGCCATTCAGATAATTTAAAGCGTAATTTCAATAGTGAAAAGGAGCGCTTTGATACACACTTTTCAAACATAAATGTGGGTTGTAAATCATGCCACAGTGAGATTACGGATGAACATAAAACTAAAAAAGTGACTAATTCGGCCCAAACAAGCCCCACCAATATGTCGCAGTGGAAAATAATCGGCGATGACACAATCGCCACGTGGCAAGGTGAGCCCCGCGATAACAGCTTTATGCAAGGTTGTTATGCGTGCCACTCATTACGTAGCCCACTAACGGATGGTTTTGACAATAGCCAAGCGTTTTTAGACCAGTTTAGCCCTTCCTTTTTAGAACCGAATTTGTATCATGCTGATGGCCAAATTAAAGAAGAAGTGTATGTATTTGGCTCTTTTGCGCAAAGTAAAATGTACAAAGCCGGTGTTAACTGCCTTGACTGTCACGATAAACATACCATGAAAGTTAAAACAAAAACGAATGGACTGTGCTTACAGTGCCATAGTGCCAGCGAATACAATAAACCCGAACATCATCGCCATAAAGAACAGTCAGCCGGTGCACAATGTGTTAGTTGCCACATGCCAACAAACAGATACATGGGCGTTGATGACAGGCGCGACCACAGCTTTAAAATTCCGCGCCCTGACATATCAATAAAATACGATACACCCAATGCGTGTGTGCAATGCCATGACGGCCAAACAAACGAATGGGCAGCAAGCACGCTTGAAAAGTGGCACGGCAAACCGCCTGAATTAAGTGCAAGCGAGCACAGTATGCTTGAACTACGCTCATTAAAAGCGATATCGAAAAATGCACATATGAGCTTGATTAATGATTTTTCGTTGAACGAAATAGACCGTGCCAGTGCAATAAGTTATTTAGGCGGCTCAACTACAGAGCTTAGCGATAGTGACGTAAAAAGTTGGGTTAACTCGCCGCTTCCGCTTATTCGCTTAGCGATTGCTAAGGTAGGCTTTTTGCTGCCCGAAGCAGAGCGTTTAAAAAGTTATAAGCAACTATTAACCGACAAGTTAAAGTCGGTGCGAGTTGCTGCAGCACAAAATCTAAGCCAAACAAAAGCGCAGTTAAATGGGCTTAATCAATCAATTAGAGAACTTGCATATGCTAATAAGGTAAATACATGGCGCGGTGAAGGAAATATAAATCAAAGTATGCTCGCGCTTAACAAGCAAGACGTAAACGGCGCTATTAAGTCGTTACAAAAAGGCATTAGCATTGACCCTTACTTTGATGCAAGTTATGTAAATTTAGCCGACATTTATTACCGACTAGGCCAAATAGAAAAAATGCAAAATACGCTTAATAGCGGTTTAACTACAGTACCAACTTCTGCACCGCTGCATTATGCAAATGGCATGGCGTTAATTAGAGCGGGTAATAAGGAGCTATCTGTTAATTCATTTAAACAGGCAATGTCGCTTGATAGCGGCAATGTTCAGTACGCCTATTTGTACTACTTAGCGCTTGATGGCATTGGTCAAACAAAGAGGGCGTTGAATAAGCTCAAGAGTGATATTTTTCGCTACCCGAATAATCAACAACTCAAGGAGCTTGGCGTTAATTTTGCTAGAAAAACTCAAGACAAGAACGCTTTTAAATTCTTTATTAATCTGCCGTAATTAAACATATCTATGATGTTATAAAGTTAATAATCAAGATAAATAGTCCACCTTTTTGCTTAATACCTCTCTATAAGTTTGTAAATAATTAACTTAAATAGAGGAACGCAATGCAATATAGTGTAATTAAATATATTTTCTTACTTTTTATTATTAACGCTAATTTAACATTGGCTAATCAAATAGAAGATTTTCGACCTGTTTATAAGCTTAGAAGCGACCTGCAATGTTGGCCAAGTTTTCCCAATAATGGCATAAACTCCGGGGAGTGCCGAACCAAAGAAAAGTTCACAAAGAACCCTCCACCTGTATATTATGAGGTATATCCTCAAAGCTTAAATGGGGAACAAATAAATGGGAAATCCCATAAGCTCATAACTTATTGGGCTTATTATAGTAATCAAAATTCATGTACTACTCTAGACTCTGGCCATAGCGATGATTGGGAGGCAATTACCGTCCATCTTGTGGATAACCAGATGAGACATATTACTTATTGGCAACACAATGGCCGGTATACCCTAGATGCTAAGGACATAGAAAAAGATGGTACTCATCCTATTGTTTATGTTGGCAAGTATGCTCATGGTAATTATCACGATCAACGTAAGCGTACCTCTACTAATGCATGGAGCTATTCTACCGGAACATATTGCTACTATTGGCGCGATCCTCGAGGCCCAGGAGAAACGTGGGCATTGGGTGTAAAGCCACTTTCTTCAATTGGCGAGGAATCTGTTTTTTCCGGTTCAAAAAACCCCTTACAGAGAGACAAACAGCCTCATGAGTATGGTGTTTGTAAAGAGGATGGTGGTAGTGTCATTGCTGGGTTTATCGACGGTACTGAAAATACGTGTAAACGAAACCCTGCTGAAATAAAAATAGAAGCTACTCTGCTCAAAGAACTTTTTTACCTATAAGTAGGATCTAATTATTACAGGTGCTCATATCGAAATGTACCTGTAATAGTTCAGTCATATAATTCATTTAATATCTCTGTAAACGGAATAAACGACAGAGTAATGAAAACTTTTAAAAGCCCTTTAGACTTACAGCCTTCCTCTGAAGAAAGTGAAGTTAAAAATATTATTCGTCATATACGGAAATATATAACCCGTCGAACTTCTAATGCAGATAATGTAGATGATCTAGTGCAGGAAGCTTTAATAAGAACAATAAACAGGAATAAATCCACTAAAATTGATAACTTTCCAGCCTATATCAATCAAGTAGCAAAATCTGTCATTTATCATGATTGGCAAAAAAATAAGAATCAACTCAATAATGATGACGAAATGGAGCTGATAGCACCAGAAAGTAACGACCCCGAGTCTAAAATAATCACAGAACAAAAACTAGAACTTGTTAAACAAGCACTTGATGAACTTCCCCCATTACGGAGAAAAGTTTTTGAACTTAGACGTTTAGAAGGTTTAAGCCGAGAAGAAATTGCCTTAAAACTAGGTATGAGCCAAGAGTCTGTAAAAAAACATATCACTCGAGCTATGACCCAAATAACATTGCATATAGAAAAACATCAGTAGAGATGTCCCCTTTTTTGTTTTATTACACTCTATAATATTAATACATGCTGGTAAGAATTTTTGAATGAATGAACAAACACTAGAGCAAGCCGCTGACTGGGTAGATCGGATTAACGATTTAAACGAAGATGAATCAGCAGAACTTTCCCTGTGGCTAAAACGGCCGCAAAATAAAGCTGCATTTGATAGAGTTACTAAAATATTTGGCGACCCTTCAATTGATAAAGCTCTACATAATTTACATATCTACCATAATGATACGTCTATTACTCCATTAAAGAAAAATGCAAGCAAGCAAAAGAGTTTTCATAAAATAGCCATTGCAGCTAGCTTTAGTGCTATTGCCTTTATGGCGTACTGGTTTTCTTTGCCACAACAAGAAGCATCAATTACACCGACCATTGCTTCTAATGATAAGTTTGAGCCAGTTAAAGCTATTAGCGCGCCTATAGGTAAGCGTGTTTCAAAGTTGCTAACGGACGGTACCTATCTGCACTTAAATGCAGGGAGTGAGCTAACAGCGAAATTACAGCCCAATGTAAGAAAAGTAGTACTAAATAAAGGGCAAGTTTTTTTTGATGTAGCAAAAGACATAAAACGCCCATTTATTATCGACTCTGGAGAAACTAACATCACCGTGTTAGGGACCTCATTTGATGTACAGCATAATGAAAATAAAGTAGTAGTGACTGTTTATGAAGGGAAGGTAAAAGTTAATGCAAATGACACAGTAACATTAATTCCTCCTCAAAAAGCAGTCGTGGTGGGTGGTCGTATTACTGTAACTACTGATAAATCATTGGAGCAACTTCCCCTTTGGAGAACCGGCTGGATTGAAGCAGAAAAAGAAACTTTAGACAGCATAGTTGAACAACTACAACGATATAGTAACGATAAAATTAAACTAGATAGTAAGCTTAGTAATACGATTATTAGTGGTCGATTCAATCTAGAAACACCAAAACAGAGCTTGATGTTAATAGCTGATGCTTATAATTTAAAACTTGAAGAAAGAGAAAATATACTGCTCATTTCGAGAATTTAAGTGTTCGATTTATTTAAATTCATTGATATGAACAAGCTACATTGTTTAAGACATAAAATTTTATACCTTACGCATGCTCTAATTTGTTTAAGCATATTAATTCCTAGCCCTATTCAAGCAGCACAAACAAAAAGTAAATTTGTTCAGGTGCCAGCAAGTCCACTTAGCGACAGTTTACGCCAGATTGCAATTGCATATCAGGTTTCCTATAGCAGCGATCCTACACTACTCAATAATAAAGAAAGCCCAACTATTAGTGGTTCTTACACCTTATCTCAAGCGCTTAAATTACTTTTAGATGATACTACTTTGTCTTTTAAAATAAAAAATAATGGATTTGTAATTTATAAAAGCCCAAGCCAAAACAATATTAAACTAATAGAAGAGATTACAGTTAAAGGTATTCGTTATTCTCAAGCCCGCTCGCGTAATTTAAAGCACAACACAAAGGCAATTAGTGAAGCCATTTCAGCACAAGACATCACAGATATTCCAAATACAAATTTAGCAGAGGCTCTACAATATATACCCGGGGTAGCTATAACTCGCGAGGCCGGTGAAGGTCGACAAGTATCTATTCGAGGCAGTTACCCAGATTTTAGCCTAGTTACACTTAATGATATGCCAGTATTGGCAAATAATGACTCACCTATGGATAGTAGAGTGCAAAAGCAGCGCGATCGATCTTTTGATTTTAACATTTTACCGGCTGAGCTATTTAAACAAATACAAGTATTCAAAAGTTATTCTTCTGACCAGATCGCCGGCGGAATATCAGGTACGATAGCCTTAAAAACAATAAGTCCACTAGATAAGAAAGGGTTTAACTTTGTTATTACCCCCGAAATTGGCTATAACGATTATGTTGGCTCAGTGTCCAAACGTTACTCTACCCTTTTGTCAAATACGTGGAGGAACTGGGGGGCGCTTGCAAGTGTAGCCTATACGAGCAGAGAATCATTAGAACAAGGTGCTAATACATTCAGATGGCGTAACATAGCCATTAATAATGCTGACTTATCCTCATTAAGTAAATTACAATCAGAAAATTTAGCACAAGGGAATTACATCATTCCCCGAGGAAACAGATATTCTGTTTGGCAGGGAACTCAGCAACGCTTTGGTACAAACTTGTCTTTAGAATACAAAAACCCGACTACATATATAGATGTCGATGTGCTATCTGGCTTTTTAAAAGGAAATCGCTCAGAGTCTCATTTATATCCTCGGGGGGACCAATCTACACCCGTTATAAAAGATCAAACATCAATAACAGGTATCAAAACAAATAAAGACAATGAGTTAGTATATGCTCACTATGTTGATGCAAGAGTAGCAACAGAAAGCAGAGTGCAAAAAATAAATACGTCCTACCACCAAGGCCAGTTTTCAATTGAAAAAAAGCTCAATAAACGGTGGGATGTGCATGCCATATTAGGTATGCAGCAATCAGAATACGAAATACCGTATAGTAATAAAATTTATACTCAAGGGCTAAGTGATGTAACTATTGATTATACACAAGACCCTTTTTACGCCGACATTAACTATAGCCAAAACTTACAAGACATTAGTATATGGGATTTATATCACGGAGATTTAGAATACTATCAATCAGATAATAAATATCTATTTGCAAAGATAGACCTACAGCATCGTTTTAATGGCACTTTCTCTATGAAATTTGGTGGGGACTGGATCTCATTTACAAATAAAATGAATAACCTTCAACAAAATGATATTTTTTTTAGTGAAATAAATAACTCTCCACAACAATTAATTGAGTTACCCGAAACACTCATAACGCCCCAAAATAAACATAATAACCAGCGCTGGTTGAGCATTAACACTAATGATGCACTTGCACTTTATAAAATAAATCCATTTAACATAAAACAAAATAACGCTTCTTTTATAAGAAAGTATGAACATATAAAAGAAAACAGTCTGGGTGTGTATACATTATTAGCGCTTGAGAGAGATAAGTGGGAGGTCGATTTTGGGCTACGTTACCAGTTTGATTCTATAACAACTTCTACTCAGGACTTATCAAGGTTAAGCTATGATTTATGGCTACCTAGCCTAAATAGTACACTCTTCGTGGGTGAGAATTGGCGCTTTCGTTTTGGGGCTTCTAAAAATTATTCTAAACCGTTATTAAGTTCTCTAAACTTTGCCGACTCTAACAATACCCTAGATAATATTGAATATATTTTTAACCCAAATCTTAAGCCTTACATATCCTATAATACTGATGTATCTCTGGAGGGTGATTTTAGTGGTCATAGTTCATTGGATTTATCTTTGTATTATAAAAATTTAAACGATTACATTGTTACTACTCAAGCTCCATTACCCCACCCTATTAAAGCTGCCAACGATAAAATAGCGGTATGGCAAAGCAATGCAGAAACAGCTTATCAATGGGGCATCGAATTAAATTTAAATTACTTAATACCCAACTCTTACTGGGGTATTAACCTACAAAGTACGTATAACGAAGGCAAGGTAACTTATTACAACTCCAATGATGGCTTAGCATTATTTAAAAAGAACTTGCCGTTTTTATCTAAAATCACAGCATCGAGTATGATTTTTTACGATCGTCCCAACCTGAACTTTAAACTAGGTGCTACTTTCAGAGGTAGATATTTGGTACGTGCTGGAGGATTAATAAATGATGAAAATGAAACCGGCTTTATGCCAACAACGTATTGGGACGCAAGCTTTAACTACAACTTTACTAAAAACTGGAAGTTAAAATTAAGTGCTTTTAACCTTAGTAATGAACAAGAACGCCAGTATAGTGACTCATCGCTGAGAGCTTATAACTCTACAACAAGTGGCCGCACTTTTTACCTGGGCCTGAGTTATCAATATTAAAAAACCTTACCTGTTTTTAAATCAACGCTAAAATTTTCTCCCTGGGTATTTTTACTAAACTTTGCCATTACTTGTGTAAGTGAAGCTAAATATTGCTGTATCTGCGTTTGTGTTTTGCAATTTGATTGTTCTAATAAGGTGCTTAACTGTTGGTAAAAGATACGCCTTTTATCGGATATATCAGCTGTTACATCACCATTTCTTAATAAATAGAAGTCTTGCAGCCAAGATTTTGTTGATATCAATTTCAATTGAACTAACATTTCAGGGCTAGCACTATCAATACATTGCATTGCCGTAAACCAGTTCTCTAAATAAAGGTTTTTATCTAGCCACGATACTAACTCGTTAGGCCAATCACGCTTTAAAAATCGTTGCTCAATCAACCCAATAAGGTGACGCTTAGTAAACTCTGCATAACTTTTAGAATTTAAAATAGTGCGATCAAAATTATCTTGTTTATTATCATTTCTGTATAGCCACTCTCTATCATAAAAACTAAAGAGCCTATTAAAATCTGCCACATCGTTAAGTGTATAGGTATTTATATGGGCGGTTTGCTTTTGTAGATTTAATTCAGCAACTTTATAAGCAGCCTTATAGGCAGCAAGGCTTGGCACTTGAACATTAACTAATTGAGAGCTCTTATTATTAGTAATTAATGCAGTATCGTTTAAATGCATATGGCCGGCAAAATGTAATGTTAGGTCTGTCTGTGCAAGTATTTTTGCGGTTTGTGCAGTGGGGACTCGTGGTAATGAAAAGTCTCCGTTATTAAATACCTTATGTAATTCCTTATTAGCATTATCGTAAAAATCTCCCATCGGAAAATGGCTAAATGCGACAAGTGTTTTATCCTGCTCCTTAGCCCTTTTAACCACAGATTTTATCCACTGGATTAGTAAAGGCTTAGCTTTTATTAAAGCATTGTAGCCAGCTCCTGATGAACCTTTAAACGTAATAGGTGTATTTTTCCATTGAGGTGCATATACATTGGCATCAATTGCTAAGAGCCAAACCCCTTGTTTTGGCTCAACCAAGTAGCTGGCATCAGGCATCATAATACAGCGAGTCGCATTATTCGGATCACACCATGAAAACTCTCTATTTTTATACGGTGTTTCATATAGTAAGTCGGATTCGTGTTTACTAAAGCCAAAGTCATTAAGTGTACTTAGAATTTCTGAGTAACCCCAATGCTTAACTCCATCATCGCAAAGAGAGTGATTATGTGCACATTTTGTATGCCCGTGGCTATAAAGGCCAAATTCATTACCGTCAGAAGTTAAAAAGTCCGCTTTTCCAGCAGGAGATGAAAATGGTTTTACGGGGTCATGATTACCAGGAATTGCAAAAAATCTCATACCGTATTTTTTTTGGTACCTGCTCAATATTTTAGCTAAAGCCCGAACGTTAATTGGCTGGCCATCATCAGTAAAGTCACCTGGTAATGCTATTAGCTTAATGTTTTTTTGAGCTAGCTCATCCAATACATGAATAAAAGCAAAGTAGTTCTCATTAAATAAGCGAGTCGAATGAAGTTGAGCATACATACTACGGATTAGAAGAGGTTGTCGGGTTTTAGGGTCTTTAGGTAACGCAGTGTTCACAGCCTTAACTGTGGTTGCAAAGATATCATGCAGATGAATATCTGCTAGAAAAGCCACTTTTACAGTACCAGGCTGATCCTCACTTTTCATATCAAAATATTCAATACCTGCAGCATTCAATGAATTAAAAGCGCCAAGTATTACAAATAACCACGTCAACCTTTGTCCCACCACCACTACACACCTCAGTTAATGTTTTCTTTATTGATAAAGAGTTCAGTTATGAGAAATAGGGGACAAAACTTTTAAAAACACGACTTTAATTATGAAGCTTTTATTAAATCAAAACTTTTGTGTCCCCTAATTTAAAAATGAGCGCTCTTAGGTAGCAAACTCACAATTGAGATGCGCTATGCGTTTTATTATTTTTATTGCTGCTATAACGTGGCTAACAGGTGCTTTAGCCACCCCTTTGAATCAATTCCAAGTGATTGGCTCACATAATAGTTATAAAAAAGTACTTAATCTTGGAGTTAAAAAAGAGCTAAGCAAGCTTAACCCCAAGCTTACGGCACAAATTGATTATGGCCATATTAATATTGTTGATCAGCTCAATAGTGGTATCAGGCACTTAGAAATCGATGTGCTAAAAGATCCAAATGGTGGTTTATACCTCAGGCCGTGGGCTGAGCGTTTCTCAAGTGAAGCATTGTTTAGTGAACATGAAATAGAGCAGCTATCAATTCCTGGTTTTAAAGTCATGCATATACCTGGTGTTGACGTACAAAGTCACTGCGTATTATTTAGTGACTGTTTAAACAATCTCAAAAAATGGTCACAGGCAAATCCGCTCCATTATCCTATCGTTGTCATGATTAATGTTAAGGAAACTGGTACCTCTATAGACCCTCAACCCCCTACATTAAAATTTAAAGCCAGTGATTACCATTCTCTTGATGCCGTAATAAAGCAAACTTTATCAGGCTCATTATTTACACCCGATAATTTACGCAAAAGCAGCCTGTCTTTAAATGAGACAGTGACCCAATTTGGCTGGCCAAATGTAGATCTGCTTAAGCAAAAATTTATCTTTTTATTTGATGGAAAGAAATCACAAACCTCATTGTATAGAAAAAACCGTCCTTCGCTGAGAGGAGCCAGTATGTTTGCACACTATGAAGCAGACCAACCAGAAGCTGCTTTCATGATAGTGAATAACCCCATAAAGCATTTCGAAAAAATTCAAAAATTAATAGCTTCAGGCTACATGGTGCGTACCCGCGCAGATGCAAATTTAAGTGCTACTAATTCGCAACGAACAATGCAGTTTAATGCTGCAAAAAATAGCGGCGCACAAGTAATTTCAACCGATTTTATACCCGGCTCGCCACAGCAGGCGCGCTTTAACTATGTGGTGCAATTTGACGAAGGTCATTTAGTGCGCACAAACCCTTTTATTAATAATCAACTTTAAATTAAAAACCAAGGAAGCATTATGTTGAACAAACCATCTCGTACGCTTTTAGCAACGGCTATAATAAGTTCGTTAGGCGCGTCTAATTATGTGTATGCAGAACAATCTGCGCAAACAGAAGTGGAAGAAATTGTTGTACAGGGTTATCGCAACAGTTTGTTAAAAGCAAAAGATTTAAAACGAAATGCTGTGGGCGCGCAAGATTCTATTGTGGCTGAAGATATTGCAGATTTTCCCGATCTAAATCTAGCAGACTCACTACAACGTGTACCTGGCATTGCCATAACTCGAGAAGGCGGCGAAGGCCGACAAATTTCGTTACGAGGCTTGGGTCCAAACTTTACACAAGTACAACTCAACGGTATGGAAGCTTTAGGTACTTCATCTTCAGCAATGGACAGTCGTGGTTCTGTAAGTCGCTCTCGTGCATTCGATTTCAATATTTTTGCTTCTGAGTTATTTCAACGCGTTGATGTGAAAAAATCATTTTCAGCCGAAATGGATGAAGGCGGTATAGGCGGTACTGTTGGTCTTCATACAGCTAAGCCATTTGATTTTGATGGGTTCAATACGGCCATAACAGGGCAGTTAGGCGATAACTCACAAACCGACGATATTAGCCCACGCATTGCAGCGCTAATTTCAAATACTTGGAATGATGAATTTGGCGCATTATTCTCAGTTGCATTTAGCAAACGTGATGTAAATGAGCAAGGTTACAATACTTATCGCTGGCGCAAAAAAAATGCATCAGGCTCCGATATATCTGAACTATCAGATGAATTACAAGATAAAATTAACAACGAAGAAGTGAGCTTTTCACGTGGTAGCCGCTATTCATTGTTTGAAAACGAGCAGGAACGTTTAGGTACAACTCTAGCTTTGCAGTATCGTCCTTCTAATGACCTTGAATTTGGCTTTGATGCTTTATATGGTGAACTGAATAATGAACGTGATGAGTTTCATTTACAAAGTCGTGGCTCTAGCTCAACTGCGCTAGGCTGTACAGGACCGGCCTATATAAGTGAACCTACTTGTTCAAAACTCACCTCATTGGAGATAAACGAAAATAATGACGCTATTTACTCAGTATATGAAGATGCCGCAATTCATTCAGAAAGTAGAAAACAGTATGCTGATACTGAAATTAGCCAATATGTGCTTAATAGCGATTGGCAAATTACCGAAGATTTAAATATGGCTGCGTTAGTAGGGCGCTCTGAATCTAAGTTTAATACCGGTAGCGCAAAAATATATTTAGAAACATTCGGTGACGAAACTATTGACTACCGTGGCGATGCTTATTATGGAGAAAATACGTATGGGTTTGCTCCTACCGACAGTAGTTTATTCCGTTACCACGAAATTGATTTATCAGAAGAGGAAATAACCAATACTTTCGATTCAATTAAACTAGATTTTAATTACACACTTAATAATTCTTCAACTATTAAATTTGGCTTGTCAGATAAAAAGTTTGAAAGTGAAAACGGTGAAACTAAATCTAATAATATTAATCGCAGTGATTGGGAAAATGGCATACTAGATGACACGGTAGATTCAAGCCTTACATTTACTAATACTGCGCACAATAAGCAACAATGGGTAAGTGTTGATGTACTAGGCACTCTAGCGAGTATGAATATCGACCCTAATTTAGATAATCCTGATTTTACCGATAATGTACAAGAAAAAACCTTTGGTGCTTATTTGCAGTACGAAGCTGAATGGGAGCTAGGCTCAGGTTACTTAATGGGTAATGCGGGCGTGCGTCATTACGATACTACAACCAATGCTATAGGGTTAATAAATGGCGAAGTAGTTGATGTAGAAAATACTTATTCGGGTTTGTTACCTGCAATCAACCTAGTGTGGGATAGTAATGATAGCTTAGTTTTACGTGCGAGCTACGGGGAAAACCTAACGCGTCCGTCACTTGGTGCTTTAGTTCCTACGGGCGTTGTACAAAATGATGCAACATCAACCAATGGCCTGAGTATCAGTTCAGGAAACCCTAACCTTAAGCCTTATGAATCAGTTAACTTTGATTTTTCAGTAGAGTATTACTTTGAAAATATTGGATATGCTGCCGTAAGTTACTTTCATAAATCTATCGATAACTTCATTATTACCGAAACCTATGATATCCCATACAGTGAAACAGGCTACCCACTTAGCTTTCTAGGTGATGTAGATGAAGCAGGTAATCCTCAAAATGCGGGTACCATATTCACTGTTATTCAACCACAAAACTTAGATGAAAGTGATATTAGTGGCTGGGAACTCGCTTTTCAACGTGACCTAGACTTTTTACCCGCCCCACTTAATAACTTAGGTGTTATTGCTAATTATACATTCGCTGATGGTGAAGCGCTTTACCGTAATGTGGGTAACTCAGGTGTTGATCAATATAAATCATTCCCAGGTCTTTCAGAACATTCTGGTAACTTTACAATATATTACGATTCTGACTCATGGGGCGCACGCGTTGCAGCTGCATACAGAAGTGACTATATTGCAGCAGTACAAGCAGGTAACGGAGATGAAGACGAAAATGGTTTTCATGCCAGCACCTACATAGATGCATCTGCTTTTTATCAGGTAAGTGATAAGCTAAAAGTTACAATTGAAGCAAGTAACTTAACTAACGAACGTGAAGAGCAATATTCAGACTCGAATGATCGTCTATACAATACAACAATTAACGGCCGTACTGTGTATTTAGGCGCGAGTTACCGCTTTTAATAATGTATCAATAGTTAGGTTGCATAATCTCATGTAACCTAACTACTAAGAGCGTATTAGCTCTTTAATAGGTTAATTTTATTATTCTATATTCCCATACTTTGAAATAATTTGAGCTATCTCTTTTTCACTATTGCGTATAGTTGAGTTAAATTTTTCTAATGCTTTATCGTCAAATAACCTTTTTCTAAACATGTAGTGCGTTGGGCTTTTATTTACTATAAAGCGACCAGGCATTATATTTTTAGCTACTTGAAGATAAAGGCCGGTTAAATAGTCCTCGACTACAAAGTCGACCCTATCGGTACTTAATAACATAAACCTTTTTTTTGCTAAGCTTAGTTCGAGTAAACAACTTGAGCACTCTTTTTTAAAATTTTCGAAACTTTCGCCGTAATAACTCCCTCTATTTTTAGCAATAAGGCTTTTTGATAATAATGAATAAGGTGAGTTAGAAGTAGTAAGATTTTTAATTATATCTTTGTTATGCTGGTTCTTATCATTGTAGAAAAAAATCATTTTTTCATCTCGATAAGCGGTGCTAAATGCTGCAAAGCTACTGCGCTCTTGTGTATAAGTTGCACCAAAGATAAGATCTACGTCCCCTTTTTCTAATTCGGTAAAAGCACGGCTTGAAGAAGGAAAAACAATATACTCCCAACAAAAATTGTTCTTCGTTAAAATTAATTCCAAAATTTCTATATCGAGACCTTTGAATTTTTCGCCAACTGTGTATGAATATGGCACCCACGTAGATGATGCACTTACTAACAGTGTACGTTCACAAGCAAAACTATAAAAAGGAATATAAAATAATAATGCGAGTATGAAATTATTAACCATGTGTTTCAAATATTGAATCATTTACTGCCATAAAAGTTAAAACAAAGTCTTGATAATAATAGTCTAAACTGAGAAAACAGTTCATCTGATTACTTATCGGTTTTATTTAATTGTTACTAGACAAGTTTAAACGCGGTTTAACGTAGTCCAAAAAAATAGAAATACGTGAAGCAAGTGCGCTTTGCTTATAGTAAACAGCATGTACAGACTCCCTTCTATTAGGGTGCTCGATTGCCTTAGGTAAAATTTCTACTAATGTGCCTTTAGCTAGCTCTTCATGCACCATATAGTACGACAAAGCAATCACTCCCACGCCATTAATACACAGATGTTTTAATATCTCCCCACTATTAGCTATCGGCGTAATCTCTGGTGAAAACGATTTATCATTCAAATACCAATTATTTAAATGAGCTGAGTTGGTAAACCCTAGTAAGTTATGATGCTTTAAATCAGTACACTTATGAGGTGTTCCAAACTCGGCCAAATAAGCCGGGGAGGCAACTATGCAAAGTGGGCTATACCCTAAAAATTTTGCGCGCAGCGTTGAGTTTTCGGGCTCGCCAACTCGAAATGCAACATCCACCTTATTCTCTAATAAATCAATAACTGAATCATTTGTTGAGAGCTCAATAATGATTTTAGGATATAACCGCTTAAAACTATCTACTAAAGGTACAAGCTGACTCACCATAAATGGAAGCGCGGAATCTACCTTTAATTTACCAGAAGGCTGCCCCTGATTAACTTTAAGTTCCTGAATGCCCAATTTAATTGAGTGTACCGCCTGTTGAGCATGAGCCTTAAACAAATGTCCTTCTTCTGTTAGTACTACCTTTCTTGTAGTTCGGTTAAAAAGAGTTGTTTTAAGATCCGTTTCTAATCTCGAAATAGCTCTAGATAATGTCGCTATTTGCATCCCTTCACTCCTTGCTGCCTTTGAAAAGTTTCCATACTCAACAACAGCTAAAAATGCAGTTAAATCTTCTGTTTTAATCATTTAATCCTCACTCCAAATACACTCTTATTGTTACACATTAAACAAATATGATTTGTTAATTTTGAGGATAGTGCAAATTTAATGGTTTGATATGATCTAGCAGCAATCAGTAAATAAGCTTTTTAACTAATGTCTACGCCTAAAAGTTAATACAAGGATAAATATGAACCAAGACAACACCTCTTATACAACTGCATGGAGCTTTGATGGTAAAACAAGCTCTTTATCGATGACAATAAAGCCTTTACCAAGTTTAAAAGAAGATGAAGTATTAGTTGAAAATCAAGCGATAGGAATTAATCCCGTCGATTGGAAAGTCATAGACAATGGTAGTTTAGCTGAGAAACAAATTGCCGGTGTAGATGGTGCTGGAATAATTAAAAAGGTGGGTTCAGAAAAGTTAAATCATTTATTAAACAAGCGTGTGGCTTATCATCAAGACCTAAATAAAGATGGAAGCTTCGCTCACTGTACGATCCTCAATGCCTCTGTAGTTATGCCTATGCCTGAAGAGTTAGACTTTTCAACAGCCGCTAGCTTACCTTGCCCACTAATGACTGCCTGGCAAGCTGTAGAAAAAATTCCTTCTTTCCCAGGAAAACCGGTACTTGTTAATGGCGCCTCTGGCTCTGTAGGAAGATATTTAATACAACTATTAATGAATAAAGGCTTTGTGGTTTCGGCCATTGCCAGTGAAAAACGTCATAATGAGCTGAAAGAGCTGGGGGTTGATAATCTGTACCCTGATTTAGATAGCATAAATTATGAAAGTTTCTATGCCGCTTTTGATACTAAATCTGTATCAAGCGCAGAAGAAACCTCAACTAAAGTGAAGGCTAATGGTCATTTAATTCCAATTCAAGGACGAATAGAGCAGCCACCTTTTCCCGCTTTTGGAAAGTGCATTTCTTTACATGAAATTGCCTTAGGTGCCTTACATAAGCACGGCACTAAAGAAGACTGGATGCAACTTACGTTAGCTGCTTCGCAATTAATGGAGCTAATTAAACGTAAAGAGTTCACACCCAACCACTTCATGACTTTTCCATTTTCTACTCTAGATAAAACACTAAAAGAATTTAAGAGTGACAGAAAGGCATTGAAATACGTTGTAACTATTTAAGCCTATTTTGGCATATTCAGAATACCTAGGAGATTTTGTAATGAAAAAGCTAGTTTGGATATTTCTATTTTTTACATGGAGTTCACTGGCAGTTGCTGCCGATAAAATTTTAATTGTAAGTACAAGTTACTCAAAACTGGGGAATACCGGTGAGAAAACAGGGCTTTGGCTTTCAGAGGCTTCACATCCGTATACTATTTTAACTGATGCAGGATACGAAGTTGATATTGCGAGTGTTAAAGGAGGTAGAATTCCCATAGATCCAAATAGTACAAAAGAACATGACGATATTAACCAGTCATTTTTAAATACACCTGAGTCTGCGAATAAACTAAGTAACTCTTTAGCATTAAAAGATGTATCTGGTAATGATTACATAGGTGTAATCTTTAGTGGCGGGCATGGCAGCGTATGGGACTTTTACCCGAATACAGATATTGCACGTATTGGCACGCAAGTGCAAAAAAATAATGGAGTGATTGCGGCTGTATGTCATGGTGTATCAGCGTTGTTAAGCATTAAAAATTTAGAAAACAACCCTATTATAAAAGGAAAAGAGATAGCGGGTTTTAGTAACAGTGAAGAGCGCGCGATTAACCTAGATAAAACGGTTCCATTCATGTTGCAAGATGCACTAGAAAAACAAGGTGCTAAGTACGATTCTGGCGAAAATTTCACTGCTTTTGTCAAAGTAGACGGCAATATCATTACAGGCCAAAACCCGCAATCATCGTCACTTTTAGCAAAAGAAATACTTAAAAAATTGAAGAAGTAAGTGCTAATAGCCTAAAGAGGCAAAAACGCTATAGTTCGCTAAACAAATAGATAAGTTTTTTTAAATGGCTGAGTGTGATGGATTGCCTTCATCATGCTTAGTCGTCACTTTTGTACCAAATCGGACTATGGTACTAACTCGTTTATGCCCCATTATGAGTTAAAGCAAACACTCTAAAGGTCTGTTTTGAGAGATAACCAGACATTGAGGTTAGCTTAAAATAAGAGTTAATTGATTTCAAAACTGTGTAGTTCGCGCATATATTCAAGAAAATGAGCGTCGAGTGTATTTTCGTTTTCTGAAAATCTTTAGCGCTAATAAAAAACTTATAGTTGGCAAAGCATTACGTTATTTGTTAAAAATAGATTTATTTAATACATTAGCGTGACATCGGCAGAAAGCTGCGCGACGCGCGCACTATAAAATTGTTATGTTTTTAAAAGGAGTTTCTGTTAATTCATGGCTAAGAAGAAAATAATAACGATAGGTCTATCTCTTTGTGATGATGAAACAGAGTATAGCGATTTTGATTCAAATATCTCTCTTCTAGATTGGGATATTGTTTTATTTAAACCTGATATTAAAGAATATGTTTTTAGACGTGATTCAATGTTCCAAGGTAAACCATGTCTGTCCGATGATGATTCGTTTAAATTAAAAGCCCAGTGCGAACACTGGAAAAGAGAAATTAAATCTGCTGTAGAACATGGAAAGCTTGTCATAGTTTTTTTGGATGAGTTGACGGAAGTTTGTATTGCTACAGGTGAAAAGAAATTCTCTGGGACAGGTCGAAATCAAAAGACGACTAGAATTGTTGGATATTATGACAACTATTGTTCAATTCCACTAGAACTAAAGCCAACGAGTACCAATGGCAAAGAAATAAAGTTATCGGCAAAAAACTCTGAGGTTATATCTTCATATTGGCAAGAGTTTTGTTCTATATCTTCATATAAAGTAATTATTAACTCAGTAACATCACCATGTTTATTAACAAAACATGGTGACAAGACTGTGGGAGTCATTGAAAGATCTAAAAATTCTAACGGCTCTATTATATGCCTACCTGACATTGACTTTTATCCTGAAGAATTCTTTGATGAAGAAGAAGAGTGGAGCGATACTGCGAAACAATTTGCTTCTAGGTTTGTTAAGTCAATTGTAGCGTTAGATAAATCATTAAAGAGTACAGGAGAGCTCACACCAGAGCCTGATTGGTCGAAAAGTAAAATATACAAATTAAAAGAAGAAGATGTATTTACTGAAAAACTATTAAAAATTGAGGGTAAACTAGAGAAAATTCAAACTGAAAAAGAATCAGTACTTGATAAAGTTAACGATTTAGGACGCTTGAGGAACTTACTTTTTGAAAAAGGAAAACCTTTAGAGTATGCGATACTTGATGCATTAAAAACCCTTGGTTTCTCTGTTTCCCAGTATGAAGATGGGGAGTCAGAATTTGATGCTGTTTTTGAATCAAATGAAGGTCGCTTGCTTGGGGAAGCTGAAGGGAAAGATAACAAAGCCATTAATGTAGATAAACTTCGACAGTTAGCATTAAACATTCACGAAGATTTAGATCGTGATGAAATTGAAGTACCTGCAAAGTCAGTTCTATTTGGTAATGCATATAGACTTCGCTCACTTGAAGAACGACCAGAACCTTTTACTACAAAGTGTATTTCTGCGGCCAGTATTAGTTCAACGGCATTAGTTTTTACACCTGATTTATTTATAGTTGCAAAATATTTAACTGATAAACGGGATTCAAAATTTGCAACTAAGTGTAGGAAGGCAATATTTAATTCAGTTGGTAAAGTTAACTTCCCCGAAATTCCAACCACTAAAAAAATAGATACAATCGACGGCGTGGTGGAAGTCAAAACATAACAAGGGTTTTCAAGTCGGACTCGTAACAGCTTGCTCGGTTTCACTTCGTTTCACATTTTAGCAAACTATCACTCGCCGCTTAAAACGGCGTTATTTTCTAGGGAAAGCATTTGAAAATTTTAAGCATCATCTTTGTTTTAGCTTTGCTTGTTCCAATCTTCCTATATACGAATCAATTTGGGTTAGGCCTATGGGATGATCATGCTAAATGGGCTGAAATGGGAAGCTTCTTTGGTGGAATATTAGGGCCGATAGTCACTGTTATTTCAATTGGTTTTATTTACATTCAACTAAAAGTTCATCAAAAGCAGCAGCAATATACTCTCGACACATTAAAATTACAAAAAATCGAATCAGATATTTTATTTTTTTCAGCAGTCGTTAAGTCGGAGCTAAGTCGCGAAATATCAACAATGGATAACAAAACTCTAAACAGTATACTAAGCAATCATGCCGCAGAGTTTTGCTCCGTTCACACTCATTATCAGGGTAGCGAAGACCCTGATTTAATCGTTAAAGAGTTTGGCCTGCGATCATTTGACTTCTTGATTTGCTACGAAAGTCTTTTTGCATCATGGCGTGCTATCAATGCTCAACTACATTCATTAAAAGCTCTTGATGAGGCTTTATCTATGGAAAACTACAAATCACAACTTGCGCGTGTATTCACCACATTAGATAGTTATATTTGCTCACATTTGGATACAATCTCAATGACGTTAGATAACGGGTTTAATCCACATTTTCGACCTTCATTCGAGGATTCTCGTGCAGAGGTTCAGGAGTCAATGGGTAAGAGAATATAACAAACAAATTAAAAGCGACGCCAAACATTCCAGTTGCTTTGTGTTTCTGCTTCGGTCTAACTTACAACAAAGCAATTTTCGTATTCGGTTCGTTTAATGCGGGTGTTAGCCCATAGAAATTTTTATGCGAAATTAACCTAATACAGCCGACGATCTAAACGTTTTTGTCCAAAAACGAGTTTAGTAATTGCCGCTCTTTGCGAAGTTCGGCTCAGTGCTAATTAGCAAACATTGGTACCATAGCTTTTTTATATCCATGCTCCATCAACCTGTCTTATTCGAATTTACCCCTAGCTTTCGAGGCCTGCTGCCATCGCATTAGCTTTATTCAACAATTAGTGCGATGGCCTCCAGTTTAAATTATTTAGAATATTTTTTACGGTATGTCATTTTAGTTTTTTCAGTTAAGTTTATTATTTCTAAACGTGGGCAGTCTAGTCTATTAAACCCACTGTTTAGCATTCTAATGACTTGAAATTATGGTTTTGTAAACTTCGAAAGTCATATTACTTACATCGCTTCCGGCGTCCTGTATTTTGCTATTGGTATAGTAAAGCGTGTTGTTATGAATACTAAACGTGTCCGCCCAGTTTACAGCATCTCCTTTTACAAGCGTGCGTAAGTCAAGACTAGGCGTGAGATACTGCACTTCTTGCGTTTCAAGATTTGCTAGATAAACATTACCTTGATGGTAGACCATGCCATCAGGTGAGCCCGTTGTTGCAACCTTACGCACAGCTTTGGAAAGCGTCTCGTTAGACGCTTTTTTAATGTCAGGTGTATCGATAGCGTAAAGAGAATAACCCGATAAAGCGTGAAAATAGAGTGTGCCGTTTAATCTATCCAACGCTATACCGTCAGAGTGAACGACATTGTTGAATGGCTTCCCCTTAACACTTAATGTGTCGACTTCGGCTTTTGTTGTTTCATGGTTATCTAAAATTCGATAACTTGTATTATCATCAAGATTATACACAACAAGCCCAGCATGGCCCGAATCTGTCATGAAGATACGATTGGTTTTTTCATCTACACGTAAATCGTTGATGTAAGAATCTGGGTGGTAGGCATCATCGCTAAGTAGCAGTGTTTGGTCGATTTTGTTTGATTTTAAGTCAACAACAAACAAACGCGGGGCATCTATAACGCCTTGAAATTTTGGGTTTCGGGTATCAAGTACATAAAGCTTGTCTTTGTGCGCCACTACCGACTGCACCGCTAGAAAACAGTCTTTTCGTACCTCACTTTGTGCTACACATGCGTTTACTTGCTCATTAGGATAGGCTACAAATTCACCATTACTAGTGATATTCGCTACAGAAAAACGCACACCGTCGCGCCAATTCGGCGCATTAACGAACACTCGGCCGTTGTCACTAACGGTTACACCGGTAATTTGCGTTCCTTTAATTTCTCCAACCAATTCAACCTGAGAAGTTGATACGTTTTTTGCTACCGCATTAACAGAAAAAAGCGCGGCTATAGCGGTAATCACCAAACCTTGGTTTATTGCCTTTGTATTCATGTTTATCAACCTTTTAAAATTTTCTGAGTAAGCCCCAGCCTAAATAGCATTTAGCTTGCGATAGATTAAACATTTTACACTAAACTTAAGCATCACAGATAGTCACTAGAAAACCTATTGCAGCTCAACTTTCAGGCGGTAGGAAGAGACCTGCCGCTAACACATAAAGGCTAAATGAGTGACTTAACTTAGAGATGTTAGCAGCCAAAAATTGTATTTTATTAAACTTGTAATATTGTAATAGTGAATATTTATTATTCATATTTTGACAGGTATTGATACTTTTTAAGTAATTTTACCGTTAAGTCACTTCCTTCTATTTCAGTTTTAGAGTCGCCTTCATATTCAGCACTTACAAAACCATTAAAACCCTCATCCACCAATAAGTTTAAACAATGCTGGTAGTTTATTGATACTTCTTCTCCATCAAGAGTAAAATTATGTGTTTTAGCGCTGATACCTTTGGTGTAGGGTGCCAAATCAATTAACCCTTGTGTTCTATCGTAAAGTCTTTTTGGAGACAGGTTCCACCCACCCATAAAGAAATTGTCTAAATCTGTAAAAACGCCAACATTCTTATGGGCAGTCATTTGCATTAGCATGGCAAGCCACGCCCCATTGTTAGAGGCATTGCCATGATTCTCTACCAGCAATTCAATATTATATTGCGCAGAAATGTCCGCTAATTTATTTAATGACTCACTACAACGCTGCAATTGCTCTAAATAGTTCCCATCCCCATAGGCATTTACACGGAGCTGTTTGCAACCTAGCTCTGAAGCGCATTCGAGCCAAGGTAAGTGGTTATCTATCGCTTGCTTTCTTCCTAATACAGTTTCGTGGCCAATTTTACCTGTCTCATCACACATTAATAAGTTAAAACCTACTCCTTCATTTCTCGCTTTGGATTTAAATGCGTTAAGCCACTTTTTATCTTGTGCGTGGCCGAAGAATAAAACATTGACCAAGTCGACATGGCTAACCCCAAGCTTGCGGGCAGCAATAACTATGTCTGTGGTATCCATTGTTCCTTGAAGTACATCATCAGGAGTTGAGTGAAGTGTTTTTATAAATTGAGAGTAATCTTTTTTACTTCCCCCTAAAATCTCTCTATGAAAAGACCATTGAGATAAAGAGATGTCGAATCGTTTATCATTTGCTGTGTTATTACTTGAAAATGCAGGCGTGCATGCAGCAACCCCGCTACATGCTAGTAATTTGAGCATATTTCGTCTTGATATCATGACTATTCCAATTAATTTACAGGTATTAAAGAAACCGGATGCGAAATTATTACATCATTTCCGGTGAAACTGAGCAGCCCGTCATTACTAATACTAAAGGCGCTGATATTATTGGTATGTTGGTTAGCAACTAGCAAAGACTTTCCATCTGGCGTGATAAGGAAAAAGCGAGGCCATTCTCCTTGTGTACCTATATGCTGTATAAGCTCCACGTTGCCTTGGCTTTGTATTGCATAAACGCCAATACTGTTGTCCCCGCGATTAGTTACATACAAGAACTTACCATCTTCGCTTATTTGCATATGGCCAGCTTGACTAATACTTTGAGATCCTTTGGGTAAAGTGCTAACTGTTTGTGTGTGATTAAGCTTTCCTGATTTTTCAACTTTTGTAACAGTTAATGTGTTATTGAGCTCATTAATAACATAGGCCACTTTCATATTTGGATGAAAAGCCATGTGTCTTGGGCCTGAGCCTGGAGGAAGGCTGAGCGCCACCTTTGAGTCAGAGAGTGTGTGGTTGGTGTCATCAACTGATTTAATAAAGATTTTGTCTATACCTAAATTCACAGTGTATAAATATTTATTATCTTTACTCCATTTAACCCAGTGAGCGTGGGAGCGACGCTGTCTTTTTAAATCAACACTATTACCAAAAAATGTATAGTTTTGTGTATTGCGTTTAAACTTTCCAGTTTGGGCATCATAATCAACGATTGCGATATTACCGCTATTGTAGTTTGCAACGGCTAGCTGGCTAAAGGAAGGGTTTATATTTATAAAACATGGGTAAGCCCCAAAACTTGAGATACTATCAATCGGTTCCAATGACAAGGTGTTTTTGGACCATTGATGACTAACAATTCTGCCGGCACCTTCTTCTATAACACTATAAAGAATTTTCGTGGATTTATCGTAATTCGTGTAAGACGTGTTTTGCGCATTGGATACAAGCATAGGTTCTTTAAAAGTATGCTTATCAGTATCGTACTGCAGCAAAAAAACACCTTGCTCTTCTTTTGCTAAAGAAGTATTTGAATAAGTGCCAACAATAATATTTAAAATATTGCTTTTATTATCCGCAGCGCAAACAGGCGCCACGGATAATAAAAGACAGCTAATAATTAGTGCTATCATGTTGGTGTAGTGTATTTTAAACAACATGTAAGCCTATTTATCAGTGTATAAAATTTCAGTGCGTGCCAAATGTGCCTCACCACCTTTAAATATAACTTTGATATATTTAAAAGGGGTACCTGCTTTGTACGCATATATTTTAGGTTTCCAATAGCCATAATTAGATTCACTATTTGCATAAACACTTGGTTTTACATTTAAATCAACCCATTTCTTTTTATCGTTAGAACCTTCTAAAGATAAATAACTGAAGCGAGTTTTTTCAAACGCAAATAATTTAAATTCAGCTAACTTTCCAGGCACTTTATAGATAGCTTCTGAACCATAATCACCAAATAGTCTATTGCGGATCTCTTTAAAGCTGCGATCATTACCAGTGGTAGGAAAAAGTGCTTTACTGGTTTCTACAACACCCAGGTTTTTCATTGTATCTATTTTTGCATAGTAACGAGATTCAACAGGCCCTACTACGTTTGAATAAGTTGATTTACCAGCGCTATTAATGGCTGCAACTCTGTAAAAATAAGGTGTATTTAATTGGGCGGTTTCATCATGAAAAAGAGGGAAATATGGTACGTCTGCATCAGATACATTATAGCCAACTAATGTCCAAGGCCCCTTATCACTTTTAGCCCTTTCAACATTATAACCAGTCGCTCCCATAGAGCCCTGCCAATTAATTGAATGTAAGTTTTCAATTGGTAATAACTTTGGTGCTGCAGGTATTGATATTTCAGCTGGTTTAGCGTTTTGAATTTCGAATGCTTTATTTCGATACATAGTCATCAAGCGTTGCTCATCATAAGCTAAACCTGACTCAAACCCTGGCCATCTGAATGCTTTAAATAAACCAGCCCCTAGTGGCTCTGAATGCCAATAAAACCCACCTTCTCGTCTTCTGTGCCTTAGGCTCCAAATTAACGCGCCAGCAACCGAGGGCTCATCAATTACTTTATCAAGTGCAGATTCAATTGCAGAACTACTGGCAAAACCAAATTCGCCAACCATGTAGACTTTACGGCCTTTGACTAAATCGATATTTTTTTGAATATTTTGAGGTATTAAAGAAGCATCGCGCTCATAATGGTGAGACGATACAATATCTATAGACCATTCTGTTAATGACTCTTCTCTTACTACTGGCTCATCAAGATCATCACTGAACCATCCATCCATTACTAAGTGGTTTTTATCTAACGATTTAATATAACGTGTAATATCAACGGTCCATTCAATTGGACTTGTTAGTTCATTACCTGTTTCCCATGCCAAAATAGCTTTGTCGTCTTTATACTTTTTACCAGTAATTGTGTTTTTTCTATTCAACGTGTATTTAATGGTTTTTTTAAAGTCATCTCGCAACTGCTTATCGACCCAAAAGTCTTGCGCTGTTTTACCTCGAAATTCAGCATAGTTAGGCCTTCCACCCATCCATTGACGATTATTTAATAATGGAAAAATAATACGAATTTCATATTCGTTAGCTAAAGCTAACATCATATCTGTGACTTTAAATGCCTCCTCATTAAATTTACCAGGGGCTTCAACATACGTAGGTGCATCTTTAGGGAAATTACTGTTTTTAACTGGAATTGTATAAATACGAATTACCTGGCCACCCATTTCTTTTACAGTAGAAAAGATATCTCGCATTTCAAATTCATTAGGTAAACGGTAGGGGTTTTTTACCGTAAAAGCCATTTCATCTTCTTGAAAATTTAATGTGGGAACATTAAAGGAAATAAAACGATAATCTTCGTCACCATTTTTTAATCGGCCATTATCTGCAGTAATAAAGTAATCAAACCCATCAGCAAAGCTTATAAAAGGGATGAAAAATAGTGCACATAGCAATAATACTTTTTTCATATAACCTACTTAAATATCATAAATAAAAAGGTAGGGCAGGTTTCCCCTGCCCTCAAGACTTATAGACGGTATTGGAAACTTAATGATAAGCGACGTTCGTTTATATAACGTTTATCAACAAGATCTTCCCACTGTAGGTATTGTTCTTGTGACTCTTCGGTAAGGTTAGTTGCTTGAAACGTAACATTCATATTTTCATTCAAGTCATAACTTACAGAGGCATCAATGTAGTTTGTTGGCGCTTGATACCTAGCAAATTGATAAGGCGCTTTATTAACAATCCACATAAACTTTTTACTACGGTAATTGTGAGCAATACGAGCTTGTAAACCATCTTTCTCATACCATAGCGCTAAGTTTGACTGATGCTCAGAGTTATCAGCCATAGGAGTATCTTTGCCATAGTAGTCCTTTGAACCACTTTCACTCGGTGAAAAAGTATAGTTAGCTGTTACACCAAACCCATCTAGCATGTCACTAAACGTACCTAGCCCTTGCTGGAAACTAACTTCTAGGCCTTTAATATTTCCGCCTTCACTATTTGTAATAGATTGAATAGGCGTTGTCCCGGTAAACTCTTTAGAGTTAATATCATATCCTCGCACCTCTCCATCACTATCGGCGATAGGAAGGTAAACGGTCTCACGTGAAATAAACGATTCGATATCTAAATAAAACGCACCTAATGAGAACATACCAGCTTCACTAAAGTACCATTCGTAAGAAGCTTCAAAATTACTTGAGCGCCAAGGATCTAAATAAGGGCTGCCTGATTGGTTACCGCTAGTAGCACAGAAAACATCTGCACCATTCGACTTCTGTACATTACAAGCTAACGTGCGATTTACTGTAATGCCGCCAGCAAGATTATTAGTATCGTGCACTGTTAATGTTTTGCTATAAGCAAAACGCATAATCATATCTTCATTTAAATCTACTTTTAGATTTAATGCAGGTAAAAAATCATCGTAGTCACGTTTCGTATTAATAGTGCCCGCAGCTGGAGCTGGCGTGCCTAATGCACCTTCTATGATGTACTCAACACCATTATAAGTTGCTGACGTTCCTGAACCTGATTCAGTTTGATTAATATCATACTCAGTTTTAACGTATCGAAGGCCAACGTTACCTGAGTAAGTAAAGTCGCTTATTTCTCCAGAAAAGTTAGCTTGAGCGTAGATAGTTGATGTTGTTTCTTCTAAATCGTATGTACCACCGCTTCGAGGTGTCTGTACGATAGTTCCATATATATCTTCATGAAAACCGACAGGGTCTTTCATTGCTCTTGGGTCTATAAAGTACAGTGAGCCTAAACCAGATGCGCCCTGAAAATCACTAATTTGCGTTACGCTTCCGTCTAAACGAGAATCCGTAAATGCTATATTATCTATAAATGACTCTAAGGTTTCTGGTGCTTGTGAAGCAGTATCTTTCCAATGAGCTAAAAATGGGTCACCATATGCGTTTGTTCTTGCAACAGCACCACGCCAAGTTTGTTGCTCAACTTCTCTAACAGCATAGCGAACCCCAAAATCCATCGAAATTAGATTATCACCGTCAAATAACCATTTACCATCAAAACGAAATACATCTAGATCCGCATTTTTATTTACGCCGTCTAAACTGCTCGACGTTAAGCTATAGCGATCTATATTTGTACCAAACTGCTCTGTTGTAACTGTTCCATCATTTTCAAGAACAGACATAGTAGGCAAGACCCAGTGCTGTTTATCACCTGAATAGGCAATATTTACAGGTATTTGAGTATATGAGCCTTCAACTGGAGTCCCATCGGGTAATGTGGCTAAACTGCCGTCATAACCCCACGGATTAGCATTACCTAAAGGAACACCATTTGGACCTTTATATGTCGCACCTACCTGAGAGCCACTGTTTACGTAAGCATCTATATAACTAACAGCTTGATCATCTTTCGCTGTACCATGTACCCATCTAAATTTAGCGCTAAATGGTCCATCGCCTTCATATTCAAACTCTAAATTCGTATTGAGTGCTTCTTTTTTTACTTCATGAGTTTCAGAGTGGACCATCGTACGTCGAGCTTGCAACTCCCCAGCTGAAAATGAATTATAACTACCGCCTATATCGACACCATCAACAATATTTTCATGTGCGGTAAAACCATCACTTGTAGGTGTAAACCAGCCTGTTTCTCCTTGCCATGCTTGACTTGCAACGAAACCAGCTTGGTACTGATGTTCATCTAATTTTGTATAAAATACATCACCTGTGATCAATAAATTATCATTTAATTGATGCTGTATAGTAAAGTTAGCCCCTGTACGCCCTCTTTCTATAAATCTGTTTGAAGCCTGATGGCCTTGAAAAGCGTAATACACATCGTCTAAGCTGCCATTTGAGTTTGCATCAACATCACTTGTTACAAAGTTAGACCTTTCTGTTGCATTGAACCCCCAATCATTTCCAGTAGAGCCAATCAAATAATCTGCAAGTTTCACATCGTCATAGCTAAGGTTTAATGACACGGCTGTTTTAGCATCTAAATTATAGGCGCCAAAGATAGAGAACTTACTATCAGTGTCATCTCCCATAGAGCCTTGTGTTGCCTCACCTTTAGCAACAAATGTAGCACCTTCATCTAAGTAAAGAGGCCTTACAGTTTGCAAATCAATTGTGCCAGCTAGACCACTTACAACATGCTTACCTTGTGCTGACTTAATAACATCAATACCAGAGACCATTGTGGAAGGTATATCTGAAAAATTAGGTTGTACCGTCGTTATGCCGCCAGCTGAAAGCATCTGCTCACCATTGAGAGTGGTTGCAACTTGAGGCAACCCTCGAATGTTGACCTGTGCTCCTTCCCCGCCTGAACGTGATATTTGTACGCCTGTTATACGCTGAAGTGAATCTGCAATCGTAACATCTGGTAATTTACCAATATCAGTAGCTGTTATTGAATCAACCACTGAGTCTGAGTATCTTTTATTATTAATCGATTTTACGATTGAGCTTTTAATACCACGAACATATATAACCTCAATATCCTTCTCTGCTTGTTCAGCTGTTTGTGTCTCTGCTTCTTGAGCATAGAGAGAAGAGGAAGCAAATACGCCGCTTATAATGCCTGATGCGATAAGGCTATACTTGAAAGTATTATTATTCATAATTTTCCCTTATATGTTGTGTGTGTGGGCAGCCTAAAGCTGCCGAATAGCCAGTGATTTAGTTATTCAAATTCAACGCTGTCGATATAAAATTGACTTGGGGTATCTACACTCCCTTTAGCCCCCATAAAGCGCACACCAAAACCACTCAACTCATTTAAATCAGAAATATCTAGAGATAGCTGAGTGCCATTTTCAGATAGAGGCACTGCACCTCCATCACGCCATTCATCATTCTGATCTTTGGCAAATAGCTGAATTTGAACATCGCTCCCGGCATTTTCTGTATGCGCAGTAATTTTCAATGTATTAACTGAGCCTAAAACCACACCGCCTTCAGGGTACGTTTGCAAAATAATATTATCATCACCTTCAACTAACTGAGTCTCGCCACTAAGAGATTGAGCTCCATCAGAGAACCATGCTGTACTAAGGTTTATACCATCTGTTGGAGACCAATTGTTTTGGAACTCCCACGCTGAAATATCGAACTCATCGCTATTTGCTTCAAAGTTTTCATAGGTACCAGCTTCTACTTTTTCAGTCGTGTTAGGTAAATCGAGTAAGTTGATAATACCGTCAAATGAATAATTACTATCTATCGTTATTTTATCTGCCCCTTGCGGTCCTATAACAGAGCTAGTATCCCAAGTTTCACTGTTCCAGGTTATAAAAAAAGACCACCATGCATTTTGTTCATGCATAGTTTCAACGTTAGGAATAGTGCCAGTTTCTGTAAGTGCCACTAACTTCTTACCGTTATGGCGATCTTTTAATGTTGAAAATTGACTCTTGAATGTGACTTCATCATCGTTCTTTGGCTCTGCATAGCCATCATAGCCAACAATATCTACGTACTCGTCACCTGGATACCAATCTGCACTTAGTGATTGTGTATGAGTGAATACCCAGATTAAATTATTCAGTTGGTGATGGTTAGTCATGCGCTCATACATGATTTCCCATAATTGTTTTAGTGCATCAGAGCCATGAGCCCCCCACCAAAACCACTCGCCTTCGGCTTCATGTAATGGGCGCCATAAAACAGGGATGTCAGCATTTGCAAGCTTAGTTAACTCAAGAGCTACAGTATCGATATCATTAATCAGCGCTTTATAGTCATCACTTTGTTCATCAGCTAGAGCTGCTGTTAAGTCAAATGAGGTACAATCACTGTAAAAACACCCTTGCTCAGCTTCGTTACCGCTTGGGGCACGCCAATGAAATAGTGCAGACACAATAATATTTTTTTCTTCGTGAGCTTTTATTATTGAATCGGTTAATCCAGCGATATCGCTACCGTTATAACTGGCTGAGTAATTCATGTAATCGAAGGCTACAATTGCCGGGGCATCATCTTCTGTTGCATCAACAATTGCGTCAAAATTCGTTAGAGGGAATTCATTACCAACTTTCGCAGGAAACTCAGTTTGACCAGATAAGGTAGATGAACCGTAATTTTGAGTTAGAAACTCCATCAACTTTTTTGTTGTACTTGTGGCGTTAGGATTAACTAAAGATGGCTCTACAGCTAAAGGGGCTGCAGGAGCTGCAGCAGGAAGAATTTGAATACTGTCAACTCTGTAATAGCTCCAGCCTCCGCCAACTTCAATTGTATTTTCCCCTTGATTCATGTTAAAAACATCAACACGAATTTGTTCAAATTTACCCGTTTCAGCAAGTGATAGCTCGCTTACCACACCATTTACTTTTACCTGACCAACTTTGCCACCATAGCCGATACCTATGGCGTAGTTGAGATAAACAGTGTAATAACCAGGTGCATCCAAATTAACATTGAATGTTACTGAGTCGCCTGGGTTGATATCTGATGTATGGCTAGTCCCTGAGTGGCCGGCGATATACATATCATCATTTTTATCAACTATTCTCACTGTGCCTTTTAAGGTTGCAACACTACTGTCTTCAGCTTCAAGTGTAATAAGTTTTTCTGGGTCAAAAACAGTAATGGTAACGTCATCTTTAAGTTCGCTGCCATCAGCATCTACGACAACACTGCCATCCTCGTCGATTGCTTTAATTTCGAATGTGTATGCTTCAATTGCCTCTACCTGAGGCGCTACAAAGTTAAGCGTTGGACTAGTCCAGTCTTCAATTGCAATTGAATCCCCTTCTGTTTGCGACCATAAAATAGTTTGGCCTGCGGTGGTACCTACTAAGCGGCCATCAATAGTTACTTGCTCGCCAGGTGCAAACTCACCGTCTTCGCCCGCAATGACACCGAGCTGTCTAGATTCTGGAGTGTATTCTGCCGTTTCTGTATTAATTTTTTCTCCTTCAACGCAGCCTGATATTCCAGCAAACATTATTGAAGCGACTAAAATAGCTAATTTTGAGTGTTTGTGTGTGTATGTTGTCTTATTCATCATTCTTCCCATACCGTAAACTGTTGCCTACTTCGAAATGGCAAATGAACCGGTTCATTTTTGTGTTGTTAAAAAACCGGTTCGCTACAGTTAAAACAATAATGAACCGGTGTATATGAAACGTATAATATTTAAACTCTAGTTGCAATCAAAAGTTAACAAAATTAAAACAATTTTGATTTATTCCCATTAGTCTTTCGCAATGTAATCAATCTCACTACGAACAATTTCTGATTTATCTGAAAAAATAATTTTAATACGCCCAAAATCGAGCCCAGATAAAGTATATTTCTTTGGTATTAAATAGTCGTAGTTTTTCTCTTTAGAGCTAAAATTGCTAACCTTAGCATTAACAGGACGGTAAATTAGAGAGCTATCAGCATATTCAAAACTAAGTGCATTTTTTTGAGAGCGTTCATAAGTGAAAACTTCTACCTTTTGAATGGGTGCAGAAACATCGTACTTTATCCAAGAGCCTTTCTTGCCCGACAACCGACTAAATGCTTCTTTATAAGACCTATAATCACCAGTTTTTAGCTCAATACCTCTTGATTCATCCAATACAGCAAAGTTTCTCGCCTTATCAACTTGGGTTAAATACTTAATTTCGACAGGGCCTATAATATTTGAAGGCTCAGAGTTTCCAGCCTGATTTAGTGCAATAACGCGGTAATAATAACTTTTTCCAATCTCAGCTGTTGTATCACTATATAAATCAAAGCCAGGAGTATCTAAATCCTCTACATTATATGCAATTGTTCTCCATGCACTTTTTCCTGAGGGGCTTCTTTGTATATTATATCCCGAAGCACCAGCTGAGCCCTGCCAACTAAACTTTGGAGATTCTTTAAATGACAGTAGCTTTGGCGCCTCAGGAACCACTATCTTCGGAGCTACTTTGCCCTGAATTTCAAATGCTTTCTCTCGGTAGAGCTTTAATAGATTTCTTTCATCGTAAATGTGTCCATCATCAAAGCCAGGCCAGTGATAAGCTCTGTATAGCCCATATCCAACCGGTTCAGAATGCTGATAGAAACCACCTTCAGGATGATGACGTCGGAGACTCCACAAAAAAGTCCCTGGAATAGCAGGTTCAGATATTACATAGTCGAGTACCTTCTCTACACCTGTAGTACTTATAAAACCAAACTCTCCCAAAAAAACAGGCTTTTTACCACCAATCATCTCAACTGTTTTTTTAATATTTTTGAGCATTTTATCAGGGCTACCTTCATAATGATGAGTATTCACCATGTCGATAGTTGGCTCATCAATTGAATACTGCTGCACCCATACATCTTCTTTTTCTAAGTGAATTGCATTAAAACCATCAATTAATAAGTGATTATCGTCAATACTCTTTATATACCTAGAAATTTCAATCGCCCACGATGCCGGGTTTTCTAACTCATTCCCAGTTTCCCAAGCCATGATAGTTGGGTCATCTTTGTATTTTATTCCGGTAATCGTGTTGGTTCGATTAAGCACATAATTAACTGTCGCTTTGAAGTCTTCGATCAGCTGTCGGTCCGTCCAAAAATCTTCTGATTTTTTCCCTCTAAAATCTGCATAGTTAGGGCGGCCTCCCATCCAAGGCCAATTATTTAGTAGCGGTACAACTAGGCGTACTTTATATTCCCCAGCTAAGGCTATTGCCATATCCATAGCCTTAAATGCTTCTTCATTAAAAACACCAGGAGACTCAACAAACGTAATAGATTCATCCGGAAAATTATTATTTCTAACAGGGATGGTGTACGAGCGAATAACTCTGCCCCCTAATTGATTCACTGTTTTAAATAAGTCATGTAATTCAAATTCTGAAGGAAGTGCATATGGATTTGCTGTTTCAAATGCCATTTCATCTTCAACATAATTTAATGTAGGAACATTGAAAGATAAAAATCTGAACTCTTCATCGCCATCCATAAGCTTTGTGCCATCAACAGTTATAAAATTATCGAAACTTTTATCACTAGCAAATGCTGTAGAGCACATTAAGAAAATTATTAAAAATATCGCTCTCATTGATTCACTCCTTGTAAATTCTCATTTACTTTTTTGATGATTTTTAAGGTACTAACATCGGTTGCAAATACACTATTCAAACCTTGGGGCTCTTGTGCAGGATCGCCAAGATAGTCATCTCCTTCTTGCCAAATATAATTGCTCTTGGGATTAGCAACGCCATAACCGGCATAAGCCCAAAAGTTAAACCCCGCAAGCTCACCATCATGATTTCGGCTATGAGTAATGTTTCTAAACATGGCCTTGTAAAACTTATCGCGGTAATCAGTAAGAGATTTAGGAGAGTTACTTTCCTTATTACGCGGAAAGCCGAATTCAGACATAACGATTGGCTTATTCATAGACTTAGCTATTTCAATATGTTCACTCATATATTGGTTTGCTTCATCTATTGCTGTTTCTAATGATTCAGCTTCATTATTAACATCGTACCAAGACCAATTTTTTGGCCACATATGCATAGTTAAGTAATCTATATGCTTATTGGTATGGTTTTCTCTAAACAGCTCTAGACTACCCATACTCCCAGCAGCGCCCTCATTACCGGTACTTATCAACTGATTTGGCGCTAAAACATTGATAAGGTTGACCGATTCATTAACCCACTGTCTGAATGGTATTTTTGACTTTTCTGAAAATACACGAGGCTCATTAGCAAGCTGCCAACTCATTATGGTTGGATCATTTTTATAAGGCACACCTGTAATACTATTTGTGCGTTCTAATAAGAATTTAACGTGTTTGTAGTAGCTTGCCTTACATGGATCACAACTATAAAACTGTTCAGTGTAATCCATATATTCTTGCCAAGAGACTCCCTCTTCAAATGGATTAGGCACATCCCCATACCCCATCCATTGTAAGTACTGCGACATCCCCCCAGACCAGATCCAATTATTATTTAGATATAGAACCGCTTCCATGTCTCGCTTTGACATTTCGGCAAGTAAATAATCTAAGCCAATTAATAAATTTTCATTGTATTCGTTAGGTTTAATTTGTAATGCTGGTTTCACTGAGGAGTCTGTTATCCCGCCATCAGCTCCAGCTAGTATTCGTAAGTTTTTAATTCCATTATTAGCTAAATTATCGAGTTCCTTAATAAGCCTTTTCCTATCCCCATCGGGAGCAGCTAAAAGAGGGCCGTACCAATAGTTTGTACCTACATAGTAATAAGGCTTTCCATTTTTTATGAACTGGGAGCCTTCAACCTTGATAAAAGTATTTTTGTTATTTGAATTTGTATTCACAACATTACTTGGCGCGGATTTCCCCGCCTCGTTCTCAGCAATTACCCTATAGCTTATTTCACCTGAGTATCCAGCTGGCCAAGTATCTTGAAACAATGTATCTTTTTGAGGATTAAACTTATTTTTACCGTCAGTTACTTCACTAGCAACTCGTTCCCAGTCTGCACTGTTTGACAGTTTACGCTCTATTGAATAATGTTCACCAACTGGGGAACCTAGCCATGATAACTTTAGATCTTTGGTCACATTTCTTAATATAGGTGCTTGTGGAACAGGAAGAGTAGGAGCACTTTCTAGGCCATTCATTTTAGCCTGTGACTCTCTGACTAATTGAATCACCTTCTTCTCTTCGTTAGCTTTGCCTGCATCAAAGCCTGGTAAATGGTAACTATAGTAACCACTATCGCCCTCTGCGTGCCAATAAAAGCCACCGTTATGTCTGCGCCCACGGAAACCCCAAATCATAGCGCCAGATGCTTTAACTCCATTGTAAGAATAATTTACAACCGTCTCCATGATATCTCGAAGCCCCTCTATGGGCTGTAAACCAAATTCACCTACAATATAAGGTTTTTTCCCTGCGATTTTTTTTAAGTCATTTTTAACTGTTTGAGGTTTATTATTACCATTTACCGTATAAAAATGATTACTAATGATGTCTATATTCGGATCCTCCAAAGAAGAATCTAAAATTGACAAATAGTTACCATCTATAACCAATTGATTAGGGGCTAAAGACTTAATATACGCTGCAGTCTGTGAAACAAAGTCTGTTGTACTTTTTACTAGTTCATTACCTGTTTCCCATGCCATGATACTTTTTTCTTCATAATAGTATCGACCTGTAATCGTATTTTTTCGGGTAATCACCTGTTTAATAATACTTTTGTAAGCGGCATATGTTTTTGAATTAGTATTATAAAAGTCATCTTCCGTTTCTGCATAAAATGCGGCTAACTGCTTACGTCCCCCCCACCACTCCCAGTGGTCAATGAATGGAATTATTAAGCGTAACCCTTCATTATCAGAATGTGCGATAAGTTGATCGAAGATTCGCATAGCTTTCTCATTAAGCCTTGGCATACCATCTTTTTCTTCGGGAGGTAATATATGTGTCTCCCTCGCGCATTTTGCATCATCTTTTTGCGCAACTGAAAAGACGTATGTGCGAGTAACATTTAGACCTGATTTAACAAAAGATTGTACCCAATTTTTTTGTTCATCTGACGTTGGCCATTTAAAATATTGCCCCCAACTTCGACTATCATTCTTGCAAACCCCTAATGCATCATCCTCAATTCGATGTAACTCTGGAGCATTCAAACTTGCGAAACGAAAAGGCGTGTTACCATCGTATAACTCACTACCTGTTCTTGTAATATAGTTATCAAAAGCCAATGTAGGGGTAGCGATAAGTGCTGTAAGAAGTGTCAGTAAGCGCATTATTTAATTCCTTCATCTAACTCGGTGAACAATCTACATAACTCCATCATCGCTCTACCATTATGATAAGGAGCTTTCCAAAATCCGACCTTATAGCGAGCTTTCACATCGTTAAGATCGTTAGTGGATACCCAATGCCACTCTCCAAACTCTTTATCTAAGTGGTATTCGTCTATGTAATTCCATATTGCTACACAAGCATCGTAGTATTTTTTATCTTTTGTAATTGCATATGCATTTAAAAATCCGACCAACGCTTCAGCCTGCACCCACCAATCACTATGTTCCAACCTTGTTTCAGTTGAAAAAACAAACTCATCGCAAACTTGCCCTTTATTACCGATAGCTTCAGATAGACATGAAGAGGCAAGCTTAATAACTATTGGGTAAATCTTTGCGTTAATTCTCTGATTATCCAACACTTCAATAGCTTCATTTAATAACCAGCTAGCCTCAATATCATGACCATAGGAAAATGCTTCTGATAAGTCATTCCACTCCATATCGAAAAATAATCTTTGATGCCCTCTGTCAATATCAACAATATTGTCTGCAAAAGTATCAAGTACACCTGTTAAGGCTTGCTTGGTCACTGCATCTTTTTTTATTTGATAGAAAGCAGTATAGGCTTCAAGCACATGTAAATGAGTATTCATTGATTTCGGCGCATTCATATCTTTTTCGCTCAACCGAAAGTCTTCAATGCTTTCCCAATGTTGGGTCATCGCTTCTATATAACCACCATGCACTTTATCTAGTGCAAATTTCTCCACTAACTCAAAGTATTGTTCAGCCTTACTGAAGGCCAATTTTGAGCCTGTTAATTTAAAGTATGAAGAAAAAGCATAAATACAAAAACACTGTGCATATGTTTGTTTTTTAGAGTTGATAACGTTACCTTGGTAATCAAGCTCCCAAACAGCCCCTCCAAATTCGGCATCATCAAAATAATTAATTATGTAATTAAATGAGCGGATTGCTGCTTCAACATGAGCTGTATTTTTAGTTTTCAAAGCCAACTCACTAAAAAACCAAAGGATACGACTATTCAAAACGATCCCTTTACTAGCGTGAAGTACTTGATTACCTTTGCAATCGATTTCACCAATAAAGCCACCATTGAGATGATCTATTGAATTATCTATCCACCATGAAGCAATGTTCTCAAGCTCTTTTGAAATTGTAGAGTGATTAAAGTTAGTCATATCCTTTAAACCTCAAACTAAATAGCTAAGTTGCTATCAATTAACTTATTAATTGATTCAACTGATTTTGCAGAACGTAGCCCATCACTTGGCGCATTAACGCAGTGATCGACTAATTTTTCGATGGTTGATGTAGCAACGTGCATGCGCGTATCTGACGAGGCATAATAAATAAATACATCACCATTACTATCAGCTATCCAACCATTGCTAAACACAACGTTAGATACATCACCCACTCGTTCATCACCTTCAGGTGCAATTAAATGACCACCAGGTTTATGAGTAATAATCCAAGGTTTTTCTAGATCAGTTAGAAATGTATATAGAACATAACGTAAACCGGCCGCGGTGTTACGTACTCCATGCGCTAAATGCAACCAACCATATGAAGTTTTAAGTGGCGCAGGCCCTTGCCCATTTTTGACTTCAGTAATTGTATGGTAGATTTTCTCATCGATAATCGTTTCTTCATTGATGACTGCTTTTTCCATAGAGTCACATAGTCCGAAGCCAATACCACCGCCTCCGCCAACACTAATAAAACCATCTTGAGGTCTTGTGTATAAAGCGTACTTACCATCAATAAACTCAGGGTGTAATACAACATTGCGCTGTTGGCCAGAGAAAGTAACTAAATCAGGTAAGCGCTCCCAATTAACTAAATCTTTTGTTCTTGCGATACCACACTGTGCTTCTGCCGCACTAGTGTCTTCTAGTTGAGTTTTGTCTTTTCGTTCTGTACAGAACAGCCCATAAATATAGCCATCCTCATGCTCCACGAGGCGCATATCATATGTGTTTGTATCTGGCTCTTCTGTCTCGGGCATCGTAATCGGACGTTCCCAAAACTCAAAGTTATCGACGCCATTATCGCTTTGAGCAACCGCAAAATATGACTTTCGATCAACACCTTCCACTCGAACTACTATTACGTATTTTCCGTTAAATTTTATCGCGCCTGAATTGAGTGTTGCGTTTACGCCTATTCGTTCTAGTAAAAACGGATTTGTTTCGTGATTAAAATCGTAACGCCAATCTAATGGAATGTGATCATTAGTGACTATTGGATTGCTCCAACGACTATAAATACCATTGCTTTTTTGTACTTCTGAATTTTCTTTAGCAATTAATGTTTTGTGCTGTGCCTGTAACTTTGTAAGCTTTGCTTCAAATTCTGTGATTGTTAATTTACTCATCATAATTCTCTTTAATATTTAACGACTTTTAAACTTTTGTGTTGGCTAACTGCGCATGTTCGGGGTAATCGACTAACTTATCCCACCAATTGAACTTGAGGATTAGCGACGTAATTGCGGCAACAGTTAATGCGATGGTGAACGGCACCCAGTGTTTAATAACCATAAAGATTGGAGCAGCGGTAAGCGATGTGTGCCATATAATACCCAGCACAACATTCAATGCGTCGCGTTTAAAATCTTGGTTAGGTAAAACAGCTGAGTTGTCTTTATGAATCTCTTCTAAAACAGGCTTCCAAAACCCCCAAGGTCGAGTTTTTAGATAAAATGCTTTAAGAACTTCCATATCATCTGGCTTGGTTTTTAAGCTCACGACAACACATGCTAGTAAACAAAAAGCAAACATAAATGGGAATGCATAAAGAGGCGAAACGCTTGTGAACATCATAGGGATAGCAGCCACAATACCTACGGCCATGCCGGCAAAGTAGCCCATTCCATTGAATCTCCACCAATACCACTTAAGAACGTTAGATGCTGTATAACCACCGTATAGAGCTGAAACTAGCCACAGTACTATGTCATTTAATGAAGGTACAAATAAGCCAATAGCCGTACCTAAAACAACGAACAAGATAGATACAACGTAACTTAGTTTTAATGAAACTGACTCAGTCGCCTCTGGATTTATATAACGTCGATATATGTCATTTACAACATAGGCAGGTGCCGCATTAGTAGTGGCAGCAAATGTGGACATGAAAGTAGCTAACAGGCCTGCAATCATTAAACCGAGTAAACCCGCTGGAACGTAATTAGCTAATGCAAAAGGGAGAATTTTTTCAAAATCAACAGCATCGCCCATTCCATTTAGCTCGTCCATATAAAATACTAAAGCTAAAACAGTCAAGCCTGCAATCATCATGTAGCGAGGAAATAATAGAACAACATTAACAAGCCAGCTCATTTTAGCTGCATCTGTCGGAGTTTTCGCCGAAAGAACACGTTGCATATCAAAATTAGGAGCTGGCCCAGCCAGACTTTGTAAAATCCCTTTAAATAATACCAACATTATAAATACCGAGAATAATGACCAGCCATCTTCGATAATTTTTTGGTTGGCGCTGTCTAAAATACCAGACCAATCTATGTCTAATTGCCAAGCGAAGCCTATTTCAGCCCAGCCATCTGGCGTCACTTTTGCTAGCATTTCAGCTGAGACTTGATTCATTGCAATTATACCAATTGCAATACACACAATAGTCATCAAAATAAATTGGAGAACTTCAGTGAAAACCACACTTGTCATGCCACCTTTTACAACATAAATAGTTGTAAAAGCGGTTAATATTAGTCCGTAGTACACTTCATTGGTTTGCGGGTCAGCTGAAAGCTCCCACGGTAAAAATGCAACTGCAAACTTACCTATACCGATAAAACTATAGGCTAAAAAGCCTAGTACACTTAATAAGGCAAAACCGACTACAATTAAATGGCTCAGCTTTGCACCACGGTTATCCCCAAACCTAAACCTAATCCACTCGGCACCAGTCATAACCCCTGATCGTCTTAGCCAAATAGAAAGGAAAACCATTAGAAATATTTGATTAAATGCAGGCCATAGCCAGGGAATAAATATACTTTTAGCCCCGTAGATGAATAAAAGATATACCATCCACATCGTTCCGCTAATATCAAACATACCAGAGGCATTTGAAAGCCCGAGATATTGCCATTTGAGACTATTTCCACCTAAAAAATAGCCTTGTGTGCTTTTTTTTGCTCGGCTGGAAATCCAAACTCCTAATAGAACAATTCCTACTAGGTAGCTTAAAATTATTGCCAAGTCTAATGTTGTCATATTCATTTTATACAACCTAACTTAGTGACTTTTGACCACAAGATTGTGGATAAATTATTTTATTGTGTTAATCTAAAAATGAACCAAATGAACCGGTTCATATTTTCAAGATAACTTTTAATAGTAAAGATTGCCAGAGATATCTTTAAATTTCTGTAAAAGTTAATCTAACTGTTTTATTATCAGTACATTAATGTTTTTGCCCAAAGGTTGATAATGGCTACAATTAGAGACGTTTCTAGAGAATCGGGGTTAAGTACCGGTACTATTTCTAAGGCTTTAAGTACGCCAGAAAAAGTGTCGCCTAAAAATCTTGCTCGAGTTGAAGCTGCAATTAAAAAGCTAAATTATAAGCCTAATATGCTTTCGCAAAAGTTTAGGAAAAAAACATCGAATACCATTGTTGTTCTAGTACCAGATATAGCCAATTTGTTTTTTGCTAAAGTAATTTCTGGTATCGAAACAGTAGCTCAAAAGGAAGGGTTTAGCGTATTACTTGGGGATACAAAAGACTCAATTGAAAGAGAAAAAGAGTTTGTTTCTATGGTGGAAACAAAACTTGCAGACGGTATTATAAATCTTCGACCATATAAGGCCGGTGATGCGCTGTTACCGAAAGAAGGTATTATTTCCGTTAATGCTAGTAGTTGTGAGAATACACCAGGGGCAACAGTTAGAATAGACAATGTTCAAGCTTCGCAAAAGGTGGTTGAATACTTAATAAGCTTAGGCCATAAAAGAATTGGAGTGATTAGTGGCCTAGCTGATAACCCGCATACAGTGGATCGCTTAAAAGGTTATAAAAAAGCTTTATCTAACTTTGACATAGAATATGACGCTGATCTTATCGTTGAAGGTGACTTTAATTACTGGTCAGGACTAAGTGCCGCAGAAACATTTACTCGAATGGCCAACATACCAACTGCAGTTTTTTGTATGAATGACCAGATGGCAATTGCCGCTATGAAGGGGTTTACCGACAAAGGACTCAAAGTTCCTGATGACATGTCTGTTACTGGTTTCGATGACATGAATGTATCTCGCTACTGCACACCTACGCTAACCACGGTAGCACAACCGGCTGAAAAGATTGGGGAAAAATCAGCAGAGCTACTATTTGAGCTACTCTCAGGAATAAAACCAAAAGTAACAGAGCATATTTTACCTTATGAGTTCGTGATCAGAGAAAGCACTAGCGCGCCCAAATAAAATTTAAATAAAAAATGAACCGGTTCACATTGGTGTTTTTGACAATTTAAAATTTGTCAGAGTAATCGTTAAAAATCAAAAGGTATAACACAATGAAAAATAACCTATATGAGTATGTGAACTGGTTAGAAAATAAAGCACTACCCTATTGGAGCACATTGGCTATTGATGAGCTCGGTAGCAGCTATGAAAAAATAAATGCTAATGGTGAGCCTGACATCACATCTGATCGAAGAGTGAGAGTACAAACAAGACAGATGTTTGTTTTTTCTGTTGGTCATAAATTAGGATGGATTAAAAATGGTTTTTCGCTGGTTTCAGGCCTAGAAAACTACATATCCAAATATGCAAAAAAACCTGGCGCAATACATTACGCTCATTTATTAAATTATCAGCATGAAATAATTAATGATGATCAAGATTTATATGACATAGCTTTTTTATTACTAGCATACGGTTGGCGTTATCACGTATTCAATGACCTGAACGCACTTAATGCGGCAAACGAACTACTCAGTCAAATTGATAAACAGTTAAAAGATTCACCAGGAGGTTGGAGTGAGGGTAGCTATGAAACAAAATTTCGTAGACAAAACCCTCATATGCATTTATTTGAAGCCTTTTTAACTCTTTATAAATTTACAAATAATGCAAAATGGTTAGCCAAAGCTGGGGAAGTATATTGCTTGTTCGAAACCTGCTTTATGGATTTAGAGCAAGGTGTTGTATATGAATTTTTTAGCAAAAATTGGGAAAAAGCAGCATGTGATAAAGGAAACACCGTTGAGCCTGGGCACATGATGGAGTGGGTTTGGTTACTTCGCCAGTATCAAAAATACACTCAAGCACCGGTAGATAAAATTTGTAACATACTCTACCACAATGCCCTAAAACTAGGCTTAGACGAAAATAGCGGTCTACTTCTTGATGAAATAAACATTAAAACACTTGTATCATCAGGTACCAAACGCTGCTGGCCTATGACGGAATGGTTAAAAGCAAGCCTAGCGCAAGCTGAATATGAAAAAGCATCAACTTATAATTATCTGCAAGATGCCGATCAGGCTGCAAGTGGAATTTTAACTCACTTTATTCGCTCAACTGCTCAAGGTGCATACGTAGACCAACTTGATAAAAATAATGATGTCATCAATGACACTGCCCCTGCGAGTACTCTTTACCATCTAGTTATGGCTGGCGTTGAAGTATTACCCTTAATAAAGGAGCTTTCACATGCGTCTTAGTATATTTATTCTGATATTAATTAGCCTCCCACTATGGGCGAAGGAACCACCTAATATATTACTTATTACTGCCGATGATATGGGATTTGATGATTTATCACTGCATAAACACCCATATATAAAAACTCCTAATTTAGATGCCTTAGCTAAGCAATCAGTTCAATTCTCTGACTTTTCGGTTACGCCGGTTTGCTCAACTACACGGGCGGCCTTATTAACAGGAAGAGATTTTTATAAGACAGGCGTATCTGGGGTGCACGGTGGTCGTGATTACATGCAGCTATCTGAAACTTTGATTTCTGATATTTTAAACGACAATGGTTATGCTACTGGGCTATGGGGTAAGTGGCACATAGGTAAAACTGAAGGTTATATGCCAACCGATAGAGGTTTTGATGAAGCCTACTATGCAGAGCTTTACCAACATAAAAACAGTACAGGTTTTTATAATGGCAATCCAGTAGAGCATAAGGGTTGGGTTTCAAAAGTAATCACTGATTACAGTATCGATTTTATAAGAAAAAATAAAAATAGACCTTTTTTTGCATATACAAGTTACTTAGCCCCTCATGAACCCTGGATAGCACCTAAAGAATTTACACAAAAATTTATTAATAAGGGAATGCGGCCAGCCATTGCGAATTTATACGGAATGATTGAAGAAATGGATTATCAAATAGGTCGCCTTTTACAAAGCTTAGAAGAACAAGGCTTAGCTGATAATACTATAGTTATTTTTATGAGCGATAATGGCCCTTGGTGGGATTCCAGTAACTTAGGCGCAATGAACAAAAGTGAGTGGGAAGAACGTAACCCCTCTAAAATGAACGGTAATAAAGGGCAAAGCTGGCAAAATGGCATAAAGTCCCCCCTATTCATTCGCTGGCCTAATGAATTCAAAGCAGGTACGGTGAATCGTTACGTAGACGTGAAAGACATCTTCCCAACACTTTTATCTTTAACCGAAACTCAATTACCAAAAACAAATAAACCTATAGATGGACAGTCTTTTGTCGATTACCTGTACGGTAATACTGAGGGGCCTAACAACAGAGAAACATATATAGCTTCGCACAGCGTTAAATCTAATAAAGAGCATTTTAATCAATGGACACCAATTGATGATGAGGCTCGTTCACAAATGACCTATCACTCTCAAGTAATAGGTCTGCGAAACGAGCAATATAAGCTTATTTTAAACCCAGCGAATGACCGCGATGGCTACCCGCAACCAGTACAAAGATACATTCTTATTGATATGCAGGCAGATCCTTTAGAGCGCCACAATGTCATTTCAAAACACCCTGTTGTAGCAAATAAAATGAAGGTAAAGCTAAAAGAAAAGTTTCATCAACTTCTTGTATCAAAAACAAGCTATGCACCACCTGTTTTTGTTGTAGGTGGTAACGAAACGATCTCTGTGGTAAATGGCTTTGGAGCTGCAACAACAAATGGAAATACTATTAGTACAGCGCATCATATGACTAATATGAAAGCTAAAGGAGATAGTGCTAGTTACTTAATAGAAGTAAAAAAAGCAGGGAATTACGATGTATATTTCAAGCAAGACAATACTGATGCCGCGGGAATATTAATAAATGTAAATATCGGACAAAACAACCTTTCTTCTGAGCTAACAGAGCTGAACTTACAAAAATTAGGTTCGGTAAAATTAAAAATCGGTACTCAACAAATTAAATTTAATGTCATGCAGAATAATAGCTACAAACCCTGGGCTGAAATATCAGGTTTTAGGCGCCTAATACTTGTGCCTAAAGGTTACGAGATTTCAAATCATGACTTAAAAATGCCTCAATAATGGAGAACATTATGTATTCCCTAGACTGTTTTAAAGCCTACGATATTCGTGGCATAGTGCCAGAGCAATTAAATCCTCTACTTGCTTATAAAATAGGGCAAGCTTACGCACAAGTGCTTACGGGTGATAAAGTTGTTATCGGTCACGATATACGTTTATCAGGCCCAGATATTTGTGAAGCCTTAGCACAAGGATTAATTGATTGTGGTGTAGATGTAATTCATATAGGTCAGTGTGGTACCGAAGAAATATACTTTGCCGTACCACATTATAATGCTGATGGTGGTATTTGCGTAACCGCGAGTCATAATCCTGCCAATTATAACGGCATGAAAATTGTTGGAAAAGAGTCAGTCCCTGTAAGCGAAAAAACGGGTTTAGCTCAAATAAAGGCTATAATCGAAGACAATAACTTCCCTGCTCCCGTTAAAGAAAAAGGGAGCTTATCATTTCAAAACCCAAGAAGTGCCTATACGCAAAAGTTACTCGAGTTTATTGATATCGATAAGCTGAAACCACTAAAAATAGTTGTCAATCCAGGCAATGGTGGAGCTGGAGAAGTGGTAAATTCACTTGAAAAACACTTACCTTTTGAGTTTATCAAAGTGAATTTTGAGCCTGATGGTCACTTTCCTAATGGCGTACCAAATCCCCTATTAATTGAAAATAGAGCTGTTACCCAGCATGCAATTAAACAGCATAAAGCTGATTTAGGAATTGCTTGGGATGGTGATTTTGACCGTTGCTTTTTCTTTGACGAAAAAGGTGACTTTATTGAGGGGTATTATTTAGTAGGACTCTTTGCGAAACTAATGCTGGATAAAGAACCAGAGGGTAAAATTATTTTTGATCCTCGCCTTTATTGGAATACAGAGTCCATCATTAATGATACAAATGCACTAGGGATAAAAAGTAAAACGGGGCACGCCTTTATAAAGGAACGCATGCGCGAAGAACATGCTTTATATGGCGGTGAAATGAGTGCACATCACTATTTTAGAGACTTTTACTATTGTGATAATGGGACAATTCCTTGGTTATTAATATGTCAATTTTTGAGTAGTATAGACACCCCGCTATCTTCTCTAGTAGAGCAATACCAGCAACAATACCCATGCAGTGGCGAAATTAACTTAACTGTAGATAATGCAATAACCGTACTAGAAGCTCTTTATACAGCATACGCTCATGATGCTATTGAAACCGAGCATATTGATGGCCTGGGAATTACCTTTGATACATGGCGTTTTAACGTTCGATGCTCTAATACTGAGCCGCTACTTAGGGTAAATCTAGAAACAAGAGGTGATATTAATTTACTGAATCAAAAAACCTCTGAAATAGTGAATTTTATTAAGAGAATATAGGTCCCATTATGTTTAAATTTTGCCCTAATTGTAAAAGTATTAATATCAACTTTATCAATCAGCATTTCTGGAAGTGTAAAGATTGTGATTTTCTTTATTATCATAATGCTGCTTCTGCGGTTGCAGGAATAATTAAGTTTCAAAATAAAATACTATTTACGATCAGGGCAAAACAACCATGCCACGGAATGTTAGACTTGCCCGGTGGCTTTGTAGATCATAACGAAACCCTTGAACAGGCTTTAAGCCGAGAGGTAGAAGAAGAGCTTGGTTTGCAGATAGAGAGTACCTGTTGGCAATATATTGCATCATTCCCAAATACCTATAATTTCCAAAATATCACTTACCATACTTTAGATAGTGTTTTTTACTTTGAATTGACAAGTTCTCCCTGTTTAGAGCTACAAAAAAGCGAAATATCAGAAGCTAAATGGATAGAAATAAGCAAAATAAATTTTGACATGATTGGCTTTGCATCACTAGCTAAAGCACTAAAAACCTACCTAAATCAACTTGATAACTTGTAGCTCATGTCCGATTTTACAGTTTAAAAGAACGGGGTTAGACTTCGCCCTACAGGCGGCTTTGAGCGAGAAGCAGACGGTCGAGTAAACTCGTTTTTGGACAAAAATGAGTTAGAGTATTTATTCGGTAACGCTTCAAGAAACGGCGGTACTTGCTGCGTCCGCGTTACTTGAGCTATTAGCTGCGGTTTCAAAGTTTGCTAGACGATAGAAAAATGCAACGTATAACAAACTTAACTCGCGTAGAGCTTTGTATATAGACTCAACGTGCTCTTTACCTGAACAAGTACCTGAAGTGTCAACTAGTGCTAATGCTTCTGTAGTCTTGTTATCCAGTTCAACTGCAAGCTCATAGCATTTATGATCCTTTAATGATTGGCAAATCGCAATTGCCTCTGCCAAAACTACTTTTCTACTCTCAAATGTTAATGAACAATAGTCATCTGCGAAGCATCCACCCAATTCGGCTTTAATTTCTTCACTGTTTTTTTTGCCAGAAACTATTCCACAATAAGAATTTAAGATTGCTGTTACTTTTGCGAATAAGGGACTATAAATTTCCTGCAATTTTAATATCGCGACACTCTTTGATTTTAAATTTTCCATGGAAATAACAGATTGCTTTTGAAGTTTGGCAATTTCTAGATCTTTTTCTTTAGTAATCTCAGCGAGGCGCTTTGATTGAATAAACGCAAATAACATGCCAGCAACTGAAACAAAATATGGACCAATAGCCTTTACTAGTTCGATAAGATTTATGGATTGCTCTGTATTAGACATGAAAACTCCTGAGCAGCTAACGCCGCATTAAGCGGGAAAAAATAGTGGGTTAAAATCTGTCGTGAAGCGAAACGTAGACTACTGTTTTTGATACGTTTAAATACATTGTTAGCAAGTTTACCTACCTCTGAACTTACGTAAGTTTTTCTTGAAATCTTGCTTTAAAGTCAAAATATTGCTCTCAACACAACATAAAGCTTTATGTCTTTCCTCCCCTTTTAGCTCATATGCATTTGTTATATCAAGAATGATTTTGTGAGCTTTGGTATCGAAGTTAGTATATGTGTATTCAAAATCTTTTATTTCTTCAGTCAAAAGTAAAGATTGTATAAAATCAACATTTATACGGTATCTCTCTTTAGACTCCCAAAAGATATCAAGACTTTCTTTTCTTGCAAGATTATGATCATTGTAAAAGTAAGGTGTGTTGACATTTACATGTTCATCTTTATAAACGCCCCAATACTTTTCTAACGCACCTATACAATCAAACCCTATCTCTTCTAGCTTTTTAAAAGCCTTGAATCGTTCAGCGTGGCTAAACTGATGCATCCATGTATATAAAGCTGCACTCGCAATAACTGCGGTCAGCAAAGTACCTATACCAGCAATAATACCAAAAACTTTATAAAGCGAATCTAGAGTCGTCGAACCAGCATTAATATTGATACCGACAATCATCCCTATGAAAAGCAATCCAAAGCAACAAAACCAAATAACTCTATCATTCACGTATTACTTCCTATCAATTCGGGTAACGCTGTTTGTGTCGCATAATCGCTTGTTGAACTGAGTGGCTACCACTTTCCTAGCTAGTTTAATCAGCTTTGCTAATGTTAAATAAGCTTTCCCTGCATTGAACAGCGCTTATTATGTATTCATTACACCTAAATTTGGCTAGATTAGCAATTAATAATTGATTTTAAACAACTACCTAGCAGCTCACTTGTTCTGCTTTAAGTAATTTCCGCAGTTTGCTCAAAGCCGACTCTAGAGCATTTTCGTTAATTCATATTGGGGCAGTCTCTTCTTAGCCACTGCCCCATAAAATCAAAGAGGGGCAAAGGCAGCATAAGAACACTGCCTGCGCTAAATCAACAATCG
>CERC01020781.1_pt1 | contig 55001 bp, 49 predicted proteins | sample 530921 | NCBI WGS metagenome assembly CERC01 (sample SAMEA2621099, study PRJEB7988) | marine metagenome | isolation source: saline water (ENVO:00002010), including
CTATCGCCGACTAAATGGCCGTGTTGATCATTTATATTCTTAAAATAGTCGATATCCAACATTAAGATACTGATAGGCGTTCCATGCCTTGTTGCATTAGCCATTCGCTGTTCAGCTGCTTCAAGCAGATAATAGCGATTGTATAGCCCTGTAAGCTGGTCCCTAAGAGCCATCTCTTGCAGCATATCCCTTTGCATCTTCAATGTTATGTGTGTGTTTACACGCGCCAAAACAGTTAAAGGCCTTACAGGCTTAGTTATATAATCCACAGCACCGAGTTGTAATCCTAGTTGCTCATTTCCCTCATCATCTCTAGCCGTCACAAAGATGACAGGAATATCTCGAGTATGTAGTTGAGATTTCAGCTGTTTACACACCTCGTGCCCCCCTAAATCGGGCATCTCAATATCAAGAAGGATTAAATCGGGAGCTGGGTCAGAAACTGACAATGCTAAACAGTCAACGCCACCGGTTGCAACCTTGATCTGATAGTGATCTTTCAGGCAATTAGCTAACACTTTAATATTAGAAGGAATGTCATCTACGATCAAAACAACAGGCTTATCACTCATAATCCTTTGCCTTCAGCCCAAAAAGCCCCATCGTTCATGAGCAACTCAATTTTTGATATGACATTTAAAGCTAGATTAAAATCAAACTGACTGATCGCCTCATGCAACGACTTTAATTCAATCGCCGCTTCTGCGCTTGCTTTACAGCACCATAGGCTCTCAAACTCTGATACATCTAGATATCCGGCTGATGCGACTTGGTCCTTGATTTTCTGTAAGGCGGCCTCAAGCTCACTGTTAGATATGTTGCTGTGTGGGTTTTCTTCATCCGTATTTAGATAAGCGTTAAAGCATCTATCGATTTCATCATAAGCATTTAATAGTAGCGGTAAATTATGGCGCACTTCCTCTTGTTCACCAGATTTAGCACTTTTTTCTAACTTCGCTGACAACTCTTGGAGCTGCAATGCGGATAAATTAGCGGCCATCCCTTTCATTGCATGTGCTGTTTTACCCGCATTATCCATATCTCCAGCTTCAATATATTCTCGTAGCTGCTGCATAATGGGAGCTGCATCCACAATAAAAATATCCAGCAACGATGCCAACATCTCCTCTTGGCCCATCATTCTAGAAAGAGCGGATTCCCTATCCCACACTTGTGGCCCATCAGTACTGTTCATTTGCACGGCCTCACTTAAATGAATTTCATCCTGAATTTCATTTTGACAAGACGTTACAACTTGCCCACCGTCCAAGTATTTCTTCAATTTTTCCAGTAGAAGCGAAGGAGAGACCGGCTTGGCGATATAATCATCCATCCCCGCAGCAAGGCATTTTTCGCGGTCCCCGGCCATTGCATTAGCCGTCATGGCAACAATAGGAATATCTATATTCTCAATTCCAGCGACCTCTTTCCTTATCTGCTGAGTCGCTTCATACCCATCCATTTCAGGCATTTGGCAATCCATCAAAATCAGATCATATGGACAGAGATCTTTGATCGCAGCTTTTAAACTTGAAATGGCCTCAATTCCATTACCGGCCACATCAGCATTAAAACCAAACTCTTTTAATATCCCCAAAACAACCAATTGATTTACTTGATTATCTTCGACAACTAGCAGTCTTGCAGTATGATCCAATTCAACATCATTCTCATCTTCTAAGGTGACAGTTCTCAAATAATGGCTGGTTAATAATGGATCCGCTTTTCTAAGCGCCTCCCCACCATGAACAACGACATGCAATGCCTCAAAAATATCGAATGTGGTTGCCGGTTTAGGAAAATAACCACTAAAGCCCATATCAGCAAAGCGTTTAGCATCACCTCGATGCGCCATAGACGTCATCAGTATAAGCTTACTTTCTGAAAACCGATCATCCTTTTGTAATAAGTCACCCAGCTCAGCGCCATCCATACCAGGCATCTGCATATCGATAAAAATAACATCAAAACAGCTTCCTTGGTTTTTAGAGGTATATTCCTCGCAGCGCGATAACGCATCGTAACCATCTTTTGCTTCGCAAACCTCAGCTCCCCAATGTTTAAGCTGCCCAGACAAAACTTCACGATTCGTCACGTTGTCATCAACGATTAATATAGACAGCTGAGCTACATCACTCACAGGAACAACGAGTTCAGATGAATCACTCGCAGAAAGTATGGCGCTAAAATTAAAACTGCTCCCCTTACCCTCTTCACTTATAACACTGATCTCTCCCCCCATCAGCTCACATAACTGCTTACTGATCGCCAAGCCTAGTCCTGTTCCCCCATATTCACGTGTGGTCGATGCATCCACTTGGCTAAAGGAATCAAACAGTTCTGACTGCTTATGCTCTGAGATACCAATACCTGTATCATTAACACTACAGTCAATACGCCACTTATCATCCCCATGAGGATGTAATACAGCCCTGACAAGGACCTCTCCTGCAGATGTAAACTTAATCGCATTGCCTACTAAGTTCGCCAATATCTGGCGCAACCTACCGGGATCACCTTTGACTGTTGAATGCTCAATCTGGGTCAAATCAAAAATCAGCTCAAGTCCTTTATCTTGAGCTTGAAGTGCCATCGCCTCAGAAAACTCATCAAACATCGCACGAATATTGAAATCAATTGATTCTAGCTCAAGCTTACCGGCGTCAATTTTTGAAAAATCGAGAATATCGTTTATTAATGTTAATAAAGCATTCGCACTGGTTTGAGCAACGATGGCTCGATGACGCTGCTCATCAGTTAACGTGGTATTTAGCAGTAATCCCAACATGCCCAAAACACCGTTCATAGGCGTACGAATCTCATGACTCATATTGGCTAAGAATTCACTTTTCGTAACATTGGCTAGCTCTGCCTCATTTTTGAGGGCGATCAGACGTTTCTCCATCTGACGCTCGGTCGTCACATCTAAGTTAGTGCCAATCATTTTTGGATTTCTTTCTTTATCACCAGCCATATAAGCAGCTGTAGCTTTTACATATTTAATCTGGCCATCGGGCAAACAGAGCCTAAATTCGCTATGCCAATCATGTTTATGCTCTATCGCATCGCTTAACGAGGACGATGCGGCTTCTAGATCCTCAACATGCACACATGATTCCCAATAGTCATAGTAGAAGTGATTCTGAACGACATCATCTGAGGCTGCATAGATGAGGCACATCTGCTCATCCCAATCGAGCCTATTGGTTTTAAGATCCCACTCCCAAATACCAAGCCCGGAAGATTCTACAGCCAGATCAGTTTTTCGTTTTTCCGAGGTGAGGCTCTTTTGAATATCCTCTGCTAAATCGAGTGCTTTGATGAGATCTTTTTCGGCATTAACACGTTTACTAATATCTCGGAACGACCACACTCTTCCCGCAGGTTTACCTTCAACATACATAGGAATGGATGCTTGTTCATAGGTCCGCCCATCGAACAGATAAAGCAAAGTGGTATTTTCAGTGTCTTCACTGCCGATCAAGCTTTTGACATTTTCCGCCGCTTCATCTGCATTTTCTAACTGCCTTAATACTCCACCCAAAACACGTGAGTCTCGACCATATTCATCAGGAAAGCCCCAAAGTTCAGCGAAACGTTTGTTATACCGAATCACTCGGCCATCTGGATCAGAAACTAAAATCCCATTATCAGTGGATTCTAAAATGGAGGCTTGTATGGTCACCGCCTCAGTAATGTCCAGCTCCATCTGCTTACGCTGGGTAATATCACTTCTTATAGCGATATAACTTACAGGCTTACCGTCATCGCCTTTAAAAGGAACAATGGTCGTATCCACCCAATAGATATGTCCATCTTTTGCACAATTTCGAATCTCACCATGCCAAACATGACCCGCGCAGATACTGCTATACAGTTCTGAAAAGAATTCTTTGGAGTGATAACCCGAATTTAAGATCCGGTGATTCTGACCAATAAGTACCTCTAGATCATAACCACTAATTTCAGAGAATTTCTCATTTGCATAAGTGATCGTACCGGCTAAATCAGTCACCGCGACAATAGAGTGCTGATCCAATGCAAACTGCTGTTCAGCAACTTGAGCCAGCGCCCCTTTAGCCTGTTTCACACTTCGCTGTAACGCAGTCTCATGAATACCTTGCATATCTAACATATGATTAAAGGCATCTGTAAGTTGAAATATTTCTCTATTAGAAGCGTTAATTTCAACGTGACTCTCCAAATTCCCTGCGGCAGCTTCTCGGCTTGCTCGCGCTAGAAGTATGATTGGCTTAGTGATACGGCCAGCAACGTCATAAGTCAGAATTAAAATAATAAATACAGTTATCAAAAGAAGAAAAAGGACTATTTTTCCTAGCCAGTTCGCTGAGCTGAGTGCATCCGCTTGATCAATTTCTGATATTAATCGCCATCTAACACCTCCAAAGTCAATGACTGCATGTAGCCCAATAACCTCAGCCCCCGTAGGTCCGGTATAACTTAACCCGGTATATGTATCTTCATCTTTATGAAAAACAACTTCGGCATTTTCATAGGATTTCAGATTCATACGCGTACTTAAAAGCTCAGACGGTTTATCACTCAAAGGACTAATGAGTAGCCCCTCGTCATTCACTAAATAATGAACGAGCGAATCGCCTCCTTCCCCCCCGGCTCTCAGAAGATCAAAAATGCGGTCATAACGTAGCTGAACTGCAAAAACACCCTGCCTTTCACCCTCACGACCCGTAATTTCTGACGTCAAAAAACCAGCCAAATTATCATTTGAGGGGCCGTACCTTTCCATTCCTGAAAAAGATATTTCCCCCGTCGTCAAGGTACGATCAACCGACTTGGAGAATTTACTTGATCCGTAACCCCCATTCAGTAAATTAGTTCCTAAATCAGTTTCGGCAGCTGTGCTATACAAAACATTTCCATCGAGATCAATCAGTAAAACATCATATATATAATCATAATGCTGAGTTAAAGAGATTAGATCCTGTTCTTTGTCGGCAACAATAGCTTGCCAAGCTGGGCTTGCCACAAAGCTTTTAACCGTATCCTGGCTCTGTTTATAACCATCTTTGAGAGATATGATAAAGTCTTTAGTACTTTGTGAAGCTGAGTGAATTTTCAAATCAGCAATTCGATAATCGAACCAATTATGCATAGAACGAACAGTCACAATAGAGGATTGATACAATTCATCATAACTTGCAACAATCAAACTATCCCTTGCCTGCTGATAACTCAGCCAAGAAACGATCATCACTGGAATTAATGCGAGTAATCCCATCCATAAAACCAAGTTCGTACGCAGGGAAGTAAGCGTTTTAGCTTTCTCTGATTGGAATGATGTTTGAGTCGACTTTACACTCATGCATAACCTATGAACTTGTATTCAGAAGGAGGCTAACTACATAGCAACGAAAAGCCATACAAAATATGTGCAAAATCAATAAGCTACTATTTAATAACCTTTTTACAGAATAGACCATATTTAAGCGAAAAAACGCTTATCTGATGAAAAATATTAGGAAAGATAACCCTAAGTAGGCTCAAAACGTACAGAGTGATCTAGCAATCAAACCACCCTATAATTTATCTTAGTCGCCGCAATATAAATTCTTCGGAAATTAACCCAGCTTCTAATTGATCTAGCTCTGAAGAAAGTAGAGGTACCTCCCTTTCCTGCTCTCGTAGGCTCTCCAGTAATGCTTTACGCTCGTGACGAGAAACACCCTCTTTCAGCAAATTTCGTTCTGTCGTTTTAATCTTTTTAGTCAATTTTTTGAGCTGTTGTTTCACACTCTCTATCTCAGCCTTAAGTGCGTTCACCTTTTGCTCTTGAAGATAGATCGTACGACCACGCTGATACTCTATGAGAAATGACTTTTCTAAGGCTTTAGGGCAAACATAGCTATATTCGACACCTCTTAAGCCAACGCGGAAGCCATTATTTGGCAAGCAATACGCCTTAAGACCCTGCTTACGCCCTTGTAGATATTCATCTAAATTTAGACTTATCTGGTATTCAGAACAGGACTTTTGATGCTCAGAAAGAACGCCCTGCAATTCACCTTGCAGGCCATCTCGATATCCAATCCCTTCCCAATCTCCTGTTAGACATTCCTCTTCACTCAAGCTCGCACAACCCGAAAGAACAAATAATAAAAGAGTTAGAAAGCAATCGCCGATCTTCTTTTTAGGCATGTTAAGTCCCCAAGGCAACAATAACCCTCAGCCTAAAGGACTCAAACTTAATAAAAGTGGAATAAGGTGAAAATAGGTTATGAAAACACAGGGACGAGTTTATAACCTTGCATCTGCCAGCCAATCAAGGAGATAAAGCCATCGGCAACAACGCTAAGTGCTGAGGGTAAAAGTGAGTTATCCACCTTAAAGACATCCGTAGCGATTGCACAAACCTCGATCCTAACGCCTCTCTGGTTCAGCTCACTAATACTGGTCTGTATAGAATCAAACTCTTGTTCGTAATCAAAAGTCAATTCCGGATCGCTTTCTTTACTTAAAAACTTCACCGTCGGACCGATTACAACCACAACCATTTCTGGATCAACCCCTTGTCGCTTTAACCCATCATATGTACCGACAATAAGGTCCATATAAAAAGCGGTTGTTTTCGCTGATTTAAAATCAATCAAAAACACAGCGTTAGCCGCACTAATACCATTAAGTGCTGCTGCATCATTGTATTTTTCATCCGCCTGTACCGCATACGAACACAAACAAAACAGCAGAAGTACACCCTTAAACCAAGCATGAATGCTACGCATAATGACAACGCTCCATTGTTGTTAAACCAAGATAATAAATTAGAAAAAACTCAATCCTGTATTAACAGGTATTCACCACAAAAACTCAACTCAATTTCTATAGGCTTATCCCCGCCCGAAAATACAAATTTAGTTTTTATCTCTTAAAGCTTCATAAGAAATAGGCATAGGAATCAGCCACTACTAAGGCCAAAAAAAGGCCATCAATACAAAGAGGCCCTTTTATGAGTTTAACAACGTTGCAAAATGAACTAACGAATCACAAGACCAGGTAACCAACGTTTGTCACGATCAATTTCATCTCGCTCCCACTCGTTCATCGGTGGAACCGCTAAATCGTCTGGTGGAGAAGCCAATAAATTAAGGTCGACCGCTTGTGCAACACCACGAATAACATCACCATCAACGCTCATATGGTAATAGATGCCATTCCAAAAGTTGGCACCAAACTCCTCTTTCTTTTTAAACATAAACAGTAAGTCATGAGAAAGCCAGCTTAGATCATCACCTGTAACGGTGCGGGGTTGCTCATAAGGATATGAAAGATGACACCACAATTCAGGGCCTTCTAGGCACTTCATCTCTTTCATGGATAGGAAATAATCACGAAACTTTCCATGGTCCATATGAAGTTCATAGCGACTACCTTCATCTTGAGGATGAAAAGCAACAGTACCCACCAGCGTTTCATTACCTTTTTTATCTACTAACAAAATTTGCTTCTGCCCCATAAGCGCACCAGCAAAACCATTAATAGAAAAACTTAATAATGTCAGGGCGATTAGCGCTCGACTTAACCTTAGTAAGCAGTCCATATTTACTCTCCGAATAAAACACTGTTTAAATAGTGTACGATGCTTATCCGCATACGCCATGATACTTGGGAACTAAATTCCCTGAGCAAGTTCAATTTATTGTCATTTTATAATCATTTCCTACTCATAAACTATGCTGTAAAGGTCTGTATCTTTAGCATTATCAAATACCTATACTATGTAATGATATTCCACTAATTTGAAATTGGGCTCGATTAAAAGCCTTAAATAATAAGGAGTGTTCATGGGTTCCTGCTGCCAACATGATCAAGAGTTTGATGGCGCATCACCTGAATATAAGCGTGCGTTATGGTGGGTTATTTCAATTAACGCCATTATGTTTTTAATCGAAATCAGCGCCAGTGTTCACGCGAGCTCTCAAGCGCTTCAAGCGGACGCTTTAGATTTCTTAGCCGACACGGCCACCTATACCCTTTCCTTATTAGTAATAGGGAAATCACTTCGTACTAGAAACCGCGCCGCTCTTATTAAAGCCACCAGCCTAATGATAATGGGAATAGCTGTATTCGCTATGACCCTCTACCGTTTCATTTTCATGCAAACACCTGAAGCGATCACTATGGGTTCAATTGGTACCCTCGCTTTAAGCGCTAATCTCATCAGCGTCATGATCTTGCTTAAATTCCGTAATGGGGATGCTAATGTACGCTCCGTGTGGCTTTGCAGCCGTAACGATGCTATCGGCAATATTGCCGTGATCATCGCAGCAGCCGGCGTATGGCAAAGCCAGTCTGCATGGCCCGACCTCATCGTTGCCACTATTATGGCTGGGCTCTTTAGTTGGTCCGCGATTCAGATTTTTAAACAAGTACGACGTAGTCATGAGTAATCATGGGTCGTGCTAGCGTCTATTTCGGCCATGAGCCCGACCTAGGTCAATAAAAATATATTCATCTCTGTTTTTTGTTTTAATTCACAAGCACTACCTTGCATAAACACATATCTGAGCGAATACTAATAATCGGTAGTTTTTATAGCATCAACAAACACTCAGAAAACGAGTGGTACTGAGAGTGAAAATGAAAGGAATTCAGAAAGTCATCGGGGTAGTCTGTATCTCAATCCCCCTATTCATTAGCATCGCAGGATTTGGTTATAAAGAGCCTAATCCCCCTGTACAACTACCCAAAGTTACCATTGCCGTATCAACAACCCCCCTTTCAGCCCCTTTGTATATTGCTAAGGTTAAAGGCTTTTTCAAAACTGCAGGAATCGATGTTTCGATAAAAGAGATACCGGGCGGAAAGAAATGTTTTGAAGCCCTTCAACGAGGGGAAGTTGATTTAGCCACAGTTTCAAAGTCAGTCATAATGTTTAACAGTTTCAATAAAGCTAATTTTTCAGTGCTTACTAGCTTTGTTGAATCAGACAACGATATAAAAATCGTTACGCTGTCAAAGAGCAAAATACTTACAACTGAGGATTTAGTTGGCCGCACTGTCGGCATAGTTAAAGGGAGTGCTAGTGAATACTTCCTACACTCTTGGTTAACCTCTACAGACATAGACCCTCAATCTGTTAACACTCATACTTATGCAGTCAAAGATATGCCTGCTGCACTTAACCGAGGCGAAGTTGATGCTATCTCTGTATGGGAACCATTCGCCTACAACTCAATGCGGCTCAATTCAGAGTCCTCGATCCTGCCTACAAAAGGGCAATACAAGCTCTCATTCAATTTAGTTCATTTAACAAATAACCCTATTTTTAATCAGCCCCCACGAAATGTAGTCAGTAACACAGTAGAAATGGCGATTATAGAAGGGCTAAATAAGGCGAACCATTTCATTCAGGCTCGCCCAGAAGATGCCCAGCTTATTCTTCGCCGGCATTTAAAATTAAGCCAAGATTTTATCGATTGGGTCTGGGTCGATTATCAATTCAAACTATCATTGAATACTGCATTTATTCATTCACTCGGTAAACAAGCAAAATGGGCGATCGAAGCTGGCTTGGTAGAACAACAAGAGGTGCCAAACTATCTGCACTTTATCTCTCCAGAAGCATTGAAACGGCAGTAAGCGCTGTACGACAAGCTAACAGTCTTTTCTCTCTCGGGATCAAGACATTTCTAATATTTATCAAAAGTAACAAGCGGGCAACTTCACTATAGGAATCTAGACTTAGTTTACGTATCCTCTGCCCTGAATTAAGGACTAACCGTAAGAACAAAACAAAAATATGAGTCAAAACGCACGTAAAGTAGCTTGCAGCCCAGATAAAGCCATAGTGATGATCGTAGACGATATGCAATCGATGCGTATGATTACACGTACAGCCCTCAAAGAGATGGGATTCAAAAAATTTGTAGAGTGCACAAACGGGCAAGAAGCACTAAAACGCTTACGTTTAATGAATATTAATCTAGTGATTTGTGATTGGGATATGCCCGAAATGAATGGTCTAGATCTTCTTCAGGAAATACGCTCCGACGAGCGTTTGGAAAAAATCCCATTCATTATGCTAACCGCTCATTCAGAAACTGAATTAATACATCAAAGCATAACAGCTGGGGTTGATAGCTACATTGTGAAACCTTACCAACCTAGAGCACTCTGCCTTCGCGTTAACTCGCTATTAAAAGACCCCGTTACCTTAAGTAAGGTCTAACCTTTTATTTTAAACAGATTTCTATATTTTGCGCCAACTGCTGTAAATAACCCGTATATCCCTGCTCTAAAGTCACATCAATCGCCAATGGATCTAAGTGACCTAAACGAATAGGTTTATCAGCCACAACTCGTTGAATAACTTCTGCTTTAAATTGCGGCTCAATAAAGACACAACGAGCTTCTAATTCATCTAACATACCTTGAATGTGGGCTAACTTTTTTGCCCCAGGAGCGCGGGCGGGGTCAACCGTAAAAAAGGCTAATTGCTTTAGATGATAATGTTCAACGAAACGTGAAAAAGCATCATGGAAAACAACAAAGCCCTTATCCTGATAAGCACTCAGCTGCGTTTCAATTCGTTGATCTGTAACCAATAAGTCTTGCTTAAATGCTTCAAAATTAAGTTCCAACTGAACCGCATGATGAGGAGCCTGTTTTGACAACTCATCTGTTATTTTTTCTGCCATATGGAGCATGTCTAGCGGATCCATCCATACATGTGGATCAACTCCGTGATGATCATGATCTGTGTACTCTACAGATTCCTCATGATCGTGATGATGGTGCTGCTCTTCACTCTCACCATCTAGCAATTGCAATACAGGCGTATCTAACTGCTGAATAGTTTTAGATAGAAACTGCTCCATATCCGGCCCTATCCAGATAACAAGGTCAGATGCTCTTAATAGACGCATATCTGAAGGTTTCAAAGAGTAATGATGCGGTGATGCGCCAGGCGGAATCAAAACATCTACATCACCCAGATCAGCCACAATAGCATTGGCAACCAACTGCAACGGCTTTACAGTAGTAACGACTTTTAATGGCTCTTGAGCAAAACTGAAAGGAGATAACAACAAAAGGAAAACTAAGCCTGCGACATTTTTCATCTATCTTCTATATCTCAACATACTTTAAAGTTACAATATAACATAAATAGTTTAGTGGTTAACCCCATGTCTGAATCACAACTTGCTTTTCATTCTGAGCACGACCATAAGGGCTGTATCAAACAGGCCCTAAATGATGCCAAAGAGCTATGCCGTGCACGGAATCTACGTTTCACCCCTATTCGAGAACTGGTTCTTAAAACCATTTGGCAGAGCCATAAACCGCTAGGGGCGTATGAACTATTACCGGCGCTAGCCGAAGCAGGCTTTAACTCGGCCCCGCCTACGGTTTACCGCGCCCTCGATTTTCTACAAGAACAAGGGCTAGTCCACAGAATTGCGCTTTTAAATGCGTTTATTGGCTGCCCTCATCCAAATGAAGCTCATGACGGTTCATTTTTAATTTGTAGCAAGTGCAATAACACGGTAGAGATTGATACAACCCGAATCAGTGACGAAGTAAATAAACAAGCTGAGAGCCTAGGTTTTACCCCAGAACAGCAATCAATAGAGATATTAGGAACGTGCCCAGAGTGCCTACCAAAGAAACAAAGAGACACTCAAGAATGAACCACCAGCATGAACCATTAATTAAGCTAGATAAGGTAAACCTACATTTCGGCCGTAACCACGTACTCCAAGATATTACGACGGAGCTACACAAAGGCTGCATTACGACATTAATAGGTCCGAATGGAGCCGGTAAAACGACTCTGGTTCGCGTCATTTTGGGCTTAATCAAACCTAGCAGTGGCTCTATCTGGCAGGAAGATAACCTGCGAATTGGTTATATGCCGCAAAAACTGCAAATTGATCAGACCTTCCCGCTAACGGTTGAACGTTTTTTACAAACAGCCCAAACAGCGAACAAAGAAACCATGATTGCCACCTTGACAGATGTGGGTGCAGAATCTCTGTTTAAACAATCCATCCATAATTTATCCGGTGGTGAAATGCAGCGTATATTGTTAGCACGCGCGCTGCTTCGTAACCCCCATTTGTTAGTTTTAGATGAGCCCGTACAAGGCGTAGATATAAACGGTCAGTTAGAGCTATACAACTTAATATCGCGGATTCGTGATGAGAGGGGCTGCGGGGTATTAATGATCAGCCACGATCTCCATCTGGTCATGGCATCTACCGATCATGTTATCTGTATTAACCATCATGTGTGTTGTTCGGGTCATCCTGAACATGTAACAAACGATCCATCCTTCACCGAACTATTTGGCATTAAAGGAAGCGAACAGCTGGCCGTGTACAGTCATCATCATAACCACCGTCATGATGAACATGGGGATGTCATTCCTGACCCTGCATGTGACCACTCCCATAACTGTAATCATGACCAAGGGTCACCTCATGCCTGATTTTTTACTTTTTGCGTTACTCGGTGGATTAGGCGTAGCTACGGTTGCCGGCCCCTTGGGCTCGTTTGTTGTATGGCGCCGCATGGCTTATTTTGGAGATACCTTAGCCCACTCGGCACTGCTCGGTATCGCTATCGGTTTTTTACTCGATATTAACCTTAACCTAGCCGTTATATTTTGCTGTGTTGGCTTGGCTCTGGTACTAGTCACACTGCAGCGCCAAAGAATGGTCGCAACAGACACTCTACTTGGCATTATGGCCCATAGTGCGCTCTCTTTAGGTCTCGTGGCTGTAGCGCTCTTAGAGATCAGAGTCGATTTGATGTCATACCTCTTCGGTGATCTTCTAGCAGTCAGCCAATTAGACCTTTTCTGGATCTATGGTGGAGGGGTCGGTGTACTCGTTTTACTAAAACTACTCTGGCAACCTTTACTCGCAATCACCATTAACGAAGAGTTAGCCCATGTTGAAGGGGTTAACGTACCGATTACACGTCTGATTCTGATGTTATTGATTGCTATTGTGATTGCTATAGCGATGAAAATCGTAGGCCTGCTACTGATTACATCCCTACTTATCATTCCAGCGGCATCTGCACGAAGGTTTGCCACTACACCCGAACAGATGGCAATAGGCGCTGCAATTGTTGGCTGCTTATCTGTGATGGGCGGTCTAACGTTGTCATGGCATTTTGATACGCCAGCAGGGCCTTCTGTTGTCGTTGCAGCACTTGGGATTTTTATCACCTTATATGCCCTGCCTGCTAAGCAACAGCAATAATGCGATCCCGAAAATAGATTAATCAGTTTTAACTTTTAGCGTTTCCAAAACACATTAATCAGCGCACCCATAATGATTAAACCTCCCCCCACCCATGTTAAATCGGGGGGAATCTCATCAAAGAAAACAAAACCAAGCACAACAGAAAAAACCACCTGAACATATGCGTAAGCAGAGACTTTACCGGCATATTCTGTTTGCATCGCCTTCGTTAACCCCACTTGCCCCACTTGAGTAAAAATACCAACCAGGATTAACAGCAGTAGCGCTTCGGTACTCGGCATCACAAAATCACTGCCTAAGAAAATCACTGAAATCGGTAGAGCGATCAGAGGAAAGTAAAAGATAATGACGGAGCTATCTTCTGTTTGGCTCAGTTTTCTCACTAAAACATAAGCGATAGCACTACCTAACGCCCCCGCTAGGGCAGCCATAACACTGAGCCATGGAAGCGAACTTAGATTACTACCCTCATGCGTTGGTTGAACCATCAGCACTAAACCTATCAAACTGAGTACAATGCATAACAACGTTGCCTTTTGCACTTTCTCTTTAAGAAACAATAACGCGATAAGTGCGGTGAAGGCGGGATAGGTATACTGCATAATCGTTGCTTCAGCTAAAGGCAGGGTTGTGACAGCATAATAAACACAAAGTAATGCAATCGCCCCAACACTACCTCTTGCGATCAACAGACCTTTGTTCTGGCCCCAAACATCTATTCGCTTACGCTTTATATCAATGTAACTAATACACAATGACACAACCGCTCTAGCAGCAACGATCTCCAAAACAGGAATACCATACTCACTTGCTCCTTTGACGCAAGCCGCCATCAGCGCAAAGCCCAGAGCAGAAAGCAGCATGTAATAAACAGCTGGAGGCATCACAGTTTTGAAATAAGTCATAGTTTGAGTATGTTCGGAGGGAAAGTAAGCGCGAGATCATATCCTAAGGGCCTTATTAAATGAACTGCTATGGACTATTAAAAAACATAACTGAGTTCTATATTTAAAAATACCTATATCACTCGCATAAGAGATAGCCATGATATCAGCCTTGCCACTTTTACTCGCATTTACAACTGACAAGATACTTCCATTAGACTCTCTCGCTTTGCCTTCTGGTTATAAGATAGAAGTCGTTGCTCAAGCGCCAAATGTGCGCCAATTAGCCTTAGCTAAAGACGGAACACTTTTCGGAGGCAGCCGAAAAGCAGGTAAGGTTTATGGTTTCATCGATGCCAATAAAGATGGCATCTATGAGAACACTATCATTATCGCAAACAAGCTGAATATGCCCAGTGGAATAGCGATCAATGATAATGATCTATATGTCGCTGAAGTATCTAGAATTCTGCAATATAAAGAGGTTCTACCCCTCAACAGATCTGCGAGCCCAAATACCTATAAAGCAGAAACCTATTATTCAGAGCTGCCGAACAAACGACATCATGGCTGGAAATATTTAAAGTTTGGCCCCAAAGGGGATATTTTTTTCAACATTGGAGCACCCTGTAATACCTGCCTACCCGCTTTTCCTTTTGCTTCAATCGCTAAGTTAGACGCTGATAAAAATCTGACACTTGTCGCCGAAGGCGTAAGAAACAGTGTAGGTTTTGCATGGCACCCACAAACCCAGCAGTTATGGTTTACAGAAAATGGACGCGATTATTTAGGCGACGATAAACCCTCGGATGAACTCAATCGAATAAGCAGCCCTAAGCAACATTTTGGATTCCCATTTTTCCATGCTCACAGCATTTCAGATCCACAATACAGCGACCCTGCGCGTACGTCTGATCAGTTTACGGAGCCTACTTATGCACTCGGCGCACATGTCGCTCCTTTAGGTATGACGTTCATTAACAAGACGATTGAAGGCGCCCTCGCCCCTGAAGCAGATGAGCAAACACTGTTAATTGCAGAACACGGTTCGTGGAATCGGTCAAAAAAAGTAGGCTACAAAGTCGTCAGGTTAAGTATCCGAAATAACGAAGTTATTCAGCATGAGAACTTTATTACGGGCTGGCTTCAAGACGAAACACACTGGGGAAGACCTAACGATATTATTCAAGACACTGACGGAAGCTTACTCATATCAGATGACTATGCGGGTGTAATTTATCGTGTGTCAAAGCAGTAATACAGATTTAAACCGCTGTATCACTGCGAAGCTTTATCTTTAATGGTCTTTACGCTTACTACCTGGATTAGGCGTAAACAGTAAAGGTTGAGCACCCTCTTCAATTACCGGGGCATTTTCGCGATTCACCCGCGTCTCAAGCTCTTCTGCCTCGACTTCACCATCAAGACGCATAGAGTCTACATAATCACAGCGCACGCACTCTTTATGCTCTCGCTCTTCATCACGATAGGTACGAATCGTATCCATCTCTCCGCAACGTGGACACACGGCCCCAGCTATAAAACGTTTTATCACACTCATTAGTTTTCTCTTTTATTCTTGAGCAGGAGGAAAAAGGGGATAAAAATGACGGCCCCTCGAACCTCCTGCACTAAAGATATCTTTACTCTATTGAACATTTTGCCATTTAGATAGCTTAGCTCTACGACTGGATTCCACAATGGCGCAATAAAGCATCTACTTTAGGCTCGCGGCCTCTAAATGCAATAAACAGCTCCATTGGCTCTTTAGAACCGCCCATTTCTAAAATATTTTTACGGAAATCCGTGCCTGTGGATAAGTTAAATACGCCCTCTTCTTCAAAACGAGAAAACGCATCCGCAGATAAAACCTCAGCCCATTTATAGCTGTAGTAACCCGCAGCATAACCACCTGCAAAAATGTGGCTAAAACTATGTTGGAAACGATTAAATGCTGGCGGCTTAATCACAGCCACTTTAGCGCGAATATCATTCAAAAAGGACTGAACATCGGTAACACCGGGCTCATATTCACGATGTAAGCAGAAATCAAACAGAGAGAACTCAATCTGACGCATCATCATCATGCCTGACTGGAAATTACGTGCAGCCAGCATTTTATCTAACAAAGGCTGCGGTAAAGCTTCACCTGTTTGATAATGGCCAGAGATAAGAGCCAACGCTTCAGGTTCATAACACCAGTTTTCTAGGAACTGACTTGGGAGTTCAACCGCATCCCATGCCACACCATTAATACCACTCACATCAGCCGACTCAATCTGAGTCAACATATGGTGCAAACCATGACCAAATTCATGGAACATCGTTGTCACTTCATTATGAGTCAGTAAAGCAGGATCATCCCCCACTGGAGAACTAAAGTTACATACCAAATAAGCCACAGGAAGCTGCAATGCACCATCATCTAAACGACGACGAACACGACAATCATCCATCCATGCGCCACCACGCTTTTTCTCACGTGCATACAAATCTAGGAAGAAGCGAGCAATCACCTCCCCCTCATGACTGATCTCAAACAGCCGAGCATCTTCATGCCAACGATCAAAATCAGTTACTTCGCTAATCTGAATATCAAACAGTTTGCCTGTTACTGTAAATAAGCCATTCAATACTTTAGGTAGCGGGAAATAAGGGCGAATCTGTTCCTCAGAAATCGAGTACTCAGCCTGCTTAAGTTTGTCGCTGTAATAAGCCAGATCCCAAGCTTGTAGATCTTCAATACCATGCTGCTCTTTAGCGAAATCACACAGCTGTTGATAATCTTTTTTAGCGACCGGCAAGCTCTTCTCAGCCAGATCATTTAGGAAGCTCACAACTTGGTCAGACGTCTCAGCCATCTTCGTTGCCAGTGAGTATTCCGCATAATTTTCAAAGCCAAGCAGTTTCGCAAGCTCTAAACGCAGTTCAAGAATTTGCGTCATTACAGAAGAGTTATCCCACTGCCCTTCACCCGGCCCCTGATCAGATGCCCGCGTTGCAAAAGCGGTATAAATCTCTTTACGAAGCTCGCGATTATCTGCGTAAGTCACTGTTGCAAGATAGGATGGAAAATCTAATGTGACTAACCAGCCCTCTTCACCTTTAGCTTCAGCCATCTGTTTAGCCGCGCCCAACGCCATAGGCGGCAAACCTTCTAAGTCACTCTCTTGAGTGAGCAATTTACTCCACGCATTACTGGCATCCAACACATTCTCAGAGAACTTGGTCGTCAGCTCTGAAAGCTTTTGCTGTAGTTCAGCATAACGCGCCTGATCCGTCTCATTCAGTGCGATGCCCGATAAGCGGAAGTCTCTTAACGTATTTGAGATAACCTTCTGCTGTGCTTCATCCATCAGTTGGAAGTTTTCACTTTCAGACAACTGATTAAAAGCTTGGTATAACGCCTGATTTTGACCCATCTCTGTCCAATATTGCGACAATTTAGGGATACACGCATTATAGGCATCGCGCAGTTCATCGCTGTTTACCACTGAATTCATATGGGACACAGGCGACCATGCTTTTGCTAAACGGTCATTCATCTCTTCCATTGGAGCAACAAGGCTTTCCCAACTTGGCTGCTCTTTAGAGGATGACAGTTGTTCTAATATATTTGCCACCTCTGCACGGTTATCAGCCAACAATTGATCGATTGCTTCTTCAATATGATCGGGTTTGATCAAACTAAAAGCGGGCAACAACTGGGGTTCAAGCATTGGATTGCTCATCTAACGTGCTCCTGAAAAGAGATATAATCATTATTAAATGGGATCAAAAGCCTGTTTTTCAATTCCAAGACTATTTAATAAGTCGCAATTATAGAGATTCGCTCTAAAGTTTTGCGATAATAGAAAAGACGCTTACGATTAAGCCTTCAATCTCTCATCACCTAAGAGTAATACATATGAAAATACGGACTTATCAAGGCATGACACCTAAACTAGGTGAACGTGTGTTTGTTGACCCTAGCGCAGTTGTTATGGGCGATGTTGTTTTAGGTGATGACGTATCGATCTGGCCATTAACCGTTATTCGCGGTGATATGCATAAAATCAGAGTGGGTGACCGAACCAGTGTCCAAGATGGCACAGTACTACATATTACCCATGCAGGCCCCTATAACCCCGACGGATTCCCTTTAATCATTGGCTCGGATGTAACTATCGGCCACCAAGCAATGTTACACGGTTGCACTATAGGCAATAAAGTACTCGTAGGCATGGGCGCCATGGTGATGGACGGTGCGGTTGTAGAAGATGAAGTCATTATCGGTGCAGGTTCTTTAGTTCCTCCTGGTAAAACCTTAGAGAGCGGCTATCTCTATGTCGGCCGTCCGGTAAAACAACAACGTCCACTTACTGAAAAAGAGCGTACATTTTTCAGTTATACTGCCGCGAACTACGTCAAGCTTAAGGACAAGCACCTTGAAGAAGATTACGCTAACTTATAGTTTACTGGCCCTGATACTATCGACCACGGGGTGCAGCTATAATGTAAATAGCACCCCGGAGTGGTGGTTCAAAGCCAAAGGCTTACCGATGCCTGCCGATAACGGTCAGGTATCCTTATGCCAAAATTTTGGTTGTACTAAATCAACCTCCATTCAGCTTACCCCGCAAGATTTAGAACCGGTTCACCAGCTTTTCAAACCTAGCCCAAACTCTGCAGAAGAAGAGAGAGTATTAATTGCTAAAGCAATGGGGTTATTTGAAACGATTACCGGACCTAAAATTGGCACCAGCCATGATAAAGCGATGAATGCTTTCAGTGTCAAAAGCAATCAACTGGACTGCATTGCAGAATCCAGTAATAGCAGTGCTTATCTTTTGATTTTGAAACAACAAAATCTCATAAAGTTTCACCGCATCGGCGGCAATATTCATCGCGGCCCTTTAACACTTAATGCACCTCATAATAGTGCCGTCGTGGTCGAAATAAGTACTAGCGAAGCCTACGCTGTCGACTCATGGTTTGGCGCCAATGGGGAACCCGCCTGGATAACACCCTCTGAAAACTGGTTATCTGGCTCCAATCCTTAATTCCTTATAGTTTTGTAGTTTAACTTACACAAATAAACACATTCGCTATTGATATCTATTCTCATTACCATTACCCTTTGCGCTATTGCCCCACGACGAAATTAATAGGAATTACTCATGAAACTGCGCCATTCATTCGTAGCTGCTGCGATATCAGCCCTTGCATGCGGACAAGCTTTCGCAACAGCATCTGAAAAATCAGCTATCTTGGACAACTATGCTGACATCGCACACGCCACTTATGAAGATTCATTATTAACCGCAAAAGCACTAAGCAAAGTATTGAATCAATTTCTCGCGCAGCCTTCTGAAGCAAACTTAGAAAAAGCTCGCGCTGCATGGGTCGCAGCACGTGTACCTTATCAGCAGTCAGAAGCCTTTCGCTTTGGTAACGCTATTGTTGATGATTGGGAAGGCAAAGTTAACGCTTGGCCCCTAGATGAAGGCCTTATCGATTATGTTGCGGCAGGTTATGGCTCTGAATCCGATGAAAACCCATTTTATACCGCTAACATCGTAGCGAACACCACATTGAAAGTAGGTGGCGTTGAGATCGATGTCACTAATATTAATAAAAAGCTACTGGCTGAAACCCTACATGAGATTGATGAAGTTGAATCTAATGTAGCAACAGGTTATCACGCGATTGAATTCCTACTGTGGGGCCAAGATCTAAACGGCACAACCCCAGGTGCAGGTAACCGTCCTGCTACAGATTTTGATCTGACAAACTGCACAAATGGAAATTGTGATCGCCGTCGTGATTACCTAACCGCTAGTACAGAACTGCTTATCGACGATCTACAAGAGATGACCAATAACTGGACCGCCAATGGTGCAGCGCGTGCTGAACTGATCGCAAAAGGCGAAGAGGGCGGAATTGCCAGTATCTTAACAGGTATTGGCAGCCTCGCTTATGGCGAACTAGCAGGAGAGCGTACAAAACTAGGCCTCATGCTACATGACCCAGAAGAAGAGCATGATTGCTTCTCTGACAATACTCATAACTCTCACTTCTATGATGCGAAAGGCATTAAGAACGTTTATTTAGGCCAATATACACGTACCGATGGCTCTGTTGTTTCGGGCGCAAGTCTCTCTCAACTTGTTAAAAACCGAGCACCTATCGTTGATCAGGATCTACAAAACAAACTAAAGAATACTGAAGTTGCAGCACAAGCGATGGCTGATGAAGCAGCCAAAGGCAATACATTTGATGTTCTTATCGGGGCAAACAATAAAGCCGGTAACCAAGTGGTTCAAACTTTTGTTGACGCGCTTGTTGCAGAGGCAGAGGCCATTGAAAACACGATTGCCGTAATGAAGTTAGAGGGGGTTGAGCTAGAAGGCTCCGATAGCCTAGATAACCCTGCATCAATCAACGCTGAATAAGGCAAACTAAGCATCTTAATCGAGGCTTAGGCTTTAACCTTTGTCTCGGTTGTTGTCTCATACAATGAAAAAACAGAGTTCTTCATTCGTGCACCACATACTTTCTTGTCTATTTATCTGTTTAGTAGGGGTAACCGCTGCCCGAGCGGAAGAAAGCAATATAACTTCACCAGCAAAGCTGGAGAAAGGGGAGATAGAGCAGGGTGGCGACACGACACACCATAACAAACCCAATCGGCAAGCCTTCAGCTTTCCCGCTGCAAATCTGCCATTTAAAACCCAGCTAGATTTCAAACTTGGAAATAGTATCTTCAAAAAACTCTGGGTTCCCTCACCCTCATCCACCACCGCGAGTGATGGTTTAGGGCCTCTCTATAATGCTCGCTCCTGTATGCAGTGTCATATCAGAGATGGACGGGGACACACGCCTAAAGGCAATTGGCCAGAGGACAATGCTGTTTCACTTTTCTTGCGACTCAGCATCCCTGCACAAACAGCAGAACAAAAAGCCCTTTTAACATCTGGACGTATCGGCGTTATTCCAGAACCCACCTATGGGCAGCAATTACAGGATTTTGCGATACCGGGGTTGTCTGCTGAAGGACGTATTCAAATTGAGTACTCAGAGGAAACCGTGCAGCTTTCAGGGGGAGAAACAGCTGCATTACGTCGCCCTAACTATACAATCAGTCATCTAGGTTATGGCCCCCTACATCCACAAACAATGCTCTCGCCACGTATAGCACCGGCAATGATTGGACTCGGGCTGTTAGAGAACATAGCAGATACAGATATTTTATCCCTCAGTGATCCACAAGACCTTAACAACGATGGTATTTCGGGCAAGGCCAATAAAGTGTGGGATCAAAAAGCAAAATCCAGTGAGATAGGGCGCTTTGGCTGGAAGGCCGGTAATCCAACACTTCACCAGCAAAACAACTCGGCCTTCAATGGCGATATAGGCATATCAACACCTTATGCCAGCAACCCTAACGGGGAATGTACTGAAAACCAAGACGCATGCATCAACCGTGTAAATGGTAATAGTCTGCATCACGATGGCGTTGAGGCCTCGAAGAAAATGACCGACCTTTTACTCTTTTATACCCAGCATATTGCAGTTCCTGCACGTAGAGATGCGGATGCCCCAGCTGTGCTAGCTGGCAAACAGGTCTTTAAAGATACTGGATGCCATTTGTGCCACCAGCCCACATTTACCACCGCGAATAATCCAAAACAGCCATTTATCAGCAATCAACTGATTTGGCCCTATACAGACCTACTTCTACACGATATGGGTGAAGATTTAGCCGATAACCGGCCCGAATTTCTAGCCAATGGTTCTGAATGGAGAACCCCAACACTATGGGGTATTGGCTTAACTAAAGCAGTAAGCGGTCATAGCTTTTATTTACATGACGGACGAGCTCGAACACTCCTAGAAGCCATCTTATGGCATGGCGGAGAGGCAGAAGGAGCCAAGCAAAAAGTAAAGAATATGCCCGTGCGGGATCGGGATAATCTAATTAAATTTTTGGAATCGCTATAATGAGCTTAAAACATCTCATCAAATCCATACTACTTGCTTATATGCTGCTGACTTATTCATCAGTAGCGATAGCAGAAGTTAACCCTGAACAGTGGTTAAAACTCAATCAAGCTGTCATCAATGACCATGTGCTGCCTAATTATTTAAAACTGGCGAAGCAAAGCGCCGAGCTTAAAACCAGTAGCACTCAACTCTGCCAAGCGCCTAACTCAGTAACGCTCGAACAAACACAAACGAGCTTTATCAATATGTTAAATGCTTGGCAACGTATTCAGCACGTTCAATTCGGCCCGATTGAACTCCTTATGCGCAGTTATACGATTCAGTTTTGGCCCGATAAAAAGAATTTGACGTCTAAACAGCTTAACCTGCTCCTCACTGAAGCGAACCCTGCGACCTTAGCGCCTGAATTTTTTAACACAGCAAGTATTGCGGTTAAGGGACTTCCTGCCATTGAGCGCATTATCTTTACCGATGAGCCACTTAAAACACTGCAAGAAAACCCTTTCCATTGCCAGTTTCTTCAGGCCATTAGTGGGCATTTACTCACTCAAACGGAAAACACGCTGGCTGAATGGCAAACATACAAACAGGAATTTGAGTATCTGTCTTCTGAGGAAGGTAACTATGAGAGTGCACAAGAGGCGAGTATTGATCTAATGAAAGCTCAGGTAGAGCCGTTAGAAATCATTCGTGATCTTAAAATACTCAGACCTTTAGGCAAAACTGCTAAAGCCAAACCCCGTCGTTTAGAAAATTGGCGCAGTAAAAACGCACTACAAAACATGCAACACAACATTCAAGCTCTGCACCATATGTACAGCGGTGTTACAGCCTACAATCTATCACTACTTATGCGAGAACAAGGTGAGGTAGGCCTAGCTGATGATATTGAAACACAATTCAAATCCATTGAGACCGGCCTGAGTAAGCTCCCTAGCCCATTATCAAAGCACCTCCAAGAAGCCTCAGTTCATAAGCAGCTTTTACATATATCGGAACAGATTAGTCAGCTGCATAGCAATCTTGAAAAAAGCATGAACATGCTAGAACTTCAGCTTGGATTTAATAGCCGCGATGGGGATTAGTCGTAGAAACTTTACCGCCTTACTTGGGAGCTCTCTACTCGGCGGCAGTCTATTCAGCTCAACACTACTGGCTAGGGGGAATGAGACGTTGTTTGCATCGGCATCTCAGACTTCCAGAGGTCTCTATGAGCTATTAATTATCGATCAACAGGGAGCGTTACGGTTTCGCCATGCGCTTCCTGCTCGATCTCATCATATTGCGGCTCACCCACAGTTACCGCTGCTCGCTGCGGTAGGACGACGCCCAGAAACCTTTATCGATATCGTTAATTATCAGTCGAAACAGCTGATCCAACGTATTCAAAGTAGGCAAGGGCAGCACTTTTATGGTCACGCAATCTTCAGCCCAGATGGCCGCTACCTAATTTCCACCGAGAACCAAATGAGTACAGGTGACGGCTTGATTGTTGTTCGAGATGTTCATGATAACTTCAACACCATCAAGCAATTCAGTTCTGCAGGAATAGGCCCTCATGAACTAAAAATGATGCCCAATGGAAGAACATTAGTGATCGCAAACGGCGGTATTCACACCCATCCGAAACAGGGACGTGAGAAGCTTAATCTGAGCACTATGCAACCATCATTAGCGTATATCGATAGCCTATCCGGCAAATTACAGGAGCAAGTGTTTCTCACGACCGAACATCATCAACTAAGCATTCGTCACCTAGATGTAAACTCTCAGGGCAGGGTAGGTATAGCGCTGCAATATCAAGGAGATAAATTAGACGATATGCCTCTAGTTGCTTTTCACTCACAGGGGGAAGCCATCAGGCTTGTTAAAGCCCCCACACCTATTAACCACGCTATGAAACAGTATTGCGGAAGTATCCGTTTTGACCAAAGCGGCGAAACCGTTGCGGTTTCGTCACCGAGAGGTGACCTAATCACATTTTGGACGCAGAACGGTGATTATTTAAATTCCATTAAAACAACTGACGGCTGTGGGTTAACTGCAACATCGACAAAAAGCTGCTTTCTAATTTCCACCGGTAGAGGGCGCTTTTACCATTATGACGTTTCCACAAAGCTGAAAAGAAGAATCTCGTTGGAGCTGCCAAAGGGGATCCACTGGGACAACCATTTGAGCAACATTTCTTAAGCTAAAAATTCTAGCACCGGCTTAGGTAAAACCTGTGCTTCACAACTCTAAATTTGAACTTTATTGAAGAGAAAACCATGAAAAAGACAATCCTAGCTACTCTAATTGCAACAACCATGACATCCGCTCCAGCCTTTGCCGGCGTTGCCGAAGAACTTGCAGCAATGAAAGAGCGCATCGCACAGCTGGAATCTCAGCTTGCAAAGCAGCAAGCATCGCTAAGCAAGAAACGGTTTTAGCCAAACAAGAGACCTCTAGTGGAGCAGGTGGCTTTGCTGACAATGTAAGCGTCAGCGGCGAAATTGCTTTACTTGCTCAGCAGATTGAAGCGGATGACGGCACGAGTACTGGCGATGTACTTGTCGATACCTTCGAACTTGCAATCGAAGCCGACATCAATGAAAACGTTAAAGTCGCTACGCTTATTGAGTACCTAGCTGCTGATGAAAAACTAGACCTTGCAGAAGCTTATGCTGTGATAGGTGCTGAAGATAGCCCTGTTCATCTAACCGTTGGTAAAGCGGCACACCCTCTTCTAGTAGGCGACTCTGCAGCATTTACAGACCCAATTGCGTTCGACCTTTATGATGCCAAAGAAGGCCTAGCAATGGTGAGCTACAGCAATGAGATGGTCAATGTAGATGCTTATGTTCTCAACACTTCTGGGGAAACCGGCGAAGCGCTAGACACACTCGGCTTAAACCTTGGAGTAACACTAGAGAACGGCGTTTCATTCGGCGCGGGTTACATTACTAATACTGCGGACGTAGCCGGCCCTTTTGCTGACCTAGATGGCATGACAGAGAAAGTTGATGCTTGGCGGGCAAATGCATTGTTTGAAACGGGTAATCTTTCATTATTTGCAGAATATATCCAGCTAGGTGAGATCAACCCAGCAGGTGAAGAGCCAAGTTTCCTACATTTAGGCGCAGGTTACGATACGCAGATTTTCGGTGCTGACGGCAATCTATTCTTAGGCTACAGCGAATCTGATGAAGCAAATTACATTGACGAACTGCCTGAAACACGTACAGCACTAGGCCTATCTCGTTCATTAGGTGAGAATGCATCAGTTGTTACGGAATATGTTCGTGAAGAAAGCTACAGCAACGAAGACACTGATATCTTAAATGTCGCGATTGTTACAGAATTCTAATTCCTGAACTCTAAGAAGAAGCTCTAAGAAGAAACTTAGAGAATAACCACTAAGTGAAATCAATCTAGGCTTTGCTTAGTGTGTGACAACCGGCGCTGAATCCCCCTTCCATCATCAGAGCCGGTCGTCACAGTTCGGTACTTAATAATGCGAAACACTAGATTGCACTATTATTGAACATATTATCGATAAAGTAAGTCGCATGATACTCTACAAAAGACAGTTTAATACCTTTATAAGCACAAGGTATGACTACTTATCCGCTTTAGCACTAGATATTTCACTCAGTCTCTTAACGACCTGCGCATTTATACTTCTCTGAGTAAAAGTACCATCCTCTTTGCGCTTACCTGCTTTTCGCCCCATCATGACTTCTAAGCATTGATCAACATGAGAGACAGCATAAACGGAGAAGTTACCCTCCTTAACCGCCTCGACAACCTCAGCTTTTAGCATCAGGTTACGAACATTCGCTTTAGGAATAATCACCCCTTGCTGACCATTCAATCCACGCGCTTTACATAGATTAAAAAAGCCCTCAATTTTCTCGTTTACACCACCAATGGCCTGCACTTCACCATACTGGTTTATAGAGCCTGTAGTCGCATAGTTTTGACTAATCGGGATATGCGTCAGAGCTGATATTAAAGTACACACCTCAGCCAATGAAGCGCTATCACCATCGACATGACCGTAAGATTGCTCTAAAGCGATACTGGCAGACATCGTCATAGGGAAGTCTTTAGCGTATTGGTTACCCAAAAAACCACTCAGAATAAGTACACCTTTAGAGTGTATAGGCTGGCCTAGCGTCACTTCACGCTCGATATCGACGATACCACGATTTCCTGGAAAGACAGTTGCTGTAATTCTGGCAGGCGTACCAAATGCGACGTCACCCACCTGAAGTACCGTTAAGCCATTGGCTTTACCTATGGCTTCACCATCAGTATCGATCAACACCGTCTCTTCGACGATACCCTCTTCAATCTTCTCCGCCATACGCGATGTACGGCGCTGCTTCGCGTTTAGAGCCAGTTCCACGTGGTCAGCATTGATTAACTCATCCTCCTCTTTAATCCGCTTAAAATCAGCCTCACAAAGAAGATCCACTAATTCACCAATATGAGCAGAAAGCAGTTCCTGATTATCTGCTTGGCGCGAACTATGCTCCACTAAACGCGCGACGGCTCTACGTGTTAATGGCGCCAAACCCTCTTCATCCGCAAGCGTTTTCATCAGACGAGCATAATTACGTATCGTTTGTGGTGTGCGCTTAACATCTTCATCAAAGTCCACAACCACACGGAACATCTTCTCAAAGTCGTGATCCAGTTCTTGTAATAAATAATAGATATTACGTGAACCGATTAGGACGAGTTTAACGTTCAATGGGATTGCCTGTGGCAACAGGGTAATTGTACTGATACCGGTGTATTCGCTGGCGGGGCTTTCTATACGTATTTCATGAGACTTCAGCGCACGTTTTAACGCACCATACACAAAAGGCTGTTCCAATAACTTTTCCGCCTCAAGGACCAAATAGCCCCCATTTGCATGATGCAAAGCCCCCGGCCTAATCAGTTTATAAGTAGTAGAGAGCGCGCCCATTTCAGAGGTGTATTCCACTCTTCCGAAAAGATTTTCATAACTTGGATGCGCCTCATAAATCACAGGCGCACCTTTGGTTTTTTGATTGTCGACCAATAAATTTACGCCGTAATTACTTTCCATATAACTACGTCGTGAGGCATCGGTGACCGGCTCAAGAAGCTTGTCATCACCCACGATCTCACTACAATTTTTGACCAAAGATGTCTCCATCTCTGACAAATAGTCAGTAGCCGCCGATAGATTGGCGTACTTTTCTCTAATTGGCTGGAAGATAGGTGAAATAGCTTGGCGAGTTGTATCACGATCTAAGTTCTTTAACTTTTCAGCCGCTTCTCGACGCCATTGGGGGAGTCCAGTCAGAGCTTCATTTAACTTGTCTTCAAGATCTGAAATCGCCTTAGTGAAACCCTCTCTCGTTTCCTCAGGTAGTTGTGAGAAAACAGCCTCATCCATCGCTTGGCCATCAGCCACAGGGGTAAAGCCAATGCTACCGGCATCACGGTATACAGCGATACTATGTTCTCGGGCATCACGCTCCACCTCTTCGATCGCTTGATCATAATAACGATTAAGCTCACGATCTATCTTGCCCTTTTGGCGCTGATAAGTGGGACCTTCGAAGGCAGCAGGCATCTCTGTTAATGCACTCTCGATGATATGCTTAATATCACGTTTAAACTGCTGTGCTTTGCCCGAAGGGAAGGTGATGCCAAGAGGGTGACGACTATCTTTCAGGTTATTTAAATAAACCCAATCACCTGGTTTTTTCTCTTTTTTAGCAACCGCTTTCAGGTTTTCCATCGCAAAAGAGAAACGCCCTGTATGCGGATTACCCATTACAAAGAGGTTATATCCAGGGCGACGCATTCCTATGCCAAACTCCATCGCTTCTATAGCACGGTTTTGGCCAAAAAAGCCGCTAAATGGCTCAAGGGTAGATGTAGTTTTAAAAGGAAGTAATTCAGGGTCACAGCTACGATAAAGCTGCTCAGAAGATAGTCGAGTTTCCGTTATCATATAGAGCTCCCGCTGAGGACTGGGGTCATAAAGGAAGTCACAATAACTGTGTTTCTTAACTTTATACGCCCCAGAAGCGCCTCATGCAAGCCTAGTTATGAAAACTAGAAAATGATCACTGTTGTATTAAAATCAACCAGTTAATGCACTACGTAACTGCTTGATAACAGCCTGTGAATCTGGCTCAACACCGCGCCATATTTGAAATGACTGGGCAGCCTGCTCAACCAACATACCTAAGCCATCAATAGACTTTTCTGCGCCATTTTTATCCGCCCAGATGCAAAAAGCTGTAGGCTCAGCCGAATACATCATGTCATAGCACCAAGCATTATCCGCTAAAATACCTTCAGGTAAGGGCGGAACTTCACCTTGTAGGCTCGCAGCGGTTCCATTGATCACCAAATCAAAACATTGCCCGGACAATGTATCAAACCCACAACCTGTAACATCACCTAAATCAGCAACAAGATCTGCCAATTCAGCCGCTTTAGAGGCTGTACGGTTTGCGATCACAAGCTGACTTGGCTTCTGCTCAAGCACCGGCTGTAAAACACCTCTTACCGCGCCGCCTGCACCTAAGATCAGTACCTTCTTATCCTTGATAGTCCCGCCATGATTACGAACAATATCACGCACCATCCCAATACCATCGGTATTATCACCGCACAGACGCCCCTGTTCATCGCGGTATAAGGTATTTACTGCACCTGCCAGTTCAGCACGTGAAGAGCGAACTTCCGCTAACGTCCAAGCCTCTTGTTTAAAAGGGATAGTTATATTTAAACCTTTCCCTTTATCCGTTAAAAACGATTCAACGGAAGCATTAAAACTATCTTCTGGCACCGCTATCGCTTCATAAATAAGATCTTGTGCCGTACTTTGTGCAAAAGCACTATGAATCTGCGGAGACTTAGAGTGTTTTATTGGGTTGCCAAAAACGGCATAACGATCTGTCATTAAAAAGCGCTCTTACATTGCAAGAAGAATGTTACAAATTTAGCCAGTCACGAGGTTTAAGATAGCGATCATAAAGAATCGCTTCTTCACTACCTTCTTCAGGTTTCCAGTCATAACCCCAGCGCACTTCTGGAGGTAAAGACATAAGAATCGATTCAGTACGGCCACCCGACTGAAGACCAAATAAGGTGCCACGATCGTAAACAAGGTTAAACTCAACATAACGACCACGACGGTGTAACTGAAAATCACGCTGACGTTCGCCGTACTCTTTATCTTTGTTTTTTTCCATAATAGGTACATAGCCTTTAATATAGGCATTACCAATGGACTGCATTAAAGCAAAACTCTTTTCAAAACCGTATTCGTTCAAGTCATCAAAAAATAAGCCACCGACACCACGAGGCTCATCACGGTGTTTAAGATGAAAATACTCATCACACCAGGTTTTAAAGTGAGGGTAGATCTCTTCACCAAACGGATCACAAGCATCTTTGGCTGTTTGGTGCCAAAACCGACAATCTTCATCATTGCCATAGTAAGGCGTTAAATCAAAACCGCCGCCAAACCACCAAACCGGCTCTTCGCCCTCTTTTTCTGCAATGAAAAACCGAACGTTGGCATGCGAAGTAGGGATGTAAGGGTTTCTTGGATGAATAACAAGCGACACACCCATCGCCTGAAAACTTCGACCCGCTAATTCAGGACGGTGTGCAGTAGCTGAGCCAGGCAACTTATCACCAAATACATGTGAGAAGTTCACACCCCCTTTTTCAATAATGGCACCATCAGCAAGTACACGAGTACGTCCACCACCACCTGTTTCACGCTGCCACTCATCTTGAAAAAATTGACCTTCGCCATCAGCCTCTTCAAGCGCGTTACAAATCGAATTTTGAAGACCTAACAGGTACTCTTTAACAGCATCAATATTTGGTGCGGACATAGTATTCACTCACTTAAAATATCAGGCTCGAACAATACGGTCTGATTTTAAATCTCTAATTTGTGTTGGATTTGAAAGATCACCTAATTTACCTGGAAGAACATAATCCAAATCACTACCGAAGTAAGTCTTTACTTTCAATATATCCCTTGCAGGATGATAGGATGCAGGATTCGCAGAAGTTGAAACAATAAAAGAACCAAAGGAATTAGTTAGATTTTTAACAGGTAAGTGATCGCTCACTCTTATTGCGACAGAGCTATATTTTCCTTTAATCCACTTAGGTATCAGATTCTTTTTATCAGGCAAAATCCAAGTAAAAGGGCCCGGCCAGTTAGCGGTTACTTTACTGAATTCTTCAGGAGTCAAATCTTCGAGTAAAAACTCGATTTGAGAGATATTACCAGCAATTAAAACCAGCCCTTTATGCATAGGACGTCGCTTAATGCTTAATAGATGGGAAACAGCCTCTTGGTTAAAAGGGTCGCACCCTAGTCCCCAAACGGCTTCGGTAGGATAGGCGATAACACCACCTTGACGCATCGCCTGAACGGACTGGTGGACATGCCACCAGTCAGAGTCGTAATTACAACTCACCTTTCTGCAATTTCTCTTGCAAAGCAGCGTCTTTAGCAACAACAGAAGCAGTATTAGCTAAACGTTCAGCTTTAACACGACCTGCAAGGTCAGTATCGCCAACAGCCATAATCTGTGCAGCAAGGTATGCAGCATTTTTAGCGCCTGCTTTACCGATAGCAACTGTAGCAACAGGGATACCGCCAGGCATCTGAACAGTTGATAACAACGCATCTAAACCATCAAGAGATGAATTAATCGGTACACCGATTACTGGCTTAGTTGTATTAGCAGCAACAGCACCTGCTAAATGCGCAGCCATGCCCGCAGCACAGATAAATGCTACAGCGCCACGCTCATCAGCGTTTTTAACATAGTCGTGAGTCTGTACAGGTGTACGGTGTGCAGAACTTACTTTAATCTCAAACTCAACTTCTAACGAACGCAGAACGTCAACAGCAGCAGTCATCACAGGAAGGTCTGAATCAGACCCCATTAAAATAGCAACAAATGGTTTGCTCATGTCTTTCTCGGATAATTAGTTAGGAGGCTGAACACTAAATGTTCAACGCAACATTTGCAACTGCTGTTCTGTCATAGATATATATGAAAAATCTATAGTTAAGTTTCCTGATATTACTTTTTGAATATAAAACTCAAAACACACCCCGATCAACAACGTATATAGCCCCCATCTCGCTGTTCAAGAACCCCCTTTAACTCCATTTCTACAAGGAGTTGGCTCAACTCTGAGATTTCAAAATCACAACTCAAACTCAATTGATCTATAAAACACACCTCATAACCCATTTGCTTCATAACGAGGATCTCTTTATCGCTGAAGTTAGAAAGGTCATCCTCTTCGCTCTCTTTAGCACTCACAACGCATTCATCATCTAAATAGCTCCCTAACAAAGAGCCTAACTGATCAACAATGTCACTCGCTGTTTCAACAAGTACCGCCCCCTCTTTTATCAAAAGATGACAACCTCTGCTGAGAGGGTTGTTTAACGGACCGGGGAGTGCAAATACTTCCCGACCATGCTCCATCGCCATTCTCGCAGTTATAAGCGAGCCGCTCCTCGGTGCAGCTTCTACCACCAGCACACCCGCACTCATTCCACTGATAATACGATTACGGCGAGGAAAATTAGGCGCTAAAGGGGGGGTTCCCGGGAAGAACTCACTTACCCAAGCGCCACCTTTAGAAAGAATCTCCACGGCCAACGTTTGATTCCGAGTAGGGTAAATACGATCGAGCCCCGTCCCAAAAACAGCCACAGTGGCGCCATCAGCATCAACACACGCTTGGTGTGCGGCGGCATCTACACCCATAGCTAACCCGGAATTAACAGCTAGGCCGCTTTTAGATAGCCCTGAAGAGAAGGCGTACGCATGCTTTAAGCCACTCACAGTAGCACTGCGGCTTCCAACAATAGCAATTTGCGGCAAATTGAGAGCATTCAAATCCCCACGAACAAACAGCAGTGGCGGTGGATCATAGATTTCACGCAGTAACTGAGGGTATGCCTCATGTGTTATCGGAAGAACATAAGCATCATTAGCCAATGCCTGCCATTGAAGTACATTTTCTGTAGCTTGATGAAGTAAACCGCTATCTGAAGCTTGATACTCCTGAAGGGCTATAATAGTTTTCTGTTTTAAATCTAACCGTTGCCACTCGAGAGGGGACGCATTCAGGAGTTTATCAGGCGTCCAGCCCATCTCCCATAAGCGCTTAATCGAAGCCGGCCCAAGACTGGGCAAGGCAGCAACGGCAATCCAGTCCTTTGGATCTACCGTCATTATAAATTCCTTACATTTTAAGGTTGCTTGATCTCATCACCGATAGACACGACATCAGTACTTCGCATAATTAAGCCGTAGCTTACTTTCTCGAAGACTTTAAATACCATCAACTCACCTGAGCGCTCTTTAGGTAGCGTTACAAACTCTTTAGTCACAGGATCCTTGATAATCTCACCACTTCTATAGATGGCAAACACATGTCCTGCTTCTAGACCTTCACGATCACCGCGGTTAATAGCCACCACATTAAATTGACCGCCATCTCTAACACCACCTAAAACAGCGAGAACTTTACCCTCAATTCCTTCAGGTGACGGTTTCGGATGAAATATCGACTGGATACGCACTTCTTCAGTAGGTACTACGCGATCTAACACTCGTACTTCCTTGTTAGATTTAACGATATCCATCGTAACGACATCATCTGTTTGAGCAGCAACATCAGCATCCGCTATCTTCAGCATTTCAAACCCTAAGAACTCTTCAGTATCAGGGTCTTCATATTGATTCGCTGAACGGTATATCCCTTGGCGGCGCTGATCTTCTAACAAAGCACCTCGGGCATAAATGCGATCGCCTGCACCCGCAATAATCCGCTTACTTTTACCGCCCAATACATATGGAGCATCTTTAAGCAGATCTTCCGACATCACGCGGTTGTCATTTAAAAAGCTAATAATGTCTCTTAACGGTATCGCAGGGATAGGCTGAACAAGAGGAGATACACGCGCTTTCGGATAAATGCCGCTATCTCGGCGTAAACCTAAACGAGGCTTACCATTTACCCATGTTAGGTAAATCACATCTCCGGGGTAGATTAGGTGTGGATTATCGACTTGAGGGTTTACTCCCCAAACCTCAGGCCACTTCCATGGACTTTGCAAAAATCGCCCAGAAATATGCCATAAGGTATCTCCCTTAACGACTACATACTCTTCTGGGTAATCATCACGAAGTAATAAATTATCCTTTCGCGTTTCCGCACTTACTTGGGTAAGTGAAAGCATCACAAAAGCCAATAAGCCGCATAACAATTTTTTCATGTCTAGTTCCCTTATTACCCCAAGCTATAAAACTATCAAGCTAACAGGGCAACGACAATACATTGAGCGTTCTAATCAGTATAATAGGTGGAATAATATTTTTCGCTATCGTTCTCGAAATATTATTTCGGCCAATCCGCTGAAAAATCGAGAAAAACAATAGTTTCAGAATATAGGTTTTCTAACGTTATTACGAATTACTAATGGATACCTGAAGGCTGAGGCTTTCTCGATAGCTTAACTAACGGAAGAATGAATACAGATCATGGCAAAATTAACCATCCTTGAATATCCTGATCCGCGCTTGCGCACTATAGCAGAGCCTGTTGAAACGGTTGATGATGCCGTACGCACTGAAATAGATGACATGTTCGAAACTATGTACGCAGCACCCGGTATTGGGTTAGCGGCAACTCAGGTAAATATCCATAAGCGCATCGTCACTATCGATATTTCTGAAGAACAAAATGAGCCTCTTGTGCTTATTAACCCAGAATTTGAAGTGATTGATGACGAAGAGCACAAATATCAGGAAGGATGTTTATCTGTCCCAGGCTTTTATGAAGATGTCAGCCGCCCACAAAAAGTTAAGCTAAAAGCACTAGATTACAATGGTGAAGCCTACGAGCTTATCGCAGACGACCTTCTAGCTGTTTGTATTCAACATGAGTTAGACCATCTAAATGGTAAGCTTTTCGTTGATTACATCTCAATGCTAAAGCGCAACCGCATAAAAAATAAGCTTGAAAAAATTCATAAAATGCAAAAACAAGCTTAACTTCACCTTAGAACTATCCCACAGGCTTGCGAGTTAACCTCGCAAGCCTGTTTTATTTGGAATCTATTATGGCTAACACTCCTCTGCGTATAGTTTTTGCTGGTACCCCTGATTTTGCGGCGTTAAACCTTCAAGCGCTTCTAGACAGCGAACACCAAGTTGTTGCGGTATACACTCAACCGGATAAAAAGGGCAAACGTAAAAACCAGATGGCTCCGCGCCCTGTTAAAGACCTCGCATTGGCCCATGAGATCCCAGTTTTTCAGCCTCACAGCCTAAAAACAGAAGAGGAGCAGCAAGTACTCGCCAACCTCGAAGCGGACATTATGGTTGTGGTTGCTTATGGAATGCTATTACCTAAAGCCATTTTAGATACACCAAAAAATGGCTGTATCAATGTGCATGGTTCGATACTCCCTCGCTGGAGAGGAGCCGCACCCGTTGAGCGCTCAATGCTAGCAGGCGATGCTGAAACCGGTGTCACTATTATGCAGATGGATGAAGGCTTAGACACTGGCGACATGCTTCTTATCGCAAAGACTCCGATTACTGATACAGATACCTCGCTAGCAGTATTTGAACGTCTAAGTGAGCTTGGGACAGCGGCGTTGGTTGATACTTTGGGTCAAATTCAGGCTGCCACCCTTACACCTGAAAAACAAAATAACGACCTAGCAACTTACGCGAAAAAACTTAGTAAAGATGAGGGTGTTATCGACTGGAGCCTTCCGGCTACAGAAATCGACCTGAAAATTCGCACCTTAAGCCCAAGAATCGCCGTTACGTTTAAAATGGGCGAAGATAAAATCAAGCTCTTACAATGCGAATTATTAAATCAGCAAGGCACGCCGGGCGAAATACTTCCCTCTGATAAGAAAAGCATTGTCGTAGCTTGCGGAGAAGGGGCAATCAAACTCAAACAGCTCCAGTTACCGGGTAAGAAACCGATGGATGCAGCGGCGATACTCAATTCAAAACGCGAGCAATTTAGTGCTGGCGTGACATTAGGATAACGGTAATGACTACGAATGTTCGTGCCTTAGCAGCTCTAGTACTGACGCCTTTATTGCAAAATAAAGGATCGCTCAACACTCAATACCCAAGTATTGAGCGCAGCTGTCCGGAAAAAGACCGCGCGCTACTGCGAGAGCTTTGCTACGGCACTATGCGTCATCATCCGCAGCTCAACTGCATTATTAAACTGCTCCAAAACCGAGCCTTTAAATTTAGAGACATCGATATAAAGGCTATTGTTTTAGTTGGAATCTATCAGCTTCAGCATACGCGTATCCCGCCTCATGCAGCCATTAGTGAAAGTGTTGACGCCTGTCGTGAACTCGACAAAGAGTGGGCAGGTAAAGTCGTCAATGCGATTCTGCGTCGTTTTCAACGGGAACAAGAGGAGCTCGAAGAGTCTCTGAGTTCAAATGAGTCTTACCGCTATAATCACCCGGAATGGATGATTGCCAAGCTAAAAAACAATTGGCCCGACCATTGGCAGCAGATCCTAGAATCGAATAATAGCCAAGCCCCTCTAACACTACGCATCAACCAACAACAAACAGAGCGCCCGCGCTACCTTGAACAGCTTGAACCGATTGTTGATTCTGAAGAGACTCTGTATAGCGACCTAGGCATTCGTTTGAGTACCTCTTTGAATGTTGAATCCCTTCCCGGTTATGAGCAAGGCTCATTTAGCGTTCAAGATGAAGCCGCTCAATTTGCAGCTCAACTTTTGGATCTAAAGCCTCAGCAATACGTTCTAGACGCCTGTGCAGCTCCTGGTGGCAAGCTATGCCACATACTTGAAACTGAGCCCTCTTTAAAAGCAGTAGACGCTGTAGAGCTCGAAGAGCGCAGGGCGGGCCGCATTGAAGAAAATCTAGATCGTTTAAATTTAGATGCGAACTTAATTATTGCTGATGCCTCAACTCAGGAGTGGTGGAGTGGGGAACTTTACGATCGCATTCTTTTAGACGCTCCTTGCTCAGCTACCGGCGTTATTAGACGTAACCCAGATATTAAATATCTTCGTCAAGGCGAAGATATTATTGAGATATCTAAACTGCAGTTATCAATACTGGAAAATTGCTGGTCTATGCTCAAACCCGGCGGCAAGATTTTGTACGCTACTTGCTCTATCTTTCCTCAGGAAAATGAACGTTTAATCAAACGTTTTATGGCAAAAGCAGACGATGCAGTACATAGACCCATTGACGCAGAATGGGGCATTAAACGTGAATATGGTCGCCAGCTGTTTCCTCAAGTGAGTGGTCACGACGGTTTCTATTATGCACTGCTTCAAAAACAGAGTAAGCTCGACTAAAACGGAAAAACATATGTTTCTAGCAGCAGTAAAAGGCTGATAATGAAGATTATTATTCTTGGTGCCGGTCAGGTTGGCGGCACATTGGCAGAAAACTTAGCCAGTGAAGATAACGACATCACAATTGTGGACACAGATCCGAGCCGTTTACGTGAGCTTCAGGATCGCCTAGATATTCGCACAATTGAAGGTAAAGCTTCGTATCCTTCTGTACTTGATCAAGCAGGTGCGATTGATGCTGACATGCTTATTGCTGTCACAAACTCAGACGAAGTAAATATGGTTGCCTGTCAAATAGGCCAAACCCTGTTTAATACCCCCACCAAAATAGCTCGTGTTCGCGAGCATGATTACCTTAATAAAAACCAAAAGATATTTGGTGAAAAGGGTCTGCCGATTGATGTACGTATCAGCCCTGAGCTACTTGTTACTAAGCATATTAAACGCCTTATCCAGCATCCTGGTGCACTTCAAGTACTGGATTTTGCCGACGGGAAAGCCCAGCTAGTCGCAGTAAAAGCTTATTACGGCGGCCCACTCGTAGGCAGAGAGATCTCCTATTTACGCGCACATATGCCCGCTGTAGATACACGTGTAGCCGCGATTTTCCGTCAAGGTAGCCCAATTATCCCTAAAGGGGATACGGTCATCGAAGCTGATGACGAAGTTTTCTTCATTGCAGCACGCAAAGATATTATGTCTGTAATGAGTGAGCTGCGACGCTTAGATAACCCCTACAAGCGCATTATCATCGCCGGGGGCGGCAACATTGGTGCTCGCCTAGCAGAATCAATTGAAGACCAGTTCCAGGTCAAGATCATTGAACGCAACATTCGTCGCTGCAACCAACTCGCACGCACACTCGACAACACAATTGTTCTGCAAGGCAGCGCATCAGACAGAGAGTTACTTATAGAAGAAAACATCGAAGATACCGATGTTTTCTGTGCTCTCACTAACGACGATGAAGCCAATATCATGGCTTCCATGCTAGCGAAACGTCAGGGTGCAAGAACGGTTATGACACTGATCAACAACCCTGCCTATGTCGATCTTGTACAGGGCGGGGCGATTGATATCGCCATTTCACCACAGCAAACAACCATCGGCGCACTGCTGACCCATGTACGCCGTGGTGATATCGTAGCAGTACACGCTCTACGTCGCGGGGCCGCAGAGGCGCTCGAAGCCGTTGCACATGGTGATAAATCCTCATCAAAAGTTATTGGCAAAACAATAGAAGAGATCAATCTACCTGCAGGAACGACCATCGGTGCTATCGTTCGTAATGATGAAGTATTGATCGCCCACGATGATGTTATCGTTGAAAGTGGTGACCATGTCATCTTGTTCTTAGTCGATAAGCGTCGAATCAAAGAAGTAGAGCGACTCTTCCAAGTCGGTCTAGCTTTCTTCTAAGCGGTAACGAATCAGATGCATTACAAAGTCATTCTTCGTATTCTTGGCATTCTACTGATGATATTCAGTATTTCGATGCTACCGCCGCTGGCGATATCTTACCTTTACGCAGATGGGGCAGAGCTGGCATTTATTGCGGGTTTCTTAATTACTCTGCTAACCGGCTTCCTAATCTGGATACCGGTATACAGGGTTAAGCAAGATCTGCGCACCCGAGATGGTTTCTTGATAACGGTACTCTTCTGGGCAGTACTCGGCCTTTTCGGAGCTTTTCCATTTATGCTCACCGAGTTCCCACACCTAACCTTTGTGGATGCCGTATTTGAATCTCTGTCAGGATTAACCACCACAGGCGCCACAGTTATCACAGGGATCGACTACCTCCCTAAATCCATACTCTTCTATCGCCAACAACTCCAATGGTTAGGGGGCATGGGTATTATCGTACTAGCTGTGGCTATTTTACCGATGCTTGGCATTGGTGGTATGCAGCTTTACCGTGCGGAGACACCGGGCCCCGTTAAAGACTCTAAACTTACGCCACGTATTACAGAAACCGCAAAAGCGCTTTGGTATATCTATCTATCGCTCACGATCGCTTGCGCCTTAGGTTATTGGCTGGCGGGTATGGATCTGTTTGATGCGGTCAGCCATAGCTTCTCCACGGTCGCTATTGGTGGTTTTTCTACTCATGACGCAAGTATTGGCTATTTTGATTCAGTTGCCATTGAGCTGATTTGTATCTTCTTTATGACAATTTCAGCGGTCAATTTTGGATTGCATTTTCTTGCTTGGCGCCAGCGCTCAATCTTTCATTACATGAAAGACCCTGAATTCAAATTTTACCTGACAACTCTCGGGGGCATCATCCTTATCGCGCTAACCGCTTTAGTGGTTACCGAAACCTATGCGCCTATAGAATCATTACGTAAAGCCTCTTTCATGGTGGTTTCCATTGCGACGACTACAGGCTTTGCCACCGCGGACTTTGCTCACTGGCCGGTTATGTTGCCATTTTTGCTATTCGTAGCGGCCTTTGCTGGGGGCTGTGCAGGCTCGACAGGGGGTGGCATGAAGGTGATACGTGTTCTGCTCATTCTTAAGCAGGGCTACCGAGAGATACAACGTCTGGTACATCCTAATGCGATCATTCCCGTTAAGCTCGGCAAAAAACCGATCTCTGATAAAGTCCTAGAAGCTGTATGGGGTTTTTTCTCGGTCTACATGATCGTCTTCGTGATTATGCTGATTTTGCTATTAGCGACAGGCCTAGATCAGGTCACTGCATGGTCAGCAGTAGGCGCAGCACTTAACAATTTAGGTCCAGGCCTAGGTGAAGTATCAGCCCACTACGGCGATCTGAATGAGCCTGCAAAATGGGTTCTTTGTTTTGCCATGCTACTTGGTCGCTTAGAAGTATTTACACTACTCGTACTTTTCACTCCTATATTTTGGAAGCGATAAAGCACGGTAAATTAATAAACAGATCCATAATTTATTTATGGATAGAACCACAAAGTTGAGACTTTAATCATGCGTTATACTGTATACCTATCTGGCGAGATTCATTCTGACTGGCGCGATAAGATCAAAAAAGCGATCAATCAAAACGGTCTACCTATTGATGTACTTACACCTAACACAGACCATGATTCAAGCGATGGTTGCGCCACAACTATTCTTGGCCCGGAAGAGAAAAACTTCTGGACTGATCACAAGTCCGCAAAGATGAATACAATGCGCCACATGACAGCGATCAAACGCGCTGACATTGTTATCGTTCGCTTTGGTGATAAATACCGTCAGTGGAATGCAGCCTTCGATGCGGGCTTTGCCATAGCTAACGGAAAATCATTGATTGTTGAGCATGCACCCGAGCTTACACACCCGCTAAAAGAGATTGACGCTTGCGCTCATGCGGTTGTAGAAAACACTGAACAAGTGATTGAAACACTGAAATACCTCTGCTTAGATTACTAATCTTTGAGCGACAGATTGAGCAGATTCCTCTTCTGCTCAATCTTTTTATTAAAAATCCCGCATTATCCTCTCGTTTGCACCATTCCAAAGACCGATTGATCATTTTTTGTTGTATAATTCCCGGCTAATTTTTTCGGCCAAATTTACAATGGTGAACTCTGTGACTGATAAGGCAACCCCAGACGTAAGCACATTTCAAGGGCTGATCCTTGCACTGCAAGAATACTGGGCAGAGCAGGGTTGTGTACTCGTACAACCGCTTGATATGGAGGTAGGTGCTGGCACCTTCCACCCTGCAACTTTTCTTCGTGCTATTGGACCCGAAACTTGGCGTTCTGCATACGTGCAGCCAAGCCGTCGTCCAACGGATGGCCGTTATGGTGAAAACCCTAACCGTCTGCAGCACTACTACCAATTCCAAGTCGTATTGAAGCCTTCCCCTGATAACATTCAGGAGCTTTACCTAGGTTCTTTAAGCCGCATGGGCGTTGATCTGGGCATTCACGATGTTCGCTTCGTAGAAGACAACTGGGAATCACCGACACTCGGCGCATGGGGTCTAGGCTGGGAAGTTTGGCTAAACGGAATGGAAGTTACTCAGTTTACCTACTTCCAGCAAGCGGGTGGACTGGAATGCTACCCAGTGACCGGCGAGATCACATACGGTCTAGAGCGTATCGCTATGTACCTACAAAACGTAGACAGCGTATATGACCTAGTTTGGGCGAAGAATGAAGACGGTTCCGTTGTAACTTATGGCGATGTTTTCCACCAGAATGAAGTGGAGCAATCCACTTACAACTTCGAACACGCCGATGTAAGCGAACTATTCAAAGCATTTGATCACTGTGAAGCTGAATGCAATAAGCTACTAGAGCTAGAAACACCTCTACCTCTGCCTGCATATGAGCAAGTGTTAAAAGCATCACATACGTTCAACCTTTTAGACGCACGCCATGCGATCTCTGTAACAGAGCGTCAGCGTTTCATTCTACGCGTTAGAACACTGGCACGTGGTGTTGCGCAAGCATATTTCAACACCCGTAAAGAGTTAGGTTTCCCGCTAGCACCTGAAGCACTACGTCAGGAAGTTCTGGCAAACTGCGAGGAGAGCAAGTAATGGCACAACATGATTTTCTTGTAGAGCTAGGTACTGAAGAGCTACCACCTAAAGCCCTTAAAACATTATCGAATGCATTTACTAAAGGCATTACTGCTGGCTTAGCTGAGGCTGGCGTTAGCTTCGGTGAAGTAAAAAGCTATGCATCACCACGCCGCCTTGCTGTACTTATCAGCGGCCTAGATGACAAGCAAGCTGACCGCGAGATCGAAAAACGCGGACCTTCAGTAAAAGCGCCTGAAAAAGCGGTAGAGGGCTTTGCGCGCTCTTGCGGTGTTACAGCTGACCAGCTTGAAAAAATTGAAACCAACAAAGGTGAATACTTCAACTTTAAGGCGACAGAAGAGGGCAAAGCAACAGCATCCTTGCTTCCTGCGCTGGTTGAAACCTCACTAAACAAACTGCCTATTCCAAAGCGCATGCGCTGGGGAGCATCTCGTATTGAGTTCGTTCGTCCTGTGCATTGGCTGGTTATGCTGTTTGGCGATGAAGTTGTTGATTGCGAAATTCTTGGTCTAAAATCAGGCCGAAAAACACGCGGTCACCGCTTCCACTACAACCAAAATATCGAGCTTATTACGCCAGCTGAATACGCAACCAGCTTAGAAAGCCCGGGCATGGTTATCGCAGATTACGAAATTCGTAAAGCGATGATCAATGAACAGGTTCAAGCTGAGGGCAATAAGTTAAATGCAGTAGCGCAAATTGACGAAGATCTACTGGATGAAGTAACCGCTCTAAACGAGTGGCCAGTTGCGCTGACCGGTCGCTTTGAGGAACGTTTCCTTGAAGTACCTGCTCAAGCACTTATCTCTTCAATGAAAGAGCATCAAAAATATTTCCACCATCTAGATGCTAATGGCAACCTCCTACCCAACTTTACGACTATCTGCAATATCGTATCTAACGATCCTCAACAGGTTATCGAAGGTAATGAGAAGGTTATCCGTCCTCGTCTTTCTGATGCTGCGTTCTTCTTTGAGACAGACAAGAAAACCACTCTAGAGTCACGCGTAGAAAAACTTAAGAGCATTGTCTTCCAAAAAGACCTAGGCACCGTTCACGACAAAGCGAGCCGTATCAGCGCACTATCTGGAAAGATCGCAACAGCTCTTGGCGAAGACCAGAGTAAAGCAGAGCGTGCAGGTCTACTTGCTAAAACAGATCTGCTAACTGATATGGTTTATGAGTTCACTGATCTTCAAGGCCTAATGGGTTACCACTATGCGCTGAATGACGGTGAAAACAATGACGTAGCACTGGCTCAAAACGAGCAGTACATGCCACGTTTTGCTGGTGACGAGCTACCACAGAGCGCTCCCGGCATCGCTGTAGCGATTGCAGATCGTCTAGACACCCTAACAGGTCTCTTTGGTATCAATCAGCCTCCTACAGGCTCTAAAGACCCGTTTGCTTTACGCCGAGCTGCTCTAGGTGTGTTACGCATTATTGTTGAACGCAATCTTGATCTTGATCTGCGCGAGCTACTTAAAATAGCAGCTGACAACCACAACTCGTTACCTGCACGTGATGGCTTGGAAGATAAAGTTCTCGACTTTATGCTTGAGCGTTTCCGCGCTTGGTACGAAGATGCAGGCATCAATGCTGAAGTATTCCTTGCAGTACTTGCACTAAAACCAAGCCGCCCGCTTGATTTCGATCGCCGCGTAAAAGCCGTAAATCACTTCCGCTCTTTACCTGAAGCAGAAGCTCTTGCTGCTGCAAACAAGCGTGTATCAAACATCCTTAGTAAGCAGGGCGTAACAGGTACAGCAGAAGTCGATACAGCACTTCTTACCGAAGCAGCTGAGAAGGCACTCGCAGCAGAAATTGAAGCTCAGAAGGCGTCTCTTGCACCTTTATTCGCAGAAGGTAAATACCAAGACTCACTGGAATCTCTATCAAGCCTTCGCGTTTCAGTAGATGCTTTCTTTGAAGACGTAATGGTGATGGCAGATGATGAAGCCGTTAAGAACAACCGACTTGCTCTTCTGAGCCAGCTTCGCGCTCTGTTCCTTGGCGTTGCCGACATCTCAGTCCTTGGCTAGTAGTCTCTTATTGCTTAAAATCAAAACCGGCTTTTATTAGCCGGTTTTTTTTCGCCGCCACAACGCTATAACCAAACTTGTTTCACGTGAAACACAACCAATGAGACGCATGAGATGCCACATAAAGAAACACCTTTAAAGCTAATCATTCTTGATAGGGATGGCGTTATAAATCAAGATTCAGATGAATACGTTAAAAGCGTTGACGAATGGATAGCGCTACCTGGAAGTATTGAAGCTATCGCAATGCTATCAAAAGCCGGATACAAAATTCATGTAGCTACGAATCAATCAGGTTTAGCAAGAGGCTATTTCACAGAGGACACACTAAGCAAAATGCACGACAAAATGCTTAGGCTAGTTAATGAAGCCGGCGGGGAAATACAAAGCATTAAGTTCTGTCCACACGGTCCTGATGACAACTGCAAATGCCGCAAACCAGATGCCGGCATGTTTGAGGAGATCGCCTCAGATCTTAAGTTAGATGATCTTGCAGGGAGCTTCACTGTTGGTGACAGCGGTCGAGACTTAATAGCTGGCAGCAAACTACGCAGCGCACCTGTGCTGGTTAAAACAGGAAAGGGAGAAAGAACAATCGCTAAAGGAGATATGCCAGCTAACACTATTATATTTGATGATCTAATCTCTTTTGCACAACATCTACTTAGCAGCTAAACATGCAACGGCTTCCATACACTGCTCCTAGCAATCATCTAGGCTGAAATAGAGCAGGGTAAACTGGAAGTTGTTTCACGTGAAACATAGAGAATTAGGAATCAATTGCGCCCGATATACGTGGAAACGTAAGCGTATAGTGACAACCATTAGACCACGCGGTTAATTCAATATTGCCGCCCAATGCCTCAGTGACGATATTGAAAACGATGTATAACCCAAGTCCAATCGAGCCAGAGCTTCTGGCCGTGGTAAAAAAAGGGTCGAAAATTTCTGGGGCAATATCAGGATCAAGCCCAGAACCGTTGTCCTTGTAATTAATGACGACATACCCATCTGCAACTGAAACTTGAAGACTGATCGAAGGCGACGGTTGATTACCAAAGGCATGCTGGGAAGAGTTATACATAAGACTAGAAAGGACATTACAAAGCGCGTTCTCGTCTACGACACAATCCAAATAATCAGATTGAACATCCACTGAAATTGATAGAGAAGGGTGATCAAGCTCTTCCTTCATAACAAGACATAACTCCTGAATATAAGAAGAAAGGTTAACTAAATAAGGTTTACCCTTAACAGCAGACACTTGCTTAAACTGAGAGATAAGATAGTTACTTTTCAACAAACTAGAAGAAGCCAAAGTAACCGCCTGCATTATTTCATCAAGCGATTCGAATAATCCCGTTTGGGTTAAATGATCATTTTCAAAGTCATCCTTGAGGATCTTACAGCGCTGCTCGATAGAAGAAACAGTCGTTACAGCGACCCCAAGCGGGGTGTTAAGTTCATGCGCGACCCCCATGACCAGACCTGCCAAAGAAGCCATTTTCTTGGATTCCACAAGCGCTTTCTGGGTTCGCTTTAACTCATTAAGAGAGCAATCTAACTCCTCATTGGATATGGCCAAGCTATCGAGAGCTTCTTTGAGTTCGGCGGTACGTGCCTGCACCTTCTCTTCTAGAACAACGGTTGTCTGGAAGATGGAAAATCACTCGCTTCGCTATTTACACCCAACTCCGCACGATCACACAAGACACGGATGATTTTGTTTAAACGTGCTATTTCAGCCTTATAAGCGGTATCAGTATCACTACTCATCTACAGCACCAATCGCAATCCCCGCACATGTCTGATTAACATGAAGACCGTTAAACTGCTCCCCATAAGTACTAAAGCCGATTGCGTTATGCGATTTGAGAACTTTAGACATATGCTCAAGCTCGCCCATTTCCTGCAACTGTAAACGGCGTAGAATGCAATCAAAGGTAACGGTGCAAGCTAGCCTGCCAATATCTTTAGCGATCTGCGTAAGCGTCCTATCCATGCTTTCAACAAGATCTGTACAAGTGCCAAGTCGCATAACCATGCCCTGGTCGATAGCACAATAAAAAGTCAGGCTGTGATCCGGATTTACGTGTTGGATAGAACGAACATACTGCTCATCGCCCATAACAACTACGACAGGATGAGCGGCAAAAACAGCGGAAGAAAGCTCACCAACAGTATTCAGATTACAGATCCGCGCGTACTCTTCAGCAGCAGGAAAACCATTAATCTCGGTGATAACTCGAAGCTCTGGGATGGCACCAGTAACAACCATCCGCTGCTCATTGGCGAGTACATTTTGAGTCTTGTATAAACGGAACGGCAAGGGGGTTGTTATCAGGACAAGCACTGCACTATCTGTCGCTATATCGCTGTTATGTAATATTGGGCAAGTGTTGAAATAGAGATCATCTCCAGCAGAGCCCCCTACAACCGGAATTCCAGAGATAGCATTACTCACGATACGCGTGAAGGGCTCCTCCCTTCGTGACATTCCATCAATTAATAGAAAACCGAAGGTTGATTCATCTGATTGTATTCCACACTTTAGATTATGTTCACTGTGAAACTTAACGGTCGCATCATGCCAATCAATTACAGAAAGATTCTTAAGATCGTCATAGCGATGAACGCTAATTTGAAAGCTCGTTTTAGAGAAAGCTACAGCTGAAATACTATTCTCAGAATACCCCTTAGCACCTATCTCTCCCGCTGTAGAACAGCCAACAATTTCAGTATTGGGGAAATCGACAAGCAAAGCATCACGCAGAACTTCCAACTCATAAGAAGCCGAATAGAAGACCGATATAAGACTATAGCTATCTAAAGAAAGGTTTTGCTTAAGCTCATTAACCGCAAGCCTTGCGTCAGAGAGCTGAGTAGAAGCAAATTTGATTGCGTCATTCATTACATTGCTAACTCTAAAAAGGTGATAAAAGCTTAGTAGAATTTGACGCTGAATGCCTAGGCTTAGGATTAAAGGTTTAGGATTAAAGATTTAAGGTTTAAGCTCAGAGCGAGAGTAAAGCCTGAAACTTGAATTGTGATTAATTCTGGCAGAAGCCGATTTCTAACAGAGAGGGGAATCGACCTACACACATTAAAGAAGGGGGGACGACTAACATGTGTAGGCAGAAGAGAGATCTCGATTAAGTAGAGATCATCAAGTAGCTACTAGAACGCGTAGCTAAGCGACAACTTCAAGCTGTCGTAATCAACATCATTTGGATTGATTTTACCTGGAACGGCAACCTCAGGCAGAGGCGTGAAATCCACATCATTGATTCGAATGTACTCACCTTTCACAGACCATTGATTATCAACTTGATACTCGAAGCCTGCACCTAAAGAGAGACCCACTTCAGTTGTATCACCACTACGCATAGGCGGAGCAAATGGGTAGCTGTTATGAATATCAAAATCTAATACCGTCGCACCAGCAATACCATAAACAGCAAATTTACTCGTAACATCCACACCGGCCTTAAAGTTAATACCATAGGTGCTTTCTAGATCTAAACGCGTTTGAAGCATGTTATTGATGTTAGTAGTTTCACTGTTTTCGGCATTATAAAAAACTTCCGCCGCAACAAAAGCATCATCAGTGACATGCATTTTATAACCAAGATGCACACCTACAGCCACATCTGTTTCTTCAGCGAAACTCGTAATACTTGGATTGGTGGAACTACCCGTATTCCGCTCAATTTTATGACCAAAGGTCGAGCTCTGGACTTGACCTCCTACATAAAAACCATCTGCAGCAATCGCACTCTGACTTACCGCAACAGATAACAATACAGCTGAAGCAAGCGTGCTCAAATTAGCATTTAACCGTTTCATGGGAACTCCATATATAAAGATGAATGAATTCAGATGGACCCAGTTTAAAAATAATTAACGACTAACAATTCAAACCGAGCTAACAAGAACATCATCTTTCTATCCGTAGTTATCACAGAGAAGCCAAAAACAAAGCCTGCCCGTGATACTTACGTGATAAATCACCAATAGAATTAATTAGCAGATGCATGGTCACACTTAAGACATTGAGATTTAGCCGAACTTAACGACAACCCATTACTGCAGAATAATCATGGAACATAGAAGAATACTGATTGTTGAGGACCAACAAGACATCGCTGATCTACTGACGCTACACCTGACGGATATGGGTGCTGTTATCACTCATTGCACTAATGGAAATGAAGGCATGTCATTAGCACTGTCAAAGACGTGGGATCTCCTAATTTTGGATATTCAGCTACCCGGCGCATCCGGTTTAGATATTTGTAGAAGAGTGCGTAAAGAACAAGCTTACACACCACTCTTACTCTTAACATCACGCTCGAGTGAACTTGATAGAGTCTTAGGCCTGGACCTAGGTGCAGACGACTACATCACAAAACCATTTAGCGTTATGGAACTCATCGCTCGCATAAAGGCGATCTTTCGACGTGCATCAGCAATGGAAAAAACCGAACATCAAACCAGCCGCTTAATAAAAATTGGCCCCTTAATAATCGATGAAGGTCAAAGGCAAGTTACGCTAGGAACTAGACATATTGATCTAACCGCCCGCGAGTTTGATCTACTTAAATATTTTGCGTTACACCCGGGAAGGGTATTTAGCCGCTCGGAGCTTCTTGATCAAGTTTGGGGATATGGACACGACGGATACGAACATACCGTTAATTCGCATATAAACCGCTTAAGAGCAAAGATAGAAACAGACTCGAATAACCCAAAATATATCGTCACACTTTGGGGGGTCGGTTATAAACTCGACACAACGGAGTTGTCAGCATGATGCCGATAAACGATAGAAATAAAGGCAAAGGAAATAAACTAGCGGGGCTTATTAAAAGTACACTCGCCACACGCTTATCTATTGCGCTGATTTTTATTGTCATACTATCAAGTATTGCAACTCTGCTTGCTGGGCAGCATTGGATGGAACGCTATAACGAAGAGGTTGCGCAAAAGCTTAACGCTAGCATCGCCATGTATATCACCAATGAGTATGAGCTGGTAAACAAAGAGGGTGACGCGCCAAACCTTGAAGCCTTAAGGCGACTATCCCACCAAGCGATGATCATAAACCCTATAGCAGAAGTCTATCTGCTCGATACAAAAGGCAATGTAATAGCACACGCTTTACCTGATCCAGTAAAGGCAGCCAAAGTATCACTAGAGCCAATTAAAGCCTTCATAAAGAATCCACAAATACTGCCTATTCACGGAACGGATCCAAGGGACCCAACTAGAAACCAAATATTTTCAGCTGCTGAGATAAGAAACCAGCAAAACCTCCAAGGCTACCTCTACGTCGTTTTGGGTAGCAAACTACACTCCGAGATCAGTAATACAACGAAAGACAGCCAGAGCCGCTCTATGGCCGTTATAAGCATAATCATGATCGGTATTATCGTTACGCTAACAGGTTTAGTGATATTTAGGATGCTTATTAAACCGCTCAGATCGCTTAGCCAGCAGATCCAGACCTTCTCCTGTAATCAACTTAGGTCTGATCAAAAGGGGACACCAACAATTCAGCCTGCCTCCAAGCTCTCTTCTTGCGACGGGATAAGCCATAAAGATGAGATCGAACAGCTCGAAGATGTATTTAATGAGATGTCGAATCAAATAGAGCAGCAATTTAAACTCATAAAAGAGACTGACCATACCAGGCGTGAACTTATTGCTAATATCTCCCACGACCTCCGAACCCCACTATCTTCGGTTCAAGGCTATCTAGAGACACTTATAATCAAAGACAGATCCCTTAATGAAAGTGAGCGCACACTATTTTTAAAGAAAGCAATGAATAGTTCCAATAGGTTATGCCAACTAATAGGAGAATTATTTGAATTATCAAAACTGGACTCACCGTCAGCCGAACCTAACTTCGAATCATTTTCACTAATTGAATTAGCCTATGACACACTACAAGAGTTAGAAATTGATTTAACTAATAAAGGTATAAACTACGAAGTTAGAACAGCATTTAACAACCTTCAGGTCTATGCAGATATCAGTCTCATCCAGCGGGTATTTGAAAACTTAATTCGCAACGCCATAACCTATACACCAGAGAATGGAATCATCATCCTTGATTTTGACACCACATCTGGAAGCGCAATTGACGCCATAAAAATAAGCATTTCCGACAGCGGAGCAGGAATCCATAAACAGGACCTTCCTTACATTTTTGATCGTTTCTACAGAGACCCAAATAACAGCAGAGAAGGTAGGAACTCAACCGGATTAGGTCTAGCAATTGTTAAACGTATTCTTGAACTACATAACAGCCCAATAACTGTAGAGAGCATAATAGACAAAGGAACACGTTTTGAATTTTCACTACCTAATGCTACATAAACGGATAGCTTAACGTTTTTTAGTAAAGCTCTAAGGTATGTTCCACGTGAAACATAGAATCAATTAAAGCAACCTAATAGTTAGGAGAAGTGCTTTGAGTGGTCATAATGAGCAGGTAATAGTGGGAGGTAATAATAGCTACTGAAGCTAACGACTGAAGGGTCTGGACTGTCTATACTGTTCTAAGTAATTTTACGATAACCGCAATTTAAAGAAGTGCATCATTCCCTATGAGAAGAACAATTACACAGATAGGACAGATCGGGGTGTGTCTCGCCGCCACTTCCGTCTCCATCGTACTGTCCGTTTTTATTACGTTCTTTATACTCTGGTTATCAGATGCAGACGATAGCATTACGCAAATAGCACTCATCATCTCTATCATTGCCCCGGGAATAATTGCCCCGCTGGTAACTTGGTTTCTGATCGGGCTTATCATCAAAATTGATGAACTAGAGCAAAAACAAAGGAAGTTAATAACCTATGATGAGTTAACAGGCTTAATAAGCCGAAGAACATTCTTCGAAAAGTTTGATGAGTTAAAAGAGATAACAGAAAAGAATAGAACACACATCACCTTAGCCTATATGGACCTAGATGATTTCAAAAAGATCAATGATGTGTATGGGCACAACGCAGGTGATCAAGCGCTGAAAAGCTTCGCACAAATCCTCAGCAACGCAGCCAGGGCAAACGATATTATCGCGCGAATAGGTGGCGAAGAGTTTGCAATTCTACTTCCTGAAACAAAAATAGAAGATGCTCACATGATTCTTGAGCGTATAAGAAAAACGGTTTCCTCTAAAGAGCTAATTATTGAAGGGAAAAAACTAAGCATCAGTATGAGTACAGGGTTAGCTCACTATCAAGGTGATGCACTCAAAATAGATAAGCTAGTGAGCCAAGCAGACAAAGCGATGTACAAAGCCAAATCAGAAGGGAAGAACTGCATCTCGCTCTATGCGACAAAATAAAATCCCTTTTCAACATTTCCTGCGCGCTCAAATCTATAACTGTGTAGTAATAGTATTCATCTTTCTCCGAATTTATTTCATTAGGATAAAAGAGAACAATACTTAAAAATAAAGACTTATTTATATCAAGCAACACGCGTTGGTTATAGGTCTCTAAATGATAGAACGGGCACACTTAAGAATACTTCGAGAGATTAATCACCAAGGCTCTGTCACCGCAGCAGCAGATAAACTCTGTCTTACACAATCCGCCCTCAGTCACACCATTCGAAAATTAGAAAGCCTAGTGGGTTGCGAACTTTGGGAGAAGAAAGGGCGAAAGATTCACTTCACCCAAGCAGGTAATTTCTTACTTCAAGAAGCAGAACGCATACTGCCGCAACTTGAGCGGGTCGACACAAAACTTAAAGAGTTTGCCAATAATGAACTCGGTACTCTCAACATAGGGATGGAGTGTCATCCCTGTTACCAATGGCTAACTCGTGTGTCAGGCGCTTATCTTGGCCTCCACAAAGGTATCGATCTGGATGTTAAGCAACGTTTCCAATTTGGTGGCATGGCCGCACTTTGTAATCAAGAGATCGACATTCTAGTCACCCCCGATCCGATCTCTATAAAAGCAATCCACTTCGAACCGGTTTTCCCCTATGAACTTATGCTCGTGGTTAGCACGGATAATCCGTTAGCAAACAAAGAGCTTATCCATCCTCACGACCTAAGTGAACAAACCTTAATAACCTACCCAGTAGAACCGGAGCGGTTAGATATATTCCAACAGTTTCTCATACCCGCAAACTGTCGTCCGAAGAAGCATAAAACCCTAGAAACGACCGAGATGATTTTACAAATGGTGGCCGTAGATAGAGGGGTAACCATAATGCCTAACTGGCTCGCCAGCGAGCAGATAGAAACCTTACCGATCAAACAGATTAGATTAGGAAATGAGGGGATACATAAAAAAATACATCTAGGTATCCGTTCATGCGATAGCGAGAAAGGGCATATTCAAGCTTTTATCGATTTAGCAAAACAGCAAATAAGCTATAAATTCTAAGATCAAAACTAAAAGCTAAGCTCTAAGCTAAACCAAACAATAGAGAATAAGTTCATAACGTCAGAAGAAGCAAAACAAGCGACCAACTAAGAAGGCACATTGCTTTCCCTTTGCAATGAATTCCCATCAGGTGTGTTCTGTATTAGTAGAATAAAAGTAGCATTTAGACCTTTAATATAAGCAACATCATATACAAATCGTTACAGAACATGCTTAATGATGATGGCCTGCAAACTGGCCCATCACATAAGAATTAGAAAGATAAGAGTTTATGATTGATTCGATAAAAAACGTCGCTATTACAGGCGGAACACATGGGAATGAGTTAACAGGGGTTCACCTTGTTAAGCATTGGTCAAAAAGCCCAGAAGAAGTTAACCGTGCAAGCTTTGCAACAGAACTTCACTTAGCTAACCCTAAAGCGAATGCAGAGGTTCGTCGCTATATTGACCAAGATCTAAATCGACAATTTAATCTTAAAGATCTGAATAACCCAAATCTAGAAGGTTACGAGCAGCAGCAAGCCAAAACATTGAATGCCTTGCTTGGGCCGAAAGAGGAGCCCAGAGTCGATTTTATTCTTGATCTACATACGACGACGGCAAACATGGGGATGTCCCTAATCATCAACACAGATGATCCCCTTGTGGTTGGAATGGCTTTCTATATAAAACAGAAGATGCCAGAGGCAACTCTATTTTTTAATCCGAGTGATCGTATTAATGATAACTTTCTAACATCGCTAGGGCGCTTAAACGGTTTTCTGATTGAGGTAGGACCGATCGCTCAAGGCTTACTAAATTATCAGGTCTACAAAGATACTCATACAGCCGTTATGCATGCGCTGGATTACCTTGAGCAAAGAAATACAGGGCAGCTGATTGATTTACCGACCCAGATGGATGGGTATCAATTTATTGAGAAAATCTCTTTGCCGGAAGACTCAGAAGGTGAGATTACAGCGATGATTCACCCGAACCTTCAGAATAAAGATTATCAGGAGATCAAACCGGGTGATCCGTTATTTATGACGCTAGGTGGAGAGACCATTGTTTATGAAGGTAACTCAACGGTGTATGGCGCATTTATCAATGAAGCCGCTTATTATGATCAGCATGTGGGCCTAAGCTTTATGGAGAAAATTAATATAAAACTCACTGACGAATCATAGCCAGCAAAAATAACCAGTGAACATATCCAATAGCAGTAACCCGTGACAATAAGTAAGCCACAAACAAAAGCCCCTGCATCACTGCAAGGGCTTTTTAGTTGATAAACCTTCCACTTAACGTTTCACTAAACCCTTCACTGACATTTCCGCCTAAGCGCTTCTGCAAAATACTAAACCGAAAGCTCCCTTCGAACGATCTCTGCGCCAGCCTGCAAAGCATTTAACTTACCCCGTGCGACTTCACGAGACAGGGGAGCCATTCCACAGTTAGTACAAGGGTATAGTTTATCCGCATCGACATACTTAAGTGCTTTACGTAGAGTCGAAGCGACTTCCTCTGGCGTTTCAACCCAATCCGTCGCGACATCAATAGCACCCACCATCACTTTTTTACCACGGATAAGCTCAAGTAACTCGATGGGTACATGAGAGTTATGACACTCAAGTGAGATTATATCGATGCCAGATTTTTGCAGCTGAGGAAAAATCGCTTCATATTGACGCCATTCTGAACCTAGGTTCTTTTTCCAATCGGTATTCGCTTTAATCCCATAGCCATAACAAATATGCACAGCGGTTTCACACTTAAGACCTTCAATCGCTCTTTCTAAGCAGGCGATGCCCCACTCATTTACCTCTTCAAAAAAGACATTAAACGCAGGCTCATCAAATTGAATAATATCTACACCCGCCGCTTCAAGCTCTTTAGCTTCTTCGTTTAACGCTTTGGCGAACTCCCAGGCCAGTTCCTTACGGCTTTTATAATAATCATCGTAGAGCGTATCAACCATTGTCATAGGGCCGGGTAGCGCCCACTTAATGGTTTGATCCGTTTGTTGGCGTAAGAACTTTGCATCCTCAACAAACACCGGCTGATTGCGGCTGATAGGGCCAAATACAGTAGGTACACTGGCATCATAGCGATCACGAATTCTAACAGTTCTACGCTTTTCAATATCCACACCATTAAGATGCTCAATAAAGGTTGTCACAAAATGCTGCCGTGATTGTTCCCCGTCACTGACAATATCAATACCCGCCCGTTGTTGCTCCTGCAGCGACACTCGCAAAGCATCTTGCTTACCTTCAATTAACTGATCATCTCGCAATGTCCAAGGGGACCAAAGCGTCTCAGGTTCTGCGAGCCAAGCAGGTTTTGGCAAGCTGCCTGCGGTTGAAGTCGGTAATAGCGTTTTCATAATGAATACTTTAAAAGCCTCGTAGGTTATTAAGCGTAATTAGCAGACCACTGCTCAAGGAGTGCTTGGTAAGGTTTGATGAAATGCTCCTCAGCAAATTTTCCCTGCTTAATAGCAAGCGCGCTTCGTTCTTCTCGGTCATAAACTATTTGAGTTAAGGAATGGTCCACGTTTCTCAAGTTCGGCTGATAACACTTACCCGCGGCAGCATTAGCGTTATAAATTTCAGGCCTATATATTTTTTGGAACGTCTCCATCGTGCTGATGGTGCTTATCAGTTCCAGGTTCGTGTAATCATTAAGCAGATCGCCAAAGAAGTAGAAAGCCAAAGGCGCAGCGCTATTGGCTGGCATGAAATAGCGAACCTGCAGACCCATTTTTTTAAAGTACTGCTCAGTCAAAGAGGACTCATTTGGCTGGTACTCATAACCCAAAACAGGGTGGTGGTTCTCTGTCTGCTGATAAATCTTGCTGTCCGAAACACTCAGACAGATAACCGGCAGCTTTTTGAAGCTCTTTTTGTAAGCGTGTGAATTTACGAAAGACTTAAACAACTTCCCATGAAGATCGCCAAAACCATCTGGAATACTAAACGTTGGCTGATCCTTATTATGATCCAGCAGCAATACGCTAAAGTCATAATCCCTCACGTATGAAGAGAAATTATTGCCAACAATTCCTTCAACGCTTTCGTTAGTTCTATGATCCAGAATATTAGTTTTCAATATCTCAATTGTTGGAAAAGCAGAACCACTGCCTTCAACATCCATATCAACGGAGATAATTTCTAGCTCAACAGAGTAACGATCACCATTAGGGTTATCCCAATGTGCTAATGCATTGAAACGATTATCGATCATCATCAAAGCGCTACGTAAGTTCTGTTCACGACTTTCACCTCTCGCCAAATTAGCAAAGTTCGTCGTAATACGTGTATTGTCTGAAGGCTGATAATGTTCATCGAAGCCAACGCTATTAATCGCAAAAATAAAATCGTTACTCATTTTGATCTGTTATCCATTTTTCCGAGATAAAACCGATATTAGTTCCGTGCTCTCTAAGACTTAGAACAGAGTAGGTTTATAACGACATGAATAAAAATGGTTAAATTTCA
>CERC01062465.1_pt1 | contig 54376 bp, 59 predicted proteins | sample 530921 | NCBI WGS metagenome assembly CERC01 (sample SAMEA2621099, study PRJEB7988) | marine metagenome | isolation source: saline water (ENVO:00002010), including
TGCGGCTTACTACGGTCAAATTTTTCCTTTGCCATAATGTTTCTCCTTACAGTTTATCGCATTTACGGACTTAATATTTACAAGCATATATTAACGTCAATGAGTATGCTTCAAGCTAACTCAACTGACAACTTTTTTTAACCGCTCATGTGATGAAAATGGAGCTCACGCCGGGATTTGAACCCGGGACCTCTTCCTTACCAAGGAAGTGCTCTACCCCTGAGCCACGTGAGCATGCACCATTTTTCGAGCTTTGTATTTATATTATTAAAAACACACTATCAATGAAAATTTTTTAAATTTCAAAATTTAGCACGTGGACTAATTTAATATTTTTCTAAATTAATTGGAAGTAGGAAAAGAATGGAGCGGGCGATGAGGCTCGAACTCACGACCCCCAGCTTGGAAGGCTGGTGCTCTACCAACTGAGCTACACCCGCTTGATCACATTCAGTCTTAAAAGATGGTGGCGCGGGAAGGATTCGAACCTTCGAAGGCATACGCCGGCAGATTTACAGTCTGCTCCCTTTGGCCACTCGGGAACCACGCCGTGGAGCTGCTCACAGGAGTCGAACCTGCGACCGTCGGTTTACAAAACCGATGCTCTACCAACTGAGCTAGAGCAGCCAAAACATCCCTTAAGATGAGGTTATGTTTATAATCGGGAATACAAGCAAAATCAAGTGTTTTTTATTAAATGCCGAAACATTTTTCCATAGATATGGCCGCGGCAACAGAAACGTTTAATGACTTAATGCTTCCTTGAGAGTGCAATGCCATTTTTTCATCAAGAACCCTCATTACGGCATGAGAGATTCCAGTTTCTTCTTTGCCTAAAACCAAAGCCAAATTTTTATTTGATGGCAGGCCTGACTGATCAATTTGAGCCTCTGCGTGTTCTGAAAGTCCAACAACATGGGTGTTTAATTCTTTTAGCTTGGTCAAAGTCTTTGGAAGATTGCCAACTTTTACCAATTTTAAATATTCATGAGCTCCAGAAGCAATTCTGAAATAGGTTGGAGTCGTGCCAAAAGACTTCTTACCGGGCAGGACAACCACATCGACACCGTAGAATGATGCTGTTCTTAAAATGGCAGCTCCATTATGAACATCGCTGATTTGATCTAAACAAAGAATTTTTAAATTACTTTTTTTAGCAAGCTCATAAAGTTCTCTAACTTCCATTTCAGGTAGAGCTGCAGCAATTAATAGCGCTCCAGAAGGTACACGGTGATAATCCATACCTTTATTGGCATAGAGCTTTTTGGCTTCTTCTTGTAGCTTATGGGATGAGACCAAATTAACATCAACCTTCCCAAGATCGCATTTTTTCTTGAGCTCTTCTTTACCATCCTCGGTCAAGATTAATTTCATATCTCTTCGAGATGGATTATTCAAAGCAGCAGCGATGCTGTGAAGACCAACAATAAAGTCTGTTTCATTCATTATTTATCCGTTAGGGAAACAAGCAGGTCAGAAACCTTTTGGACAAGTTCCTCTTTTTTACACTTAAAGGTTTCGCCCGTGGACCTCACCTTAATTTCTAAGTCTCCTGAGGCCGCATAGTCCCTTTCTCCTAAAACAACTCTTATCGGAAGACCCAACAGATCCGAGTCCTTAAACATTGGACCAGGCCCAAAACCTCTATCATCAAAAAGAACTTCAACCTTGTTTGAGGAAAGCTCAGTGTAAATTTCTTCAGCCAACTCTTTAGTAGCTTCCTTTTTACCGATAACTGCAAAATAAACTTGATATGGTGCTATTGAAGCCGGCCAAACAATTCCATTCTCATCATGGTTTTGCTCTATGGCCGCGGCCATTGTTCTCGTGACACCGATCCCATAGCATCCCATCAATGGAAACTCTTTCTTTCCATTCTGGTTAAGCACCGTCGCGTTCATTGCCTTAGTATATTTATTTCCAAGTTGAAAAATATGTCCAACTTCAATACCTTTTTTAAATTCTATTGGTTGATCCGTGCCAGGAACAAGATCTCCAGGCCGTGCCATTCTCAAATCACATGTTTTAAAAGAGTCAATATCCCTGGATGGTGTGAATCCTTCAATGTGATAGTCCTCTTTGTTTGCGCCAGCAACATAACCACACTCAGGATCTATGGCCTTATCCACTATATAGCTTATTTTTTCTTTCACACCATGAGGGCTCATATAACCCTTAACCAGGCCTAAAGATTCCAACTCTTCAGAGTTTAACGGTTGCACAGAATCAGCCTTCAAGAAGTTTTTAAGCTTTAGCTCATTAAGGCTGTCATCCCCTAGCAAAAGAAGCATGTAGTTGGCAGTTTTTTGGCCATAAGTAGCTTTGTAGGCCAAAGACTGGATCGTTTGGGTAATTGGAAGCTCCAATAGCTTCGAGACTTCCTCACATGTTTGTGCGTTTTTTGTTTCCACTTCCTTTATTTCACTAGATGGAGCAAACTCAAGTTTAGGTCTCACAGTGGAAGCTTTCTCCAAGTTAGCGGCATAGTTGGCAGCCTTAGACTGAACCACCGTGTCCTCACCAGAGTCTGCAATAACTTGGAATTCATGCGTTTTGGCATCTCCGGATGCCATTGCACCGGGGTCTGCTTCCACGATGATATGCTCAAGTCCCATTCTTTCTAATATTCTAGTGTAGGCCTTATAATAGAGATCATATTGTTCATCTAAACACTCCTTGCTCAAGCTAAAAGTGTAGGCGTCTTTCATTATGAACTCTTTTCCTCGCATCAGACCAAATCTAGGTCTTATCTCGTCCCTAAACTTTGTCTTAACTTGGTAAAGGCTAACTGGAAGTTGCTTATAGGAAGTTATCGCTTTTCGGAATATGTCGGTAATGGACTCTTCATTTGTTGGACTAAGGCAGAAGTCATTTTGTTTTCTATCTTTTACCCTGAGCATTTCAGGTCCCATACTCTCCCATCTACCTGACTCTTTCCACAGTTGGGCAGGGGTAACAAAAGACATTTCAAGTTCTTGGGCACCAATCGCATCCAACTCTTCGCGAATTATTGCTTCGATCTTTCTGATCGTTCTCTGGGCCATTGGTAAATAGCTATAGATTCCCGAGCCTGTCTTGTGGATAAAGCCAGCTCTAACGAGAAGTTTATGTGAAACAACTTCAGCGTCGCTTGGTGCTTCTTTATAAGTTTGCCAAAAAGCTTTGGACAACTTCATTTCAACCTACCTTATGATACTAATGGCGTTATAATCTTTCTTTTCGACGAAAATTTCCAGCACGCACTTCTTGGCCATGTCCACGCCTACGCTAGCAGCTTTTCCGGAAGGCTGATCCACTTCCAAGATGACCATTTCAGATGAAAAGTTTCCATCTTTGCAATTCAATATCTTAAACTCTGCAAGGAACACGTTAATCATGGAAAGCGGACGAAAGTCTAAAAGCTTAAGCTCATCTTGCGCCCTCAATTGGTATGTTTTGGCATTATAAGATAGCTCGATATCTCTATCAACTTTATAGGTCCTGCTTTCAACAAGGTCGGCCCATTTTAAATTTTGAGCATAAGAGGAGGCAGCGGTTATAAGAACCAAAAATGCAACACGAAACATAACTCTCCTTAAAGATAAAGTTCTTCACTATTACATTATTTGGTTTTATTTGAAAAGCATTTGCCTAATTGGTTACCGATATCATATGAGGCAGCATATGCGCTTCTCTGGCCTCTTGAGTCAAAGAGCTTGCCGAAACCACTTCATAACAAGAAGGTGTATCCAAGATTTTACGGCACAACTGGTTGTGCAAATAGTGTCCAGACTTATAAGTTGTAATCTTCCCTGCAACTTCGTAGCCCAATAGACTTATGTCACCTATGGTGTCCAAAATTTTATGTCTAACGAATTCATCAGCAAATCTCAGCCCTTCAGGATTCACAACCTTAAAGTCATCCAACACTATCGCGTTGTCCAAAGATCCACCTTTTACCAGGCCTTTTCTTTTTAAGTGGTCAACGTCTTTAAGCATCCCAAATGTTCTGGCCCTGCTAATTTCGTTAATGAAGTTTTCACAGCTAAATTCAAAAACTTGCTTTTGAGCTTTAATAACGGGGTGTGCAAAGACGATGGTAGAGTCAATAATAAGATTATTAGCAGGCTCAATTTCTGCCCAAGTACCATTGGCCTCAACCCGAACCTTGTCCACTAGAACCATAAACTGTTTTGATTTATTTAGATTTTGGACACCTGTCTCTTTCAAGATGAACACAAAAGAGGCACTCGAGCCATCCATAATAGGTATTTCTGGCCCATCAATCTCACAGTAAACGTTATTTATTCCAAGGCCATATAGAGCTGATAGAAGGTGTTCTACAGTATGAACGCAATCCTCACCTTCTCCAAGTGTGGTGTTATTTTCAGTAGCTCCAACAGTTCTGGCGTCAGCACGCATTTTTTTGGAGTTTTTTATGTCGGTTCGCTTAAATACGATACCTGTATCAGCTTCCGCTGGAAACAATTTAAGCGTAACCTTCTTGCCAGAATGTAGTCCTATTCCTGTTACTTGTACTTTTTTGGCAAGGGTTCTTTGGTATATCATTTTTTCCAGCTTCCTTTTTGAGCTACTAAACCTAATTCGTTGTTTCGCATCACGTTCATTAAGTATAAGGCAAATATCTAAAAATACACGTCAGAAAATTTTTTCTATGTATTTTCGATGTTTTATACCATTCGTGGTCAATAAAAAAGAAGTGTCGAAAGTACATTCGCCTACATGAATTCTAGGCAGTCGGTCTTAAGTCACTGTTTTCTAAAGTTTTATTAAGAATTACCAGCAGACAACAAAATTCTCAAGATTAAAAACAGGATTAAGATTATTTTATATGGTTTAAGGCTTTCTCAGACAGCGCCCTGCCTCTTGGGGTTCTAAGCAGAAGCCCTTCTTTAAGAAGGTAGGGCTCATACACTTCCTCAACAGTTTGTTTATCTTCGCCCAAAGTGGCACAAAGGGCATCTATCCCAACAGGACCACTCTGGTAGTAATCTTTAATAACATTCAAAATTTTTCTATCCATAGAGTCCAGCCCCAACTCATCAATATCCAAAAGTCTGAGCGCTTGGACCACGTCTTCAACACCTACCTTTTCGTGATCTTGCACTAGAGCAAAGTCTCTTACTCTTCTAAGGATTCTATTGGCAATTCGCGGAGTGCCGCGACTTCTTTTCGCTATCTCATTTTGTGCTTTGACTTCGAGGTTGATAGACATTTTTTTAGCATTGTTTGAAATGATTACGGCCAACTCATCTGAACCATAGTAGTCAAAGTGCAAATGGGCCATGAACCTATCCCTTAAAGGATTGGACAAAAGACCACTTCTTGTTGTGGCACCCACTAATGTAAAAGGCACCAGGTCAATTTGCATGGTCCTTGCCGATGCCCCCTGACCAATTAAAATATCAAGGCGATAATCCTCCATAGCAGAGTATAAAATCTCCTCAACACTTATATGCATTCTGTGTATTTCATCAATGAATAACACATCTCTTGGAGCAAGGTTTGTTAGAACCGCGGCAAGATCCCCCTTTTTTTCAATGGCAGGGCCTGATATAACATGAAGCTCACTGCCGATGTTTTTGGCAATAAGCATTGCCAATGAGGTTTTTCCTAGCCCCGGAGGTCCTGATAAAAGGGCGTGGTCCATTGCCGCATTTCTTTTAACGGAGGATTTGACCATCAATTCAACGTTCTCAACAACTCTCTTTTGCCCGACATATTCTTGAAAGTTCTGCGGCCTAAGCTTAGTGTCATGTTCCACTTCGCTGCTTTTAATGGAGTCTGAAAGAAAACGCTCGTCATGCATGCCTATAGCTCCTTAAGCACAAGCTTTATTAAGTCTTCGCTTGATTCAATGTTTTCGGAAAAATGTTTACTAACTACGGAAGCAACCATCTTCTCGCTATAGCCTAAGCTTTCTAGAGCCTGTAGAGCGTCTTTTACAATACCTTCCTCTTTGGAGGACTGAGGTATAGCTGCAGTGTTTTCTATATTTTTACTAATTTCTAATTTCTGCACTTTATCTTTCAAACTAAGGATGATCTGTTCGGCCATCTTTTTTCCAATTCCCTGTGCCTGAGTCAAAACTTCTTTCTGTTCAAGCGCAATTGCAGAAACTAAGTCGGATATGCCAATTTGAGTGACTAGCGGATAGGCCTTTGATGGGCCTACTTTGTTTACAGATTTTAAAAGCTCAAACATCGCCTTATCCTCTACAGTTTTAAATCCCCAAAGGCTTTGATCATTCTCACTAATGCTGTGATGTATGAATACTTTGGTTGGTTCACCCTCTTTGGCAAAATAAGCGTAATTAACCTCATAGCCAACACCGCTGTTGGTGTTTATTATTAATTTTTTCCCATCCGAAAAAATGGTGGTTCCTTCCAAGTATCCAATCATCTTAATTTCCTATTTTGTGGGCCAATGCTTTTGCCAGTCCCGATGAGCCTTTTGAGCTTCCAACTTTAGTAATGCTTTTTGAATTTAGTAAGTGGCACAAAGCGATGGCAACGGCGTCACTTTCGTCATGGGTCTGATAATCCCTCTTTCCCAAAGTCATATCTAAAAACTTTCTAACGCCCTCTTTATCAGCATGTCCATGGCCGGTGGCGATAGATTTAATTGCATTGGGCGAGTATTCAAAGATTCTATTCTTATACTTTTCCACGCAAGCAGATAGAATAACCCCTCTTGTTTGGGCCAACTTAATTAATGCCTGCGGGCTCTTTACGTAGATAAGGGACTCAAATGCGATAGCATCGGGAGATAGTTCTTCGATAAGTTTGTTGGAGGCCACTTTGATCTCAGTGAGCCTATCTAGAAAGTTCTCTTTGCCATTGAAGCGTAGAACACCAGAGCCTATGACACTAATTTTTCTTCCCTTGCCATTAAGCAGTGCCCATCCGGTTGTTATGGAGCCAGGGTCAATTCCCAGTACAAGCAAATTGCAGCCTTTTTCTCCAATAATACGAATGTTTGTGCATTTAGTCTACAATTAGGATCAGGAGATCATGTCCAGATTTGCCCTTACGGTTCTCTCCATTAGCTCTAGGAACTTCATTTCATCGGAGGCTATAAGATCATTCAGGATTCTGTAATGGGATATTAGGAACTTCTTTTGACCAGACTGGAAAAGCTGCACAGCATGTTTTCTGCACAATATAACAGGAATAGGGTTTCCTTGATCATCATACAAGCTTTGTCTCTCTAAAGTAGACTTGTCAAAGGTTGGCCTTCCATAATGTTTGCAAATTGTGCATTCGTATTTCTTGTTCATTCCAATATCCCTTACCGAGTTATTTACTCAATTGTAACCACATATCGCACTGCGCTCAAAAAACTTTAGCGTTTTTAGCAAGTATTTGAAATCTCATCCTGATTTTTTCTATCAAATGCCAATTTTTTAATATATTTTGCAAATATGACAACTATTCTTAGCACTCAAAACATAGTAGATAACAAGCTTGAAAAGCTGGCTAAAAGGGTTCAAAAGCTCAAAGAAAGGACAATTAGGCCAAAAATGAAGGTGGTTCTCGTAGGTGAAAACTCTGCGAGTCTAGTCTATGTTGGAATAAAAGAAAAAACCTGCAAAAAGCTTCAATGTGATTTCGAGCTCTTACGACTTCCTCATGATGTGACAAGAAAAGAATTTCTTAATGAGGTTGATTCAATGAATAATGACCCCTCAATTCATGGTTGCTTTGTTCAACTTCCAGTACCTGAACATTTACAAGATATCGATGTCACCTCTTTAATCAATCCTGAAAAGGACGTTGATGGATTTGGAGGTGCAACAATAGTGGACATTTATAAGGGAAAGACCCCTTTCTTCCTCCCATGCACCCCAATGGGAGTCTTGGAACTTTTAAACCACAATCAAATTGAAGCTTTAGGTAAAAGAGTTGTAATTATTGGCAAAAGCTTAATAGTTGGCCGCCCTCTATCTCTCTTATTACAAAACATGGGCGCCACAGTTACTGTATGCCATTCAAAGACTCAAAACTTGGAATCTCACACACTACAAGCAGACATCATAATTAGTGCTGTTGGAAGTCCAAAGTTTCTAACTAAGGACTACTTTAACAAAGATCTCAATCAAGTTGTCATTGATGTAGGTATTAATAGGGATCACAACGGTAAACTTTGTGGAGATGTCGACTTCGAAAACGTCAAAAATATTGTTTCGGCCATCACACCAGTCCCTGGTGGCGTGGGTCCTTTAACAGTCATATCTCTAATGGAGAATTTAGTTAAGTCCGCTGAGCGGGCCACAAAAGGTTAAAAATATGAAAAGAACTTCTTTATATGACAGTCACCTAGACCTAGGTGCAAAGATGGTTGAGTTTGGCGGATTTGAAATGCCAATTCAGTATTCAAATTTAAAACAAGAAGCACTGGCCGTAAGAAACTCCGCCGGAATGTTCGATGTTAGCCACATGGGTGAATTTTTTATTAAAGGTAAAGACGCCGCTAAATTTGTGGACCATTTAATTACAAACGACTTTTTAAATGCAGGCCAATTGAAGGCCGTATACTCTCCTCTTTGCAGAGAAGATGGAACTGTTGTTGATGACTTGATTGCCTATAAGATTACTGATGAATTTGTCATGTTGTGTGTGAATGCCGCTAACTTGGATAAGGACTGGGACTGGATTCAATCAAAAATTGGAGATTTTGAAGTTCAACTCAGCAATGAGTCAGATAATTACTCTCTTATAGCGCTTCAAGGACCCAAATCATTTGAAATCTTAAAAGAAATTGATCCTGAATTGAACGATATCCCCTACTATTCACTGCAAACCAATAATGAAGGTTCAACTCCTCTAATATACGCCAGAACAGGCTACACAGGAGAGGATGGCTTTGAAATATTTGGTCCCCACACTCAAATCATGAACCTTTGGGCCAAGTTATTGGCAAAAGACGTAACTCCGTGCGGACTCGGTGCCAGGGATGTTTTAAGGCTTGAGGTTTGTTACCCTCTTTATGGGCAAGAAATTACTGACGAACTAACTCCCTTCGACGCTGGTTTAAAATGGACCGTGAAGCTTCAGAAACCAAGCTTTGTGGGAAAATCCTCTCTTGAAAATGCCAAGAGCAGTTTTTCAAACCTAAAGCTTGTATTAGATAAAGGCATTCCTAGAATTGGGTACAAGGTGGAAGACTCCAACGGCCAAATTATAGGAGAAGTCACATCTGGAAGCATGTCAGTTGTGCTAGGAAAGGGTGTGGCCATGGCCAGAGTAAATAAAGAAAAATATACTTCTGACTCTGAATTGTTTATAGATATCAGAGGAAAGAAATTCAAGGCCAATAGACATAAAGGCCCATTTGTTAAGGGAGGACATAAGTAATGAGCACAATACCTGAAAATTTATATTACACAGAAGAGCACGAATGGATCTCAGTAGAAGGTGATGTTGCAACAATTGGCATTACAGACTTTGCTCAGTCATCACTAGGGGATATCGTATTCGTTGAATTGCCAGACAGTGAAACAGAATTTGAAGATGGAGACAGCTTTGGCGTTGTTGAAAGTATTAAATCTGTTAGTGATTTGTACACTCCGCTCTCCGGCACAGTTCTCGAGAAAAATGAAGAGGTTGAGGACTCTCCTGAAAAGTTAAATGAAAATGCTTTTGGATCTTGGCTTGTAAAGCTTAAAATGTCTGATTCGAGTCAAGTGGAAAAATTACTTAGCGCAGAAAAGTACAAAGCGTTTTGTGAAACCAACTCCTAAGCGCTAGAAAAGTCATTCAAAGGTCAATAGAAGCTCTATTGGCCTTGTTTCAAGTTCGTTTACTTTTCTCCCTTCCCTAAAATTTTTTCTCTCTCCCCAAAATTCCCTTTACTGTTTTTTCGCTTAGGCGCATACTCACCAAACTTCAAAACCTCTGTTGAACAACAGTCTTCATAAGGACAAACGTTAATGGAATCTATTCAGCTTCTAAATACAGCTATCATCAAGAGCAAAGAAAAAAAGATTGATAACAGCTATGAAGAAAGGCTAGCTAAAATTAACCAGTCTCCAGCAATTGATGCTATCAACAAGAGTATTTCTATCCTTGCCGAGTCTCAAAAAATTTCCAGAGATCAGGCAGCTCTTCAAGTAATTGAAGCAATTCGCGAACTTGACTCAATCTGGGCCGACTATGTGACAATGGAAGGCATCGATAGACTCAAGGCAATGCTTAGAGGCGAACCTCCTCAACATTGATTCTAATTAGAAGTTACAGCAAAGCCCCACTTTATAGTGGCAATACCATCTTTGAGCATATTCTTTGGAGGGTTTGGAAACGGGCCGGCTTCGTTGAAGCTATTAATCGCCACATTATCAAGCTCTTGCACACCACTTGTTGAATTTAGCTTTATATTAACAATCTCTCCCTTGGCGTTCATCTTTATCTCCAAGGATGTTAGAAGATCCCTACCACTTGCGATTGACCTTCCAGACCTGTACAGTCGCTCCATTTCCTCTTGAAGCTTTGCGCCCCAAAACTGTTCTAATTTCTGCCTAATTCTGTGGTAAAAACCATAAAACTTAAACTCCTGAGTGTTTAGGCGAGTAAAGTCTCCCAATGGAACTTCTTCTATGTAGTCACTAGATTGAGCAAGTCCTGTTTGACCCTTCTGCCCATTTTCAAGTCCCTTTTGAGCATGTTTAAACTTTTGTTTCTTTCCAACTTTTTTAGGACGCACAGTTGGACTGACTCCAAGATCTGAAAAATTAAACTTTTTGATTTTTTTCCCAGAGTCCTGGCTACTTTTCCTAGAGACAGCGTTGCGGCTGCCCTTTCCTGCGGCCTTGTGTTTTCCGACCTTTTTGGCCTTGGTCTCTCTATCGAAGTTGTTATTATGCTTTCCTAGAAACTTTGTGTTTTTCGATGGATTTTCCCGCTTTGACTTTGCTGTTTGAACCACTTGCTTCGATAATGAAGATTTATTTACAAGTTTAACTAGCAAATTTTTGGATCTATTCTGGTTGCTTCCATTAGAGCTAAGCTCAACTTCCACACTAAAAAAAAGAAGAGTTAGATGTATGGCCAGAGATATGGCGGAGAATCGCCATAATTTAGATGAAATACTTAATGAGTTAGCCGAACCTTCCATAGATTTTTATCCTCGCTAACTTATCGGACAATTAGCGAGGAATTTTAATTCTATAGATTATTGAGAGATATAGTATTCTTCGTCCTCTAAGAAGGAGTCTGCAAAGTCCTCTGAGGGCTCTTCAAAAGTGTCGCTCTCTGCTCCAGGCTCAGTTCCTTCAACGAATGCTTCCATAAAAGAGTTTGTGGAGCCAGAACCGGCAAGCTTTCCTGTTTCTGGATTTATTGCAACATTTACTATGCCGCTTGGAATAGGGAAATCTGACTCTCCATACTTCTTAATGCCAAGTTCCATATAGTTTTTCCATATGGGCAAAGCCGCTTTTGCTCCGGTCTCACCCCATCCAAGGGTCTGATTATCATCAAAACCTGTCCACACGCCTGTTACGACCTTGGAAGAGAATCCTAAAAACCATGCATCGACATAGTTATTAGTTGTTCCCGTTTTTCCTCCAATGTAGGAGCCTATGCTTCGAGCTCTTTTGCCTGTCCCATTTTCCACAACACCCTTCAAAAGATTTGTCATCAGGTAGGCCAACCTTGAATCGTACACCTGGTCCTCATCAAGAGTGGCAAGGAAAGGATTAACTTTCTCTTCGGTCTCATCTTCAGGAGCTATTTCATTATCTTCATCAACAGAGTCAGGTCCTTTTTCAACTTCTGAGTTCTCAGCAAGCTCTATTTCTGACGCTTCTATGATTTCTTTAATTTTATCTTCTTTTTCAAAGTCTACTAGGTTTCCAAACCTGTCCTTCACGGAAATGACTGATTTGATTTTCACCTTCTTTCCGCCGTTTGGAAAAATTGCATAGGTTTTCACAAGATCAAGAAGGTTAATGCCAAATGAGCCTAATGAAACACTCAAGTCCTTTGGCAAATCCGCCTCAACCTTGATCCTTTCCACAAAATTTATAATTCTTGATACGCCCACATCTTGAGTCAATCTAATGGTAGGGATGTTTCGGCTTGTTTCCAAAGCTCTTCTAAAAGACATCTCTCCTTTAAATCTTCCATCGTAATTTCTTGGCTTCCAGCTCAAACTATCATCCACTCCCCCAAGAGCTTGAGGCGAGTCTAAAAGCATTGAACTTGGTGTAAAGCCATTCTCAAGTCCAACTGCGTAGATTAAGGGTTTAAATGCTGATCCAGGCTGTCTATTTGATTGAACGGCCCTATTAAATTGAGACTTTGAAAAATCGCTTCCTCCAACCATAGAAATGATTTCTCCACTATGAGGAGAAATCGCCAACAGAGCTCCCTGAGCGTCGGGTTCTTGATCAAGTGCCATCAAAAAGAAAGTCTGCTTCTTGAATGTGGCGAGAGTGTCTTTCCCTTTGAGTCGCTTTTTAAAGTCTGAGTGAAGATAATTATAAACGGATCTAGGTTTACCAAGGACCTTTACGTTTACCACGTCCCCTCTTTTAAGAATTGTTTCAGGACGAGTGACATAAGACCAATAGTGCCTATCCTCTGTGATGTTTCTCTCATGTGCCCAGCGGAAATGCTCATAAGGGATCATGCCCTTAACTCCAGCAACGGAAACATATATCATTCTTTGACTATTACTCACTCTAGTCACAACAGCTTTGTAGTTTCTTCCAATCTCTATTAGCTTTAAAAATTCATCTTCAGGATTGACCCCAATTTCAAGGTAGTTCTTCCACTTGCCCTTTGACTGGGCGAACTCTTCTTTTTCAAAGGTCAGCACATTTTCAATTTCATCTTCCTGATATTTATATTCAGGCTCAGTGGTGCCATCAGCTTTAAAGGTGAAGTGATATGACGCTTCGTCATAGATTTCTTTTCGTTGCTTTATTAAGTTTTCCTTTATTACTTCCTCGCCTTCCCAAGTCGCAAGCGGTCCCTTAAAGCCTTGTCTTTTATCTATGGCCTTAACTCCCTCAAGAATTTCGTCTTCCGCCTTTTTCTGAAGAGTCCAGTCCAGAGTGGTGGTCACTTCATAGCCACCTGTTAAAAATTCTTCCTCGCCATACTCTTCGATCAGCCTTTGTCTTATCCAGTCAGTGAAGTATCCGGCCTTCATGAGATTAGGCTCTCTTAGCTTCATCCTAATATCTTCACCTAAAGCTTCTTCGTACTCTTCTTTAGAAATTTTTCCAGTGGCAAACATCCTTTTGAGAACATATTTCTGTCTGGTTTTAGCATATTGAGGATTCACATAAGGGCTATACCTTCCAGGAGCAACCAAAAGGCCAGCAATAAGAGCTGCTTCCGCTACAGTCGCCTCAGTGAGTTCTTTATCAAAGTATCCCTTGAAGGCGGCCTTAACACCATAGTAGCCTCCACCCAAATAGACTTGGTTTAAATATAGAAAAAGGATTTCTTCTTTTGTAAATTTGTCCTCAATTTTTTTCGCTAGAAGGAGATCTTTTATTTTACGTGTGTAAGTTCTCTCACTCGACAACAGGAGCGATTTTGCAACTTGCTGAGTGATGGTGGAAGCACCCTGAACGATCCGGCCGGCCTTAATATTTTTCACCATTGCCCTGGCAATTCCAATATAGTCGACACCGGAGTGGTTAAAGAAGTTGTCATCCTCAGCGGCCAAGAACGCGTTTACTATTCTCTTTGGAAATTCTTCAAAGGATGCAATTTCTCTTCTTTCTTTGGCGAGTTCCAAAAGGAGCTCCCCGTCTTTGGAGTAGATTCTTGAAGGTATTGGCGGATTGTAGTCTGCAAGCGTGTTAATTTGTGGAAGATCAAATGATATTGAAACGATCAGCCCTAGAACAAACAGCCCACCCAAAAATCCAAGAGAGGCAAGTGCCAATAAAAACTTAATGAATGGTCTCAAAACAAATCCTTTTTATTAAGAGTATAAAACAAATCAAATTCAAAAACAGGCTCTAATTATTGCCTGCCTCTTCCTTGATGGTTTTAGAGGCGTATTTCGAAAACTCTTCATTGGCCTCTTTAACTAGATTTAGATAGTCAGAAATATTTTCTAGATAATCAAGATGCCCTATTGAGTTAAGATTTGGAGAAAAAGCGTCGCCATCTGTGGCACTTTTAATGCGTGTAAAGATACCAAGCATAAACCCATCAGGTCTTTTGAATGAAATAACTTTTGGCAAAAGACCGATTCTTAACACATCGTCTGCTCCAAAGCTCTCAATTTTATTTAAGTAATCATAGCGGTTAAAACCCATAAGGCTTGTCTTTGAAGACAAATCAATTGTTTTTGCAACAGCTGACACCACCTTCTGATTTAGATCAAACTTAATCTGTCCGTTAGAAACATAGGGAACAATGAGAACTTTGTTCAACTGATTGAGTCTGAGGCTTTTAAATTCCTTTGCCATGAAACTCACGACCTTCTTCTTCCATTCAGATCCATAAGGTTTTAAGTTCTCAAGCTCTTGATATAGTTCGAACATTTTCCACTCAATCATATTCGCACTACCATACTTTGCGTAAAGTGCGGCAACGACTGAACTAAATCCAAATGAGCTAACAATGTCCACTTGAACACCCTGCTTTTCAAGCTCTTTAATAGTGGAGACATATCCAATCGAGAAGTACAGACTTGGAAGAAAATCAATGGCAAGAACTGGGCGTGTCTTTGAGTCGGTCTCTGTAGAATCTGACTCTCCAACTAAGGGTGGCCCATAATCTACATTGCTCTCTTTCTCAATTTGTACAATTTCTTTGCTCTCAAGCTCATCAAACTCTACGACTGAGTAGGAAGTATCTTTAGGGGCAGTAAACTGTGAACACCCAAATAAAGAAAAATAAACAGAAAACCAAATGAGTTTATTCATTATTGGTCTTCTTGATACTGCTCTTCTTTTAAGGTTTCAGTTAAAATAGATATCTTTTTTTCCGCATCCTTTAAAAGTCCACGGCAATCTTGGTAAAGCTTAATTCCGTTCTCAAACTTTTTAATGCTCTCATCAAGTCCAAGCTCTCCCCCTTCAAGGTCTTCAACTATTGATTCAAGTTTTTCCAGTGTCGTTTCAAATTTTTTTTGTTTACTCATATCTCTCTCCAGTGGGTCAAAAAGTTGACGCAGGAATCTTTTTTCTGTCAGTTTTGAATATTTTAAAGATTTACCACATATCTCCTGAGGATGAAACCTAAGGAACTGAAAAGACGAGCATTTGTGCTCCGCAATGGTCATTTTCTCACCATTTAGACTTCTACTAAAAGCGTCAAAATAACACCACACCTTCTGACGAATAATGTATTTACAACAACTTAAGACCTATGGAGTTTTTTTCCGATAGCTGATTTTTTGGCATAGGGATTGCTAAAATCTTAGACAGGTTAGATTTAGGATGAATCTAATCAAAATGTCAGGAGGACAATTTGAAAAATATTTGGGTGCCGCTATCCGGTCAGATTGCTCAGCAGAGGAAGGTTGAAACAATTGCCAACAATATAGCGAATGCCAACACAGCAGGCTTTAAAAAAGACAGGCTTGTTTTTAAGGAGCACCTAACCGCTCTTACAAAGGGAAGTGACAATATTGATCTTCCTAATAAGGAGTGGAGTCCTGACGACTTCTATCGCACACAAGGCGCTGAAAACGCTTACGTCAAAGTGGATGGAAGCTATACCGACTTTGAGCAGGGAGACTTAAAGCCAACAAACAATCCACTCGATATGGCCTTGTTTGGTAAAGGTTTTTTTGAAGTGCTCACGCCCAATGGCGTCAGATTTACAAGAAAAGGCAATTTTGCAGTATCCAAGGATGGAGAACTAGTGACGGACAGAGGCTTCAAGCTTTTATCCCCACCCAAGGCAGAGGGATCTCAAGGAGGAGATCAAGCTGCCCAAATAGCCGACTCATCTGACATCGAAAAGCGGATTATTAAAATTCCCGCCGGCACTAGAATTTCAGTGTCCAAGGAAGGAGAGATCTTCTCTAGCCAAGGAAGTCTAGGAAAGATTTCAGTTGTTGAATTCAACGACATTCACGCTCTCAAAAAGCAAGGCAACGCCTTGTTCATCAACAATCATCCAAAAAACGTGAAAAGAGAGAATGTTGCCACAACAGTCAATCAAGGTTTTATGGAGGGATCCAACGTGAATGCCATCCAAGAGATGTCAGAACTAATTAAGGCCCACAGACACTTTGAGAACATTCAAAAGGCCATCAACACATATGACAGTATTTCCGGCAAGGCCGCAAACGATATCGCAAGGTTTTAGGAGTTAAAATGAGCAAAATCACAGGACTAATTACAATTCTTTTAACCGCAACAGTTTCCCTAAGTTCGCAGGCAATGCTAAGGGCGCTTAATACCGCAGCCACAGGGATGTCTGCTCAAGAATCCCAAGTTAACACTATTTCAAACAACATCGCCAACGTTAACACAACAGGCTACAAGGCCCAGAGAACTGAATTTGAAGACCTTTTATATGAAACAGTTGAAGAAGCAGGGGGAAGATCTTCCAACAACACTGAATACACTGTCGGACATCAGATTGGCTCTGGTGCCAAAGTTTCAGCAACAAGAAGACAGCACACAATGGGAAGTCCCCAAATAACAAACAGGCCTTATGACTTAATGATCATGGGTGACGGATTTTTTGGCGTTCAAGTTGGGGACAAAATTATGTACACAAGAGACGGCTCTTTTACCGTTGATGCGCAAGGAGTTCTAAAGACTAGAGGCGGCCACCCTCTTTTACCAGGAATTACAATCCCTCCCAACACTAAAAGTCTTAACATCTCCGAAGATGGCCAGGTCCAGGCATACCTTACGAATCAAACTGCTCCTGTTGAGTTAGGTGTTATTCCAGTGTTCACCTTTGTAAACCCAGCCGGGCTCTCTGACAAAGGCGGAAACCTTGCCATGGTAACCACAGCAAGTGGAGAGGCAATTCAAAACATCCCCGGAACAGAAAATTCAGGCGCCATTCAACAAGGCAGTCTGGAGTCTTCAAATGTAAGTATAATGAACGAGATGACCAACATGATTAAGGCCCAGAGGGCATATGAAATGAACTCAAAGGTTATGGGAATTGCTGATCAAATGCTGCAAACAGTGAACAATATTAGGTAGTATGATATTTAAATTTGCTCTTTCGCTTATTCTTCTCTCCAGCACGACTTTTGCAAAAGATTGCACAATGCAGACTAGTGCCCGGGTTTATAAAATAAATAAAATTCTAGACTCCTCTTTTATAAAAAGCACCAATTGCTCAACAGAAGCGAAGAATCACTTTGTAAGATTTGTATCCAGCGCTTCAGGAAAATTAAACCCTAAACATTTAAGTCATCTTTTTTCAACCGAGTATGGCCAGTCCATCCAGTTTGCCAACCCAATTGAAGTTGTGGATGCGAGAGATTTTGTTGCGGAAAAGCTCAAAAACAAAGACCTTGTAATCGAGTCGCTATCAAGCCTTTACGGCAAAGCAAGCATCAATCTAGAAGAGAGTGACCGCCTCTCTATTGAGTGCGCCAAATGTGAAAAACCTGGCAATAAAAACATTAAGCTAAAAATTAACGGAAAAACCTTTTGGCTTAACGCAAAGATTAAAATCAAAAGAAAAGGCTACAGACTAAAAACCGATGTTGCGGCCTTCTCTGACAATTTAGACAGCACTATCGTTGAACAGACTTATGGGATTGACAGTGGAAAAGTTGCCCTTTTTAGCGATGTTAACAATTTAAAGTTTTACAGAACGAGAAGACCAATAAGCAAAGGAAGCCTTTTAAAGCAAAGTGACTTAATTCTTAAGAACCTTGTACGCTACAATAACAAGGTTGAAGTCCATATTAAATCTGACAGTTTGTCCCTCAAAACCAAAGCGCTTGCCAGAGAGAACGGAAAGCTTGGACAACTTGTAAAACTCTTTAATCCAAAAACAAAAAAAGTCCTAACCGGAAAGGTTATAGATTACAACAAGGTATTAGTTGAACTATGAAAGCTGCGCTCTTAATTTTAACCACTATTTTCCTCTCGTCTTGCTCCTCCTATGTAAAGAGTTTGCATAAACAAATAAACAGGGAGAACAGAGTGCAAAGATCTCAGGCCCTTCAAAACTATTACCAGCAGCATCCGGGAATGCTCGACAGAACGAATGACAGAAGGCCTATTCAAAACCCTGTAACACTTGGCGGTCAAAGAACTCCAAAAAATCTTATGCCTAGAGTAAAAAGGCAGTATGGAAATCCACGCGCCCGAGCAGAGGATCTTAAAGACAACGACGACTCTGGAAGTCTTTGGTCTGGAAAAAACAGTGAAAGCTTTCTATTTGTTACAAACAACATTAAAAGGCCTGGAGACATCGTTATTATCGATGTTCTTTCAAAGCTAAAAGACGACATAACTGAAGAACTAAAGCGTGCCTACCCAGACCCTCCTAAGAAGAAAAAAGGGCAAAGCGAGAGTGCTGAGACGGCCGAGGAAACCCAGGCAGCAACGGAGCCATCTGCCGAAGGAAAAGACCAGAAGGTTCACGACAAAATATCCACACAGGTTGTGGAGTCCGTAAACAAGGACTACCTGCTTGTGAGAGGAAGAAAAGAAGTGCTTTTTAAAGAGGCAAAGCGATATGTTGAAATTCAAGCACTGGTCTCCAGAAAAGATATTTCCGACAATGATACAGTAAAGTCCGACCGAATCTTAGAACCTAAAATTAGAGTATTGAGGTATTAATGAAGCTTTTTTCCACTTTTTTATTTATGGCCCTTTCCTTTTCAGCTTTTGCCGACAATCGCCTAAAGGACATCGCCACGATCAAGGGAGTAAGAGACAACCCTCTTATTGGCTACGGTTTAGTCATTGGGCTTAACGGGACGGGCGACAGTGGTGGTGAAGTTACGAACAACTCACTAAAGAAGATGTTTCAAACTCTCGGACTTGATGCGGTTCAAGAGGTTAGCTCTGCCAACGTAGCCTCAGTAATCGTCACAGCAAAGCTTCCAGCATTTGCCAGAAGTGGGCAAAAAATTGATGTAACCATCTCCTCTATTGGTGACGCAAGCTCCCTTGGTGGAGGAACACTTCTTGTAACACCGCTAAAGGGCGGCGATGGAAAAGTATATGCCATCGCCAGTGGCGCTCTAAGCATTGGAGGCCTAAAGCAGGGCGCAAAGTTTGCTACCACAGCTGCAATACCTAATGGTGCCACAGTAGAGCAAGAAGTTAAGATGAATTTCAACGATAAAAAGTCCTTGAGGATGGCCTTGAACAATCCAGACTTTACCACTGCCGCAAGAGTGGTTAAGACCATTAATGAAAATCTTGGAGGAAAGTTTGCCAGTGCTTCCGATTCAGCGACCATTGATCTTGTGGTTCCTCCAAGCTACCAAAGAAGAGTTGTGGATCTTATAGCAATTCTAGAGAACTATAGAATCAATCAAGATCAGAAAGCAAAGATTGTAATCAATGAGAAGACTGGAACAATTGTGGCCGGTGGAGAGATTACCCTTCACAAGGTGGCCATCAGCCATGGGGATTTGACCATAAATGTCGGAGAAGAAGGCGGAGAAGGCAAACCGGGGGCGCTTTTTATGATGGAAAAAAAGACGACCCTTAAAGATCTTGTAAACGCGCTGAACGCAATTGGAACAAGCCCGGACGATTTGATCTCTATTTTTCAAACTTTGAAGAAAAATGGGGCATTAATTGCCGAGCTAGAGCTCATATAGTGTCAATTTCTGGACTTAAACCATATTTTTTTATGGAATGTCGCGCTGAATTGATGTTATAGTATTAATAAGAAAGGCAATCAGGATGATGGCCTAAAGATAAAGACCAGGAAGGTTTGATGTCGAATAAGATAAATTCTATCATTCAAAATCCTAACATGCAGGCGCGTGCCAAGAAGAGTGCTGAGAAGTACCAAAACATCCCAAAGGAATACATGGATGTGGCGCAAGGAATGGAGACCCAATTTATCAATCACATGCTGAATGAGATGCGCAAAAGTGTCAAAAGCACAGAACCAGACAGCAGTGCCACAAAGTACTACAAATCTTTAATGGATCATGAACGCGCCAAAATTATGGCGGAAACTGAAAATGGCATAGGATTAAAGGATGTAATCCTAGACCAAATATATCCTAAACACATGAGAGTCGGCATGCCCAACAAGCATGCCATAAACGCTTACCAACAGGAAGTTGACTCCAAACAAGGAGAGAGCAATGAGCAATAGCATCGACACTAGAGCACCTTTTTTTCCCAATTCCAAAACAGCGCAAAAAGAAGCTGCCAGATTGAGAAAAGCTGGAAACGTTCATCGAAACACCTACGACAGGGCTGAAGAGATTAGAACTAAAACCGCTAAGGATGCCAAGGTGAGCATACCAGAGTCGATCAAGGATTTTTCAAAGATCAAGAAAGCTGTGGACTCTTCAACACCGGTGGACAACCAGTCAAAGATTGCGGATCTTAAGGCCCGTATTCAGGCCGGAACGTATGAAGTGGACTATGACGCCCTTGCGGATAAAGTTCTTCAGACAGAGTATTAATAAATTAAAAAAGAGGTAACCATGGATGGCGCCCAAGAACTAAAATTGCAACTGCAGACAGAGGCCATAGCCGACCTTTGGCAAGAGCAGTGCTCTTTGCACACAAGACTCTTCGAGCTCACATGCGATGAATACACTCACCTTCTTGCAAGTGATATGGATGAGCTTGACGAGTCCATTGAGCAAAAAAGCCTCGTAATTAAAGATATTGAAAAGCTCGACCTACAGAGACAAGCGCTTGTAAAAGAATTAAACGCCCAGTGGGAAGAGGCCAAAATCGTTAAGGTTAAGAATCTCGTTGAATTTTTAAATGCCAATGGCCAAGAAAACAACGCCCAAAGAATCGAAAAGCTTAACTTGATTCTCATGGATATCATTGAAAAAATTCAGGAACAAAATAAAAAGAACCAGATATTCCTAAACAAAGCGCTTATCTCTCTTAGGGAGTTAAAAGACAGCTTTGCTGGCGGGAAGAAACAATTTAAAACCTACGGCTCCAATGGGGCGACACGTAGCAGTTTGAGTAAATAAGGACTAGCTTTGGGTTCGGATTTATTTAGCATTGGACATTCAGCATTATCGACCTCCAAGAAGTCCATGGCGACCACGTCGCATAATATTGCCAATGCCAATAATGAAAATTACTCTCGCCAAAGAGTCACAACAGAGTCCGGCACCCCTATCTCCGAGGGAGATTATGTTGTAGGAAGCGGCGTTAACATTCGAAGTATTAAAAGAACCCACGACGCTCTTGCTGAAAAGAAGCTTAATAGCTCAATTTCAAACCACGAATTCAACAAGGAAAGAACTGACCAACTAACCCAAGTCGAAGAGATTTTTAACGAGATCAATAGTGAGGGCATGAATAAAATCCTCAATCGTTTTTTTAACGCCTTTAGAGAGCTTGCAAACCAGCCAGAAAATGAAGTTGTCAGAACAATGGTCAGAGACAACGCTGATCTTGTTGTTAAAGACTTTCATAGAATTAACGAGTCGATCACGAGGGTTAAGGAGGGCATAGACACAAAACTTAGCCGCTCCATTGAAGATATAAATCAATCCGCTGAAAAGATCGCTTATTTAAATAAAGAAATTATTCGTCTTGAGAATGCCGGTGGTGAAACTGGCGACTTGAGAGATCAAAGAGATGAGGCCACTCGCCTTCTTTCTGAGTATTTTAGCGTAAACACCTACGAGGATGAAAAAGGCCAATATGTCGTTAACATTGCCAACACTGGCTCCCTAGTTGCAGGCGGTGCGGTCAATAGGCTTAAGGCCGGCAAGGTAATGGGAAGCGAAGGCAAAGGGAGAGACTCCGAGGGAAAAGTTGATATATATTTCGAGGCCCAAACCAACCTTTCTATTTCCGACAACCTTAAGAAAGGAAAGCTTTCTGCTTTAATCAAAACTAGAAACGAAGATGTGGAGTTTCTCAGAGGTGAGCTCGACGAGCTGGCCCATGGACTTGCCAAGGCAACAAATGCAGTCCACCGTAGAGGCTTCGCTAATAAAGACTTGCCCACAGACCAAAACGGAAATCCAATTAATGACGGCAGTGCGGGTAAAGTCACCGGAATCAACTTCTTTAAGGAGCCTCTAGGCAAGGATAGAGCAGCTGAATATATTCAACTGTCTGATGACATCAAGGAAGACCTAAACAATATTTCTACGGCCTTAGCTCCAAACGCTCCAGGGGATAATAGAATTGCCATCGCAATCTCAAAACTTCAGCATGAAAAAGTTCTTGGCAAGGGAGACACCACTTTAGAAGAAGGCTATTTGAAGGCAGTCGGTAAAATAGGTCTCACCACTGCGAAAAGTAAAATAGACACAGAACAAACCGCGGGCATACTTGCTCAGGCAAAATCAATTAAACAAAGAATTTCTGGCGTCTCTCTTGATGAAGAGACGGCCAATTTGGTGAAATACCAACACTCTTATGATGCGAGTGCGAGAGTTATAAAGGCTGCAGATGAAATGTTCGACAGCGTTTTAGGGATGATGAGGTAATTAGATGACTAGAGTCTCCGAACAAAGCTCATTTCACGCTATCAACCATGCTGTTGGAAAAACAAAATCCCGTCTTGAGGATCTTCAGCTTAAAGGCTCCAATCTTAAGAGGGTTCAAAAGCCTTCAGATGATCCTATTGGAAACACCGAGCTTCTTTCAATTAGATCGCAAGATGTCGACAACGAGCAATATGGCAGAAACATAAGCTTTGCCAAGGCACAGCTTGCATTCACCGAAAACGCCGTTGAAGAGCTTACAAACATACTCTCCAAGGCCAAAGAACTTGCGATTGGACAGTCTTCCAACTTCTATGATGCTGATATAAGAAAGAGTGTCGCAAAAGAAGTTGAGCAGCTGAAAAAGCAAATGATTAGCATTGGCAATCGTAGAATGGGCAACAAATACATTTTTGCAGGCTACAAAAACCTTACCAAGCCATTTGATGAAAACGGCAAGTTTTTAGGTGATGAAAAAACAACCAGCATCGAAGTCAGCAAAGACTTCTTTGTGCCTATTTCTTTTAGTGGAAAGGAAGTATTTTTCCCAGACGGAGAAACCACTCTTGCTGATAGGGCGCCAAAACTGCCACCTACTCCAACAATTGATGGGGAAGAAGTAAAAGAGCAAGAGTTTGAGGTAAATAGATCCCTGGCCTCAGAGTCGGAGCCGAAACCAAACAACGCACAGAGAAATATTATCCAGCACGTTCAGGCCCTTGAGGACGCGCTAAATACCAACAACCCAGAAATTATTCAAGGTTTGTTGCCAGTTTTGGATAAAGACATGGACAAGCTTGTTCAAATTAGAACAACTATAGGCTCGACCATAAACTCAATAGATAACGCTTTTGAAAATATAGAGAAAACAAAACTACTTAACGCAGAGTACAAGAGTAAAATCGAAGATGCTGACGTCGCTGAGCTATTCACCGACCTAACCCGTCAACAAAGCACACTTGAAGCAACTTATAAAGCAAGTGCCCAGTTGATGAACAAATCTTTGATGGACTTCATGAGGTAGAGCTAAATTTTCACTTAAATTATTTGGAATATTTCGGCTATGCACAAAGGCCATAAACAAGCACCGTGTTAACAGCTTCCAAATAACAGTGACTTATTTGGCAAAAATATCCTTCTAGAGGGTCACAAGGCGCACTTGTGAAACCACTTCTACTACCCTGTAAGTTTTACTATAAGCCCTCTAAGAGCTAATAAATAACTTGCATTTTTAATAATGCGGTAATATATCAAACATCCAATTGAAGGAAACCAACTTAGTTAGTTAAGAGGAATACCTAATGCTAGTTCTAACAAGGAAGCTTGGAGAAAGCATAGCCATTGATGATCATATAAAAATTGTCGTTGTACAAATCAAAGGCAAGCAAGTTCGTTTAGGCATCAAAGCTCCAAAAGAAACAAAAATACACAGGGAAGAAGTATATCAGGCCATCCAAGACCAAAATACTGAAGCTGCAAAATCAACACCTTCCGACCTTTCGCGTCTAAGCGAAGATTTGAAGAAGAATTAATTTCCCGCTTGCGGATCAATATAATTGACTGATACCATCGTAAAAGGTAGGAATTAGACTACCTGGCATTTGATTCGGAGGGATACGTGAAGGTTAACACAACTAGATTTGGTGAACTGCAAGTCAATAAAGAAGATATTATCACTTTCTCAGAAGGTGTTTTAGGGTTTGAAAAGTTAAAGCAATTTTTCGTAGTAGACCCAGGTGACAGCACTCTTATTCTTTGGATGCAATCCATTGAAGACTCTGAGATTGCCTTCCCTATTATCGAACCAAAAATTTTCAAGCCAGATTACGTAGCAAAGCTTCTACCTGCAGACATGGCAAGCGTAGATCTTGAGGCTTTGTCTGATGCTAAGATCTATAGCATTCTAACAATTCCTTCGAACATTACTGAAATGTCAGCAAACCTTAAGGCTCCAATTGTAATCAACAACAAGAAGAAAGTTGCTAAGCAGATCGTTCTTCAAGACAGCAAGTTGTCTGTTAAGTACGAAATGTACAAAGACCTTAAGAGCTATATCGTTTCCTACTCTTCTGATGATTCAAAGAGAACCACAGTGTCTGAGCCTCAAGCAGTTTCAACTGCTCAGGAAACAACAACTGAAAAGACTGTTTCTCCTAAAAGAGAAAACAGAAACGAAGCTTAAGTTTAAAACCTCACAAACTCATACTAAAAAGCCTCCAACTTGGAGGCTTTTTAAAAAAAAAAGCATAAATATTCCTAAATCTATATCGTTTTTGAACGATAAGCCCGTAATGAAAAATTATGTCTTCTTCATTATAACATTAAATTTAATAATCATTGCTAGGGGAAGCGCTAAAGATTTAACTCCGATAGTTGATAATCCACATGTTCAAATGTTAAATTTTGATTTAACCATTCCGAATAATGATCACTTTGAGCGTCAATATGATCTTAATAAAACAGATGGCAAACAAGTTCTATCTAAAAAAATCGTAAACACCTATAAATACGATCAATCTAATCATTACAAAATCAGTTTAGTAAAAAATGGAGACCAGAAAGTCCTTGATGAATTTCAAATAAAGGATTGGCATGTTGGGACCCAGAATACTTTGAGTACTTCTAGATTTGAGGGAAGTAACCTTGTTAGCAAAACCAAGTGTGAGCAAAGCCTACATGCTAATTCTCATCCATTCTCAATCAGTGATGAGAGAGTTAATTGTATCACCTATACTAAAAGGTTTTGTGAGTTATTTAAAAACGAAATAACAAGAGATGGAAATAGCTCAGATCCAATTTATGATAGAGAAAACAAAGGTGTTTCTATAAAAAAAGTTCAGGAATGCTCAAGCGTATTCAGCCACTTATTCAAGCGTCTTCAAAATATAAGTAAAAAAATATCTCCCGAAGATGTAAATATTTCTAATAATGATATGTCTCGATTAAAAAAAGCTGGTTATGAGATGTCTAAAGAGTATTTTAGCCCAATAGTTGTATGGAACAATGAGGTTGAGACTATGAATACGCTTGGCACAACAAATAAAAAGGCAACCCTCTTACAAGAAGGTTTTAAGGGCATGTACTTAGTGGAGTCGACACTGGCTGAGTGTGCAAAGCTAGAACCTTTTTTTAAGAGTGATACCTCTAAGAGAGCAAAGTCTACCAAATCTAAGTCCAGAAGTACTCCCAACTAATTTTATAATACTCTAAACCTTCAGATTTAGTTTGAATTGAAAGTGCCTAAATACGATACGCTTAATCATCAACTTCAGGACTCCATAAGTTGATTGTGATAAATTGTTCGGTTAAGCATTCATTTTTTAATACCTACTAGCTCTTTTCTTTGCTTCTATATAGTCAGATTCTTATTTAGGTAGTTAGGTTGGTTTCAGTAGCGCTTTTAGACAGATTTAAATACATCTGAAGCTCTTCATTTGCAGGATCCTTATCCAATGCATTTTGCCACTCTGTTTGGGCCTCCAGCACGTTTCCTGTGCCGTAGTGAAGAAGGCCTAAAGCAACTCTTGCTGGAGTGTATGAAGGATTTTCATTTTTAAGCTTTCTTAGCACTTCTATGGCCTTTGAAACATAGCCCTTCTTAGAGTAAACCTTAGCGATCTTAATGCTGGTTTCAAGGTTGTCTGGATCAAGCTTGCTGGCCTTGTCATATTCAAAAAGGGACTCGTCATAGCGATTGTAAGAAAAGTACATTTCTGCAATTTCATAGTGTTTTTGAGCAAACTTCTTATTTATATGGGGATCCTGAACGCCAGTGGATTCTTTTTTGACCTTGTCATTGGCCTTTTCAAAGATGTCCTTTGCTTGCTCGTACTTTCCAATGTCATTTAGGATTACTGAAAGACTGATTGCTGCGTCCGTGTGGTTAGGATCAAGCTCTACAACTTTATTGAAGGCCTTTACCGCTTTGCCAAGCTGACCCTTTATATGAAAGATATTGCCAATGAAAAAGTATGCATCTGTGCAGTTAGGATTGATTTCCAATGCTTCCTCAAAATACTTTTGAGCTTTGGACAAAGCATTCTTTTGAAACATTTCTTTGCCTTGAGACAGCAGTTGCTCTTCTCTTTTATTTTCCAAGTTGCCCTCTTTGACTAATTATTTAATTTTTTTATGCAGGTTTTGATTACAGAAGCGATTTCAGAGTCTTTTTTAGAAACAATCTCTTCAAATCTCTTTCCGTAAAGTCCGCACTTATCGTACTCTTTCAGATTGTAAGAGCTTAGGATAACTCTTTTCATTGCGTGATTTACCAGGTCTTTGTCCTGGAAGTTCTCAAGTATATGAAGATATCTCCATCTAGCGGCATCATAAACTTCAGTTTTATAGTAGAAGTCTGCGATGTACTTCTCTTTAAGTCTTATCATTTCTTGAGCTTCTTTAATTTTAGACTTTGCCTGCTTTGCATAGCTTGAGCTTGGAAACCTTAACAGTAGGTCCTTGTAATACTTTATGGCCTCAAAGGCAGGCTGAAGGTCTCTGTCGTAAGTGTCAGGTATCTGCTGATAGTAAGACTCCGCAATTTTATAGATAACGTAAGAGATTCTTTCATGCTTTGGGTGAAACTCTCTAAAAAGCAAATAAGAAGCAGCTGCCTCAACATAGTTTTCTTGCTTATATAGAATATCCGCAAGCATCAGCTCGGATGGAGTGGCGTAGAAACTATAAGGATATTGATTTTTGAGCTGATTTAGCTTTTCAGTTGCCAATAAATAGCGGCCATCTTCCATCATGGATTTGGCCTCTTTGTATAAAACTTCCGCTTCGGTTTTGCCTTTTGGCTTCTCAGTGGAACAGGCCATCATTAAGGCCACAATGATAAGTGATAAGAATTTCATAGAGTCATAAATATCACTTTTAGCATGAATGAGTCAAAGTCATTTCAGTGTGGGATTGGCATAGAGCTCGTTGTAGATCTCAACGAAGAAAAGCTTTAGAAAGGCAGCAAGAGGTATGGACACAATCATTCCTACGATGCCCGCAACCTGTGAGCCTAGAATGACGCTCACCACAACCACCAGGGGATGGAGGTTTACAATCTTCGAAACTAATATAGGAAACACCAATGCTAAATCAATAATATTTGCAATTAAATACAGAAGGGTCATCTGACCCAGGGCCGGGCTCTGATCAACCAGGCCTACAATTAAGGCCGGTACAAATCCCAGCAAGGGGCCAATGTAAGGTAAAATATTTGTAATAGCTGCAAAAAGACCAAGCAACAATGCAAAGGGAAATTCGATTATTAAAAGACCGGTAGTGATAACCGTCCCCACAATTGCGGCCTCAACAAACTTAGCAAATATGTAATCACCAAATTTTGTGTTGAACTGATGAAAGAAGTAATACGTCTTTTCAACCATATGATTGGGAATGATTTTTATATAGCTGAATCTAAGCTTCCTTCCGTCTTTTAAGATGAAAATTAGAAATAATGGAATTATAAGTCCCCACTCAAGCAATGAGCCTAAAAGCTTTGGGAGATAAACAAATAGTGATTGGGTGTACTCTTGTCCTATGCGAACCAATTCATCCACAGGATTCATTTTTATTTCATAGTTAAGTCTTTGAAATACCATGTCCTTAAACTCGAGATACTGCTGCCTTAAATAAGATTCCGCTCTAGGAAGGTAAAACTCAAGCTTGTGCGCCTCTTCCCCTATTGAGCTTACTCCGCTTACAACAGGATAAATAAAGGCAAAAATAAAGAGTACCGTTAAAAGAACTGCAAAAGTTTTCTTTTGAATATTAGAGCTATAAAAAACATTTACCAAAGGTCTAACCATAAGCGACAGAATATAGGCAATCCCAAATGGGATAAAAATCCTTGGCAAAGCAAATAGAACCACGGCCATAGTCGCTGTTATTGTGAAGAAAAATATGTTTTTTAAGAGCCTGTTATTTAGCTTCTTGCTTTGATCCACTTTCCACAACCTTTAGCTTTTCTTTTAGCATTTTGAGTTCACTTGCAACGGCCTTAAACCGCCTCGACACAATAAGCGACACAGAGCGCAGAAGCTTTGATGCAACTACGGGATATCTTTCGGTTAATTCATCCAGGTCAGGCTTAAAAAAGGCAAGAAGTGTAACTTGGTTTTTAGCTTGAGCAGTGGCATTTCTCACACTTCTCTCTTCCAAAAGGGCCAACTCACCAAAGTATTCGCCCTCGCCAAGAGTTGTGATCAACTGATCTTCCCCACCAGTGCTCACTCCAGACTTGATATCAACATTACCAGAGTAGATTAAATAAAAGCCAAAACCACCTGAGCCTTCTAGAAACACTTTCTCACCAGGGTGGAAGTTTCGTAGATGTAAAAATTTGGAAAACCTTCTCAGCTCATAGTCCGTGAAGTTATCCAGAACGCTCACTTTCCTTAAGAAGTTGTGGACGCCTTTGCTCCTAGTCCCTGACAATGGGCTTGCTTGCCAAAAGTACTTAAGAACAGGAATGTTCAGCCTATCGTTTCTAAAAGAATCCTTTCCCGTCTTATCCTTTATTTCACTCTCGTAGCTCATAGTTCAAGGTATCCTTTATTCTTAATCCAACCTCTATGGGAGCTTGGAGAATAGATGTAAGTCCATTCTCCAGCGATTCCTGACGTTATGAAGCTCATACCAGGAATTACTTCTTGGGTTTGTTCAAAGATTGTTGATGGACCTCTTAAAACTTCAAGCTTTTCAAGAGCGATCGCGTGGTTAAAGTTTCTTTGAATGTAATACTGTCCCAATAACGGAAGGAAACAAACTAGAGGTATTATGATTTTCAGCCAAGTTTTGCTGATTGATTTAAGTTTTATCAAAAACAACAGAAGTAAAACTAGAGATATATTCACTCCCGTGGCGATTGAGGCATCCAGACTATATGAAACAACATGCTCACTAAAGGAAGACTTGTCCTCCACTCCAATCACACCAAGGTCATCTTTGACTTTTTCAAGGCTTGCCTGACTTTTTATTGATTTAAAGCCCAAATTCTGTGCCTTTTCCAAATGATATCTTGAAAGAGGAAGTTCATTAACAAAAGCAAGGTTCACACCAAGGTTATAATGATAAATCGCTGGATCAAATTGATCTTTTTGTTTCATAAGAAGCTGAATGGCCTCAGTATGCTTACCTTTTTCAAACAAGGACTTGTATTTTAGTTGTACTTCCATAGCGTTCCGTATTCTGGATAGATCTGTTTATAGATTTTATTATCAACCTCGGGTATAAATCAAGGAAGGATAAATTAGTGAAAAGCTTAAATAAAAAAGACATATTCACCCAAACTCTTGTTGAGAAGGCACCGCTTGCGAAAAAAAGCGTTGATTCAATAACCAATCAAAACATAATTGACGGGCATGGGCCAATAATCAAATTTGAAAACAACACATTTGGCTATGATTTGAGACTTCCAAGCTCCAAAGGAGCCCTACCTCTCAACCATCCAATTCTTGTGGCATCCAAGCTAGAAGACATTGCATCTGATAAGGACTTTAAAAATCATCCCATTTTTGAGGACTTGGCAGTTAGAGTTATTAAAAACGACCCTTCGCACCATCTAGAAGATATCTGGTACACCAATAAAGAGGCCCTTTTTGATTCTATGCCAAGCAAGACAAAGCTTCTGCCATGGAGCAGGGAGTTTTCTTTGGCGATTGCAAACACAGAAAAATCGTTGGACTCATTTAAAGAGGTGAAGGAAGCGCCTGGCCTTTATGATTTTTTGGAGTTCTATTTTCACATAGCTTTGAATAAGGGCAAAGGAAGAATAGCTGATATCGAAGACCAATTAGTTTCAGAAGGTGTTCAGGCCAAAGGACTTTACATTCGTGTTTCCAAAAAGGTTTCTAAGGAGAATTTTTTGCAGCAAGGACTATTCGTAGACAACTTAAACTTTAAGAGTGACCACACTCTATTATGTCTGCCTATAAGTATTTTTGACTACCAAGTCATCGATATCGCCAATAGAGTGAAAAAGTTGGAGGATCTCTAATGTACCTTTTAAGAAATGCAACTCTTAATGATTTAGAAGACCTGTATGAGCTAAGTTCTAAAGTTACATTTATAAACCTACCTCACAACAAAAAACTTATTGAACAAAAGATCGTAAAATCAGAAAAAAGCTTCAAATCCCCAAGCAAAGATCTTTCCGAGAATTATTATATTTTTGTGCTTGAAGACTATAAATCAAAAAAAGTAGTGGGCGTGTCCATGATTCACGCTCAACACGGAACAGAGGATGAACCACACTTCTTTCTAAGAGTGTCACAAGAGAGAAAGTACTCTGAAACAATCAATACAGGCTTCACTCACGGTAAATTAAAGCTTGGCCTTGATACGGACGGGCCTACCGAGATTGGCGGACTGGTTATACACCCAGAATATAGAGGAACGGGCGAGAAGCTAGGAAAACAAATCTCCTTTGTGCGATTCTTATACATGGCCATTCACCCAAAAAGATTTAAAAAAGAAATTCATTCTGAACTCATGCCTCCATTCGATCAAGAAGGCAAGGCACCCCTTTGGGAGGCAATAGGCCGGAAGTTTATGAGTATGGAGTACGATGAAGCTGACATTCTAAGTAGAAACAATAAAGAGTTTATTCTAAACCTTTTTCCTTCAGAGAACATTTATATGACTCTTCTTCCAATGGAAGCTCGAAACGCTGTTGGAAAAGTTGGAAATGACACACTTCCAGTGAAAGCGATGTTAGAGAAAGTGGGCTTTAAATATATAAATGAAGTGGATCCATTTGATGGAGGTCCACACTACAGATGTGACTTAAAGGAAATAAAACCTATAAAAAACCGAGTTTTAAAAGAAACAAAATTCTCTGATAAGCTTGAAAACGCAAGGCCTTACCTGCTAGAGCTTAAAAGCAATGAATATGACTTTGCAGCACAGCTTGTAGAAGGAGTAGATAGAGAGGATGCTCTCTACCTTACTCCTGATTATAAAAATGAATTAACCTCAAACTCTAAAGGAAGACTTCACGCGATTGAGCTTTAATAGTGCTTTTTATTTATTAAAATGCCTCTAGAACCTATCGCTTCTTCCTTATCGGGATCATCAAGATCAACTTCGATCTCAGGTTTATAAAACTCCAAGTTTGAACTTTCCGCATAGGTCCTAAAAGCCTCGCTGGTATTCATCTTGGATTTACTCTTTTTAAGCCTCTCCCTCTCTTTTAAGATAAAAATCGTAGCAGAGTCCTGCTTAGACTTTTCCCGAGCGCTGGCCGCCTCTTTAATAGCATGTTGTTTCTCGCCAGAGACGATACCCATCCCTTCGAGCTCATTCTCAGGCTCAACCTTTGTGGATTTTGGTTCATCAGGAGGAGGCGCTTTAGGCGGAGGCCGAATTGGCATCTGCTCCCTTATAGGTATAATTTTAGCTTCACTAGAATCATTTAAGGACTCGTTTGGGGGGTGTTCTTTTTTCTTATGGTGACTTTCACTTTGTGGATTAAATGACGAACCGGCGCCACCGGAACTTATAGACTCCGCGCCTGCTGCAATTTTGGAAACCTCTTCGGCTTCCCTGCCCTGTGAATATCTCTCTATCTCAGACGGGGTCATGACTTTCAAGACATTCATAACCACTGCCCCCATAGGACCAAGCATGGAGCTCCTTTTTTAGGCTTATCGGTTAAACCACCTCAAAACTTGAGTTAAAAACTCAACAAATTTCAACCTTATATTAAGTATTTATCAGCAAAAAAGAGCTGGACAGTTAGATAATTAATCTTTATAAATGTTGTTACGGTTTTAATGGGGTATAGCTCAGTTGGTAGAGCAGTAGACTGTTAATCTATTTGTCCGCGGTTCGAGCCCGCGTACCCCAGCCATTTAAAACTAAAAAAGCCTTCTTTAACCCAGAAGGCTTTTTTTTTGCCTTTTTTCAAGAAGTTACACCCAAAAATTCGTAAAAATTACCCGTGTCCCCATACTTGTCCACACAAAGGCGGCCACACCCTACCGCAGCGCAACAATTCCTGATAAAACCTTTTTCATCAAACCGAAACAAAGGATTTAAAAATGAAAAAGCTACTAACATCTATTTTAACTATGACAACTCTTATCGGGTCTTTAAATGCTTCTGCAACAGAAGCTGACGTTGAAAGCCTTATAGGAGGAACTGTAAAAGTAACAGAAGATTTCACGGTTGATGGGCATTCAGAATTCATTACTTTTAAGTTTGGAAGGACCTATAGTACGGAGCTAAGCTATTGGCGCGAGACTACCTGTGTAATGGTCCTCAAGCAGCCATTTTATGAGGATAAAACATTTCTTGCTCAGGATAAAAGTTACTTAATTGAGGATGTCAAAATGATTAAGAATGAATATTCGAGTTATTATAATTTTACGGCACACATTACTCTTAAGAATGTGAAGAATATAAGCCACATAACCTGCAAAAAAAATGGTTATACCAAGTTCGGTGTAGAAAGCATAAGGTCTGCATTTGGGGAATACCTTGAATTTAATTACCCAGAGCAAGACTTCGACGGAAGCCTTTAATAAAAAATAAAAAACTTAAAATAACCAAGCCAACAAAAGGAATAGAAATGAAAAACTTAATTATTACAATCGCTTCGCTAACTATTATGAGTACTGGCCTTTTTGCCCAAGAAACCGCTGAAATTAAAAAAGGCGTAGTAAGAGAAATTACATGTAATGGACCTACTGGACTCGGAATGCTTAAGCTTGAGACTGTGACCGGATTTGGTCTGTTTGGAAAAACACACCATGGTGAATGGCTAAAAGTTAACTCTAAAAAGCTTTGCGCAACAGAGCCAGGACAATACTCTTTTCTTTCAAGCCTGGGATTTGACGCTGTTTTCTTAGGTGAGACTTATGAATTAGAGGTTAAAATAGTTGATGGATTTGTAGTTGATGCAGAAAGAAAAAATAAGGTCGACTACATGGAATTCACAAAAAATGTTGATGAGTGGAAGGTTTACAATGTATCCTCTAGTCATGACTGGTACCACCAAGGCCCGACTTATGTTGACTACTACTCAAACGAGCAAGAGAGAGCTGAAGCAGTAGAAAAGTTTACTTCACAAGAGTTTTTAAATTCAGTTAGTAAAGACTACTACTTTGGAAGATAAGGAAACTTAAAGGGCCTGAGCACCAGGCCCTTTTGAAATAGGATTTTTGATGAGTGTTTTATCAGAATTTTTAAAAAACAAGCTACAAGAGAAACAAGACAACAATCCTGCCTATTCAATGCGCTCATTCGCAAGAGATTTGAATATTGACCCCTCCTCTCTCTCTAAAGTCATGAATGGAAAAAGAATCCCTGACATAGAGCTAGTTCAGCAAATTTTAGAAAAACTCGATCAGAGTCCTGAAGAGATTGAAAAGATTTGTTTTAAAATAGAGCAAGAGAAGAATATAAAAGCTTTTAAGATTTCGACTCCGAAAAAAGAGTATAAAAGCACTCCAGAGCTTGTCTTTAAAATCATCTCCGATCCTATCCACTATACATTTTTGGAATTGATAAAACTCAACTCTGGCAAGTTTGATACAGAGTTTTTTACAAAAAAATTAAAAGTAACTGAAGAGCGCATTGTGGAAGTATTAAACAATCTCCAACAAGCTGGCCTTATAGAAATAGAGGATGATCACATTAGTGACCTAACAGCAGGTTTTTCAAGCCACGAGATAGGTCTTGAGCAGACCAACAAGGCCAATAAAGAGTACCAAAAGTCTCTTCTGGAATTGTCTAAAGAAGCAATTGATGAAGTTGAGATGGAAAATAGGGATCACTCTGCAATTGTTTTTGCAACAAACCAAAGAAAGATCTATGAGGCCAAGGGTATTATAAAAAAGTTCAGACAAAGCCTTTGCGACTTCTTGGAAGATGTTGATGAGAAGGACTCTGTTTATGCTCTTCATGTCGGCCTTTTTCCAGTGACTAAAAAATAGACACATCTGTAATGTTTCCACTTCGACTAAAAGATACTCCTAAACTGGGTGTAGAATTTGGTCATGAAAATTTTAATCCTAGCAATTTTTTTAACGACTTATACCTTTGCCGGCCGTGATGGCAATGGCGGCAATGAAATAGCCCTTAGATTTACCCAAATAGCCGCCAATAGCTTAAAGTTTTTAAGCTCACCTGGTAAAAACCCAACCAACATAGACCTCGAAAAACTGGAAGAGGCCATCCAAAAGACACAAGTTTATGTAGTTGGCTACAAACTGTGTGCAGATGACAGCGACAAGGAGTGCCCTGATGAAGCAGGATATGTAGCTAAAAACTACCCATTGAAAGGAGAGATTTTAATTAATGAAGGAAAGTGGCAAAAGCTCTCTTTAGAAGACAAAATCAGAATAGTGCTTCACGAATATTTTGGAATCATTGGACTTGAAGAAGGAAAATACAACTTGTCTTCAAACATAATTATCGCATTGGAACACAAAGAAGGCGAACAGTATGCATGTCAGCTTTCTTTAATTAAAAATTCGTACCCGACTCGGGTTTTAGGTAGTGAAGGTTTTATCGTTCACAACAGTAGTGTAAAGAGTATGGGTAAGAGCTCACAGATTGAAAAATCAAAATACGATGTGGTTTTTCGAATGGTCACTGCCAAGAACTATCTTCGTGGCACTGTTGAAATATCAGAAGTAGACCGCGATCTCCCGTTTCTCTATGTAAAAAACAAAAAAGAAATACTGTTTGAGAACGTGACATTTTTTAATGGAGAACCGATTGGTGTGAAAGTTTTCAAAAAGGATGACAAATTACTTCAGATATCTTGTGTTCATATTTAGAGTTTTCTTAAAAAGTCCCTAAATTTCACTTATAGGCAAGAGTTCACTACAGTTCCTGCCTTTTTTTAACTCCCCCTACTAAAGTGTTCGTCAATAAGCTAACTGTCAATTAGTTAGACATCCAAAGAAACTATTACAGTTGATCTTACGCTCGATCATAAGAAATGGGAGAATCAAGGCAAGATTTAAGTATAAACCATTACAAACTTGAAAAAGGATTTATTATGAAAAAACTATCATTAGGATTAACTCTTGTAGCTTCGATGTCATCATTTGCGATAGAGGACTTTTCTTGTTTTTCAACATATACCAATAATCAGCTTGGAATGGTAGAAGAACAATCATTTCATATAAACAATAGAGATTCTAGACTGAGGTCTGATGGGTATATTACTTCTGTTAATTTAGAAAGACTAGTAAGTGAAGGTAATGCTAAAATGGAAGTTAACTTTGGTTTAGGTGTCCTAAACGAAGGAAAAACAATGCAAATGACATTTAAACCTATTTATGCAGAGAATCCAATTTCAGCTGAAAGAATCATAAAAAGTGTAACAGTAAAATCTGGAGAATTAGGTGTTTCTGTCCCCTTGGCTAGTGGTGAAACGACAGTAATAGAGTTCCCAGTAGCATTTGGCGAAGATGAGAAAAGAGTTAGGCTCGAATGTGGACTCATAAACCTCTAGTTAAAAACACAGAAATCGTTCATAAAGGCTGGCGATAAATAACCGGCCTTTTTTCATTATGTTCTATCAAGACCTAGCTTTGACTCTACTTTAAATTGTAACAGCTGAAGATACAATATGAGGGCATTAATAAATAGGTTCTATTAAAATCCTAATTATCTTTACTTAAAGTAAACCCAAAAGCCGTTGCATTTCATTGGCCGGCATAAGATCGCCATTCTTACCTGCGACTTTTATACCTTCTCTAAAGGTTTCAAGAGCTAGTTCTTTCTCACCTGATTGCATATAGGCCTTCCCAAGGGCAAGCCAGGCCACAGAGTAGTTCTTTTTATGTTCTATTGCTTTTTTAAGGTGTGATATCGAATCTTGGTAGAGACCTTTTTCAAGTTCAATCTCGCCTAGTCCGTAATTGGCCAAAGTGTCTTCTGGATCAATCTCCAAAACTTGACGGTACATGCCTTCGCGCTTTTCAATCTCTTCTTTCTTTTTTTTCTCTTCTTCCTCGAGACGCCTTTTTCGATCAGCTTCGTCACCAAGAACCTCAAATTGCTTAATGGTTGCTTGGGCCTTTTGATCTTCGGCTTTTTCAATTTCTCCGATTTTCATGTAATACAGAGACATGTTTGTATGTGCCATTACCGATTTCTGGTTAAGCTTTGATAACTTCTCCATATAGGCTATTGCTTCCTTATACCTCTCTTGTCTTCCATAAAGAACACCTAAACTTTCATAAGCGTCCTCAAAGGTCGGATCGACTTCAATCGATTTTAAAAGATATTTTTCAGCTTCTTCCTCATTCCCTTCCTGAAATAGCTCCACTCCATGATAATAAAAGGAGATCGATTTTTCTGAGGATTTGTATATAGGGAGGTTTTTAACAACACCTTCAAACTCAAAAGGCGAATCAAAACTAACTTTTAAACCTTCAATCCTCGACTCTCTATTTAAGGATGCAAGCAAATAGCTATCAGCTTGAGATTGCACCTTTCCGACTTTTTTCCCTTCAATTTTCAAAATATCTTTTGAGTTGATATTAATCTTATCATTCAATTCAATAACCACTGGCTTAAAGGCAGCTCCCCTTCGAGTTTCAATTTTACTAACTGTTTCTTGTCCTAAAAAGCAGCCCTTGTCTTTGTTATAGGCAAGATCGATTAGTGTGGTGTTGTTTATTAATTCAGATTCATGAATAGTTTCACCCCACACAGGATAACCAGTAAGAACTTTCAAAGTATGAAAACTCTCTTGATTAATCAAAGGAATGTCACTTTCACCAAAGTTTAAAACAACTTTCTCACCAGCATAAATTCCACTCCAGCCTTTAGCTTGTTCTTGCCTAGTTCCGATGATGCCGTAAGCGGATTGATTTATTTGTTCTATCTCCACATCTTCGGCAATGAGATATTTTTCAAGTCTTTCCACAATTGCGTCTGCTATATCAACATGAGTAACAATGTAGAATTCATTTTCATCAGTTTTCAACAATTCAAAAAAGCCCACTATTTTAGCAGACAGATCTAAAACAGAATTTAAATGAAAGCTTTGATCTGCAAGCTTTGAGACATCATTAGTTGTTTGGTTATTTAAAAAGGTCTGAGCGTCGTCTCCTTTAACTGAAATGATTTTATGATTGGGCAGCCTAAACTGCCCACCAGTGTAAACGACGTCTTCAACAAGTAAGGGAATATTTTTAGACAGAGAAAGACTCCCCACAACCGCAAGTGTTCGTGGCGTTTGGGTTATTAAAAACAAAGCCTTTGCCATTAAGGCCGTCTTTGAAGTCTAGCTCAATACCCTTAAGGTAAATAGAGGATTTTGGATCAATTAAGACCTCAATCTCACCCAAAGAAATAATATTGTCTTTTTCTTTTTTTGGGGAAAACTCAATTTTATACTGAAGGCCAGAGCATCCACCTCCAACTACAGCAAGCCTAAGTCCGGTATTAGGACCTGGGGACTCGCTATTAAAGATGTTTTTAATTTGTGTCTGCGCTTTTTCTGTTATTGAAACAAGATTACTCTCTTGCATAATTTTCTCCTTATATCTACCACCTAGACTACAACAAAATAAGGCAAATGTTAACGTACTTTAGCCTTGCAAGTGCTGAAAAATACTCCACATTTTTAGAATGTTTTACTTTTTTTCAATTTAAGTATTTAATATTACTAAGAAAAATCTGAGGGTTAGTGTGAAAGTTTTTATCAAAGTCAAACCTCCTGCTGGAGATGTAAAGTATTATCCAATATCAAACGAGCCTATTACGCTTGGCAGAACAAAAGCGTCAAAAATTTCAGTAGATGACGGAGAGCTCAGTGGCCTACACCTGCGTCTGTATATTCAAGGAAAGTCTCTGTTTGTGGAAGACCTTGAAAGCAAAAATGGCACAAGCTTAAATGACATAAAGATTTATCAACAACGTTTCTGCACAGGGGACCAATTAAAGGCCGGCTCAACCGTAATTGAAATTGCGGGTAAAGAAAAAAACTCCGAAGACATTCTAAATCTTTTAAAAAGAAACAGCACGGGTATTACACTTAACCTTCAAACTAAAGAGGAAACTCGCAAGCAGTTTGGAAACAATGAAGCTGCTCAAAAGTTCACAAGAAGCGCTAGACTCTATCATGGAGAGAAAAAACAGATAAAGAAAAAATCAGAGTCGGCTTCTGGCCACTTAAAAGAAGCCGTAGCGTTGGTTATTGATATTGGTCTTGGTATTGCGGTTTTTTCATTTCTATTAAAGATTGCGCCTAGATTTTATCCAGAGCCTTTCGCCAATAATAGCAACAAGGCCATATCCTTTTACTTTTCGGTGGACCTGCTGCCGGTAACAATTGTATGCCTAGCCGCCGCACTTATCGTATACAAGATAAATAGAGGCAATGGTGAAAAGCCAAGTTTGGGTGAGAAGCTAGTTCGCTTGGACTAAGGCTTCCAAATAGTTTCTTTTTCACCAAGTTTAAGATTAATGTATCTTGAATAAATAAAAAGATAATCAGACAAGCGGTTCAAGAACTGAATTGAGTTTTCTGGTGTCTCTGTTGGGTGAGCCTTAGAGAACTGAACAAGTCTTCTTTCGGCACGACGACAGACAGATCTAGCGATATGGCAGCTTGACGCCGCCATCGACCCATTTGGCAGAATAAAATTCTTAAGAGGCTCAAGCTCCTTATCAAACTCATCCATTGAATTCTCTAGTCGGTTAATGTCTTCAGCATTAACATCCGGAAGTTTAAAGGTTTCCCACGAGTGGGATTCACATGCAAGCTTCGAACCTAGGTTGAAAAGAACGTTTTGAACAAACTCCAATGTTTCTGAACCAGAAATTGAAACTTTTTCATATTTTAAAGCACTATGGATCGCGCCTATAAAAGAATTTAGCTCATCAACTTCTCCATAGGTTTCAAGGCGAAGGTCTGACTTGCTTATGCGAGTCCCACCTACAAGTCCTGTCTCACCCTTATCTCCAGTTTTGGTGTAAACTTTCATTTACATGTTTCTCCTGTACTTGCCGCCAACCTCATAAAGGACTTGAGTAATCTGACCTAGAGAGCAGTAATTCACAGTTTCAAGAAGTTGCTCAAAAATGTTTTCATTTCTTAAAGCAACATTTTTAAGCTTTTCAAGTTGTTCCGCAGACTTGTCTTTATTCGCATTTTTAAAGGCGTTGAGTCTGTTGATTTGATCTTCTTTTTCTTCTTGGTCTGCTCTAGTAAGCTCAATATCTTTAGTAAGTTGCTCGTCAATATTATCCGCAATATAAGTATTCACACCAATAATAGGAAGTTCACCAGAGTCCTTCAGAGATTCATAATACAGTGACTCTTCCTGAATTTGAGCTCTCTGATACATACTCTCCATTGCGCCCAGAACACCACCTTTATCTGAGATCTTTTCAAATTCACTTAACACCGCTTCTTCCACAAGCTCCGCAAGCTCATCAACAATGAAAGAGCCTTGCATTGGGTTGTCAGTTTTATTAAGGCCAAACTCACGGTTAATAATCATCTGAATTGCCATCGCTCTTCTTACAGACTCCTCTGTAGGAGTGGTTATGGCCTCATCATATGCATTTGTATGAAGGGAGTTGCAGTTGTCGCTTAATGCGAGGTACGCCTGAAGAGTTGTTCTGATGTCGTTGAAATCAATCTCTTGAGCGTGCAGTGATCTTCCAGAAGTCTGAATGTGGTACTTAAGTTTCTGACTTTTTACACTGGCGCCGTAGCGCTCTTTCATCGCAATTGACCAAATCTTTCTCGCCACTCTACCTATAACCGTATACTCAGGATCAAGCCCATTGCTGAAAAAGAAGGATAGGTTTTCAGCAAACTCATCAATATGCATTCCTCTTGAGAGGTAATATTCCACATAGGTAAAGCCGTTGGAAAGTGTAAGCGCCAACTGAGTAATTGGATTCGCTCCAGCTTCAGCGATGTGATATCCACTAATGGAAACAGCGTAATAGTTTTTAATGGCGTTCTTGGCGAAGTACTGCTGCACATCCCCCATCATCTTTAGAGCAAAGTCTAAAGAGAAAATACAAGTGTTTTGCGCTTGATCTTCTTTTAGAATATCGGCCTGAACAGTTCCTCGAACTTGTCTCATGACTTCAATGCGTTTTGCAGGATCTTTTCTTTCTTCTTCATCCAGTTTTTGGTTTATCGCTGTGTTCATGAACATTGCCAAAATAATTGGAGCTGGCCCATTGATGGTCATGGACACTGAAGTGCTTGGAGCAGAGAGATCAAAGCCATCAAAAAGGTCCTTCATGTCTTGAAGGGTGGCAATGGACACACCGGATTCTCCAACCTTTCCATAAATATCTGGCCTATGGTCCGGATCCTCTCCATAGAGGGTTACGCTATCAAAAGCTGTTGAAAGTCTTTTTGAAGGGTCATCCTTTGATAGATAGTGAAATCTTCTATTTGTTCTTTTTGGCCCGCCCTCGCCTGCGAACATTCTTTTAGGTTCTTCATCCTTTCTTTTAAAAGGAAAAATTCCGGCTGCGTATGGAAAAAAGCCTGGGAGGTTCTGAGTTCTTAAAAACTTCACCTTCTCGCCCATGCCGATAAATTTAGGAAAACCAACTCTTGATATGTTTTGATGAGAAAGGGAGGTGTAAGTTGTGTCGACCTTAAACTCTTTACCCCTTACTTCATATTTATAAGCGCCTTTCTCATATTGAGAAACCGTGTCGTCATATTCTTGCAGTTTTTTCCAATCTTCTTCAGTTAAGGCGCAGCTTAGCTCTTTCTCAATACTTTCTAGCTCTTTTTTTACCGCATCTGTTTTTGCCAATTTAATAGAGGTTCGTACGCCATCAATTTGATTGAAGAGGTATAATAGCTTTTCTGTTTTTTCGTTATATTCCCTAACCGTCTCAGAAATGCTTCTTAGATAGCCTGTTTGCTTAGCAGGGATAATTGAATGTTTGGTCTGTGGAAACTTTTCTTTTGGTAGAAGATCAAGTTCATCCTTCCAGTCAAAATCAAACACTTTAACAAGATCGCAGAAAAAAGCGTTTACTCCCACATCATTAAATTTAGAGGCCATTGTTCCGTATACAGGAAGCTCTTCATCTGTTGGACTGCCAGGGTGGTTTGCAAAAAGTTTGTGATTTCTTCGGTATTGCTTTCTAACATCCCTTAGAGCGTCTTCACTTCTTGGTTTTTCGTATTTGTTTATGGCGATAAAGTCTGCAACTTCAAGCATTTCAATTTTTTCAAGTTGAGATGCTGCTCCATACTCTGGTGTCATTACATAAGCGCACTTATCCGCTACTTGTGTAATCTCATCACTGGCCTGGCCAATTCCGGACGTTTCAACAATGATTAAGTCGTAGTCCAGGGACTTCATGAAGCTTGTGACTTTTGAAATTTGTGGCGAGAGCTCAGTCTTGGAATTTCTTGTGGCCAAAGATCTTACAAAGACATTGTCAAAGGATGCGCTTCCTAGACGGATTCTATCTCCAAGCAGTGCTCCTTGAGTCTTTCTTTTTGTAGGGTCCACTGAAATCAATGCTATCTTTCTATCTGGATAATATCTATGAAATCTTAAAAGCAGCTCATCAATTAAAGATGACTTACCTGCCCCTCCAGTTCCTGTAATACCAAATATCGGAACCTGCTTTTCGCTAAGTTCAATAGGAAGTTCAGCCTTATCCTCAATATAAGTTATTACCTTGGACACTTCTCTAGGAGTTAGTTTGGAAGTCCCTTTGATCTTTGTGAAGTCAAAGCCTTCTAAAGTGCTCTCGCTGGCCTTGGCGATCATGTCATCAATGATTCCCTCAAGACCTAGTTTCATGCCATCCTGAGGATGGTAGATTTTATTAATACCGTATTCTTCCAAGGCCTTAATCTCTGGAGGAGTAATAACACCGCCCCCTCCGCCAAAAATTTTAACGTTGTCAGCACCTCTCTCCATAAGAAGATCTTTTATGTATCTAAAGTACTCATTATGCCCACCCTGATAGGAGCTAAGGGCAATCGCATTCGCGTCTTCGCTGATTGCAGCGTCAACAACTTCTTGAGCTGAGCGGTTGTGCCCAAGATGTATAACTTCCACGCCTTTAGACTGAAGAAGCCTTCTCATGATATTTATCGATACGTCATGGCCGTCAAAAAGACTGGCCGCAGTTACAAAACGTAATTTAGTCATAATAACTCACCACACAATTTCAGGTTAAAATTCTGAGTTTTAATACCACACAGAGCTTTCAAGAGCAAAATTTTAGACGTTGGCCCCTCTTAGCTCAGGTTAGAAACAGCTCTGGAGCGGTAAAAAAGGAATGCCATCACAAGACCAGATATAAACAGTGAAACAATTTGGGAGGTGCTTATAAAACCAAACCAGATGCCCCTTATTGCGTCGCCTCTAAGGAATTCAAAGATAAATCTCCCTATTGAGTAAAAAGCAAGATAACCAAGAGCAAGGTTTTGATGGCCTTGCCATCTCTCTTTCAATGAAAGAATACCGAAAGTAAACACAACTATGGCCTCCAACAGCTGCACGGGAAACCTGTCAGCTCCATGTAGGTGAACAGATAGAGGTCCATTAAAATCAATTCCATAACAGCAACCTGCCATTAAGCACCCTAGCCTTCCCACAGCGTGTCCAATGCAAAGCCCTGGAATGAAAATATTGAATGCTTTCAGTTCTTGCTTTGTTTTGATTGCGAAAAGAATTGAAAATAGCAATCCCGCCAGAAGACCCCCATAGAAAACGAAGCCTCCTCCAAGCCAGAACTCACTGTGAGCAGCAATACCTTTTAAGCTTCGAGCTTCTACAGTAAATAGATAAAAAAGTTTTGCGCCTAGCCAACTGGATAGAAATACACCCAAAAGGTAAAAGTTGATGCTTTTAAATTTAGTTGAATTAAAGTCGTTTAGTCTTTTTGCCACTTGGGAACCAATGCCCCAAGCTGCACCCATTAGAAGAGGGTAAGTAAAAATTTTGAAACCAAATAGTTCAAAGCTTGGAATCATTTACTTATAAGACCCCTTTTTCCTTCTTCCCCTGTCTCTCTTCTTTCTTATTGAGAATGAAGTCAATAATTAAGAGGCCTGCAGCTATAGTGATAGCCGAGTCGGCGATATTGAATGTAGCGAAATGACTATTGCCTTGATAGAAATCAATAAAATCAACAACATAATCTAAACGGAATCTATCAATGAGATTCCCTATCGCCCCACCCAAAATTAGAGTGTAGGCCCACGTCAAGATTTTCGGTCCCTTCAGAGACTTCACCAACAAAGTTGCAAGCCAAATACACGCCACAACAGGCAGCGCTAAAAACAGTAGGTATCTGACCCAGTCTTCAAAGTTTCCACCAAAGCTGAAGGCCGCGCCAGTGTTGCGGGCATAAGTAAAGTTTAGCAGTCCATCTATAACTTTGACCGACTCGCCCAAATAAAAATTTGAGGAAACTAGGTGTTTGGTCCATTGGTCAAAAACAACAATGGCCAAGATCACCGCAATATAGAGTATTAAATTCTTTTTCATTTTATTGGTAGTAGTCCTTAGGGTTAATTTCATACTTCTCTATTTTTCTAAGAAGTGTTTTTTTAGGGATGTTTGCGTTTAGCGCAGTTTGGTTAATTTTCCCCTTATTTAGCTTAAGCGCCTGCTCGATAAACTCTTGCTCAAACTTGTCTTTGGCGGCCTGGAAATCAAGTTTGATTTCGCCGTCCTCCCTCTCAGCAAAGGTAAACTGATATTGTGAATTGTCCACCTCTGTGGGGTCTTTGTCCAATACAGAGTCTTGGATACCTCTAAAATCAATTATTGCATCTTCTGACTCGTTTTCATCTGAAGCCTTGTCTCCTGCTTTAATTTTCTGCGGAAGGGAGCTCTCAGAAATATAATCGCCACTCTCCATAATAAAACAGTGCTCGATCGTATTTCTTAGTTCTCTAATGTTTCCAGGCCATGAGTATTCTTGCATGATCTTTATGGCCTCAGGAGTGACCCCACTCACCTCCAAGCTGTGAACATTGTTAAAGTAGTTCACGTAATAATTCACAAGGTGAGGAATGTCGGACTGCCTCTCTCTTAGTGGTGGAAGATAAACTGGAAGGACATTTAACCTATAAAACAAATCTTCTCTAAACTCTCCAGTTTTGATCATCTCTTCAAATGGCTTATGTGATGCTGCAATAATCCTTACATCAACAGAGATCTCTCTGTTTGAGCCAACCGGAGTAAACTTTCTTTCCTGAAGAACTCTAAGAAGCTTTACTTGCATTGATGGAGAAATATCTCCAATTTCATCTAAAAATAAAGTTCCGCCTTCAGCATATTGGAATTTACCTATTTTTCTTTGGTCAGCGCCTGTGAAGGCTCCTTTTTCGTGACCAAAAAGTTCAGACTCAATAAGATTGTCTGAAATGGCGCCACAGTTTACCGCCACAAACTTATTTTCTTTTCTAGGCCCATTAAAGTGAATGGCCTTGGCAACCAATTCCTTACCTGTACCAGACTCCCCTCTAATTAGTACGGGAGTGTTTACTTTCGCAAGCTTTCCAATGACATTGAAAACCTTTTGCATTGAATTTGATTCGCCAACAAACTTGTCATCATTTTCATCACCCAAAGAAAGTGTAGGTGCGGAAAAAGCAGTTGTTTCAACCATCGACCTTGCTTTCAGGGCCCTTTTAATAAGGGCCACAAGATTGTCGGAGGTAATTGGCTTCTCAAGATAGTTAAACGCGCCTTCTTTTACGGCCTTAACCGCATCAGAGACATTCGAATATGCGGTTAAAACTAAAACGATGATAGAAGGGTCGTGTTTTTTGATTTCACTCAACGCCTCGATGCCATCCATCTCAGGCATGTTGACATCCATAACCACCAAATCATACTTCTCTCTATAAACCGCGTTCACGGCCTCTTTGCCGTTGTCGGCCACATCTACGTTGAAATGGTGAAATTCCAGGGCCTGCTTTACAGATTGCTGTAAAACTTTGTCATCATCAACTACGAGTACCTTATGCATTAATTGCTCCCCTGATTATTCGTTCTTTAATTTAATTAAAAAAGTTGTTCCTTCATTAGGTTCAGATGCAACCTCAATATGACCGTGGTGCAACTCGATAAAGTATTTTACCAAATAAAGCCCGAGCCCTGAACCCTTAATTTTATGACTGTCATCGTTCTTTACCCGATAAAACTTATCAAAAATAAAAGCTAAATCTTTCTCATCGATACCTTTGCCATTGTCTTTAATCTCAATATAAACCCAATCGTCATCATCCCAGGATTTCACAGAAACATTGCTTCCATCACCCGCATATTTAATGGCATTGCCGATCAAGTTGGCCAACACTCTATTTATAAGCACAACGTCCAGTTTAATCGGATAAAGTGGAGATAGCTCGGTCTCAATTTTCATATTGTGAGCATTGGCCTCAAACTTCAACTTGCCAACAGTTTGTTCAATAAGGGTATTCACATCCTTATTCTCAAGTCTCAGTGTAATATCCCTGGATTCAATTTTGGTTAAGTCTAAAATGGAAGTGATGAAGTTGTTTAGCTCCTCTGTGGAGTAGACAATATTGTCTAAGAGCTCTTTTTGCTTGGGCTCATTCCGATATTGATTTCTTAAAATGTCAGCAATTCCAGCAATCTTCGCCACAGGGGTTTTTAAGTCGTGGCTCATCAACGAGATAAAGTTTTGCTTTAGCATATCCACTTTCTTTAACATCTTGGTTTCCTCTTGAATCGCATAGCGAGTTTGATATTCACCGATTGCTCTGAAGGGAACCCAAATGTAGTAAACCACAAAGATGCTTAGAATAATGTGTGAAAGCTTAAGCCAAACTCCTGCGCCAATGAACATCAAATAGGCCATGGTGAACATGCTAAGCATTATCATCATGGTGATAATCAAACCCTTGGTGGGTTGAACTTTTGAGATTATAAAAGACAAGATAATTGCCAAGACCACAGCAATAAAGTCTGCAATCCAGTCAGGCGCCCTAACAACGGTCATATCAGTTACAAGGGATTGAACAATTTGGGCGTGAACATTTATTTTTGGAGCCTTAACCTCTTCTTTGCCAAAAGGCGTATTTACGAAATCTCCAATATTCGAAAGGTACTGGGAGCCAATTAATACAGTTTTTCCTTTAAAAAATCCTTTTGGAAAATTTCCGACCACGACCCTATGGAAGGGTATGCTGGTAACAGCATCGTATGATGATGGATCCGCCCCATATCTGAACATGGCGAATGTGGCATCAGCCTCTCTATTGTAATAGGCCCCTTGGTATTCAGCGGCTTCAAGTGTTTCTAGGTTTCTGTCTTGTTGATATTTTCTTGCCAGCCAAAGGTGAAGTGAGTCCTCACCTGAAATATTTAGAATGACCCTTCTAGTGACGTCATCCTTTGAAAAAACATTTCCATCTTTATTTATCAACGCCAACGAATAGCCAAGGTCGGCTAAGTTTTCAGGGGGTATTTGCTCTCCCCACGCGTCCTTGTCTGTGCCAAATCTAAAGTGTCCATCGTTTTGGGAGTACTTCAAAAGCATATCGTGAAAGGTTTCAGCGTACTTGGATTCCACTTTTGTTTCAGGTTCTAAAAATGGAATAAGATATGAAACGATACCCGGTTTTGCCTCCAAGAGTTTATCCAAAAAGCGCACATGTGTGGCATAAGTATAAGGATAAATCTCGCCCAAGAACTGATCGCTTTCTTCATCCATAGTGATGACCACAATCTCTTCAGGCTCTGAGGCGACAAAGTCGGCCTTGGCCCACAAGTCGTAAAAAATTGCGTCCAGAGAATTGAATGAGTACTGAATTAATATAAGGATGAAGATTATTGTAAAAAATAATGGATACAAGTTGTTGTATTCAATGTTCTTAAACCTGTCTTTTAACTTCATTAGAAACTTCTTTTTAATACGGCGTTTTCAATCACAGGAAAGCTCTCCATATAGGATATCATCATTGATTTTGGATTTATGTTTTCCTGAAGATGATCAAAAATGAATTGCCCATAATTTAAATCAGGATCAAAGTCTTTAATTCTATGGATTACTGGTGCCAACGAGTTATCACATTCAAGCTTGGGAGCAGATCTTCCAAAGGCCAGAGCCGCGTCAAAAAATGGCCTAAAGAGGGCCAAGCTAAATAGGGAAACCACCTTAAAAACTTTCGAGTTTGTGTCTAAGAGCAAAATCTTTGACCAAAAGGAGTAAATTGCACCCATTGTGAGAACAACAATGCCTAGTGACTTTGTTATTCTCCAAGGAGCGGAAGTTTTCTTATAAGTGACAAGGTATTCTACCAAGGCCTTCGTTGAAACCGCATCAAGCTCTGCTGCAAGCTTTCTATCTAGCACGATTGACCACTCTCCCCTGGATTCAAATATAAAGCATTTTTGTGCCTTGCCGGAGTAGAGGTAGATTTTTGGTTGTTTTTCGAATCTTTTATAGGTTTCACTTTTAAATTGTTGAAATAACTCCTGAAAATCATTTTCAATGATCTCGATTGCCCCTAAAAAAAATAAAATAATTTTATCAATATAGAGATAGCTTAAAGTCCAAAACAGAAACCACACGCAAAACACGACGCCACGCACCGTCCCATCAAAAACTAAGAAAATGAAAATCACCGGGAAGATATTGGTGAGAATAAAATGATATAGAGATATTAGAAGCTTCATTTCAAAATATGCCTTTAAAAATTAAAAACTTAGCTCTATTCTACCAAGTTTTGCGCGATTTCCTATCATAATTACAGTGTCTGAGCATTGCACTCGACATTTATCGCCTAAAACGCTATAAAACACCTCGCTAAAGGTTATTATCCAAGCTTAGAGGGCATATGGACAAAGAGGAGCTGGAAGCTCTACTAGAGTTGAGGGAAATTCAGGAGACTAAAGACGGTCTGAATGACAACTCATTGATATGCGAATGTAACTGTCTAAGCAAAAGAGATATAAAAGAAGCGTTAATATTAGGGAACTTACAAACAGTTGAATTGGATTTTTTAAAAGAGCGACTTGGCCTAGGGAGCGGTTGTTCTTCTTGCATTAAGAACTTTGATTCTTGGTCAAAAAAAATCTTCTAGAGCGTTGTTTGAAGTAAAATTAGGAAGGAGTGAGTAATGTCTTTTGAAACATTATTATTTGGAACCGCGGGTGTGCCTAACAGTACAGCAAAAAAGAACAGTCCAGTAGACGGCGTCCAAAGAATTAGTGAACTTGGTCTTGATTGTATGCAATTAGAGTTCGCTCATGGCGTAAGAATGAAAGAAGAAGTATCTTCCGCTTTAAGAAAGGTATCTTACGAATTAGGTGTTCCACTAACTTCTCACGGTCCATACTACATCAACTTGAATGCTAGAGAGCAAGACAAGATTGACTCTTCAGTAGAAAGAATCATCCAAACAGCTAAGATCTCTGATCTTTGTGGAGCAGAGTCTATGACTTTCCACGCAGCTTTCTACATGAAAGATTCTCCGTACGATGTATTTGATCTTGTTGAAAAATCAATGAACGTTATTGAAGAAAGACTTAACCGTCTTGATATTGAAATTGAGCTTAGACCAGAGCTTACTGGCAAGACTTCTCAGTTTGGATCTTTAGAAGAGCTTATTTCTCTTACTAAGAATGTTATGAGTGTTAAGCCTTGTATGGATTTCTCTCACCTATACGCTAGAACTGGCAAGTACAACACTTATGAAGAGATTAAAGAAGTTCTTGATCAACTTGAAGTTGAACTTGGCGCTGACGCTCTTAAAAACATGCACATCCATGTTTCAGGTATCAGCTCAAACTCTAAAGGCGACTTGAAGCACCTAAACCTTGAGAAATCAAAGTTTAACTGGAAAGCAATGCTACAAGCTCTTAAGGAAAAAGATTGTAGAGGTTATATGATCTCTAACTCTCCAAACCTTGAAGACGACGCTCTTATGCTCAAAGAATACTACAACGCAATTTAATAAATCAAAGGCCTCCAGTCGGAGGCCTTTTACTTTTAGCTCAACTCTAGATCCCGAATTTATGTTAAAAAAATTGTAAAAGTAAAATAGCTCTTTTAATTCCAAAGTCTGTTTCCAAGAGCGCCCATCTATAATTTTGATAGTCTTTAGTACCAGGTGAAAAAAATAGTTAAACTTTGATGAAGAAATAAACCTCTAGTGTTTAAGTTCATTTATTGATCGAAGCCCCCTTCAACTTTTGGACTCAGCTCTAAATTTTCTTTTAGTTTTTTAAGGCTTCAGTTCCATCGTGCTTAATTACTTTTACGGCTCCGGAGGGATACTGGTAGGATTTATATTTATGCTTTCTTACAGGGTACCCCGGTAAGATCTCACTACAACTATAAGATCTAGTTGAACTGGATGAAGTAAAGCACTGTGGGCTAACAGTATATGCAGCACAATTTAAGCCTAAAATTGCATCACATTTTCTTGATTCAACAGGGCAGAAATTATTAAGTTTTAGTTCCTTATTTTCGGGTAGACTGTAAATTTCTTCATAAAGCTTTTTTAAATTCTTCCTAAAAGATTTTCCCTGACTATTAATATCTGAACTCTTCTTTAAGTACATCCTTTCCAAGGCGGGGGTTACAGGGCCTTCCATTGAGTGAAAAAGGGAGCAATTAACCCCCTCGTCCAATGAAGCATCAATATAATCAGCCCAATTTAAAGGTTTTGCCAGATAGTATCGTCCATTTTTTATGTTGCACTTTATATGTGGGTCTTTTCCACTCAACAGGTTCAAGTAAAAGTGCAAGCCCTTAAAGTTAGCAGCAAGGTCTCCATAACTTTTTATGCCCGCAGGGAGAAGTCCATACATTCCAAAAGTTTCTTCAGTAGATTCGCTATATTTCAGAACATCTTTAATATCATTTCTTTCGAGTTTATATTTTGAAAACAACTCAAAGCCTTGGTCAATAAAGTGGCCCAACTTGTCTGTACCTACAACATGACCTGCTAGATTCATTGGAGGTTCAGGGTTCCAGTGAAAAACTGAATAAATATCAACTCCTTTTAAGCTAGGGATTTTTACTCCCGAGTCACTTTCCTCAACCCAATCTTCTAGTGCACCCGATATAAATCCTCCACCCATAGTATTCTTTACCATGGCGTAAATTTTAGGATTATTGCTCTTACTATCCTCTTCACAGCGATTCTTTTTATTAAAGTGATTTATTGCAGCTTCTATCATTTCATTGGACTGATCATTGATAAGATAAAGGTTATGACGAACTAGAGTTTCGGATTGCTTCAAAAGCTGAACCCTGGTTGAGATATTATCAGTTTCCCATGCCTGAGAGTAGCCTCCCACTAAGAAGGCAATAGAAATGTAAATAAGGTTTTTTAAATGCTCACCCACGTATTCTTTTCGGATTAATACGGTAGAACTTAAGGAACACTTTGTTCAGTTTCTCATGCTTAACAGCTTTTAACCACTTATAACCTACTGGAACCATGGTTCGGCAATATCCTTGTGATATCGCAATTCGTTTGGCATCGCCTATTTAAGATAGCTTTAAATAGCTTTACCCAAAAAGAAACTCTTAAAGCATTAAAGGGCTGTTATTTTATTAAAGTTCCCAGTCAATTATTCGATATAGATTATGGTCAGGAGCGTGAAATAATGAAGGTGTTAATTGTTCCACTTTTCAAAGCATTGAAGGGCCAGTTAGTCCTTTCCTCAAAAGAAAATACAGGAAAAGATTAAAAAAAGTTAACGACAAAGGAAAAGAGCTTAAAAAAAATCTTCAGGCCTTATATGACGATATTTATAGCCTTCGTGAAAATGAAGAATTAAAACTCATCAACTTTTGCCCTGTTGAGTCCAAAAAGTGTGGAGAACTGTTAAATAATAATTGTTCTAACTATATAATGAGTCCTAAATGCTATATTCACTCAAATGCCCCTAAATCATATTCTTGCAAAGAAGAGCCACCCGGTCTGCCAATTAAAGAGCACCGCTATACATCTTATGAGTATCCGGCACCCATACCTGGACACTCTGGGAGCAAGATTAAACAAAGTACAGGTATAAGGACCCAAAGGAACTGATATGAAAAAGATTATGTTTGCCCTATTTTTTATTTTTATTAGTACAACGTTGGCACAAAGAAAAGTGTCAGCTTTAAGCCCAGTAGAGGAGGCCCAGTTTAGTTACCAGCAATTTAATGCTTGTAAAGACCTGGCAAAAGAAAAACATTCGATTAATAGGGAACAACTTCTAGAGTGTGTGTCTTCCCAAACGTCTTCCAATGTAACTGAAAGACTGAATCAAAAAATAGCAATTTGGTTAGTTTCATTAAAATCTCTTGGAGCATTACAAGAATGCCCAGCCGACAAGTTGATTCTATTTCCAAGGGCCTCATCTAAGGAGTATAAGATTTTAAGATGTGCATCCTTTATTAAAGGAGGAGATCCTGGCAAGGCCTTGTTTTACTTTAAAGAGGAAGCCGGACAAATGAAGATAGATGGTATTCAGTTCCTTTAAAGCTTAAAATTATAAGATTGCTTTTAAGGATTCTATAAATTGAAAATACTAAAATGGCGGCAAGTTTTCTTGCCGCTTTTTTATGCCCCACTAGCTCCGTAATTTGGAAGGACCCTCGCACTTGGATCTGCGACATCACAGTTCTCCCACTCCTTATTTGGCATCCAAAAATCTTTTATCCACTTTGCCTTTCCAGGATAGAAACCTTCAAATATGTCTCTAAACATCAAAGACTCTTTTGTGAAAGGAGTACCGTAATCGTACTTGAGCATACCTTTTTTAAACTCGACCTCAGAGTACAACTCCTCAGCGTATTCTTTAATGTAATCAACAAGGGAGTGTCCTACAGCATCACTAAAGGCAGCTTTCTCCCTAAAAAGAATAGATAGTGGAAGGTAGTCTCCTTCAAACGCTTTTCTTAAAAGATATTTACCATGCCCATATGAGTTCATTTTAAGTTTTGGATCCACACTCATCACGTAGCTTACAAAGTCTGCATCAGAAAATGGCACTCTTGCTTCAAGAGAGTTAGCACTAATACATCTGTCCGCTCTTAAAACATCATAGATATAAAGCTCTTTAACTCTTTTCGCTGCTTCTTTTTGAAACTCCTCTGCACTTGGGGCAAAGTCGGTGTATTTGTAGCCAAAGATCTCGTCAGATACTTCGCCCGTCATTAGTACCTTGATATCAGTCTTTTCTTTTATGTGTTTACAAACTAGATACATTCCAACACTTGCGCGAGTGGTTGTGATATCCCAAGTTTCCAAATGATAAATTACATCTCTTAGCGCTTTTAGAACGTCGTCTTTTGTAATTATAACCTCTGTGTGATCAGAGCCAATATGATCAGCAACTTCTTTTGCATATTTTAAATCAATTGCATCTTCGCTCATGCCTATTGCAAAAGTTTTAATTGGAGTCTTTGAATGCTTTTGAGCAATGGCACACACAAGAGATGAATCAAGCCCCCCACTTAGAAGAAACCCAATTGGAGCATCACTGTCCATTCTTTTAATTACGGCCTTCTCAAGCTTTGTTCTGATGTTGCCACACACCTCTTCAAGGGTATCCTTTGAGTGAACATCCACATGAGATAGATCTAAATATGAAATAAAGTCCCCATTATTGTAATAGTGACCAGGAGGAAATGGCGCTATGTCTCTACACTCTTCTAAAAGTGCCTTGGCCTCGGAGGCAAAAGCTATTTTGCCTTCTTTAGTGTATCCATAAAATAGAGGCCTGATGCCCATTGGATCTCTCGCTGCAAAAATTTCTTCTGTTAATTTATCTATATAGACTAAGGCATATTCTCCATCCAACTCATAGACAAGGCCTTCAATTCCACCCCTTTCGATAATTGGAAGAATAACTTCACAGTCGCTTTCGGACTTATACTCAAAAGAGTATTTTTCTTTTAAGGATCTATGATTGTAGATTTCACCATTACAGGCCATGGCATGTCTTTCACTTTCAAAGGGCTGATTCCCCTCCTCGCTTAAGTCCATTATCGCAAGTCTTTTAAACCCAATTAAGCTCTCACCTATTTGGCTGATTCTAGTTGAATCAGGGCCTCTGTGGTGAAGCTTCTCAAGTGCAGACTTAACAACATCTTTTTCTTTTCCCTTAAAATAAACAAATCCACACATTTTGTGCCTCCTGATTTATAAATAATCGGCAAAAACTGCAACTTAATCAACATTCAATACTTAAATTGCAGTATTTTTACCAAATCGAAAGCAAAGACAGTGATTTCATGTTAAATTAAAAAATTAGCAGGTAAAAAATGAAAGAAAACTACGAAATTGATAATCTAGATCGGCAAATTCTGGCCCAACTACTTAAGGATGCCAGAACTCCCTTTCTTGAAATTGCCAGAAAACTCATTGTATCTGGCGGAACTATCCACCAAAGAATAGAAAAGCTAAAGAAAATGGGGGTTATTGAAGGAAGCAAGTTTGAATTGAATCTTCAAAAACTTGGATATGACGTCACTGTATTTTTAGGGATTCACCTTACAAATGCAAAGGATCTAAATATGGTCATTGAAAAGCTTAAGGCCATGCCTGAGGTTGTTGAGGCCCACTACACTACTGGTAACTATGCTCTACTTATAAAACTCCATACAAAAAGCATTAGAGACTTTCACACCTTTTTAGCGGAGAGACTTCAGTCTATTGAAGCAATCCAGTCAACAGAGTCATTTATAAGTTTAGATCAGCCAATTAAAAGAGAGATCACTCCGTAGCCATAACAATAAAAAAGCCTCGTACTTACGAGGCTTTAAGTCAATACAGCCTGAGAAAAACAATAATTTTAAAGGTAATTGCTCCAAATCCTGTTCATTGATGATTTTGAGATCTTCT